>RCNF010000925.1_pt1 | contig 15305 bp, 9 predicted proteins | sample 2041311 | NCBI WGS metagenome assembly RCNF01 (sample SAMN09708228, study PRJNA481090) | Marine sediment metagenome, whole genome shotgun sequencing project. | biome: marine sediment; feature: ocean; material: sediment; isolation source: Sewage treatment plant 2 marine sediment (STP2) ... | reverse complement strand
TTTTTTATTGAGTATTATTTAATTTTATTCAGCTGATATTCACAAGTATTTTGATAAAGTATAAAAATACTAAAAATAGTACGTAATAGTGTGTTTTTTAACTGTTTTTTGACCGTTCATCCTGATTAGTGAACCAATTAAAATACTATAGACACCCATTTACAACAGATAAAGACTAAAAATAAGAGAAGTGCTATTACAAACGCAGCCCTACATTTTGGCTTAGATAAACCCTGCAAGAATCATTCATTCTTGTTGATGCTATCGTTTTGTCTATTAACTTTGCTTTTTACAAGTAATGTCAACGCTCAAGGCGTGGCTGCGGGCACTGATATTTCAAATAAGGTCGTTGTTAATTATAGTGTTGGCGGCACAATTCAAGAACCAATCGAAAGCTCGCCTTCAGGAAATAGTCTTGCTGGAACAGGTAACGGACAGGCAACCACATTCAAAGTAGACCGCAAAATTGATTTGGTATTAACAGGAAACTCAAATGCCAGCGTGAACCCTGGCGATTCCCAAGCTGAAGTGACCTTTACACTTCAAAATGAAGGTAATGCTACGCAAGAATTTAGCCTGATTCCAGATTACACCCTTGCAAGCGATGACTTCGATTCAAATAATTGTCATGTTGAAGTAACAGGCGTTACCGGCGCACCATTGCCAGGCGTGACACTGCCAACATCGGGAAACATTAAACTTAAAGCTGATCAGCAAGCCAGTATAAGCGTTAAATGCGATATCCCACTCAATCATAATAGTTCACCCATTAATACAGGAGACACTTCACTGATCTCGTTGATTGCAACCACTGAGAAAAATGAAGATGGGAGTATCACAACTGAGAGTTCAGCTGATACTGCATTAGGTATCGAGACCGTTTATGCGGATAGTGCCGGTTTGGATGACAGCGTTAGAGATGCTATGCATTCAGCCAGAAGGACTTACACAGCATCAAGCTCTACAATCGTACCCAGTTTAACCATGGAAAAAACGATTGTTTCTGTGCTTGATTCAAGTGGGGGTAATACCGCCATTGCTGGCTCTGAAGTCACTTATATCATTCAAATCAATACCGCAGGTATGGGCGTAATTAACAATCTGGTTATTACTGATCCTACACCCGCTGAAATGAGCTACAAAACAGGTAGCATCAAACTAAATAATTCAAATCAAAGTGATGCCAATGATAGTACAGACAGCGCTGACTTTGGAATTACTACTGCCAATGCGGCAACCATCAATCTGGGCAACATTGCGGCGGGTAGCCAATATGACATCCAGTTAACTTACATTATCAATTAACAAGGGGTATTAACATCATGATAAATAGTAATAAAAACTCACTCAAAAATCGTTCAATAAAGTCGCTACTAGTAGGTACAGTGGCATCTTTAATCTTTATAACGTCACACGCAGTAGCCGTTCAAGCAGGCCACCTAAAAGTTACCTCAAACGTGCAAAAAATGGTTATCGTGAATAAAGATGGTAAAAAAGCCTATGAGTTTTTGCCCGCTGCAAAAGTTTTACCGGGTGAAACCGTGCAGTACAACACCTTTTTTGAAAACATCAGCAATGAACCAGCTGACAATATCAATATTGTCAATCCAATTCCTAAGCATCTGGTTTATTTACCAAATTCTGCCCACGGCAAAAACACACAAATCGTGTTTTCTGTTGACGGCGGAAAACATTATGGGAAAGCAGGCACGCTTAAAGTTCGAGGAAATGACGGTAAGTTATATCCCGCCAAGCCTTCTGACTACACCCATATTCAATGGCAATACCTTGGAAACCTGGCGCCTAAAACCAAACAGGCCGTAGCATTCCGGGCACGCCTGCTTTAACCCCTGATACAAAATCTAAATAACAAAAATCACAAATAGATTAAGTATCTTTAACTTTTAAACACAAACCTAAGAGAAACTAAAATGAAAATAATCTCAACTTTAATCAGTGTCGCGGCACTGTCTGCAATAACAAGCTCTGCATGGGCCGCAGGTACAACTGCGGGTACTTCTGTAGATAATACGGCATCGATAAGTTATACGATTGGTTCAACACCTCAAACTGACATTTACAGTTCTCCAACTGGAAATAGTATCCCGGGTGAACCTGGAGTAGATGCTGGCGCACCAACTGTAGCAGATACTACAACAGCATTTGTTGTGGATAAAAAAATCGACCTTTCTATAACTGCTGGATCACCTCTTACAGTAACACCAGGCACAACAGGTGTTGTTGATGGTGCCAATCAAATTACTTATACAGTAACAAATGAAGGTAATAGCCCAGAGTATTTCGATCTGGATTTAACTCAAGTTACTGGCGAAGATTTTGACGCAACAGCATGTTCAATTGCAGCACCTACTACTGTACCGACACTTATTGCAGCCGATGGTACAACAACTGTAAAAGTAATCTGTGACATTCCAGATAGCACCGTAGTTTCAAATGGTGAGACAGCTGATATAGATCTAAGAGCTACTGCGGTTACTGATGCGACTGGTGCAGTTATTTATGCTGAATCTGCTGCTGATACTGCTGGCGTAGATGTTGTTCTTGCAGATGATACTGGTTCTGCAACTGATGCTGCTATTGCAGGCGGTGACAGAAACGCATCACACTCTGCTGTTAATACTTACACGGTAAATACAGCTTCTCTGATCGTACAGAAAACTTCTGCAGTAACAAAAATGAGCATCAATGGTGCTGATGATACGACTAATCCAATGCACATTCCTGGTTCGACTATTGAATATACTATTACAGTAAGTAACGGTGTCGGTGCCTCACTTGCGTCAGGCCTTGTAATTTCGGATATCTTACCAACTGAACTCACTTATGTCGGTTGTACACTCACCGGAGCAGGCACGGCAACATGTTCTAACGTTGCAGGAACAGTAACCTCTACTGCTTTCGACTTGGCGGCTTCTGGAACAGCTACTTTGGTTATTGAAGCTACAGTTAACTAAGATCTAATAGTTTCATGATTTAGTATCACCAGACCAGTAATCAGGTTTGGTGATACTAACTTCATAACTCCGATAATTTTTAATAATTTAATAATAAAAACAAGTTAATAAATATGTGTACTGTTATCACCACAACAACAACAAATAATGGAAGCCTGAATGGCACACCGTTATTGCTTACTGGACAAGATTACAATCTTTTTCAAAGCATGTTAGTGCGTATTTTTATTAGCTTTATGCTACTTTTAGGACTCGCAGCACATCCTTTAGTTGCCGAAGCAAATACAACCATTACTAATACAGCAACAGCTAATTATTCAATAAATGGTATTGCTACAAATTTGTCTGACAGTGTTCAATTTACCAAAGACACTGTTGTTATTCCTCCTGATGTCATCACTCTGCAAAAGCAAACTGATTCAAGCACTGCAACTGTTGATGACCTCATCACATACACCTTATTGGTAAATAATCCAAACTCAGGCACCTTAAGTAATGTCAGGATCGAAGATACATTACCTACAGGCTTGATCTACCAGACTGGAACCGCAAAACTTAATAACGTTCTACTAAACACAAGCCAGGTTTCTAACTCTGGAAATAACTTAGTGATTGATCTGGCTAATATCCCCGCAAACACGGTATGGACTGTAAGTTATCAAGTCAATGTCACAACAGCTGCACCAGTTGGTAATGCAATCAATAGAGCAACGGTTATATCGGATACCGCTACTTCTACACAAGCCCAGGCATCAGTAGCTATTACCGCTCCTATTTTGCCTTTGTTACTGAGCAAACAGGCGAATACAAGTAACGCTAAAATTGGTGATTTGATACGTTTCACACTGGCTGTTAAAAATGAGAACAGCGTAACGATTAATAACACCAAAATAAAAGACATATTGCCTTTAGGGCTCAGCTATATGGCTGGCTCAGCACAGTTAAATAATAATCCAATTTCAGCAGATACATCTAATGGACTCGCTTTTTCCTTAGGTAATATCCCAGCAAGTACTACCTGGACTGTTATTTATGATGCAACGCTTACAAACACTGTTAACTCCAACACAGTAACCAATCAGGCTTCAGTAACTTCAGATGAACCTAAAGCAAACTCAGAGATCGCTAAAGCTACTATTGAAATCGTTAATGATAATATCGAAATCAGCAAAAACGCTGATAAAACAAGCGCACATCTAGGTGAGAGTGTTAATTATACGGTGATTGTGACCAATCCAGCTCAACATGAGCTAACTAACTTGCTTGTCGAAGACACATTGCCAGAAGGCTTTGTCTACGAAACAGGTACAGCGACACTAAATGGTCAGGCAATATCAGCCAGTAACACGCAAGTTAATGGCGGGTCTTTGAAATTCTCAATTGGATCATTGGCTATTGGTGAGAGTGTTACTCTAAATTATGCTGCAAAAATACAAGAAAATACTAACCACGGAGATGCCACCAATGTGGTAAAAGCCGTTAGTGACTTCGCTTCATCTAATGTTGCCACTGCCGTTGTGAATATTCGAACACCTTCAGAAATCACATTTTTTAAAATTGATGACAGTGGGTTAGATGCCTTAATACCTTCTACTTCATACAATAGTGACCAGAATGGAGGTAAAGTCTTTGCTGACATCGATGATATAACACTCTCAGATGGCACAATCATTACATTACCAACACCACAGCCTATTATTAAAGCTAGTGAATATACACTTCTAGATCCTGTCATCATTGAAGTTAGAGACCTCGATCAGAATCTTGACCCTAATGTCATTGACACCATTATTGTCACGATAAGCGTATCTAACACCAATGATACCGAAGTATTATTATTGAGTGAAATCTCTCCTGACTCCGGAATTTTCAGAGGCGTTATACAATCAAGTCCTAGTAACAGTGAAATTCAAAATGGCACGCTGACACTCAAAACAGGTTCTGCAATAACTGTTAACTACCGTGATGAAGAAGACTCGACTGACGTAAGTGCTAGCGCTGCACTGGTTATTCCTGTAACACAACTTTCAATGCAGAAGACATCAGACAAAAGCATTGCTTCAATCGGTGAATTAATCCGATATACCCTATCATTTAGAAACGATACCAATTTTACATTACCGACTTTTACCATTGAGGATACTCTTCCTTTAGGTTTCAGGGTCCTGACAGATTCAGTTATATTGAATGGTGAGGCACTCAATGAAGGCATCAGTATTAATGGTCGTTCGTTGTCGATTGCCTTAGCAAACATGCCACCAGCTAGTAAGTGGACACTTGAATACCTTACTAAGGTTAGTGCTGGTGTCCAAATTGGTAAAGCAGTTAATCAGGCATACATAAATACTGCTCGAATTAAATCAAATATTGCTCGTGCAACAGTAACGATTAAAGACGACTTAATGCGTAGCAAAAATATTCTTACGGGTCGTGTTTATATCGGCTGCAAAACTAAAATAAGCAAAGATAAAATTCCACCAAAAGTACTGAGTGAAGCACGTATTTATATGGAAACAGGTCGCAGTGTTCTTTCAGATGAAGAAGGCTTCTGGCATATGGAAGGTGTTCAACCTGGCGCGCATGTACTTCAACTGGATACCGAAAGCATTGCAGGATATGAGCCGATACTATGCCGCGATAATACACGTCACGCCAATGATGCAAAATCACAGTTTGTCGATCTACAGGCAGGTACATTGTGGCATGTTGATTTTCATGTCAAAGCCATTGAGGGTTATATCAATGCGAGTAAAAAGGATACCAAAAAATCACCAGAAGTCGACCCCATAAAGCTTTATGGCAAAGACTATCTAAAATCAGCAGACGAAGGGTTTGAGATACTCTGGCCTAAAAATAATTATGTGCCAGCAATTGCCTCAACAAAAATTATAGTTAAGAGTTCACCTAAACATAGAGTCGAAGTTTTTCTCAATGGTAAAAAAGTCAGCGCACTCAACTATAACGGTAGTCACACGAACAAAGCACGTACAGTAACAATCAGACGCTGGGTCGGTGTTGATATCAATATTGTAGATAGAAACAATACCTTATTGGTTATCCTCAAAGACAAAGCTGGAAAAGAGATTGCACGAAAAACTCGCAATATACACTTCTCTAGCAACCCTGCTTCCGCAGAATTACTTAAGGAGCAATCAATACTTATTGCCGATGGAAAAACAACACCTGTGATTGCGCTTCGTATCAAAGATGAAGAAGGTTTCCCAATGCGTGCAAATACGCATGGTTATTTTACACTTAAAAATAATCGTTACAGTGTAAAGACACTCACTAATAACACGGGCGAAAGAAATTTAAATGAATCTCTTTCAGGATCTTATAAATATTTAATTGAAGAAGATGGTATTGCTCGTATAGAACTTAACCCGACCACTCAATCTGGTGAGGTAAAGTTAAATTTAAGCTTTACAGAGTCAGGTAATAATAAAGCTACCAAAACAAACTCAAAAAGTAACTCTGATATTTCGGTATGGCTTAAACCTGCTCTAAGAAAGTGGATTATGGTGGGTATCGCAGAAGGCACGCTGGCGCATAAAAAGCTGAGTGGCAATATGCAATCGCTTAAAGATCTTGATAAATCGGACGAATTCTATAAACGTGGAAGAATTGCATTTTTTGCCAAAGGTCAGGTTAAAGGTAAATACCTATTGACGCTTGCCTATGATACGCATAAACAAGACCGTGAAGTCGGCAGTCAATTAAACGGCAATATTGATCCTGACGCCTGGTACACAATCTATGCTGATAATAGTAATAGTCAATACGATGCTCCGAGCTCTCGTAAGCTTTATATGAAGATAGAGAAAGATAATTTCTATGCTTTATTTGGTGATTATCAGACCAGTATGACACAAACAACGCTGGCTAGTTATGAGCGTGTTCTCAATGGCATAAAAACCGAATATAAAGGTGAGCGCCTTAGCTATAAGGGATTTATCAGCGAAACGAGTAATAACCATCAGCATGACGAAATTCCGGGTGACGGGACTTCGGGACTTTATAATTTATCAGCGAACATTATCCCAAACAGCGAAACTATCAAAATAGAGACGCGTGACCGTTTTCATTCAGATCGTATAATTGAAACGCGTCAATTAACACGCTATCAAGATTATAGTATTGACTATGATGCTGGCACCCTATTCTTCAAGTTCCCGGTAACTGGACGTGATGAAAACTTTAATCCGAACATTATAGTAGTCGATTACGATTCAGAAGAAGATTCGAATAAATCCATCTCTGCCGGTGGCCGTGTGGCAATGAAGTCTTTTGACGGCAAGCTTGAAACAGGCTTAAGTGTCATCCATGAAGGCAGAAATAAAGTTAAAGACAATCGTCTGCTTGCAGCGGATTTAACCTATAACATTACACCTGACACCACCATTCATGCTGAAATTGCTGAATCTAAAACTGAAGCAGGCAATTACAAAAGTAAAAATGCCTATATGGTTGAACTCGAGAAAGAAATTGAACAAATGGAAGCGCGCCTCTACCTTAAAAAACAAGATGATAATTTTGGAATTAGTGCTCAGGGCAGTGAAAGTGCTACGAGAAAAGCAGGCGCGGAACTAAATTATAAAATTAACGATAAGACTCGAATAAATTCTGAAATTTCACACGAGAAAAACACAGATAATGACAATGTCAGAAATCTTGCAGAGATTGGTGTAGAGCATCGTTTAAAACAAATAGAAGTCAATGCAGGCTTACGTCATAGCAGAGAAGAGTTTAACAATGAATCTAGTACTAATAAAATTAATACCAGTACTGTTATTTTAGGCGGTAGATACACCACTAAAAATGACAAGATTACGCTTCGAACAGACCTGGAAAAAAATATCTCTTCCACTAAAGGCAGCGAAATAAGCCCCGACCGTGCCACTGTGGGAGTCGATATCAAACTTAAACACGGCTTCTCTGTCTTTGCTGAAAATGAAACTACTGATAACGGCGAAATTACAACCCACAACAATCGCGTCGGCGTGAATAAGAACTTGTGGAAAGGCGCCAAAGGTAAAACGACCTATACCCAGGAACGAACGGATGAAGGCCAGCGCAATTATGCTACCTTAGGACTAAGCCAAAATATCAAGTTAACGGATAAAATCAGTGCTGATCTGAGTGTAGATCAAGCCAAAACAATCAGTGGTGGTCTAACGCCAAATAAGCTCAACGAGGACGCGCCTGAAACACAAGGCACACAGCGTGATGACTACACTGCATTCTCGGTTGGTTTAGGCTCAAACGATGAAGACTGGAGCTGGACTACTCGCGCAGAATATCGTAACGGTGAAATTGAAGATAAAGTCAATTTCCTCGCGAGTGCTATCCGTCATTATGAGAATGGTAAAGACTTAAGTGCAAAACTCAGTTATTACAGTACCGACAATATCAATGGTGATTTTGATAAGACAATCAAACTGAGCTTTGGCAGTGCCTGGCACCCAAAAGAAAAAGATTATGTTTTCTTTAACCGTCTGGATTTAATCCATGACGATCAAACCACCACCGTTAATAGTACAGAAAATGCCTTTGCCAATGGATCAAACACCAATACTAAAAAAGTGATTCATAATATGCACTACAACCGTAAAATAAGTAACAGAAGCCAATACGCGATTCACCACGGGATTAAATATATTGAAGATCAAAATTCTGGCACCAAACACAGCACAACAGTTGATACAGCAACCATTGAATACCGTCGGGATATCAACAAACGTGTAGATATAGGCATTCACGGTGGCTACTTGCGTGACTGGAAAGAAAATACTATGGAAACTGTGGCAGGTGTCTCTGTCGGTGTAGCACCGGTTAAAAATGCCTGGGCAGAGTTAGGTTATAACTTTGAAGGTTTTGATGATGAAGACTTTGACAAGAGTAACTTTAAACGCAAAGGGCCGTATGTAGACTTCCGCTATAAGTTTAACCAGGACACAATAAAAGGTGATTTAGCCGTTCGCAGAAAACCAAAAGTTAATAAAACTAAGGTTAAAGACGAAACTAAAGAAACTACTGTTAAAGCAATAACTAAAGAAGATACTAAAAAGACTCCTGTTAAGGCAGTAACTACAGAAGTTACTACTAAGAAAGTTACAACAAAACTGGAAACTATAGACCAAATATTTGCCAACACACTAGCAAAAAATACTAATAAAAATAGTGAATTAAACAATGATAAGTAATTATATTAAAAAACTATTATTCATAACTATAATTTCATCGTTTAGCATCGGTGCTTTTGCTGACACACCAGTCGACCTATTTCAAAGTTATGCAGGAAATCTTAATTTTGTGGGTGCGCAAGCAACACGCCGTACTAATACATGCACAGTTTTAGGCACAAATACTACAAACTCGGCTGTCGTTACTGGAATCCCTGCTGGCGCTACAATTACAGCAGCACACCTGTATTGGGCAGGCTCCTATTCGACGCAAACTGGCTCTACTCAAACTACTCCAGATTATACGGTAACCTTTGAAGGCGGTACTGTCACTGCCCCTGCAGATCGTCAATACACAGCAAATTACACTGTTGGAACAACATACAACCTTGATTTTTATAGTGGAGTTGCAGATGTAACATCACAAGTAATTACAAAAAGAAATGGCACATATACCTTTAGCGGTTTAGCAGTAAACACGGCAGCAGGACACTGCACATCAGCATCGGTTACAGCCGGATGGTCTTTAGTTATAATTTATGAAGACTCTGCTGAAGATTTTCGCGTGGTCAATTTATTTGAAGGTTTTCAGGCTTTTAGAGGCAATAGCATTACACTAACTCCGAATAATTTCAGTATCCCCAGTTCACCTATTAATGGTAAACATGCAACCATCACATGGGAAGGAGATGCTGGTAATTCTGCAACACTCAATGGCTTTAGTGAGAGTATCGTTTTTAATGGCACGACACTTTCTGATGCTAGCAATCCTCCCGGAGAGGAATTTAATTCTAGCAGTAATATCGCTTCAATCGCACCTTCAACAGGAAGCGTAGACACAAATTCATCCGGTGTTGATTTTGATGCCTACACCATTGATAGTCTACTTAGTGCGGGTGATACTTCAGCCACCTCAACTTATAGTAGTGGTGGCGACTTGGTAATACTCTCTTCTGAGATAATCAGTGTGACCAACACTGCTGTATCAGATGTAGCTATTACGAAAACTGCCACTAGTACTTTTAAAGTAGGAGATAATGGTACCTATAATTTAGCCGTTTACAACGCAGGACCTAATACCGAACCCGGTAATCTCGTTGTAACTGACACCTTAGCGGCAGGCCTAAGTTATGTATCAGCAACGGGAACAGGCTGGTCTTGTGGCGCTGTTTCTCAAACGGTAACATGCACCCGAACCGGTAGTTTAGCAGTGGGTGCTTCTGCAGCTCCCATTACATTAACAGTAGCAATAGGTGCGGCAGCATTTCCTTCCGTTAGCAATACCGCAACAGTATCTGGCGACAATTTTGATAATATTTCTAGTAATGACTCAAGCACGGTTGTCAAAGCGGTTACCGATTCACCCAGTATCAGCCTGCAAAAAACATCGATCACAATTTCTGACCCTGTTAACGGCACTACCAATCCGAAAGCAATTCCGGGGGCTCTAGCAGAATATGCTATACAGGCAACTAATTCAGGTCTCTCTGCCGCAGATAATAACTCTATTGTTATCTCGGACGCTATCCCAGCAAATACCGCACTCTATGTGAATGACATATCAGGTGCCGGGACAGGTCCTGTAAGGTTTGTTGACGGCACTCCACCCAGTGGACTGAGTTACAATTTTGTAAACCTTGCAAGCACCACTGACAATGTCAGTTTCTCTAATAATGGTGGTAGCAGTTATGTTTACGTACCCTCACCCGATGCCGATGGCGTAGATACCAACGTAACTCATATTAGAGTTTCGACCCTGGGACAATTCCTGGCATCAAGCGGATCAGGAGATCCTTCATTTCAAGTGCTATTTCGGGTTAAAGTCCAATAAGAGTAGTAAAAAGGTCACCCCCCTACTTTACGTTGTTTTTATTCATTTGTAATGAAAACCACGCCCTAAGGGCTGTCGTCGCTGCGCTCCAACATTGTCTCGGCTACACCTCGGCTTAGCGGTTTGTCAGTGATTTCAATAATCTAGGTGGTAAAGGTATTTTTCCTAACACCAAGAATAAAGAGTGTTGCAAAATAACTCACCATTGCTGCTGCAACCAAACCTAATAAAGTAAGAGCCTTACTGCCTAAACCGGCAGCCTGCCACCAACTATCCGCAGGGTTTAATAAAGTCACAACCACAGCCATTGCAATTAAACCCACCGCTATCCGAAGGAAATCCTTCACCCATACTTTTCTAAACGCGTGTTGCGGTTGATAGATTGATTGCTTACGCAATTGATAAAACAACATTCCCGCATTGATGTAACCCGCAAGCGATGTTGAAAGAGCTAAACCCGCATGTGGGCCTAAAATACCAGATTGATACCACGGATAAACAATCAAGGCGCTCAAAACGATATTACTAATCATCGCAAATATGCCAATTTTTACAGGCGTCTTAGTGTTTTGTCGTGAATAAAAACCCGGTGCTAATACCTTCACAAGAATAAACGCTGGCAGGCCGAAGGAATAAGTCATCAAACTCATACTGGCCATTTCAACCAGCGTCCAATCATTAACACCATTAGCTAAAACTGTAGCCAATATGGGCTTTGCCAGAAGCATTAAACCAAGCATTGCCGGCAACGCGATCAATAATCCTAGCCGAATACCCCAATCCAGTGTCTCACTAAATGCTTTACCTTTTGCATTGATGTGATCGCCTGAGAGCTTCGGTAAAATCACAATCCCAATCGCTACGCCTATGATGGCTAAAGGCAGTTCAACAAAACGGTCAGATGCGTATAACCAACTAATACTGCCCACAGCTAGCATCGATGCAATCGCAGTATTAATCAGAATATTGATTTGTGCGACTGATGAACCTAGCAAAGCAGGAATCATCAATTTCATGATGCGTTTTACGCCCTCGTGCCCTCTTTTAAAGCTAGGTCTTGGTAACAAGCCCAGCTTTATTAAAGTTGGTATTTGAAAGGCTAACTGCAAAATACCACCAATAATCACACCCCAAGCCAAGGCTTCAACAGGTTGATCAAAATGCGGTGCCCACCAAATTACTGAAGAAATTAACGCGACATTTAACAGTACTGGAGTGAATGCGGGTACCGCAAATTTCTGAAAGGTATTTAAAATGGCACTAACAAATGCCGATAAAGCGATAAAAAAGATATAAGGGAATGTTATCAATAACAGATGTGCGGTTAAATCTGATTGGGTACTGTCTTTGAGATTCGCCTCATCACCGAATAAGAAACCGGGCGCAAAAATAATCGCTAACAAAGGCGCAGCAATCATTCCAACAATGGTAATAACAAATAGAATCAGGCTCAAAGTGCCTGCAACATGATTCAGTAATTTCTGTAAATCTTCCTGGCTTTTGCTTTCTTTGTATTCCGCTAAAACTGGAATGAATGCTAGCGAGAACGCCCCTTCTGCAACCATACGACGCAATAGGTTCGGGATACGAAATGCTACAAAGAAAGCATCAAGTGCACCACCAGCAGCGAAAAAATGAAAGATAATCGCATCACGCACTAGCCCAAGCACGCGAGATATCATTGTCATAGCGCTAACGATAGCGCCCGATCGAAGCATTCGACTCATTCAAATTCTCAAGTTATTTTGTCAAACGGAGTGTATTACGCCACAGCAACAACAACAAGACATCACAACAAGAATTGAGGTTATAACTACCTGTAAAAATGCAGCCTTTAATTATAAATGTATAAGCTCAAAACTATGTTTTTTTACTCTAACTAATGATTACCATTACGAGCAGCACCAGGCGTAATTCCCGTAATCTGTTTAAACGCCTTTCTAAACGCAACTTCGCTGCTATACCCAACAGATTCTGCAATCTCTAACATAGACTTTTTTCCTTCTTTGAGTTCGACATTAGCGAGTTGCATACGCCATTCACCTACATAAGTCATAGGTGGTTTACCCAATAGCTCAGAGAAATGCGCTGAAAATGGTGCTCTAGATATTCCAGCTTGCATCGCTAATTTTTCAACAGTCCAGGCTTCAGCCGGTTTATCGTGGATGGCATCTAAAGCACGACTAATTTGTGTGTCTGTTAATGCGGCTAATATTCCAGATTGTGGTGCGCTTTCATTGATATGTGAACGCACCGCATAGATGAATAGAATTTCAGACAATTTATCAATCACCACATCAGAACCAGTTACCGAGTTATCCGTTTCGGACTTCATCAGATCAATCAAAATTTGCAAACGAGGTTCAATAGTATTTCCGCTTCCTTTAACTAGAACAGTATCTGGCAAAGCATTTATAACAGGATTTCGTCTGGGATCATCGAAATCAAAATAGCCACAGATTAAGGCCGTCGCACCTTCTATATCACATGAATCAACTTCAATTGGATTTGAGATGTGATTATCTTCATCGTAAACCTCAACATCGGTGATGCTATGTTTGGAATCACGTGGAAATACAACCAAATCACCAGTGTGAAGTGGAATAGAATATTCTTGATCAGGCAGGTGCAAAAAACAATTACCGCCAGCAATTAAATGAAAGGTACTTCGTCCAGACCCTGAGGTATCAATTGTCCATGACCCACAATAACTCGCATGAAAAAAAACACTCGCTTTAAAACGTAATAGGCGCAGCACACTACTGAGAACATCTGTGTTTACCATTGTTATTCCTTTTTTACTTCTAATTACCCCACGCCAAAAAGTAGCTATAAGTGGGGAGGTGCCTTTAATTTAATTTAATTTCAAACGTTTAATAAAAACAAAAAGACGATCTGACATATACGCGAGATTCCTAGTCGTAGTTGCATTTATTGCAAACCCCTAAAATACAACCACAGACTTACGAAAAGGAATACAAAATGAATCCATTAAATACATTACTAATAAAAGCAGCTAAACAAGATCAAGCTGCTTTTCAAAAGCTCTATACAGAGGTTTCACCAAAGTTATTTTCTTTATGCTTACGCTTAGTGAATTACGATAATGAAACTGCTGAAGAAATTCTTCAAGAAGCATTTATCAAAATATGGAATAAAGCAGATAAATTTGATGCAGAAAAGGGTAATGCCATGGCCTGGATGGGAACTATCGTTCGCAATCAAACGTTTGATCGCTTACGTAGCTATAAATCACGCCCTGAATTGGTTGAAGAAGCAGAATACGAGACTATTGAGTACGCGGCTAATGAGTTACAACCTGAACAAAAGCTTTTATACAGACAACAAATCTCCACTTTCAAACAAGTGCTTGATGACCTACCCGCGAATCAACGCGAGTGTATTACTCATTCTTTAGTATATGGACGCTCTCACTCGCAGATTGCAGAAGAGATGGATGTTCCTTTAGGTACGGTGAAAGCCTGGTTGCGAAGAAATATAAGAGTTATTCAGGACGTAATGTCAGATACTAATGCTTACGGATTTCATTAATCCGTAAGTTTGTTTAGTTCTCTATATTCATGATTACTTATTTGTTTTTTATAATTATAAATTAAGAGTATCGTCACTTTCTTCAGCATTAATCTCAGTACCATTCCATCCAGCGGTTAATGTACGTAAGTCACAAATACTCGCTACAGGTAGATTTACTTTCAACAGTGCCTTATTACCATATTCACTAGAAATCAAAATACCATTGTGGCTTTCAATCCAACGTCTTATTGCGGGCTCATCCGCATAGTCACATTCGATACTCACTTCCTGATGCGGAATTTGCTCTACAAGTGTTAGTAACTCGGACGCTTGTTGAGTAGCCGTGCTATACGCCCGAACCAGGCCGCCTGCTCCCAGCTTAATACCACCAAAATAACGAATTACCACTGCAGCCACATCACCTATATGTTTATGCTGCAACACATTCAGAATTGGTTTTCCCGCAGTACCGCTGGGTTCACCATCATCATGTGCCGCAGCACTTATGGCATTTTGAGGATTGCCTAGAACGTACGCCCAACAATGATGCCTCGCATCTGGGTATTCAACTTTGGCTAGATTCACCAATTGGACCGTTTCCTCTCTTGAAGTAACGGGCGCAATCCAACAGATAAAACGACTTTTTTTTATTTCGTATTCGTGGATTACTTTGTGTTTGGGTATTCGATAACCAGTAATAGTAGAAGTTTTAGTCACAATTCTGAATCCATTCACTAATTATACTTTCTAGATTTAGAATAAGTCACCCCCCCTACTTTTAAT
>RCNF010000922.1_pt1 | contig 15322 bp, 11 predicted proteins | sample 2041311 | NCBI WGS metagenome assembly RCNF01 (sample SAMN09708228, study PRJNA481090) | Marine sediment metagenome, whole genome shotgun sequencing project. | biome: marine sediment; feature: ocean; material: sediment; isolation source: Sewage treatment plant 2 marine sediment (STP2) ... | reverse complement strand
CGGCACATCGGGCAGGGCGGGCCCGGTGGCATAACGCGGCAGTCGGCCCGGGATCAGGTTGGAATATTCGGGCAGGGCGGCGGTTCCGGTACCGGGAACATCGGGAAGAATATCTCTGAGCCTGGCATCGTCTGGCAAAACCAAAGAGGTGCGTGCGCGCAGGACCTCTTCTTCCAGATGAGACGAAAGCTGAAGCGCCATGAGTTTTATAATCGAAATAGAATCAGCAGGTTGCCATGGGGCAACTGGGGAATTGAACACGAACATTTCGGGTGCGCCGCGCCCCAAAGCATCTTCATTGATCTCATTCAGGCGCGCATTCACGCCATTTGCATAGGCGCGCAGGGACGCCAAAGTGTCCGCGTCCTGCGCCTCGACCGACTGTCCTGAAAGTGTGTAGATGTCCAGACGACGCAACACCGCGTCTATCGCAACCGTCCGCTCTCCAAAAAGTTCAGAGAGGCGACCCTGCGCGGTGCGGCGCAGCATTATCATCTGCCAGAGCCGGTCCTGAGCATGCGCATATCCCAGCCCAAAAAACACGTCGGTGTCGGGAGCGCTTTCGCTGGCAAATATATGGGGCACATTGGCGTTGTCGCGGACAATCTCGACTGGGGCTGTCACCTCGCTCACACGCAGGGTTTTGTCGTAATTCGGCAATGAACGGGACGCCAGATAATACACAACGACAACTGACAGGACGATAAGACCCACCAGCCCGGATGTGATCACCATGAGCAACTGGAACAGCTTTGGCATCACGCCCCCTTTTCATTGCGCTTTACGGATGCAAGTTTAGCCGGACACCAAACTGTAAACAAAAAGAATACAAGGGAAAAGCACATGACAAAGCTCGCGTTTTTAGGTCTCGGTGTGATGGGTGGCCCCATGGCCGGGCATTTGCAGACCAAAGGCCATGATGTCACGGTCTACAATCGCACTGCGTCCAAGGCTCAGAACTGGGCCAGCACATACGGTGGCGCGTTCGCTGCGACACCGCGTGAAGCTGCACAGGGCGCTGATTTTGTAATGGCCTGCGTCGGCAACGATAACGATTTGCGCTCGGTTTGTCTTGGGGCGGATGGCGCGTTTGCAGGCATGACAGCCGGCAGCGTGTTTGTGGACCACACAACCGTATCGGCGGCCGTAACAGAAGAACTGAACGCGGCAGCCAAGGCATTGCAGATCAGTTTTGTCGACGCGCCTGTTTCGGGCGGTCAGGCGGGGGCGGAAAACGCCGCCCTGTCGGTCATGTGCGGCGGGGACGAAGCCGCCTATCAGAGCGCTGAACCAATTATTGCAGCTTATGCCCGTATCTGCCGACGTATTGGTGAAAGCGGAGCGGGTCAGATGACCAAGATGTGCAACCAGATCGCAATTGCCGGTTTGGTTCAGGGACTTTCAGAAGCGCTGCATTTTGCTGAAAAGGCAAACTTGGATGGCCGCGCGGTGGTTGAAGTGATCAGTCAGGGGGCGGCTGGCAGCTGGCAGATGTCCAACCGCTACGAGACCATGCTGGATGATGAGTTTGACCACGGTTTTGCCGTAGACTGGATGCGCAAAGATTTGGGCATTTGTCTGGATACGGCTGATGTCGTCGGTGCCAGCCTGCCGGTGACGGCGCTGGTCGATCAGTTTTACAAAGATGTGCAAAAACTGGGCGGCGCCAGATGGGATACTTCTAGTCTGATTAAACGTTTGCGCGCAATGGGTTAGATTGCGGTGTTAAGGTGGGCCTGCGCCCACCTTAACAGGATGTCTCAGGGAATGATCCGGGTGTATTTGCTGCCTTCCAGGGTGGCTCCGACAAGCAGACCCTCCTGACCGAAGACTGCCGCCAGTATCGGAGAGCGCGATGTTGTCGTGTCGGCATTCACACCGTCGCCTTCGTCGCTGACAACGTATTTAACACCCGCGCCCGCGGCCCAGCCTGAGGAGGTGCGAAAGTTCTGCAAGGCATCCGCGGTCATGAAAAACAGAACATGGGCGTATTGCTGCGCGCCGATCTGCAACCCAGCGGTCGCTTTTGTGGTCGAATAATAATCTACCGTTGACCCTCCTACGCGTAACGCGCCTTGGCCGTACGCACCGCCGTAGATAAAGCCTGCCTCGGTCACTAACGGCATGACAAGCAGGCCATTGGCCTCGTTTGACAATTCCACGGTGTTGGGAAACTGCCTATACATTTCAGCCAGCGTTGCATCAACGCGGGCGTCAATGGTCGCGGGACCGGAACTGCCAACGCCATTTCCGCAAGCTGCGGTCGTTGTAAGACCTGCCATCATGGCAAGCGTGAACCCACGCCGTGTAAAGCGAGAAGAATCTATTTTTTCCATTTGATTTGCCTGTAATTGTTGCCTGTCGAGCCGGTTATCCGGTCTTATCGGCAGTTATACGCCGATTGCAGCGCTCTGTCACCTGCCTGAATAGCTTTGGGCGACTTGCTGCTTTTCTGCTGTCCAAGAACTGGGTGCAGGATGGCTCCCACACTAGCCTCGAGCACCCAGAACCCGTGCCGCTGCGGGTGCAAAGTAGGTCAATATGCCATCACACCCGGCTCGTTTGAACGCCACCAGGCTTTCCATCATAACTTTTTCGCCATCAATCCAGCCATTTTGCGCGCCGGCTTGGATCATCGCGTATTCGCCAGACACCTGATAGGCAAAAGTCGGTGCGCCAAAAGTGTCTTTTGCGCGGCGGCATATGTCGAGATACGGCATGCCGGGTTTGACCATGATCATGTCCGCGCCCTCAGATAAGTCGCGTTCGATCAGACGCAGTGCTTCGTCCGAATTTGCGGGATCCATCTGATAGGTTTTCTTGTCTCCCGACAACGCACCGGACGCGCCGACCGCGTCCCGGAACGGTCCATAAAACGCACTGGCGTATTTTGCGGCGTAAGACAGCAGCATAACATCGCGATGGCCCGCCGCTTCCAACGCAGCGCGTATTGCACCAATACGTCCGTCCATCATGTCTGAGGGTCCGATGATGTCAGCGCCGGCATCAGCTTGCGCCAGTGCCATCCTGACCAATGCCTCGATGGTTTCATCGTTGATAATCTTGCCATCTACGACAAAACCGTCATGGCCGTTGATATTATAGGGGTCAAGCGCGACATCTGTCATCACGGCGATATCCGGAACAGCCGCTTTGATCGCCCGCGTGGCCCGGTTTGTCAGGTTGTCAGGGCTCCAGGCTTCGGCGCAGGTTTCGGTGCGGTCGGATTGCTCAGTATAAGGAAACAGGCAGATCGCTGGAATGCCCAGTCCAGCCGCCTCGCGCGCGGCCTCAACCACCTTATCAACACTGCGTCGCATCACACCCGGCATCGACGCAACAGGTTCTTCGATCCCATCCCCCGCGCGCACAAAAAGCGGCCAGATAAAGTCACTGACACTCAGAGTGTTTTGCCGGACCAAGGCGCGGATTGAGGCGGATTGTCGGGCGCGGCGCAGGCGGGCTGCGGGAAACGGGGCAACGGTTGGTCTCATCTCAGTATCCTTTGGGCGGATTTTGATAAGGGGTGACACGTAAAAACCGTCATCACAAGGGTAGGAATTGACGCGCTGCCCCGCTAAGAGAGGCAAAACAATAACACAGCGGGCATCCCTTGGATTGGCATAAAACTATCTTTGAACTGATCGACATGCGGTCGTTCTCAAATCTGTGGTTCTGGATCGCGCTGGCGGTGATGTGGTCTACGACCAGTCACTGGGTGCTTGGGGTGCCATATGATCTGGTCCAGCGGGCCCGCCGTCAGGGCGGGCAGGCCGAAATCGATCTTGAGGATATGGTGCGTATTAACGTGAACCGATTGCTTGATGTAGTGCGTGTTTCGGGCCTTTGGGTGCTGGGATTTGTTTGCTTTTTCCTGACAGGGTTGGCGATCACCGGGTTTTTCTACCGCGTAGAAATTGCGCAGGCCCTGTTCCTGCTGGGGTTCCCGATGACTTTTGTCGGCGCATTGTCGATTGCGACGGCGCATCGGATTGAGCGGGATGTCTTCAAAGGTGAGGCCCTGCGCCGCTGTCTGGGCCGGCACCGGTTTTTCACACAGGTCATTGGTATGATCTCGATTTTTGTGACTGCAATGTGGGGCATGTTTCAGAATCTGTCCCTTGGCCCGTTTGGTGGTTGAGCATGACAGCAGAAGGTACCCACATTGCGCTGAGTGGCGCGCCTGAAGGTTATGACGCAAAACTGATACTCGATGAACTGCGCAAGGGCAGTGCCCCTGTCATGCATATTGCGCGTGATGATAAGCGGATGGCTGCGACGCGGGCCGCATTGGCGTTTTTTGCGCCTGATATGCCCGTCATCACCTTCCCGGGCTGGGATTGTCTGCCCTATGACCGAGTGTCGCCCAACGCCGACATCTCCGCGACGCGCATGGCGACTCTGGCCGGGCTGGTGCACGGGATGCCGCCGCAATATGTGCTGCTGACAACGCTGAATGCGGCGACCCAATACGTCCCTGTGCGCGCCATCCTGCGCGAGGCGGCGTTTCGGGCGCAGGTTGGCCAAAGGGTCGACGAAGCGGCGCTGCGGAACTTTTTGGTGCGCATGGGCTTTACCCAAAGCCCGACAGTGCTCGAGCCGGGGGATTATGCGATCCGCGGCGGGATCATCGACATCTATCCTCCCGGCGATCTGGGGCCTGTGCGACTAGATCTGTTTGGCGACATGCTGGACGGGGCACGGCGGTTTGATCCGGCAACACAGCGCACAACGGAAAAGCTGGACATTATCGAACTTGCGCCTGTCTCTGAGGTCATTCTGGATGAGGCGGCAATCACCCGGTTTCGCCAGAACTATCGCCTTGAATTTGGCGCGGCAGGGACAGACGATCCGCTTTATGAGGCAGTGAGTGCCGGACGTAAACACCAAGGCGCAGAGCATTGGCTTCCTTTGTTCCATGAGCAGTTGGAGACCTTGTTTGACTACTTGCCGGACGCCAGCATCACGCTGGATGATCAACTGACACCGTCCCGTTTGGCACGGTGGGACGCAATTGTGGATCAGTACGAGACCCGAAAACACGCGATGACTCAGAAATCGCGAATGGATACGGTCTATAAGCCCAGCAATCCTGCCAGCCTTTATCTTGATGACGCGGCATGGGTTCAAGCGACGCGAAACCACCGCATGGTGCAGTTCAATCCGCTGCCGCAGGCCACCGGGCCCGGTGTGCTGGACGCCGGCGCACGTATCGGTCGCAATTTCTCACCCGAACGCCAGTTGGAAAACGTCAGCCTTTTTGGGGCGTTGTCGGCCCATATTAAAGCAAAAATGGAGAACGGCCCGGTGGTGGTCGCCAGCTATTCAGCGGGCGCACGAGAGCGTCTGACCGGGCTGATTGAAGACGAAGGTCTGGCCGAGGTCATTCCGATCACAGATGCGACCCGCATTGGCAAACGCGGTCTGCATCTGGTTGTTTGGGCGTTGGAGCATGGATTTGAAGCACCGGGCCTAACTGTTATTTCCGAACAGGACGTTCTGGGCGATCGGTTGATCCGTGCGCCGCGTAAGAAACGCCGTGCCGAAAACTTCCTGACTGAATCGCAAAGTCTGAGCCCGGGTGATCTGGTTGTGCATGTCGATCATGGCATTGGTCGCTACCATGGTATGGAAGTGATCACTGCAGCAGGGGCGGCGCACGAATGCCTGCAGCTTGAATACGCCGAAAATGCCCGGCTTTACCTGCCGGTCGAGAATATCGAACTGCTGTCGCGCTATGGCCACGAAGAGGGGCTGCTGGATCGACTGGGCGGCGGTGCGTGGCAGGCCAAAAAGGCCAAGCTCAAAGAACGCATCCGCGAGATGGCGGACCGGTTGATCCGGGTGGCGGCGGAACGCGCCTTGCGCCGTGCCCCGATCATGGATCCGCCGCCGGGGATGTGGGACGCGTTCAGCGCACGGTTTCCGTACACTGAAACCGATGACCAGTTGCGCGCAATTAACGAAGTGCTGGACGACATGCACAGCGGATCGCCGATGGACCGGCTTGTGTGCGGAGATGTGGGCTTTGGCAAAACCGAAGTAGCGATGCGCGCGGCTTTTGTCGCTGCGATGTCCGGCGTACAGGTCGCAATCATCGCACCTACAACTTTGCTGACGCGCCAACATTACAAGTCTTTTACAGACCGGTTTCGCGGATTTCCGATTGAAGTGCGGTCTTTGTCGCGTTTCATCGGCGCAAAAGAGGCAAATACCACCCGAGACGGGATCAGCCGCGGCATCGTGGATATCGTGATCGGGACCCATGCTTTGCTCGCCAAATCTATCCGGTTCAAAAACCTTGGACTGTTGATCATCGATGAGGAACAGCATTTTGGTGTTGGGCATAAAGAGCGTCTGAAACAGATGCGGACCGACATCCATGTGCTGACACTGACCGCAACACCGATCCCGCGGACGTTGCAATTGTCGCTGACCGGTGTACGTGATCTGAGCATCATCGGCACCCCGCCCGTCGACCGGTTGGCAATCCGCACCTATGTCAGCGATTTTGATGCCATGACGCTGCGCGAGGCGCTGTTACGCGAACACTATCGCGGCGGTCAGTCGTTCTTTGTGGTACCTCGCATTGCGGACCTGCCCGAGATCGAGACGTTTCTCGCCGAGCAGGTGCCCGAAGTCAGCGTAGTGGTTGCCCATGGTCAGATGGCGGCGGGGGAACTTGATGACCGGATGAACGCCTTTTATGACGGGAAATATGATGTGTTGCTGGCCACCACAATTGTGGAATCCGGCCTCGACATCCCAACAGCGAATACGATGATCATCCACCGTGCGGACATGTTCGGACTGGCACAGCTGTATCAGATCAGGGGCCGGGTGGGCCGCTCCAAAACCCGGGCTTATGCTTATCTGACTACCAAACCGCGCACCAAACTGACCGCAACTGCAGAAAAACGACTGCGGGTGCTTGGGTCGCTGGACACGCTGGGGGCAGGGTTCACGCTGGCGTCTCAGGATCTTGATATTCGCGGTGCAGGAAATCTGCTGGGCGAAGAGCAATCTGGCCAGATGCGCGATGTCGGCTTTGAACTTTATCAATCAATGCTGGAAGAGGCGATTGCCAAGATCAAAGCCGGCGAGATGGAGGGCCTGAGCATTGCCGACGATCAGTGGGCGCCGCAGATCAATCTTGGTGTGCCGGTGCTGATCCCAGAGGTATATGTCCCGGATCTGGATGTCCGTCTTGGGCTATATCGCAGGTTGTCGAGCCTGAGCACCAAGGTCGAGCTCGAAGGCTTTGCCGCAGAGTTGATCGACCGCTTTGGCGCGCTGCCAAGAGAAGTGAACACCTTGCTGCTGGTGGTGCGGATCAAGGCAATGTGCAAACGCGCCGGGATCGCCAAACTCGATGGCGGCCCCAAAGGCGCCACGATCCGGTTTCACAACGATAAATTCGCCTCACCGCATGGGCTGGTTGATTTCATCAATGATCAGCGCGGGTTGGCCAAGGTCAAAGACAACAAGATCGTGGTGCGGCGCGACTGGAAGAAAGACAGCGACAAAATCAAAGGCGCTTTTGCAATCGCGCGGGATCTGGCCGAAAAGGTCATCGCTGAAAAAAAGAAAGCAAAAGCTGCAAAGGCCCAAGCTTAAGACCCTCAAAACTACTCAAATGCATCAGATAACGGCTTTGGGCAATTTCTGACATTCTATTTTGCCGTTCTTGAAAAACTGGCTTTGGCAGTGGATTTGGCCTAAGCTTTTAGGTACGAGGCCAATTAGGCTGCGCTGTGTTTTGGCAAGCTGCGGGAAATTTATTTCTTGGTACGACTTATTCAAATCCCACTCATACTTGCTGTCGTGATGCTTGCGACCCGATTGGGCGGCGCTTTCGGTTTTCCACCAACCGGCATTTCGACATTCTGGCCGCCCAATGCGATCCTGTTTGCATCGATCCTGATGCTCGAAAAAAAGCATCGGATTATCTGTCTCCTCCTTGCCTTTCCAACTTATGTAGTCGCCGAGTTGTGGATCGGGTTTGAGCTGGCCGCATCGCTGGTCTTTGCGGCGGTCAATTGCCTAGCTGTCGGTTTGGCAATTGGGGTTGTCCGGAGATTTAGGTTGAGCAGCGCTGGCTTGTCGAACCTTCGACAATTAGGCGTGGTGCTTGTGGCAGTCATCTCTGCCTCCGTTCTTGGCGGGGGTCTCGGTGCGACTTGGGTTGCCTATTCAGGCGGTTCTTTCCAGTCAACTGCGCTGCGATGGGCGCTGGCTGATTTCGTCGGGTATCTGGTATTTGTCCCTGTCATTATTGATTTTGGTGACTATCGCGACTGGTGGCGCACATCGACGCTGTCCAACAAGCTGGAAGCCGCAGCAGCGGCTGGATCGGTCGTCGCCCTGTCCATGCTTTCTTATGGTCCGAAACACATATGGGGTGATGAATTCGCCGGTGCGCAATTTCTTCCGATCCCGGTAATGTTGTGGATGGCACTGCGGTTCGGGCCCAAAGGGGCAGCGACCAGTTCGCTGGCCGTATCCACTATTGCCCTTTTATACGCGATCAACGGGTTTGGCCCGTTCGCTGATCTTTCGCCGGAAAAAAATGTCGCCTCCTTGCAGTTTTTCATAACGTCGATTGTCGTTGCTACCCTGCTGGTGGCTGCATTGATTCGGGAAAGAGACGATGCGCTGAAGCAGCTGTCGGAAATCGACCAGCATCAAAAGGAAGAGCGTTACCGGGCGCTGGTTGACCTTGCAATTGATGCGATCCTGATCACCGACGTGGAAGCTGACAAGTTCATTGAGGCCAATCCGCTTGCAGCACAGATTCTTGGTTATTCGACTGAAACTCTGTTGAATTCCATCGCTCCGGAAGCGCTGAGCCCAGAGTTCCAACCCGACGCGCGGCGATCCGTCGAGACGATGCGCGCGTATCTCAACGAGGCCCTGCAGGGAGGATTTCCTTCATTCGAGTGGACGTTCAGAAATCGCGATAGACAAGACATTCCCTGCGAAGTTTCGCTGGCCGCCTTTCCAGATTCACGCCGTCAGCTGGTACGTTCAAGCATCGTCGACATTACAGAGCGGATTGCTGAAGCCCAGCATCGCTCTGATCTGGAAACCCAATTGGCGCAGGCGCAAAAGCTCGAGGCCATCGGGCAGATGACCGGCGGTGTCGCGCATGATTTCAACAACCTGCTGAACGTCATTCTCGGCAATCTCGAATTGCTGTTGGAGGAGACGGAGAACCCCGAAGATAACGACCTGATCAATGCTGCGATAGACGCGACATACAAAGGTGCTGGCCTGACGAAGAGCATGCTGAATTTTGCCCGGCGTGCGCATCTTGAACCAACTCAACTTAACCTGTCCGAAATCGTGCGCGACATGGACAACTGGATTTCGCGAACCATCCCGGCGAGTATCAAAGTTGCGAAATCGCTGCAGCCCGATCTCTGGCAAACCGTGGCCGATCTTTCAAACACCGAAAGTGCGCTGCTGAATTTGATGATCAATGCACGTGATGCGATGCCCAACGGTGGCGTCATTACGATCGAAACTTCAAATGTAACTATTGATGCGCTGCTGAATGGCGATATTGGCGACGAATTGGCCCCCGGGCGTTATGCGCTGCTTGCGGTGAGCGATACTGGCGACGGTATATCGCCAGAAAATATCGAGCGTGTTTTTGATCCCTTCTTCACGACCAAGGAACCGGGGGAGGGGACCGGGCTTGGGCTGTCTATGGTGCACGGTTTCATGAACCAATCCCATGGCAGCGTCAGGATATATTCGGAGATTGGAATCGGCACGACCGTGAAGCTGTATTTCAAAACCTCCGATGTACCTGAAATAGAGCAGCCAATCGACAAAAGCGAGCCAGACGTGGCACCGAAAACGACAGCGCGCATTCTGATCGCAGAAGATCAGGAAGCGGTCATCGACCTTCTTGTGCGCATTCTCAGAAACGAGGGGCACGAGGTTGCGCCAGCGCTTACCGGCGATCAGGCGCTACAGATCTTTCAGTCGGATAATTCGTTCGATCTTCTGGTCACCGACATTGTGATGCCCGGGCAGCTTCAGGGACCAGAACTGGCAAGACAGCTTCGTAGATTGAATCCCGCGTTGCCGGTGGTTTTCATGTCCGGCTACGCCTGGGAGGCGACAACTCACGGCATTGGACTGAGGCAGTCCGATATCCGCCTGATGAAACCCGTTTCGAAGAAGGACCTGGTCAATTCAGTGCAAAGTGCTCTGGCGTCCCTACGGCGAGAAAAAGGTGAACCGCGACAAAAGCCGGAGTGCTAGAAGGCGTCGTAATGTCCACGCTGGCTGCACAACAGACCTTGGCCGACAGTAAAGTCTATCGGTGTTGAACCTAGGCAGCCTCGCTTCGGCGCAAGGCTCCCATCAGGCCATAGGCCACAATAGCCATAGAGAAAACGCCAACCGACAATGGCAGCGGCGTGCCATCAAAGGCCAAGCCCAACGGGGCCGCGATGGCGGCCGCCAATACCGTCGAAACTGCCCCCATCACGGAGGCCGCCATGCCGGCAATATGCCCCATCGGTTCCATCGCGATGGCGTTCAGATTGCCGATTGTCATCCCCATCATGAAAAACAGCGAGAACTGCCAGAATAAAAAAGCTGCGAACAACAGCGACTGAGACGGGTCCGCCAATGTCACCGCGACCATGCAACCGCATATGATGACTTGCGTTATTAGGGATATGGCAACAAGACGCCGCATGCCAACATGGATGACAAGTGCCGCGTTCAAGAAACCAGCCGTGCCTGATACCAGGGCGATGCCACCAAACCATAACGGAAACTGGTCGCCGCGCGCAAAGGTGATATCATAGATCTGCTGCACTGAACTGAGCATCGAAAACAGCATGCTGAAGATTAATGTTTGTACCGCAATTGAAACCCGTACCGCCGGATTTGCAAATAGCTCCTTCACCGCGTCCCAAAGCAATGTCGCCTGAAATGGCCTGCGGTCAGCAACGGCCAGAGGTTCACGCAATCGCACCGACATCCAGACCATACTGATCACTGAGAACAGGATGAAGGCGGCAAAAATGCTGCGCCAGCCAAAGCCTGAAATGATCACCGCCCCCATTGACGGAGCAAAAGCCGGGACCAAGGTAAAGACGATCATGACAAATGACATCAGCTTGGCCATTTCACGCCCGGCATAAAAGTCGCGGATCACGGCAACAGTTGCAACGCGCGGTCCCGCAGCGCCCAATCCTTGTGCGACACGTGCCGCCAGCACCCATTCCAGCGAACTGCTATACCAGGCTACAGCTGCACCGGTGATGTAAAGCGCTCCGCCCCAAAGCATGATCGGTTTGCGCCCAAACGCATCCGATAACGGACCGGTAAAGGCGGTTCCCAGCCCCATTCCCAGTACAAAAGAGGTCAGGATAAGTTGCGCCCGGTTCAAATCGCCGGGGCTAAGCTCGGCGCCAATTTCAGGCAGGGCAGGCAACATCGCATCGATCGAGAACGCAACTGTGGCCACCATCATGGCGCACAGCGTGACAAATTCGACGCGGCCCATGCCGCTGCCTTTGGGGTCCGTCACTTGGAATTTCCGTTGCCAGTCTCAGCCTCGACATAAGCTTCTTCGCTTTTGGCGATCCGCACAGCCCGGTCGCGCCGCCTGCGGCGCAGGGTGAAATCGCTGAATTGATGTATCGCGAGGGAAAACAGCCCCAGTCCGACAAAGATAAAAAGCGTTGTCCCAAGTTTACCGACCACAGTCTGCGGGACAAGTGATCCGTAGCCAACGGTGGACAGCGTTATGACGGTGAAAAAATAGGCGTCAACCCAGCCCCAGCCTTCGATAAAATGGAAAAACACTGTGCCGCCGACGATGATGGAGATCAGGGCGACGATCAGAAGTTGCGGGCGGCTGAACGACATTAGGCGTTTGCCTCCTGAAACTCCGCAATCACACGCCCCCATAGTTCAGGCGGCTGAGCCCCGGGGACGGCGTGTTTGCCGTCGACGATAAAAGTTGGAACTGAATTGATTCCCATTTCGCGGCTATGGGCGTCGCGCGCGCGGATGTCCTCCACATCGGAACCCGACTTCAGCAAGCGCATGACAACAGACGCATCCATACCAATTCCGTCAGCGATATCTGACAGAACCTCGGCATCACCAATGTCTGAGCCATCGACGAAATAGGCCTGAAACAGTTGCGAGACAGCGGCGGTCTGACGTCCCTCAATGCCTGCCCAATGGATCAAACGATGCGCGTCCAGCGTATTGGGGGTACGCTGCATCGCGTCGAAATTGATTGTCAAACCTGCATCTTTGGCACTTTGCACAACCGGCGCATAAGCGGCGACAGCGCCGTCTTTTCCTCCGAACTTGCCTTCCAGATAGGCGCGCCGATCCATGCCGCCAGCCGGCATGTCGGGGTTTAGCTGAAACGGATGCCATTCGATGGTGAACGGATGGTCCGGATGCTCTGTCAGGGCTTTGTCCAGATGAGACTTTCCGATGTAACACCAAGGGCAGATCGGGTCGGACATGATATCAAGTTTGATCATCTGGGGCCTCAAAATAAGCGCGAAGGGCGCGGCGTAACAGCTTGCCGTTTGCCCCGGTTGGCAGGTTTGCCAGATGGACATAGGCGCGGGGCTGCTTGTACCGTGCCAGTTTGGTTTGGGCATAGCGATGCAGGGCGTCGTCGTCCAGCACCTTTGGGCCGGCATAAAACGCCGCAATGATACGCGTGTCTTGTTTTGCCAAGACGTCGATTACACCAATGGCCTCGATCCCCGGAAAATCTGACAAGGCAGCTTCGACCTCTAGTGGAGAAACACGGTAGCCACCCGCATTCATCATGTCATCTGCGCGGCCAAGATAGGTGATTTGCCCGTCCACTGCCATGGCGCCCTGATCTCCGGTCAGGAACCAGTCGCCTTGCATGCGGGCTGCGGTGTCTGCGGCGGCATTGAGGTACTCCAGCATCAGGCCAGGGTCATCGCGGTGAATGGCGATAGTGCCCTCAAGGCCTTGGCTCACAGGACCTGCGGCATCCAAAATTGCGACCCGGCGTCCGGTTTGTGGTGATCCCAAGGCATCTCCACGCGCCGGGGTCGCCGGATTGGAAGAAATGAACGTCGAGCATTCAGACATGCCATATGCCTCGTACACCTCGGTTCCGGTCACAACCCGCCATGCGTCGCGCAGACGCAACGGCAGTTTTTCTCCGGCGCTCAGCCCATGCCGCAAACTGGGGGCATCAATGCGGGCTTGTTGGTTCAGGATTCTGCGGTAAACTCCGGGTGCCGCAGCAAAAATGGTAGCGTTGTGTTTTGCTACCAGACGAGGCAGATCGCCTATCCCGACGCCAGCGCCGGGGATCAGGGCCGTTGCCCCCAGTGTCCATGGATCCATCAGGCCGGTCCCCAAAGTGTAGGTCCAGTTGAAGGCACCCGCGTGCAACAGTCGGTCGTCGGCGCGCAAATCATACCATCCCCGTACCATCATTTGACGCGCCCAGATCGCGCGGTGGGCATGGGCAACTGCGCGGGGAGTGCCGGAGGTTCCCGACGTATAGATGATATAGGCGAGCCGATTTGGATTGCCGAGATCGTATTCGTTTTCGTTGGTTGGGCGCGCTTTTTGATAAAAATCGCGCAAATCTGATAGGTCTAGGGTCAGTTCATGGGGTGGACAGGCGACGGCTGGATCACGCAGCACAGCTGCGGGCGAGAGATCCGACATGATTGCTATGACTTCGGTCTCAGTCAATTGTGCCGACGTCGGGATCGGGATGAAGCCTCCAGCGATGCAGCCAAGATAGGCGATGGGGAAATCGACGGAATTTCCAAGCCGCATTAATACACGCGCCCCTTGGCGCAGCCCCGCACCCCGCAGCCCGGCGGCAGTGCTCAAAACCGCGTGCTCCAACTGGGCGAATGTCCAGTCCTCGGTGTGATCGTGATTGAGGATTGAAAGCGCAGTCTTATCAGGCATCGATGCCGCCTGACTCAGGACATGAGCGGCCAGATTGAATGGGGCGGGGCAGGGCGGTGGTGGCCCTTGATCAAAGATGGATAACATAGGGTATCGCTAGACGGCAGCGACGCGCGTTGCAAGTGAGGCGAGGCAGTTCCATCGACGCAACATCGCCGAGATTTAATTCATCAACCTCGTTCGCATCGCGCAAGGCTTAGCGTTGGGCGCTTGGACTAACTGCCAAGCAGGCTTGGCTACGGATGCGGCAACGTCCATTCTGAGCTCTTTCGGGGCGAGAAGTTCATTCTAGGGTCAGGACCTATTGTAGTTGAGTGCTGTCAAGGTCTGCTCTGCGGGACAAACCTGCCGTTCGCGGAATTGCAATAGTTTCAATTATAAAGCGCATTAGCCATCCATGTATCGCGGCTCAGTAGCCACTCGATCACCTGTTGTGTACAGTAAATATTTCTGGTTTTCATAAGCGGAGGTTTAAATGAGCAATCTGGCGGAAGAAGCGCAAAAACTCTTTGACCAATATCTCGATTGCTGGAACAAGCGCGATTTCAAGGGGGTAGCAGCGTGTTTTGACGAGCCCTCGATGTTCGTGCTCCCGACAGGCGCTGTGTCGTTGCCCGACCGGCAAGCACTCGTATCACTTCTTGAAAAAGTGTTTGCAGGGCTGGATGCAGCCGGTTTCAGTCACACAACCATTGGGTCAATCGAAGCAACCTCATGCGGAGACGGGCTCGCGATTTTGGATGCGACCGAAGTTAACAGGATCAAAGACGACGGATCTCTCATTGAAAAGATCGATGGCCACTATGTCATGCGGAATTGCGATGGTGAGTGGCGATTTATAGTCGCGGTATCGTGTGCCTGCGGTTGGCGTTCTGCATGAATCTCTTAGCTACAACATCGTGCATGGGTGTTGGAGCATAATGCATCTGATGCGGTAGATTTGGGCGGGAACCGGACATTCGCTGCGCTACGCACCAAAGTCCGCACTGCGGGGCCAAGCTGCCGTTCAATAGGAGTTGCAAATACGCTGAAGCTGCACAAAGACCGATATCCAAATCAGACCGCATCATAGTTGTTGAATAGAAAATCACCGTAGGCCCAAATTGCCGTGCCAAGAACAGTTAGAAAGAGCGCAAAACGATGCCAATTCTGAATTAATCGAACTCTCCGTTCCTTGGCTTCAGCGAACAAGGCTTCGGCGGTTTCACCCGCAAAGTTGGGGCGGGCTATATGTATGTGATCGCCAAACAGTTCGTGCAGAACGACAAATGCAACCAAAACGGCACCTGATCGCTGAAACATGCTCGTATCTTCAACCACGTTATTGACGTCTAAAATCCCAGATATGATGGTC
>RCNF010000921.1_pt1 | contig 15326 bp, 9 predicted proteins | sample 2041311 | NCBI WGS metagenome assembly RCNF01 (sample SAMN09708228, study PRJNA481090) | Marine sediment metagenome, whole genome shotgun sequencing project. | biome: marine sediment; feature: ocean; material: sediment; isolation source: Sewage treatment plant 2 marine sediment (STP2) ... | reverse complement strand
ATTTCTAAAAATTTATTGAATTTATGCTTGTGAAATTAGTCGAAAATTCATGGAAGACTGTGTGTTTTTATTCAGTGAAAGAAATTATACAAATATGAACCAAAATATGTTTCATAGTAACTTTTGTGAGGGCCTCGCAGCTGAGGGGCTCAGACGTGAGGCCCTCGGAAGTGAGGGCTTCACCTCCGAGGGCCTCACGATCCCTTAATCATAATAGAAATCCAAATCAATGAATTAAACACTGGTTTTAAACTCCAGTGGGGTGCATTTTTCCTGCCGCTTAAAAACGGTCGAAAAGTATTGACTGGTTGCAAAACCGCAACTGTAAGCCACTTCCGCCACACTGAGTTTGGGGTTTTCACTTAATATTTCTTTAGCCATTTCTATCCTTTTCATGGCAAGGTACCTCATGGGTGTTGTATTGGTCAATTGTCGGCAGTGATAGGTAAAACGTGTAAGCCCTACGCCAGCTGATTCAGCCATACGTTCAATGGTCCAGTTTTCGGATAAATTCTTATCCAGTTCACCCAGAAATAATTTAACACTTCTCGAGCTATCGGTCAATGCTTCATTAAACACGACTTCTTTCGAATCAACCAATTCGAGTAACAAGATCAACAACTCGTTGACCAGCAAACGAATCTTCGACGCACTGCTGCCATTACTATCACTATCTACAGCTCTTCCAATTTTATAAAAACATTCTCTAATTCCACTGTTTGTTTGCCATAACCACTGATCATCCTGTCGGAGTATCTTTGTTAATCTGTCAAGATCGCTTTTTGTCATCATGATCCAGTCTGGCCAAACCCATTCCTGATGAGGTCTTCTTATATCCAGGTCGATGATCACCCAATAGAATTTACCCATCCCGATTTTCGGGTCTCCAACTTTATGCGCCTCCCAGGGACGCGTAATGGTTAAATGATTAGGAAGCAGATCAGTCTTTTTGTTTCCCTGGGAATAGGGCATGGAACCCGATTCTAAAAAATGAATCTCAATACCTTCATTTCGATGCCAGTTTAGTCCCCAATCTTGCGGCTCCATGGCATTCCAGTAACCGATAGAATTTAAACCAAGCGTATCGCCGGTTAATCGATCACCTGGGTACGTATATCGAGCAAGCGCCTTAAATTTTAGCTTGTCTCTGGATACCGCATCAATCAAAGGTAAACAGGTATCCGCATGGTAAACAATACCTTCTGCTCTATAGGGTTCTATCTCATGTATACTGTGTTTCACTGAAGTATTTTGAACATTACTAACACACAAAGTAATTAATTTGCTGTGGATATAACAAAATTATTATGAATTAATCATTTTTTAGGCGGTTAATATAAATTGTAAAACTTTAGCCTGCCTTTGTCATAAAGAAAAAACAGCATCCTAACTTGCATTAGATTTTTCGATATTCTCATGAAAACATTACAAAATTCAATTATTTTTATTTTATTGTCTGTTTTTTTGGCAAATTGTGGAATAACAAAGCAACCTTTAAAAGATAATGCATCTATTAGTGAAAAATGGGTCTCTTTATTTAATGGAATAGATCTTGACAATTGGAAAGTAAAAATTAAAGGTCATCCTTTAGGAGACAATTGGAATAATACTTTTAGAGTTGTAGATAGTGCGATTAGGGTAGATTACAGTAACTACGTAAAATTTGAAAATTCATTTGGTCATATTTTTTATGAAACACCTTATAGCGATTATCGATTGAAATTAAAATACAGATTTATAGGAGACCAAGTTGAAGGCGGTAAAAATTGGGCGCTTCGTAATAGCGGTGTTATGATTCATTGTCAAACTCCAGAATCAATGGAACTCAATCAGGATTTTCCTGTTTCAATAGAGGTCCAACTATTAGGAGGGATAGAAAAAGGTGTAAAAAGAAGTACAGCAAATTTATGTACACCAGGAACTCATGTTCGTATGAATAAAGAATTAGTAAGCACTCATTGTATCGACTCAAAGTCGGGCACTTATTATGGTAACCAATGGGTGAATTTGGAAGTAGAAGTTCGGAATGATTCCGTTATTTCACATTATATTAACGGAGAAAAGGTGCTGGAATACGAGAATCCTTTGATTGGAGGTGAATACAATTCATTGACAGAGCTTGAAGGAACCCCGTTAAAAACGGGCTTTATCTCATTACAAAGCGAGAGTCATCCGGTAGAATTTAAAAATATATTTTTACTACCATTGAATTAATAAAATTTATATATTGCACAGTCAATTTTAAGAAGAAATTAACGTTTATGGATGAATATTGTTTTGATTGTTAAAAAACTGTTATCTATAGTTAATTTTATGTTATTTGTATAGTAAATTATATGGTCAATTTAAAAACTTCTATTCTTATGCGATAAAAATATTTTTTGGTGTTTTTTTTCTATAAAAAACGCACGCTTACAATCAATTTATTAATTAATAATTATTATTATGGGAAAACAATTATTTAAAAGTTTAATGATTCTGGGGATCTTCTTGACCTGCAGCTTTACAATGGCTCAGAAGACGATCACAGGAACAGTTTCAGATGCTGATGGGCCGCTGCCTGGAGCAACTATCGTTGTTCAAGGCACCACATTTGGTGTTACAACTGATTTCGATGGAATTTACTCTATTGAAGCTAATGAAGGTGATGTTTTAGAGTTCAGCTTCATTGGAATGGAAACAGCTTCTGCTACCATTGGTGCTGATGCTGTTATTAACATTACACTTGAAGGTGGAGCAAACCAACTTGAAGAAGTAGTCGTTGTGGGTTATTCATCTCAAACCAGAGGTGACATTACCGGTTCTGTTGCTTCGGTTGATATGGATGAAGCCTTAAAGGTTCCTGTGGCTAATGCCTCGGAAGCTTTACAAGGACGTGTTACTGGTGTAACTGTAACTAGTTCTGCATCTCCAGGAGCTGCACCGAAAATTGCAATTCGTGGGTTTGGTACTGGAAACAATACTGATCCATTATTCATTATTGATGGTGTACAAACTACGGATGCTAACATTTTGAACTCTATTAACCCTGCCGATATCGCTCAAATGAACGTTTTGAAAGATGGTGCTGCAGCAATTTATGGTGCAAGAGCATCTAACGGGGTTATCATCGTTACTACAAAAAGTGGTGGTTATAACCAAGACAAAGCTACCCTAACATTAGATATGTGGACTGGAATGGCACAAGCGGCTAATTTGCCTAAAAATTTGAATATTCAGCAGCATGCTGATATGAGATGGCAAAGTTTTAATAATGACGGTGTTGCACCTAGCGATCCTCAGTATGGAAATGGAGCTACTCCTGTTATTCCTGCAACGGTTCAGGCGATTCCTGTAACTGCTACAGTTCCTTCAGTTGGAACGAGATGGGCAGAAGAGGTTACGCAATCTGCACCCACTAGTAATATATCATTATCTATGTCTAATGGAACGGATACTGGAAAATACTATATGTCGTTGAATTATTATAGTGCCGATGGTATTGTAAAATATACAGGTTTCGAAAGAATTTCAACTGCATTGAATTCAGAATTCAAAATCGCAGATAAAGTACGCGTTGGAGAGCACTTGAATGTTGCTTGGACTGATGGTAATGGAGGTAGTAATATTACCATGGAAATGGCAAACAGAACTAGTCCTTTACTTCCTGTTTATGATGATGATGGTAATTTCGTAGGTCCTTATTCCAATACTACTGGATTAGGAAATGGTGAGAACCCTCTCGCAGTTTTATTCAGAGGTCAAGATGATTTCAATAAATCATTAAGAGTTTTTGGAGACATTTATGTTGAAGCAGACCTTTATGACGGTTTAACCTTTAAGTCTAGTTTGGGAATGTCTATACAACATTTTGACAGAAGAGGATTTCAGGCATTTGATCCTGAAGCCGCTGAAACGATTCAGAATAATACCTTGACGGTTGAAGATCTGAGTGGTTATGAATGGACCTGGTCGAATACCTTAATGTACAACAAATCATTTGGTGAGCACAACATCAATGCTGTAATTGGGGTTGAAGCTGTTGAAGGTGGTGGAAATGGAAAAATAATTACGCGTAACGATTATTTATTCGAAGATCCTGATTTTTACAATTTAGCAACTGGTACTGGTACACCTAACGTATCAAGTGCATATGAATTTAAGAATACTTTATTTTCTTACTTCCTTAGTGTAAACTACAACTACAAGTCTAAATATTTCGCAAGCGTAACGCTTAGAAATGATAAGTCTTCTAGATTTCAAGGTGACAACAAATCTCAAACCTTTCCATCAGTTAGTGCTGGATGGCTAATGAGTAAGGAAGACTGGTTTAGCACTGATGTAGTAAGTAGGGTTAAAGTAAAAGCATCTTATGGTGAACTTGGTAATCAACAAATACCTGGAAGTAACCCAACTTTGAATATTTCAAATTTAAGTCAGGATTTTGGTGACTATGCTATTGACGGAACTAACATTGCTACTGGAGCTATTCTTTCTTCTTTTGGTAACCCTGATTTAAAATGGGAAACTTCTGTAAGTATCAACGCAGGTCTTGAATTTGGTTTCTTTAGTGACAAATTGACTGCCTCTTTTGAATGGTATACAATCACAACGAACGATTTGATTGCGCAAGACTTTAGTTTAATTAGTACAACGGCTATTGATGCAGCTGCACCTTATGTTAATTTAGGTGAAATTAAAAACACTGGTTATGATATCAGCATTGGCTACAACAATACTTGGGACAATGGATTCACTTTTGGTGTGCTTGCAAACTTCTCTCATTATAAGAATGAAGTTGTTGATTTAATTAGTGCTTTTCAAACGGGTCGAAGTGACCTTAGAGGAGGTGCTATGACAAGAACTGAAGTAGGAAGAGAAATTTCTGAATTTTATGGTAGAAACGTAATAGGATACACTGATGACGGAAGGTTTGAATATGAAGATGTGAATGGTGATGGTACCATTAATGATGATGACCGTAAGTATATTGGCTCTCCACATCCGGACTTAACCTATGGTGTGAACTTTAATTTTGCATATAAAGGTTTTGATGCATCTGTGTTCTTTACAGGATCTCAGGGTAATGATATTTACAATTATCAAAAAATCTATTCAGATTTCCCTACCTTTACTGAAGGAAACAGAAGCACAAGAGTGTTAGATTCATGGACGCCTGATAACACAAATGCAAGCTTACCTGCATTGAGTAATTCTATTACCAACGCTGAAACTAATCCTAATTCATTTTTTGTTGAAGACGGTTCTTATTTTAGGTTAAAGAATTTACAACTTGGATATTCTTTTCCAACCGGTATAGCTGAAAAAATGGCTATGGAATCGTTGAGAATATATGTAGTAGGTACAAATTTATTCACAAGTACTAATTATGATGGAATTGATCCAGAAGTTGTTGCTTTTGACAACTTGACTTTAGGTGTAGACAATGATCTTTATCCTAGATCTAAAATTTATACCATAGGTGTAACTTTCAAATTTTAAAAACAAATGAAAAATAAAATAATTTATCTATTTATTATGCTAGTGGGAGTACTAGCATGTAGTGATGACTTTACTGAAGTTCCTGCTTATGGAGCACTTAGTGACGCTTCCCTTCAAAATGCTGCCGGAGTTGATTTATTGCTTATCGGAGCTTATTCATTAATGGATGGAAACAGTAATACTGGTGGTTCCGATTATGCAAGAGCAGCAGATGGCTGGTGGACAGACGTAATGTCTGATGATGCCCATAAGGGTAGTACAAATAGTGATCAACCTGATCTCTATTCGTTTGAAGTTATGGACTGGCAAACTAGTAATGGATATTTCGATGCACGATGGAAAGGTCTTTTTGCAGGTATTAACAGATCAAATGCGGTTATTGATTTGATCGGTAAGCTTGATCCCTCTGAAGGTGACTTTTCTGCTCAATTAGCACAAGCTAGATTTTTAAGAGGTCACTTTAACTTTGAATTACAAGTAATGTGGGGTAATGTACCTTATATTTCAGTTGAAAATTTTGCTGCTATTGAGTTCAATCAGCCTAATCCAGGTCCAATTTGGGATCAAATTGAAGCTGACATGGATTTTGCAGTTAAGAATTTACCAGATACACAAGAGCAAGTAGGTCGTCCTACCAATTGGGCAGCTACGGCTTATCTTGGTAAAATTCATTTGCACCAGGGAGAATGGACTGAAGCTTTGGGTTACCTTAGAACAGTGATTGAAGGTAGTCACCGTTATGGATTAATTGACGAATATGCTGACAACTTCCGTTTAGCAGGTGACAACAGTGATGAATCGCTTCTTGCTATTCAATTTGTAGCTGATGCAGGTTTATCGTTCAATGGAAATATTGGAGGTACTTTGAATTTTCCTGGCCCAATAAACTGTTGTGGTTTCTACAATCCAACACAAGATTTATTAAATGCATTTCAAACTGATGCCAATGGTTTACCTCTTTTAGACACTTACAGTCAAACTGATGTAAACAGTGACTATGGAATTGAAAGTGGTGAGGCGTTTACTCCTTTCGCAGGGAATTTAGACCCAAGAGTTGATTATACTATTGGTAGACGTGGTATTGAATTTAATGGATATGGAGTTCATCCAGGTAAAGATTGGCAAAGAGCTAATTTCAGTGATCTTAGTGGTCCTTATACCCCAAAGAAAAATGTTTATCAAGCATCAGAAGGCGCCAATCAAGGTGCTGGATCATGGGGTGAGCAAAGATCTGGTGTAAACTATCACGTCATAAGATTTGCACATGTTATCTTGATGGGAGCGGAAGCTGCTGCTGAATCTGGTGATTTAGCTACTGCCTTAACATGGGTTAATATGGTTAGAAACAGAGCTAAAAATATGACTTACGTTTCTAACGATGGTGGTGCAACCCCGGCTGCTAACTATGTAATTGAAGAGTATCCTAGTTTCCCTGATCAAGATTATGCTATTAAAGCTGTAAGATTCGAAACTAGACTTGAATTAGGTATGGAAGGTAAAAGATTGATGGACATAAGAAGATGGGGAGGAACGACAGAACGTATGAATGCATACTTTGTAAATGAAGGAAGAACTGTCTTATCATTTGCTGGATTGCCAGCTACTTATGAGCCGAAATATAACTTAACTCCTATTCCTTTAGGAGCTATCGATTTAAGTGGTAACATACTAACTCAGAATCCTGGTTATTAACGTTTGTAGTATTTATTTTTAAAGAAAAAGAGCATTTTTTAATGCTCTTTTTTTTTATTCTCTTCCCACTAAATTATTACCTTTACTGACTTCAAAATTTCAAGAAATGAAAAGACTATTTACCCTTTTGATGGTGGTATTGGCCCTTTGGTCCTGCACGAAAAGTTCAGAGAATCTTAATTCTAATACCGTAGTCAAAATATTTGAATCGCTTAATTCTGATAAAACAGGAATTCTCTTTTCTAATAATCTTGTTGAAAATGATTCTCTAAATTATTTGAGTTTTCCCTATATCTATATGGGCGGTGGCGTTTCTGCCGGTGACATTAACAATGATGGTCTTATCGATTTGTATTTTACCGGAAATATGGTTGAGAACAAACTCTATCTCAACAAAGGAAACCTAAAATTTGAAGACATCTCCGAAACAGCCAACGTGCTGGGAGATCAAAGATGGTTTACCGGGGTCACAATGGCTGATGTAAATAATGATGGTTACCTAGATATCTATTGTTCTGTTGGAGGTAAGTTTAGCCTTAAGTCAAATCTTTTATATATTAATAATGGTGATCTGACATTTACAGAAAAAGCCGAGGCATATGGAGTGGCGGATATAGGAAACAGCATACAATCAACCTTCTTTGATTATGACCTTGATGGTGATCTGGATCTTTATGTTGCGAACTACCCTCCCACCAGTTTCAATGCTCCAAATGATTATTATGTCTTTAAAATGTACAATTCTCAAGATAATGAGACTGATAAATTATTCAGAAACGATGGAGATCGATTTACTGACGTCACTGATGAGGCAGGAGTAAGATCATTTGGTCTAACCAATAGTGTAACGGTAAGTGACATCAATAATGATGGCTGGCCCGATATTTATATTTCCAATGATTTTAAAGTGCCTGATTATTTTTGGCTTAATAACAAGAATGGAACTTTTAAAGAAGTCTCACAAAAATCAACACAACAAACAGCTCTCTACGGAATGGGGGTGGATATAGCTGACTTTAATAATGATCAGTTGCTTGACATTATTCAAATGGATATGACTCCTGGTGATAACAGAAGATCCAAGGCGAATATGGCGGGTATGAATCCTGACCTTTTCTGGCAAACTGTAAAATCTGGTTTTCATTACCAGTATATGCAAAACCAACTACAACTAAATAATGGGAATCTGATCGATTCGCTGCCTTCTTTTAGCAATGTGGCCAGACTTGGCGGATTGGCAACAACCGATTGGAGCTGGGGTCCGTTGATGATGGATCTTGACAATGATGGTTGGAAAGATATTTTTATCTCTAATGGAACAAGAAGAGAAATCAACAACAAAGATTACTTCAATAAGTTGTCAAAAGAAAGACTAACGAAAGATCAATGGCTCGAAAAATCCCTCGCGATTCCAGCCGAAAAAATTGACAATTTCGTATTTAAGAATAACGGTGATTTAACCTTCACAAAAATGAATAAAGAATGGGGTCTGGAATTTGTAGGCTGGTCAAATGGCTGTGTCTATGCCGATCTTGATAATGACGGTGACCTTGAAATTGTACTTAACAATATTGACGATGTAGCTGCTATATTTGAAAACTATAGCTCTGAAAAAAACAATTTTATCTCTTTGAAATTTGACGGACCGGATAAGAATAAATCGGGCCTTGGGGTAAAAGCTATACTCAAAGCCAACAGCATGACCCAATACCAGGAAATGACCTTAACAAGAGGTTTTCAGTCTTCTGTAGCACCACAATTGCATTTTGGAATTGGTGCTGCACTTACAGCAGAAGAACTCAAAATAACCTGGCCTGATGGTAAAATTCAAATACTTAAAGACATTGATAAGAATCAATTTATTACTGTTGACTATGCCAACGCCTCGGTTTTGGATACAGATAACAACCCTCAGGTAAAACCCATCTTTTTAACGGTTACAGATCCCTCGGTTGTAACTGAGCATAAACATGTTGAAAATGTTTACGATGATTTTAAAGATCAGGTTCTCTTACCTCATAAAACATCAACCTTTGGGCCCGGCGTTTCTGTAGGAGACTTAAATGGTGATGGCCTGGATGATTTTGTAGTTGGAGCTGCCCATAACAACCAGACTGGCATATTTTATCAAACAGAGCATGGTTTTAAAAAACAAAGTTTTAAAGATATAGACAACGACAGTGATCGTGAAGATCTGGGAAGTCTGATCTTTGACGCTGATGGAGATGGTTTCAACGATCTTTACATCGTAAGTGGAGGAAGCGAATTTGATCCTGATTCAGAATTATTACAAGACAGGCTTTATGTAAATGATGGAAAAGGTAATCTTAGCAAGTCTTCTACTGCACTGCCTCAAATGCTCGTCAGTGGTTCAAGAGTACATAGTTTTGATTACGATAAAGACGGAGATCTCGACCTTTTTGTAGGAGGAAGACTAACACCAAAAAACTATCCTCTGCCAACCCATAGTTATATTCTGGAAAATGTAAGTACTACTGGAAACCCAAAGTTTAATAACGTCACGGCTACCATTGCTCCGGAACTTGAAAATATCGGAATGATAACTGATGCCAGCTGGACTGATTATGACAAAGACGGTTGGGTTGATCTTATCGTTGTGGGAGAATGGATGCCGATTACAGTTTTTAGAAATAACCGTGGGATTTTTGAAAATATCACCGATAAACTCAAGTTAAATGATGCTAAGGGCTGGTGGTTTAGTATTGAAGAAGGTGATTTTGACCAAGATGGAGACATCGATTTCATTGTAGGTAATTTGGGGCTAAACTACAAGTATCAAGCCAATGAGAAAGAAACTTTCGATATCTATATTAATGATTTTGATCAAAATAAATCAAATGATATCGTCTTAAGTTATTATGATGAAGGTGAGAAATTCCCTGTTCGAGGACGACAGTGTTCTTCTGAACAAATTCCGGCCATCAAGACTAAATTTAAAGATTACGATGCTTTCGCGGTTGCAACCCTTGAAGATGTTTATACCAAACAAGATCTGGAAAAATCATTGCATTATCAGGTGAATACCTTTGCCAGTACGTATCTTGAAAACAAAGACGGTGAATTTATACAGCATAAACTGCCCAACCTTTCTCAGGTATCCAGTGTGAATCAGATCCTTGTAAGAGATTTTAATCATGATACGCATTTAGATGTTGTGATCGCTGGTAATTTATACGGTTCAGAAGTTGAAACCCCAAGAAACGATGCAGGAATAGGGCTTTATCTTGAAGGTGATGGAAAGGGTAACTTTAAGGCCGTATCGGCAAAAGAGAGTGGCTTATTTATACCTGGAGACACAAAGGATCTATCTTTAATAAAGATCAAAGAAAAGAATTATATTCTGGCGGTTAAAAATGATGATTATATTCAGTTTGTTGAGGTTGTTTCAGGTCCATAAAACGACTGATTTTTTGTAAGTATTATGTTCAAAAAATTGTTTTCTGAGTTTAGAATACCCATCAGATACCATTTGATCTTTTGGTTGATTTATTTCGTCTTCAATTTTTTTAGATTTGCAACGATCAATAATGATTATTGGTATTCATTAAAATCAAATTTAATTGAATTTCCTTTAAACATTGTTATCACCTACTTTACGATCTACTACCTTATCCCAAGGTACATTCTTCCGAAAAAATACCTGCATTTTTTCCTTCTTTTCACCCTGTCTTTGATGCTTTTCTATCTAACGAGAACAGGTCTGAATTATATTCTTGTAACAAAAAACATTTGGCCCGAAGCTCAGGGCAGTCAGGAACCTTTTACGATGATCCACATTGTCGAACTCATCATTGGAGCGATTTATGTTATTGCCCTTGTATCGGCTATCAAACTTACTTATGACTGGGTAAATGAAAAAAAACGTAATGATGACCTTCAAAGAATGCAACTTGAAACAGAATTGAATTTTCTGAAATCACAGATCCAACCACACTTTTTTTTCAATACCCTCAATAATCTCTATGCCCTGGTTATAAAAAAGTCACCCAAGGCGCCAAATGTTGTGATGAAGCTCTCAGAGATCATGCAGTATGTTTTGTACGAAGTCAAGGAACCAAAGATTAGTTTGATGAAATCCATCAATTACCTTTACAGCTACCTCGAACTAGAAAAACTACGTTATGGAGAAAGAGTAAAATCGGAAATCAATATAGAGGGAAATATTGATGACGTAGAGATTCCTCCCCTACTTTTTCTTCCGTTTTTAGAGAATTGTTTTAAGCATGGAACGAATCACAGTAAAGACATAAAAGTTATCATTGACTTTGTTGTTAAAGACAATTTTCTTTACTTTACCGTTGAGAACAACTTTGTAAAAAGTGATGATGAAACCCCGATACATGGTATTGGGATTGAAAATGTCAAAAGAAGATTACAACTTCTCTATGGTTCTGGTTATGGTTTAAAGACCCGATCAAAAGGAAATACGTATACTGTCAATTTGAAACTTCCTCTGTATGAAGATTAACTGCATAATAATTGATGACGAACCTCTGGCTGCGGAGGTGATAGAGACACATCTTAAGGAGTTTTCTAATATGAATCTTCAAGGTTGTTTTGTAAACCCCCTAGAAGCCCTTCCCATCATTGAAAGTGGCAAGATTGATGTGGTTTTTATCGATATAAACATGCCTAAAATGAACGGTCTTGATTTCATTAGAAGTCTTGATTCAAGTCCTTATTTTATTATCACTACTGCCTATCGTGAATATGCCGTTGAAAGTTTTGACCTTGATGTACTCGATTATCTGGTCAAACCAATTCCTTTTACCCGATTCTTGAAGTCGATCAACAAATTGTCTCAAAAATTTATCAGTGATAAATCAACTGAGTTGTCACAGCCAATAGCAGAAAAGTCGTTTATTTTTTTAAAGGTGGATAAAAAATTGATCAAGATTAAATTTGAGGATATTTATTTTATTGAAAGCTTAAAGGATTATATTAAAGTATTTACCAAATCTGGTGACTATCTGGCTCATAAATCTTTATCTGGTATCACTGAAGAATTACCCAAAAATCAATTTCTAAGACTCCACAGATCATTTACTGTGGCACTTGATAAGATTCAGGCTTTGGAAGGCAACTCTGTACTTGTTACCAATAAACGCATCCCCATTGGCCGTAAATATATAAATCACGCCAAAGACGTAATTTTAAATACTCCGCTTTAGTAGGTACTTTAACCAGTAACCTGCTTGACGCTTCCCCCTGAGTTATTGTGCTTATTGATCCTTTTAGGGTTTCCTTTAAATTTTATGTCGGCACCGCTGCTTGCATTCCCTTCGAATGAATTGGTCACTTTTAACTTAATGTCTGAGCCGCTGCTGGCACTGGCCGTACAGTCTCTTGCTGTAAGCTCATAGGCTTTAATATCGCTCCCGCTTGAAGAGGAGGCTTTAAACCTATTGGCCTCCCCGCTTAATTCCATTCCCGCTCCACTTGAACTCTCACATGTGAGCTCATCAACCTTGAGGTCCATTTTTGCATATGCGCCGCTACTTACACTTAAAACCAGTTTTTTAGAAGAAAAAGTATTCTCAGAATACACTTCAGCGCCGCTGTTTACCTGAATCTCATTAATATTATTTGCAGAAACATGGATTTTTTTGGCGCTTGCCATATAGATATTCTTTTTGGCAGTAATATACAAGGTTCCGTCTTTCACTTCAGTTTCAATAAGATCATGAAGGTTTTCATCTGCCTCAACCTCCAGAGAAATATTTTTACTCTTCGTTATATAAACATCAAGACCTCTACTGGCATTGATACGAATAAAATCATTTGAGATTTTTCTTTTCTTTGAAACTACATTTCCATCTCCTCTAACGCCATTGTGCATACATGAGCTTGTTGCAAAAACGAGCAGGAGGATTGTTACTAGTTTGATATAATTTTTCATAATTAAGATTTTTGGTAGGTTCTAATACTAATTGATGTACCCACTTTTAAACAGGTTTTATTCACATGTGATGCTTTTAATTGAATGAAGTTCGACCACTAAATACTGTCCTTTGAACTTTTTACAATAATTCCGGACGCGTCAATTTTTACTTCTGATTTTTCCCTTCCATCTTCTTGTATTTCAATATGTACTCCTTCTTCATCAATTTTCATATTGAATGAATCATCATCATGATCAATATTGATCACACTTTCAGAACAATCAAGACAATTAAAACCCTCAGGAGTCATTTTAAAATAGTGTTTGACCATATCGTTATCATATATATTCTGCACATTATCGACGTCATAAAGGAAGGTCCTGGTTGAGTTATCCAGGTATACAACCTGATCTTCAGGTAAGTACAAATCCATGTATACCCTTTGCTCGCTGAATCTGTTATTCAATTCGGCTAAAAAGTAGCCATCGATTCTTAATTCCTCTGCCGAAAGTTCATATTCATATTCGATCAAATCAGCATTATCTCTTGCATCCTTCCGGCTTTTGCCTTGAGAAAGTTTTCTAACCTTTGCATACATAGTCTCATTATCGGAAGTCAAAATATTTAACCGAATATTGTTGGAATAGATCTTCTCCTGATTATTAGCGTCAATAATGATTTCAGACCTCCAGCTACGTTTCAAGTCAAGATGATTAGAAATATCTTTATTGTCGACCATTTTTATTTCCAGGGTATCGCTTGTGCTGTACATAAGTTCCTGTGTATTTGTCACTGACCCGTCATAGGCAGAATTCATGAATTGACGCGTACCAAAGAATATGGCTACCAAAAGAGCAACGATCCAGACCCCAAGTAATGAAAGCTTGGTCGTTTTGCCAATTGATTTGGTATTGTTCGACAATATTCTTAATCCAAGAGCAAAAAGGAAAAAGAAAGGTATTGCAACCAATACAAAGATCAAGGCAGATAGAACCCATACGGGTAATCCAGAATTATTATACATTGCTGAGTCTCGAAACAGCCAGTCATCATGTATAAAATCTAAGGATCCAAGGGTAAACATACCGATTAACATTCCGAGAATCGTTACTACCGCAAGAATGATCAATAAGACACCAATGAATTTACCTATGATCATAAAGATGGTTACAAAAATCTTACCCAAAGTATCTACAAAATCTTGTGAACCTGATTTTGCTCTTGCCCCGTATTTCTTGTAATCAGCGTTTTTTACTTTTTCTGATACTTCGCCGATCCCATTTTTTACTCTTGTTGAAGTCTCTGAGAACTCATCACGAATTTTTTTTTCAATATTAGTGATATTCACCTCTGCGCCTTCCATTTCTAATTTCTCGGCCGTTGAATTGGCTTCGGGAAGCAGTATCCATAAAAGTGGATAGACGATAAAACCGAATCCAAACCCGAAAGCTGCAACCAACCAACCCAATCTGATCCATATCACATCAATATTAAGATAATGTGCCATCCCGGATGAAACACCACCTAGAAATCTATCGCTTCCATCTCTGTACAATTTTTTGCGTCTTTGACTGCTGTAATTTCCATAAGAATCGTCATTAAAGATTTCTTCATCAACCATATAGTCTTCTGGCTTACCCATAACTTCGATTACCTCATCGATATCCTGCTCATTGATAACTTGTCTTATATCCTTTATCTTAACCGATAATAACTCACCTATTCTGGTTTCTATATCAGTTATGATTTCATCTCTCCCCTTTGGGTCATCGCTTAAAGAACGTCGAATAGCATCTAAATAATTTTTCAATTTTTGATAAGCAACTTCATCGATATGAAAAAATACGCCACCTAGATTTATATTTATAGTCTTGTTCATTTTGTTGTAGTTTTTGATTTGTTATTCTTTGTAACCAGATTCACTGCTTTAACCAAATCACTCCAAGTGGAGTTTAAACCGGATAAAAATATTTTTCCTGTTTCGGTTAAACCATAGTATTTTCTCGGTGGTCCGGAAGTTGATTCTTCCCAGCGATATGATAAAAGTCCAGCATTCTTCAATCTTGTAAGCAAAGGATACACTGTACCCTCAACCACAAGCAATTTTGCGTCTTTTAACTGGACAAGAATCTCAGAAGTATAAGCATCCCCACCTTCTAAGATAGACAGGATGCAGAATTCTAAAACTCCTTTGCGCATTTGTGCTTTTGTGTTTTCAATCTTCATGTTTTTCTCTTTTAATCTTTTAAT
>RCNF010001273.1_pt1 | contig 15343 bp, 13 predicted proteins | sample 2041311 | NCBI WGS metagenome assembly RCNF01 (sample SAMN09708228, study PRJNA481090) | Marine sediment metagenome, whole genome shotgun sequencing project. | biome: marine sediment; feature: ocean; material: sediment; isolation source: Sewage treatment plant 2 marine sediment (STP2) ... | reverse complement strand
TCTTGGCGTGTAATACTCACCAGCATTACCCGCGCTCTGCAGGTCATTCAAGATTTGCTCGTAGATATCCCCGAAGTGCTGCCGTTCTGCGAGCACGTTAAAGTCAACCGTGTTGATCTTGTTCACCACTTGTCGGATTAGCTGGCCCGACTTCATGTAGTTATAAGCATCTTCGAAGAATCCACGTATCACGCGCCGGCGCCCATCCTGCCCGGCTCCCGGCAAGGTCGCCAGCCCTGGAAAGAGGTCGTCGTTGATGAAAGCCAATAGATCATCGCCCGTTATCCCCTCTGGGTCAGCTGCCCAGTTACTCCATCGCAGATGCTCAGGGGCGTCCAACTGCGATGGTGCGATGAAACTAAAAACTAAGAACTTAAAACCAAAAACTCTATTGCGTTTCCGGGTCGAAGCCAGGCGTAAGCTCGGTTTCCTGCTCCGGGTTGGGTTCGTCAAGCGCCCCCGGTTCCCACGGCATGGGTGGGCGTTTCTGCTGGTTATCCGGAAGAGCCCACTTCTTGACCGACACCACGTCCCTCATGTGGTCGATGACCTGCAGGGTGATCTCCTTGGTGATCGATTCGAACTGCGCCAATCCCGGCCCGTAAAATATGTCGTCCAGGATGGCGCCGGCCACCTCGCGAACCGCTTCCTCTCCCTCAGCGGAATCGATGGTTCCGGCAACGGTTTCGAGGGTCGTGTCGACGATGACTTCGCCGATGGCCCGCACGGCGGGCTTGAGGATCACGTTGGGCAGAGGAACAGCGCGGAGAGCCTCGGACTCCTCGACGGCGTTTTCGAGGTTGAGTTGGACCAGCGTCCGTAGGCGACTCATGGTTGTCGGGTCTGTCAGGGTCTGACGGATCTGGGAGACGATGACCGTCTCGATCTCGGACTTTCTCGGTTCAACCACCGATCTGGCGATCGTTGTGTGGGTCCCATCGGCCACTTCTTCGTAGAACTCCGACAGGATGCGGAGCGCGACCCGATCCGAAACCTCCTCGGTGATGATGTTCGAAAAGTAGAGCACCGTGCGGGTGAACACATCCTTGCCGACGCTGGAAAGCTCGCTGCGTTTGAGCCGCATGTACATGGAAACTCCGCGCAGCAGTCGGAACGGGCGGAAGAAGGCCACCGGGATGAGGCCGAGGACGTCGTACCAGTTGAAGATGGGGAAGAAAAACCAGCGGGAGTAGGTCTTTCGCTTGATGGTGAGAATCCACCTCACCATGAACTCGATCCAGAAGAGGATCAGGAATGGTAGATCGAGGATCCAGAAGTGATCGGTGAGATCACCGCTGATGTCGTAGGTGCGATAGTAGTTGAGCTTGACGCCGCGAGTGACCCTCGGGTCGATAGATGAGATGGTCGTTGCGAGACCATCCGGATCTGCCGGCCAGAATGCCTCGCATGCTTCCCGCAGGACTGTAGGGTCACGGAGGGTGCCGCCGGTGACGCCGATAGTCCCGGCCAGCGCTTCCGAGATGAAGCCCAAGGTGCGGATCTGTCCTGACCTGGCAAATGCGTTCTCGTTCACCACCCGATAGGTCAACTCCACCAGGTTGTCCCTATGTTCCTCGATGACCCATCGTGGGGGAGCCTGGTCGAGGAGGGCAGCCGTGACATCGATCTCGTTGCTGAGGGCTTCGGTCAACGGCTGCGGTTCGATCCCTTTGACCGGGTCGTAGACCGAGGCCACCACCGGCAGATAAGACACGTACTGCGGCCGCAGCCACAGATAGCTGAGATCAAAGACGATCATCCACAGATTGATGATCGCCACCCAGACCATGAAAACGTCCCACGCCAAGAGGAGCTTGGATCGGCGGCTGAGGTTGCCCACGGCGCGGAATATGTTTTGAATCGTTGTCGTGACGGGCATATGTTCTCCGAGGTGCGCGGCTCATTGTAAGGGTTCGCGGAAGATTCTCAGCACGGAGGGGAGTTGTTCATTTACAATCGGCGAGCCTGGAGGTCGTATGCCCGTCCTCTCTCAGAAATCCGCCGCGCTCCAACAGTCTCCGATTCGAAAGCTCGCGCCGCTCGCGCGAGCGGCTGAGGCTCGCGGCACTGATGTCATCTACCTCAACATCGGCCAACCCGATATGCCGACGCCGCCCGAGATGATCGCCGAGTTGCATGGTCTTTCTCTCAACCGCCTGGCCTATGCTCCAAGCGAAGGTCTTCTCGAATCGCGCGAGGCGTGGAGCGCGTTCTTCGCCAGTTGGGGAATCGACTTCGGGCCCGACGAAATCCTGGTGACTGCCGGCGCCAGTGAGGCCATCACCTTTGCCCTGTCGGTGGTGGCCGGCGGCGGTGACGAGGTGCTGGTCTTCGAGCCCTGTTACACAAACTATCTGAGCTTTGCCGCTCAGGCTGACGTCAAGATGGTGCCCGTTACCCTCAAGGTCGAGGATGGCTATCACTTCGGTGACATCGATCGGCTGCGGCGATGCGTCACACCCAGGACACGTGCCATCCTGCTCTGCAATCCGTCCAACCCCACGGGTACGGTTTACACCGAATCGGAACTCGAGGCGGTTGCGAGGGTTGCTGTGGAGAACGATCTCTTCGTCATCTGCGACGAGGTCTATCGCGAGTTCGTCTTCGATTCCGGCCAGGTGCGCTCGTTCACCCGGTTCACCGATCTCGCCCAGCGCATCATCGTGGTCGACAGTGTTTCCAAGAGATTCAACGCCTGCGGTGTCCGCATCGGCTGTCTCGCGACCAAGAACCGCGAGGTTCTCGATGTCACGTTGCGCTTCTGTCAGGCGCGGTTGTCAGTGGCCACCGCCGAACAGCTCATGGTGGTGCCCATTCTCGAACACGGTCGCGCCTATTCTGAGCGGCTCTGCATCGAGTATGAAAGCCGCCGCGATGCGGTCTTCACCGGACTCGCCTCGATGTATGGGGTGAAACCCCACCGAAGCGAGGGTTCGTTCTACACCATGACCAGGCTGCCGATCGACAGTTGCGAGGACTTTGCCTCGTGGTTGCTCCGGGACTTCAGCCACGACGGAAGCACCATCTGTCTCGCACCCGGCGAGGGCTTCTATGTCACTCCCGGGCTTGGTGTCGACGAAGTGCGGATCGCCTTTATGTACGACGTCGCCACCATGAGCCGGGCCATGAAGATTCTAGATGCAGCCGTCTCCGCCTACGGCATGGCGGAGAATTATGAATTATGAATTATGAATTCCATCGCACCCGGACCACTGCGATGGACAATTCAAAATTCATAATTAAGAATTCATAATTCTCTATTGAACCGCCTTTTCGACCCGCTCGATGGCCGACAGCGGTCCGAGTGCGACCAGGACGTCGCCACCCTCGATTCTCTCCTGTGCGTCCGGGTTGAAGATGGCTTCGTCGCCCCGCTTGAGTGCCACGACGATGATCCCGAAGCGTTTGCGAACCTCAGCGCCGGCCAGGGTCTTTCCGGCAAGTTCGGAAGATGGCTCAATGACGATTTCGGCGAGATCGAGCTCGACCGAGGATCCGAGGAGGGACTCGTCGATGAAGTCGGTGACGGTAGGTTTGATGGCGGTGAGTGCCAGGCGCATTCCGCCGATCTGATAGGGGTTGAGGACCCGGTCGGCGCCGGCGAGCTTGAGTCTCTCCTCCGCGCCGGTATCGACCGCCCGGGCGATGACAGTGATATCGGGATTGAGCTGGCGTGCGAGGAGGATGGTGTAGACGTTGTGCGCGTCGTCGGCGAGACACGTGATGATTGTCTTGGCGTGGATGATATTCGTCGAAGTGAGGACCTCTTCGTTGGTTGCATCTCCACGGACGACGTGCTGGGCCTCGTCTTCGAGGGGGCGGCAGTGTTCGGGATCCAACTCGACCACAGCAAAAGGAATACCCCGTTGGCGAAGAACATTGACCACGGCCTGGCCCATCCGGCCATGGCCGCAAACGACGATGTGGTTTTTGAGCCTCTTCATGAGCTTGAGTTCCCTTCGGATTCCGAGAACCCGTCGAAGATCGGTTTCGAGCACGGTGCGGGCGAACTCGGTTGCAATGTATAGAATCACGCCGATGCCCACAAACGCGAGGATCATGGTAAAGAACCGGCCGCCGAGCGAGAGGGGAAAGACCTCCTTGAACCCGATGGTGGTCACCGTGATGGCGGTCATGTAGAGGGCATCGAATGGGTGCATCCCCTCGATGAGCATGTAACCGAGGGTGCCGCTGACCAGGACAATCATCCCGAAGGCGGTGGATTTGAGGATGGCGTAGAGTTTGGACGAGAACACACAGTGATCGTAACCTATGAAACCACCCGAGTGCTACCATTTGGTGCTCGCTCGTGGGTTTGAGGAGGCATCATGGTCGAGGCCGAAGGTCGTAGCTTTTCGTTTGAAGGACTCGAGACGTTGACCCCCGAGGTGCTCGAGACGTTTCTATACGAGTATGCGGGTCGCGATGCAACCATCGAGATCTCCACCGATGAGTGGAGTTGTGTCTGCCCGTTTTCGGGTCTGCCCGATTTCGGCAACCTGACCGTTCGATATCTGCCCTCTGATGTGTGCATCGAGCTCAAGTCCTATAAGTACTATCTGACGAGCTTCCGCAACATCGGGATCTACCAGGAGCACGCCGCCAATAGAGTCCTCGATGATCTCGTCGCCTGCTGCAAACCGAAGTGGATGGAAGTGGTTCTCGACTACCGGCTCAGGGGTGGGATTCATACCGTCGTGACCGTGGATCACGGAGAACGCAACGAATTATGAATTATGAATTATGAATGACATCGCACATCGCACATCGCACATCGCTGCCATCGCGAACGTAGGTCCGCTGCGATGCAATTCATAATTCACAACTCATAATTCACAACTCATAATTCATAATTCCTGGGTCATTTCCGGTTCCCTGCCAGCGTCATCGCCGCCGTCGCTCCGAGGATGATCGCTCCACCGAGCAGTGCCCACGCGGTCGGGACCTCCGCGTGCACGAGCCACGCCCAGACAGGGCTCAGGACCGGTTCCGCGATCAGAATAAGTGAGGCCTCAAGGGCCGGTACTCTTGCCACACCACGAATCAGAAAGAGGTAGGCGATGGCGATCTGGAAGATCCCGAGGTAGATCACCATGACCCAGTCGGTGGGTGTCGAAGAGGCGACTGGCATCGCCAAGGGCAGGGTGACGACCGCGGCCAGGAGATTGCCGCAGCAGACGGCCCCGATGGTGGAACTGGGATCGTCGGAACCCCGGCCGAGCCATCGCAGACCCATGATGCACAGGCCGTAGCTGAGTCCCGTCACCGCACCAAAGATGTTTCCCAGGTCAGGATTGGGCGCCGTGACGATCACTGGCTGGTTTCCCACGAAGAAGAAGAACATCCCAACTGCAAGTGTCGCCATGAATATCAGCTGGCGGCGCTGGATCTTCTCGCCGAGAAGAAACGGACTCAGGAGGAGGACATAGAGCGGTGCCGATCCCTGGAGGAAAATCGCGTTGGCTGCAGTGGTGAGTTTGTTGGCGAGGACAAAAGAGATCATGGTCGCCGCGTAGGCAATTGCCACCAGCAGGGTCTTGACGTTCCATGCCCGACGGGCGGCGGGGATGAGGGCGAAGATCGCGACCGCTGCGACCGCGGAGCGAAAGCACGCCACCTGCCAGCCGCTCAACGAGCACGCCTTGACCGCGGCGCCTCCGGTGGAGAAGAGGATTGCCGCCGCGAGGACCATCAGTCGGTCGCGGCCGGACGCGGAAGTCGTCGCGGTGGTCATGGCCTGCGCATCATACCCGCGACTGACGACTCACGACTCTGGCATCGCCGGCCTGTGCTACCATTCCGGCGATGGAAGCCCTTTCCAGATGCGGCCAACAAAATCTTCCCTGCTGGGGAGATTTTTTTTGCCCATGAAGGAGTCCTGAGATGGCGGAGGATAAAAATAAACCGGCAACCGTGGTGCAGATCATGGATGAGGCGGCAGTTCGACGAACCGTTGCCCGGATGGCCGCCGAGATCGTCGAGCACGACGGCGAGGATGTGATGCTCGTCGGCATCCACACCCGAGGCATCCCGCTGGCCGACCGGTTGGCGAGTGACCTCGAGGAGACCACGGGCACCCAACCGACGGTGGGACGGCTCGACATCACGCTCTATCGCGATGACATTGGTCCGTGGCGTCCTGCCCACACCCAGCCGGTGCTCAAAAAGACGGTGCTGCCGATCTCCATCGATGACAGGGTGATCTATCTGGTCGACGATGTTCTTTACACCGGCCGCACCGTGCGCGCGGCTCTCGATACCCTGCTCGACTATGGGCGTCCCAGGGCGATCCGGCTCGCGGTCCTTGTCGATCGTGGTCATCGCGAACTTCCCGTCGCGGCCAATGTCGTCGGCAGGATTGTGGCGACTTCGCGTCGCGAGGATGTGCAGGTGAGGCTGCGTCCGACCGACGACGAAGATGGAGTCTGGATTGGAAGGGAGGGCCCCGATGGAACCTGAGAGGGCCGATGGGCTGTCATCCAAGGATGTGGTGGGGATCGCCGAGCTGAGTCCGGGCGAGATCCAGCTGCTTCTCGAGACCGCCGAGGAACTCCTCGAGGTCGCCCTGAGACCGATCAAGAAGGTGCCTGCGCTGCGCGGGATGACCGTTGTCAATCTCTTCATGGAGCCATCCACCAGGACGCGATTCTCCTTCGAGGTGGCCGAGAAACGGCTCTCGGCCGACACGCTTAACTTTTCGGTGTCGTCGTCGTCGGTGTCCAAGGGCGAGACCCTCTTTGACACGGCGCGCAACCTCATGGCCATGGCGCCCGATTTCATCGTCATCCGACACCCGAACTCCGGTGCCCCGCACCGACTCGCCGGGGTCGTCCCGGCGTCCATCATCAACGCCGGGGACGGCGTCAACGAGCACCCGACCCAGGCCCTGCTCGATGCCTTCACCATGCGTCAGCACTTTGGTGGATTGAGTGGGCTCAAGGTCGTGATCGCCGGTGACATCCGCCATTCGAGGGTCGCCCGGTCCAATGCCTATCTGCTGACAAAAATGGGTGCCGAGGTCCGATTCGTGGCGCCCGCATCCCTCATGCCGGTGGATGTGGAAACCCTTGGGGTTCAGTCGTTTCGCCGGATCGAGCCGGCCCTCGAAGGCGCCGATGTGGTGATGATGCTCCGCATCCAACTCGAGCGGCAGAAGAAGATCAATTTTCCATCCATGCGAGAGTATTACGATTTCTTCGCGCTCACCGAGGAGCGCCTGGCCATGGCCACCCCAGGGGCCAAGGTCATGCATCCGGGCCCCATGAACCGGGGAGTCGAAATCGACTCGTTGGTGGCCGATGGTGCGCAGTCGGTGATTCTCGAACAGGTGACCAACGGGGTCGCTATCCGCATGGCCATTCTCTACCTGCTTGCCGGAGGACGAAGTGACTCGGCTTCTGATTCGTAACGGACGTGTAGTCGACCCCTCTCAGGGTCTCGACGAAGGAATGGACCTGCTGATCGAGGACGGCTGCGTGGCCGCCCTCGGTGAACGGATCGAGACCACAGCGGACACAGTTGTCCTCGACGCTGCCAAGCTGGTTGTCGCGCCAGGTTTCATCGACCTCCATACTCATCTCTGCGAGCCTGGGTTCGAGTACAGGGAGACCATCGCCTCCGGGTTGCGGGCGGCGGCGGCCGGCGGCTACACCGCCGTCTGCGCCATGGCCGACACCGATCCCGTCAACGATGATCCCGCGGTGACCCGCTTTATTCGCGAGAAGGCCGACGACGTCGGGCTCGGCCGGCTCTATCCAGTTGGGGCGATTTCCAAGGGTCGCAAGGGCGAAGCACTGGCCGAGATCGGTGAGATGGTCGAGGAAGGCGCGGTGGCCATCTCGGACGCCGATCGTCCAGTGACCAATCCATTGCTCGTGCGCCGCGTGCTGGAGTATGCGAGGAGCTTTGATGTTCCGGTGGTGGCCTATCCGAAGGACCTCGATCTCGCCGACGGGGGCACCATGAACGAGAGCGCGGTGTCGACCCGGATCGGTCTTCGAGGGATACCCGGGGCGGCGGAAGACATCATGGTCGCGCGTGACATCCTCATCGCAGAGTCGGTCCACGGCCGCCTTCACCTGGCCCACCTCTCGACCGGCGCCGGACTGGACCTGGTTCGCTCCGCCAAACGCAAGGGATCAGAAGTGAGCTGTGATATCGCGCCGCACCACTTCATCCTCACCGATGGGGATGTGGAGGCCGCGAACTATGACCCGAATTGGAAGACCTATCCACCGTTGAGATCAGCCGCCGATGTCGAGGGAGTTCTCCAGGCGATCTACGATGGTACGGCGGATGCCATCGCCTCGGACCACTCACCCCACCACGCCGACGAGAAGGAACTCGATTTCGCGGATGCGCCTTTTGGAATCGTCGGGCTGGAGACTGCCGTCGGCCTGGCCATCGACCGACTGATTCACGGCAAGGTCATCGGAATCGCGCAGCTGGTGCGGCTCTTTTCCACCGGTCCGGCCGAGGTCTTCAATCTGCCCGGTGGAACCCTCCGTGAGGGTGAAACCGCCGATCTGACCTTGCTCGATCTGCGCAAGCGGTGGACCGTTGATCCCTCGAAATTCAAGTCGAAGGCGCGGAACACGCCGTTCGCCGGGCGCCAACTCAAGGGCGCACCTATGGTCACGATTGTGGGTGGGAAGATAGTTTGGCAGGCAGCGACGTAGGTCGAAAGTCGTGAGTTGTAGGCCGGTGGTTCTTGAATGTCCACCGACTGCGTGCATCGGCTTCGAGCTCATCGCCATCCCAATGAAACACAAAGTGCACTAAGAGCCACGAAGGATCCACGAAGCATCGCAGTTTTGACCCATCGCACCATCACGGTGTTTTCCTGGAGTTTTGCCAAGAGGCTTGAGACCGCATCCGACGATGTCAGAGGTGATGACTATCTGTAGTGGGTTCTTTGGGATGGGCATTGCGGTCATCGCGTTCTTTGCGTTTCAATCAACCCGTTGAAGTCACTGAGGCCGATCTACGACGTCTATTGTTGCTCCAGACCTAAAAACCCGGCATCAATTGCGATGCTTTGTGGCGTCTTTGTGAGACTTCGTGCTCTTTGTGTTTCAAACAAACGCGGAGGCATCGTAACCGACGCACAAAGTTGCCCAACACCGCAGTTCACGACTCACGACTTACGACTCGCGACGCACGAGTGATGCGCTCCTGTGCTATATTTCCGGTCCCGTGCGTCTCACGGAAGAGAGTGCGAGGCCTTCCATGACCGAGAATCCAAGCAATGTCAATGAATTCGAGCTGGCGCTCCAGGAGAGCTTGGACGCCGAAACCGCCAGAATCGGCGATCTGATCAAGGGCACCATCGTGGCCATTCACGGCGATGTCGCCCTGGTCGATATCGCCGGGAAGTCCGAGGCCGTCCTGCCTCGCGACGAGCTCGAAGAACTCGGAACCGGCGACCCCGTCCAGGTCGTGGTGACGGGTGTCGGTGATGAGATCAGAGTCTCGCGCCGGATGGCCGTCGAGTTTCAACTCAAAGAAAAACTCGCCGTCGCCGTCGAGTCCGGTTTGCCCGTCGAGGGCAAGGTCGTCGGTCGTCGCAAGGGTGGGTTCGACATCACGATCGCCGGTGTGCGCGGATTCTGCCCGATGTCGCATATCAGCGATATTCGCGGCGAAGACCTCGACAGCCACCTCGGTCAGACCTACACCTTCAAGGTCCTCGAGTTCGAACCCGACGACCGCAAGCTCGTCGTCTCTCGAGCGGCTCTGATCCGCGCCGAAAAGGAGAAGCTCCGGGCCGAGGCGTGGGAGAAGCTCGAGACCGGAGCCGTGGTCACGGGCAAGGTCAGTTCGCTGACCGACTTCGGCGCCTTTGTCGATATCGGCGGGGTGGATGGATTGGTCCACGTGACCGAGATCGCCCACCATCGGGTGAACAAGCCATCGGATGTTCTCACCCTCGGCGAGGAGGTCGAGGTCAAGATTCTCGAACTCGACCAACAGAAAAACAGAATCTCACTGAGCATCAAACAGCTTCAGAAGGACCCTTGGGACGATGTCGGTGATCGGTTCCCCGCGCGCGGAGCATTCTCGGGCACGGTGGTTCGGACCACCGACTTTGGTGTTTTTGTCGAGCTCGAGCCCGGTCTTGATGGTCTGATTCACGTCAGCCAGCTCCAGCCGGGCACCGAGCTGGCGTCGCCCGAGGTGGCGGTCGGATCGACCGTGCAGGGTTGGATCCGAGATATCGACACCGACAACCATCGTATCGGTCTCACCATGCGGCGTCTGGCCGATCGCAATCCGTGGGAGCGCATCGAGATGCGTTACCAGGAGGGCCAGATCGTCGAGGGGACCGTGGAGAACGGCGCCGATTTCGGTGTCTTCATCGAACTCGAACCGGGTCTGAGCGGCCTCATCCCCATCTCCGAACTCGGGGTCGAGCGCGATACCGACCCGCGAACCGTTTTTAGTCCCGGAGAGAAGATCAAGGTCAAGGTCATGACCCTCGACCCGGGCCGCCAACGGATCAGCCTCTCGGTCAAGGCCTACAAGCGGGAACAGGAACGCCAGGAATACGCGGGTCATATGGATACGGGCAGCTCCGAGCCGACCATGACCGGATTCGGCGCCCAGCTCCAGGCTGCCCTCGGACCGGCCTCGGCAAAGAAAAAGCCGGCCAAGAAGGCTTCGGCCAAGAAGACCACTGACGAGAAGGCCCCAGCCAAGAAGGCTGCGGCAAAGAAGGCCCCAGCGAAGAAGACCGCGGCAAAGAAGACCACCGACGAGAAGGCCCCAGAAAAAAAGACTGCGGCAAAGAAGACCGCGGCCAAGAAAGCCCCAGCAAAAAAGACTGCGGCAAAGAAGACCGCGGCCAAGAAAGCCCCAGCGAAGAAGACTGCGGCGAAAAAGGCTCCAGCCAAGAAAACGACGAAGACAGCGACGAAGAAATCCAAGGCGGAAAAAGTCGAGGACTAAAAGCACCTCAACCAGGATCCTGACAAAAAGAACCGCCCGGAAGGGGCGGTTCTTTTTGTTTGGTTTTGGAGGCGACGCCCGGATTCGAACCGGGGATAAGGGCTTTGCAGGCCCCTGCCTTACCACTTGGCCACGTCGCCAGGGAGGGTGATTCTAGTTCACGGTTCTCGGAGGGTCAAGCTGCCAGGGCTACGGTCACGGATGCGGACACGGACACGGATACGGCCTCTGTTCCGGATGCGGCCTCGGCTACGGTCATGGTTTCCGGTACGCCGGCCTTCTGGGCCGCCTCCGGCGCCCCAGCGTCGCACCATCGGCGTGGTCAATCGGTGGTAGTTGGAAGGTCTGTGACCACGCCAATGGCACGCCGGCGGCGTCCTTCTCAGCCGGAATAGCCGATCTTCAGCGCGCTCCCCGTGGAGTGCCCGGCACGGACATTGTGCGGAACGGCATGCGGCTCCGGGGCGTCTTACCTGCACAATGCCGAGCCCGGCACGTCCCGGTGTGCGGTTTTCCCGCGTGTCCGGTTGCGGTTTCGGGTGGAGGAGACGGCACGTTCCAGGGCCGCGTGGCGTGGTGCCATTTGTTGCATTGTTCGGCTGTGAGTGTCTCAGGCGTAGGCAAACCGTCGATGCCGATCAATGCTACGGGTGGCACCGGAGAACTCGTCACGTGCGCTTTTGGGAAGCTGACAACATCTGCCACGGTCGCGGCCGTCATTGACCCGGCAGAGCTTGACCGTATAAGGTCCAGAAAACCCACAGGGAGGTAACCGTTTTGGCACACGATGCGATTGCCGGAAACGAAGACGACCCGGAGATCCTGTACCACTGGTCGGCGCGAAAGATTCAGCCCATCGTTCTGCTCTATGTCGCGGCGGTCTTTGTTGCCACGATGGCGTTGGCCTACTTCGTGGCCCACTCGATGACGGCCGTGAAAGCGCTCGCCATGACCGCGGTTGTCGCCATCGTGCCGCTCGTGCCGACCGTTCTCATGCGGGTCGAGTATCGACTCACCGAGCGGACGATTGACCGTCGACCGGTCGACAAGGAGAAACCGAAGAACTTCGAGGAGGTCGTCCGGTTGGATCAGCTGAGCCACATCGTACCCGTGAAGCACGGTTTCAAGTTCTACAAACAGTTGGAAGAGCCGAGCCCGTTGCGTCGGTTCTGGAAGCTCCACGTTTCTGACCAGTACTCGGGTGAGGTCCACATGGAGTTAGCGGATCAGGAGAGAGTTCTGGAGGCTCTGAGTCAGCAAGGAATCAGAAGTAGATGACCGAGCCCGGCGCCCGGCCCCCTGCGAGCGTTCTATCGAGGACTCGCGGACGTGGCCTCGAACGGACGTGCCGTCCTTGATCATTGTTCGGCATCCACTGGGTTTTTTCGCCACTCGGAACTTCCTGCCGAACAATGTCAAGGGGGCAATCACGGGCAACCGCGATGCGGACATCAAGTCGGCAGCCGCTGAATCGATATGTATCGACGGGTTCATGATCGAGTCCTTTCCCCAAGGGCACCCGCGGTCTCCCCGCCATCGAATTGTGGGCGGTGGAGGCGGATCGGCAGGTGCTTTGAATAGTGAACGAAGTCGGCATCGGACGTGAAGATGGCCACCCCAAGTCGTTCGGCGATGGCGCAGATCAGGAAGTCAGTGTTCGATCCCTGGACTCCTTTGCGACGGCAGGTCGTGAAGTGTTCAGCCGCGCGCTCGTAGTCGACTGATTCAAGATCCGCATCGGGAAACGCCCGGAGCCGATCCCGGAGTTGCTCAAACTGAGTGCGGTGTTTGATTCCTGAGAGGAGCTCCTGGCGTACCGGTCCGATCATGACCGCATTGCCATCAGCGACAAGCTCGCTCACCTCGAGGATGACATGTGATTCCTTATCGATGTTGAGACGTCGGAACGCCTGAGACCAAACGCTGGTGTCGACCAGAACGCTCATGATCTGTTGCGCTGTTCTTTGTAATCGTAGTCGGCGTCGTATTCGATCGTTCCGAACAGATCGAGCACCCGCTGCTGTTTTCTCCTGAGGATGTACTCGTGCAAGGCCTCGGTCACCGTTGCCTTCTTGGTTCGGTGACCGCCGATGCGATGAGCCTCCTCGAGGAGCTTGGGGTCAAGGGCGAGGTTCGTGGGCATGGGACCTCCTCTTTGACATTTTCACACACGTTGATGTGTGAATCAATGTGTGAGCATTCTCAGCCAAAAAGAAACCCGGCTGGAGGCCGGCTTTTGGAGCGGGAGACGGGATTTGAACCCGCGACATCGACCTTGGCAAGGTCGCACTCTACCGCTGAGTTACTCCCGCTCAGCGCCCCCTGTTCGGGGAGCGACAATCTACCAATGCAGGCGCCGAGCTGTCAACACATTCCTCCCTCAAGCTTCGTGTTTTTCAGGCATCCCCGCCATCATCCACTTGCGGGCAATGATAAGAGAAATCGGTGTGATCATGGCGATGAGGGCGTAAATGAACCACATGAACTCGGTGTTCATGGCGAGTCCGGTCTCCGGGTTGGGTATGTATGTGGCAACAAAATAGCCCGAGTAGAGGCCCGTGACGAATTTGGTCAGGAACCACGGAAACTGTCCGATGCCCATATACAGGCCGGTCTGGCCCGGAGGGGCGACTTCTGCAACCCACTGCAGAAAACGTGGCTGCCACATGGCCTCACCAATGGACATCAGAAGAATGTAGACAAGGAACGGCACGACAAACGGCCCGATGATTAGGAGGAATGTGGGCAGGGCCATCACCAGTGTTCCGATGATCATCATGGTGTAGACGTTGGCTCGTGCCGTGAGACCAGCGACCAGAGGCGCGAGAATGAAGATCAGGATCGGGTTGATGTTGGAGAAAAACTCGAAGTAGTCGCTGACAACCGAACCGCGGAAGGCCCGGTCCAGGTAGTAGGGCAACGTGAGCCAGTTGTGGGCAAAAAGGGTCTGGACCGGAATCAGGATGAAAATGAAGAAAGTGAATCTGGAGTTGAGGAAAGGGTGGTCGGGGCGAACCCGCAAGAACTCGTACACCGTCCAGATGATCAGACAGAGGGCGAGGACATAGGTGTCCATAGGATGGATGTCGAGAATGCCGATCGTAGTCAATATCGCCGTTCCGAGGGCCAGAGTGGAAAGAACGACGAGAACGCCAAATTTCTTCTTGGCTAATGAGGGGACCGGTTTTAGAGGTTCCTGCTCGGGAGTGTCCTGGATACTCTCCGAGTCCCCGTGCACGTTGTCCTCGAGGGCAGAGGTCTCGATTGCGATCTGTTCAACCGCCGCTGAGTCTGTCTTTCGGGTCAGGATAGTTAGGCTAATCATGAGAGCGACTGCGCAAAGAGCGGTATAAGTCCAGAAAACAGCAGTGAGCCCGTTGGGTGGAAAGACGTCCGCGAACCGATGCCTGATGGCCGGTGACACGAAGCCTGAGAAAAAGGCGCCGAGGTTCATCAGACCGTAGACCACCGCATAGCCGATCGCGGCAGTTTTTGGGGTGGTGTACCGCTTGACACCCGCGTACGCTGCCGGCTGGTACAGACCGTAGGCCAACAGTGTGATGATGAGGCCGATCACCATGACGAAGAACATGGGCGATCCCGCTCCCTGGCCCAATGGGATCGACCCCGACACTGAGATAAGTCCTCTGCCGACAATGAACATCAGAAAAGCTAGAGCAAGGGCCCGCGGAACACCTATCTTGTCGCTGACACCGCCGAGAAAAAGCATCGCGAAGGTGATTCCCGCCGTAAAGAACGAGTAGACCCAACCCGCATGGAGATCGCTCAGACCTACGTTTTCAGAACAGTACTTGCCGAGAATGGTCAGGATCCCGAAGTAGACAAGGCCCTCGATGACATAGGGGATGTTGATTCCCCAGAGAGCCTTGGGCGCCTTGAAGAAAGCTACGAGGGTTGTCCCCAACTCTTTGAATGAGTCTGCGACGATCTGGCCGACGTTCTTGGACTGCGTGGAGCCGTTTTCTGTCATGAAGTCTCCCCGTTTGACGATGTGCGGTCATTGTACATGGGGGGGTGGGGGGCTTGAGGTTGAGGTGAGCTGTTTCGTTTTGATCGATTCCGGCCTTCTGGGCCGCCCCTGGCGGCCCAGCGTCGCACCGGAGGCGTGGTCACAAGAGGGTGGGGGATTCGAGGGCTGCGACCAAGCTGCCGGCCAATCCCGAACAATGTTAAAAGCGGCACGTCCGTTCGAGGCCAACTCCGCGTGTCCCCGATAGAACGCGGGCTGGGTGCCTGGCTCTCTTTTCGCCGCGAAAAGGTGCCTGGCACCCCTCCCATCGCCTTTCTGTAGACGCGAACCTTAGTTCGTTCCATCCCCTTCGGCGATGGTCCCCTCGGCGATGACGATCTCGACCCGGCGGTTCTTGGCTCGGCC
>RCNF010000920.1_pt1 | contig 15347 bp, 11 predicted proteins | sample 2041311 | NCBI WGS metagenome assembly RCNF01 (sample SAMN09708228, study PRJNA481090) | Marine sediment metagenome, whole genome shotgun sequencing project. | biome: marine sediment; feature: ocean; material: sediment; isolation source: Sewage treatment plant 2 marine sediment (STP2) ... | reverse complement strand
GGTACCTCCTGCCCAAGCCCTGTTCCAGAGCTCGATGCCGGACAACGTTATCGAGCTAGGAAGCGACAATCGCAAGGGGGGCGTGAAACCGCCCAGTGTTACTGCGTTCGTGTTGCTGCGTTCGGTCCGCGCCCCGCATGAGCGCCGCGGCTGCGGCTGGCTCGAATGACTCCCGCCGCATTCCATCGAGCGATGACCTACGCGCGCGGCTCGCAGGGCAGTTACACCGGTTTCCGCTACTCTCGACCCCGCCAGCGAATGCTGTTATTTTAATCCAAATGGGCCGAAAACTCACTTCAGCGAAGCGGGGTCCTGCACTCCGTATCGTCGTTGCGGGCGCCGCGCTCATGATCTCGGTTCTGCTTGCATCTTGCCAGGGCGGGGACCCGGACACCGTGCCGATCCCCATGTCGTGCGGTGACGAAGTCTGCGCCGCAGATGAGAGTTGCATGTCGTGTGCCACCGATTGCGGCCTATGTCCCGATCGATGCGGCGATGACGCTTGCGATGCTTCCGAGCTTTGCAGCACATGCGAAGCCGACTGCGGAACCTGCCCCGACGCCAGGACAACCGTTACACGTGGTCCGTATCTTCAGAGTGGGTCCAGCAGCAGCGTGGTGGTCCGATGGCGGACTGACCAGGACACCGACTCGGTCGTGGCGTATGGCGCGGATCCGACGTCCATGGACAACGTCGCGACCTCCTCGGCCATGACTCCAGAACACCAGGTTCGTATCGAGGGGCTCGAAGCCGACACGCGTTATTACTATGCGTTTGGGTCTTCCAGCGCGCCGCTCATCGGCGCCGACGACGACCACTTCTTCACGACGGCGCCACAGACCGGAGCAGCGGTACCGACCCGGATTTGGGTGCTCGGTGATTCTGGTACCGCCAACGACAATGCGCGGGCGGTCCGTGACGCCTATCGCTCTTTCACGGGATCGCGCGGAACGGACCTGTGGTTGATGCTCGGGGACAACGCCTATAACGACGGGACCGATGAAGAATATCAGCGGGCGGTTTTTGAAATGTACCCCGACACGCTGCGCAACGCGGTGCTTTGGCCAACGCTCGGGAACCACGACGGGCATTCGGCGGAGTCCGCGACTCAAACCGGCCCCTACTACGACATCTTTACCCTCCCCACCTCGGCTGAAGCCGGCGGCGTGCCTTCGGGCACCGAGGCGTACTACGCGTTCGACTACGCCAACGTTCACTTCGTCTGTCTCGATTCTTACGATTCGAATGCGGACCCAGACGGCGCCATGATGACGTGGATGGAGAATGACCTCGCGGCGACGGCTCAACCCTGGGTCGTGGCGTTTTGGCATCACCCGCCTTACACGAAGGGGTCGCACGATTCGGACTCCGAAGGACGCTTGGAGGACATGCGCGAATTCGCGCTACCGATCTTGGAAGCCTACGGGGTCGACCTCGTTCTCTCTGGGCATAGTCATTCCTACGAGCGATCAATGCTGCTCGCCGGTCACTACGGATCGTCCGACACGCTGACGGGCGCGATGATGGTCGACAGCGGAAATGGACGCGAAGGCGGTGACGGCGCCTACAGCAAAACTGGCTCGACTGCCGAGGGCGCCGTGTACCTCGTGGCCGGAAGCTCCGGAAAGACCAGCAGCGCAGCTCTCGACCATCCGGCGATGTACATCTCGTTGCTCGAGCTCGGCTCCGTGGTGCTCGACGTCGATGACGCGCGCCTCGACGCAACGTTCCTCGACGATTCGGGGAGCGTGCAGGACAGCTTCACCATCCGAAAGGATTGAGCGGACTAGTGATGCGCACGGGTTCGAGCGGGCTCACGGCGCAGGCGCTCTGGCGGTGGGTCGGTGTTGCCATGGTTGCAGCTTGGCTGGCTCCTTCTTCACGGGCGCTCGGCCACGGTGACGTTCATTTGCGCATCGCTGAGCTGACCGAAGAGATTCGACACCAGCCGGAGAGTGCCGCGCTCTATGTCCGTCGGGGCTCGCTCTACGTGCTCGACGAAAGCTGGGAGCAAGCGCTTGCTGATTATGAATCCGCAAGTCACATCGACCCCAGCTCACCAAACATCGATTTCCTCCGAGCCAAGGTGTTGGTCGAGCTCGAGGAAAACGAGCGCGCGGTCGTGCTTCTCGATGCGTTCTTGACCGATGAGCCGGGGCATGCCGGTGGGCACTTCGTTCGGGCGCGTGCGAAGGTCGCCCTTGGTCGCACCGACGGTGGCGTCGAAGACTACAGTCGCGCCATCGCCCTATTCGAACGTCCCGCACCGAGCCACTACGTCGAACGTGCTCGCGCGTTGGTCGACGCAGGGCGTCTAGACGAGGCGCTCCTGGGCCTTCGCCAGGCCGTGGCAGATCTCGGGCCGCTGGCTTCGCTCATAGAGCCTGCAGTAGCGGAGGAAGAGAAACGAGAACGCTACGAGGAGGCGCTCCGCTGGGCGGATCAACTCAGCCCCACGCTTCGACACTCTCCTCGTTGGCGCGCCATCGCCGGCAACCTCGCCAAGCGTGCGGGGCAAGATGCGAGCGCGGCGCATGAGTTCCGCGAAGGGCTTGCCGCGATCGACGCGCTCCCGCCGGCGCGCCAGGGTACCGAAGCGATGACCGCGTTGCGTACCCAGCTCGCTGATCGTCTCGAGACGCGGGCGGCGAGTCCTCCCGCCGAACTGTCATCGGAGCTCGCCATCGGAACCGTTGGGCGGGGACTGGTGCTCGGGGCAATTCTCGTTGCGGCGTGTCTCTTGATCGTTCGCCGGAACAGAGGCGGTTCCTAGCAAGTGCAGTCTCGTTGGGGCGAACCGTTGCGATTTGTGAGTTAGCCCACAAGGCCTACAAAATTAGCTTGTTGAACCGCTGAACTGCAAATAATAGACACAAAAGGGTTAGATTTGTGTCTCAATACTGCTACTCTGTTCCATTGCCAGCCTGGAGTTTGCAGCAATGGGACATCGGACGTTTTTCCTACTCGTGATGCTTTTGACCCTCCCGCTCATCGGGTGCGAGGGCAGCATCGGTCGGTCTGATGCAAGCCGCGGCAACGACCCTTCCAATCCCGGAGGCACCGACCCAACAGACTTCCCGGTGGACACCTCGCGGCCGGCCCTCTCGAGCTGCGACTCCTTCGAGCCCGCCGCGCCGTTCGTTTACGCCGCAAAAGTTAAGACCCTGCTGACCGGGCTCGGCCTGACCAGCGAAGAGCTCGCCGCGCTGACCGCGAACGCCGACGTATTGCGCTCTCAGATCGAAGGCTGGATCGACGCGCCGCAGGCTGACGAGAAGCTCCGCCGATTCTTCCAAACGGCATTCCAGCAGGACGGCTATGAGGAACAGGCACTGGTCGACCTCTGGGGGTACGGCAACTTCCAGATGGGGCGACTGAGCGACGGGACCTCGGTCGACGACACGTACATTCGGACGTTCGAGGAAAGCTTTGCGCGGAGCGTCCTCGATATCGTGCGCGCGAATCGGCCGTTCACCGAAGTGCTAACGACCCGTACCGTTCATCTCACCACGGCACAGATGGTGGGCCTCGCGCTCAGCGACGACCGCGAGATCGACGACGATGAGGACCGTCGCTACAACCGGTCACGCGGGATGATCGAGCAGCTGGTGTACACCACTGACGACGTTCCGCTCTCGCAGACCTTAAACCCGAGCTCTCCGAACTGGATGAGATTCACCATCCCCGCGGAAGGACTTCCGGCAGGATGCGGAGGCGAGGCCGTCAAGACCAATGGTGACTTGGTCAGGGCCGCATTCGCCGCTCTGTTCGGTTACTTCACCGACAACGACGGGTGCATGCAGGATAACTATCGCACGACGCCGCTCATCGGCGAAGACGCGTTCTTCGATTGGCGACCCGTGACGTTTCGCACGCCGGTCCCCGGCGAAGAGCCGGCGATGTTCTGGGAAGTCGATGCCATGCGCGGTTCGAACGAGCTGGTCCTGCGCGTCCCGCGCGTTGGGTTCATGACGACGCCCGCGTTCTTCGCGACCTGGCCGACGAACGATGCAAACCAGGCACGGGTCACCACCAACCAGATGCTGATCGTTGCGCTAGGCAAGAGCTTCGATAGTGAGACGACGCTGATTCCGGCTTTCGACGACGCGCTCGACGATTCGCACGCCGATCCCACCACAGCGTGCTGGGGCTGCCACGTAAACCTCGACCCCATGCGGCAGTATTTCCGCAACTCCTTCACCTATTTCTATCACGCTCAGCAGGACCCCTCGGTGCAGGCACTCCGACCGTCGTTCGCCTTTCAAGGGGTCTCCGTCGAGGGCGCGCCCGGCGACGGGATCAACGCGCTTGCTGGCACGCTTTCCAATCACCCGCGCTTCGCGCCAACTTGGGTGCAAAAGGCCTGTTACTTCGCGACCAGCTCTGCCTGTCCGGAAGGCTCCACGGAGTTCCAGAACATCGTCACCGCGTTCGAGCAAAGTGGGATGAGCTTTCGAACGATGCTCGTCGAGCTCTTCTCTTCGCCGCTGATCTCCGCACGAAGCTGCGTTGAGGCTGCTGGCGGCGACATCCCGTCGGTTTCGCGCGTAAGGCATTTCTGCAGCACCGTGTCCAACCGACTCGGCATTTCGGACGCCTGTGGCACCGAAACCTACTATCAGTCGGAGCGGCGGGGCGCGCGCGGCGTGACTCGACAGTTGGCCGAGGTCGTCCCGGACGACGGCTATGGCCGCGGTGGCGAGATCCCGGTCGTCATCGCGGACCCGAACCTCTTCATCCGCGCTGCGGGCGAGGCCATGTGCGAGCGCTTCGGTGAGTTGGTCATCAGCAACGACGGGAAGTTCCCACCGAGCGATCCCGACGGCGCCATCCGAGCCTTCGTCGTCGACCTTGCAGGCTTGCCCGAGTCCGACCCGCGCCACGCCGGCGCGCTCGACATCCTGACCAGACACTACGAACAGGCGGAGGCTGAAGCGAGCTCCACCAACGCGCTCCGCTCCACATTCATCGTCGCCTGCACGTCTCCGAGCGTGCTGGGCATGGGCCTTTGAGGAAACGAAGATGAAGCTCCACCGACGACAAATGCTCTACACGGCGCTATTCGGTGCCGGCGGGCTGGGCCTCAAATCCCTCGCCACCGGGATTCCAATGTCGATTCTCGCACGGCCGCTCGCGGCCCGAGCGCAGGACGCCGCCGCCGGGCGCATATTGATTCTCTCTTCGTCCTCCGCCGGTGACCCGATCAACGCGAATGTACCCGGCACCTACGAAGACTCGGCCGTCGAACATTCGAACGATCCTCTGATGGCGCCGATGGCCATGACGATCGGTGGACAGCAGCTGACGGCCGCGAAACCCTGGGCTGAGCTTCCCGCGAGCATCCTGCAGAAGACAGTATTCTTCCACCACGGCACCTATACCAATTCGCATCCGAATCACCCGAAGGTGATGCGCCTGATGGGGAGCGTCGAGCGCAACGAGATGCTGGTGAGTGTCTACTCCGATGCGCTCACCTCAGCGCTCGAGACGGTGCAGCGCGAGCCGATCAGCGTGGGAGCGCGTGGCGGTAACGAGATCCTCTCTTTTCAGGGTCGGTCACTCTCCAACGTTTCTCCGATTGCTCTCAAAACCGCACTTGCCCAAGAGGACAACGCGCTCGGGGACCTGCGTCCGCTACGGGATCAGGCCGTCGACGAGATGTACGCTCTATACCAGCAGCACGGCACCGAGAACCAGCGCCGCATGCTGGATCGCTTCGTCGTGACCCGCGACGAAGCGCGCTCGCTTTCACTCGACCTGGTGGGGAGATTGGCCACCATCGATGGCAACAACGAGGGCGATCAGGTGCTCGCGGCGTCGGTCCTGGCTGCGATGAATGTCTCGCCCGTGATCACGCTTCGGATCGACTTCGGTGGTGACAACCACAACGATCGCGAGTTCGTCAGGGAGACGCAAGAGACGGTCGAGGGCGTCGGTCACCTGCAGACGCTGGTCGAAACGGTCGACGGCATGCGCGCAGAAGGCGTGCTCCGAAGCGATGTCATCGTCGGCACGCTGAACGTATTTGGACGCGACCTCGCGCGAAAAGGCCGTGCAGGACGCGACCACAATGGGCGGCACCATTGCGCGGTGCTGATCGGCGAAGGGCTTCGTGGCGGTGTCGTAGGCGGTATCGAGCCGACGGGCCGGGACTACCAAGCGCAGGCCATCGATTCGGGGACAGGGCGTGCGTCCGCGTCCGGCGACATCCCCCACGAAGAGACCTTCCAGTCCATGGCCAAGACCCTCGGCGTCGCGCTCGGTGTTCCGCGAACGCGACTCGCCGAGGCCATTTCCGGCGGTCAGGTGATCGAGAGCGCCCTCGCGGGCTGACCCCGAACACCGCCCCGGCCCGACTAGAATACGAAGCGAGAGGTTTGCAGATCCCAGCGAACCGCGCGCGACTTCTCGTATGCCATTCGGTCCTCGAGGCGGCGTAGCTTGCCTTTGCGGACCCCGAACATGATGCCACTGATCAATACGCCCGTGACGCCCCCGAAGAATAGCGGCGTACCGATGCCCACAAGGGCCTTTCCAGCGGGGCTGCAGCGGAGCTCGTCGGCGGCTCCTGTGGAATTGGCCTGAACGGTGTAGCACTGACGAATCGAACCGGGAAACCACAGGGCCGCGCCCAAGACAGTAGCGGCCGACAAGCCGATGAGCGCATTGCGTGAACGTCGCGAGCTTTCGTGAAGCTCACGCCGCCGGAATTCGTCGTAGCTCGAGGAAGGCCGGTTCACGTACCCCAGCTGGTTCGGACTCGCCGGCGCCTCGGTGATGATCGGCTCGTCCGCGCGAGCGCTCGTTTCGAAAGCTGCGAACGACAAGGCTAGTGAAAGAAGACCAATGGAGAGCTCCCGCATGCCTCGCATTCTATCAATATTTGCGATCGTGACAACGTTGCGGTCGCCTCTCCGCGATAGCCTTCGATCAGTCGATTGCGAAGCAGTAGAAGCGACCTGCGCCCTGACGTTCGGCGAGACCCTGCTCGGTGCAGCTCACCGTGTCATGCGCGGAGTTCCAAGACTGGATGTCGACTCCCTCGATGGTGACGCCAGGCGGTGCGATGTCGCTATGACCGACCTGTGCGACGTCGTCTTCACTCGCAGAGGTCCAGTCGAGGCACGTGCGCCCCTCGGAAAGCGTCCCTGACATGGTGCTTCCCGTCACGATGTCGTGCTCCGTCAGAGGAACTAGTTCGCCGTTCTCGTCGATGACCAGACCTTCGCCATCGGGATCTTCAGTCACGCCCCAAAGCAAACGCGGAATTTCGTTTTCGTGAAGCGCCTCCACATCTGCGGCCACGACTTGGAGTCGTGCGTTGTACCAGGGCCCGGTTCCGATCCTATCCCGCGCGTCTTCGCTCGAGCTGCTCAGGTAGGCATGCCAGGTCTTCTCGCCCGCGCCGACCGCGGCGGCGAGGTTCTGACAGAGCTCGTCAGCGCCCGCGAGTCCGCCAACATTTCCCCCCAGCGACCCAGTCCCAACGCTCGTCACGAAGAACGACAAACTAGGCTCTGTCGAGCCCCCCGGAGTTGGGCTCTCGTCCGAGCATCCGAAGACACCAAGGACGGCAAGAAGGATAAACAGGCTCGGTCCAGACCCGACCTGCCAGGTTGAACTTCGAATCTCTTCGGCGTTTTTCATTGGGGCCGAGCCTACCCATCCGCGTCGAGCACGCAACACGGAGATGAAGCGAGAGCTCGCCCAGGCCGAGCCACTGTAGGTGCAAGTGAGATGCTGATCGTCTGTGCCTCTGTCGCACCCCGTTGGCCCCGTCGTTACACTGTTTGAAGACGTTGGGGGTACCTGGGAGATGACGCAGTGAAGAGATGCGCCGTGGCGGAGTTTGCGCGATGAGGGCGCCGCGAATTCCCGAAAACGAAGCCGAACGTCTGATGGCGCTCGAGAGCTATCGGGTCATGGACACGCCGCCCGAGAGCTCGTTTGACGATCTCACGACACTCGTGGCTCGAATCCTGGATGTCCCAATCGCGCTCGTGTCCTTGGTCGACGCTGACCGTCAGTGGTTCAAATCCCGGTACGGACTCGACGCACCGGAAACGCCACGTGACATTTCGTTTTGTGGGCATGTCGTGGCCGAGCAAGAGCTTCTCGTGGTTCCGGATGCGTTCGAGGACAGTCGTTTCCACGACAACCCATTGGTTACAAGTGACCCCGGAGTACGCTTCTATGCCGGTGTTCCGCTGACGACGCCCGATGGGTATATCTTGGGGACGCTCTGTGCGATCGACCACGAGGCACGGCAGGTTAGCGCTGATCAACTCGACACGCTGAGTATCCTCGGTCGACAGGTTGCAGATCAACTCGAGCTTCGGCGGCAACTCCTGCTCACCAAAGACTACGAACAGCGCTTGAGGACGCTGTTCGAAACCGCGGTCGACGCGATCATCACGATTGACGAGGCCGGTGTGATCGATGGTGTGAACTCCGTCGTGAAGCGGCTCCTTGGCTACGAGCCTCTCGAGCTCGTGGGGCAGCACGTCGGCGTATTGATGCCGCCCCGGCATCGGGAAAGGCTCGAGCAGTATCTGCGGCACTATCCGAACGATCCAGGGGCCAAGATGATCGCGGCTGCACAGGAAGCCGTCGCGGTTCGAAAGGATGGAACGGAGTTTCCCGTCGAAATGTCGGTGAGCGAGATGCGACTCGGTGACCGGCGAATGTTCACGGGAATCGTTCGTGACATCACCGAGCGCAAGCGAATCGAGCAGCTCAAATCAGAGTTTGTCTCGACGGTGAGCCACGAGCTTCGCACGCCGCTTACGTCCATCCGAGGCGCCTTGGGTCTCGTCGCGGGAGGACGTGTTGGCGAGATCTCGAGTGAAGCTCGGGAGATGGTCAACATCGCACTCAAGAACAGTGGGAGGCTGGTCCGTCTCATCAACGACATCCTCGATGTCGAAAAGATCCAATCCGGCAAACTCGATTTCGAGATCCAGCAGTTGGATCTATCGGGAGTCATCAAAGATGCGATTGCTGCGAACGACGGCTTCGCCGTGGAGCACGACTCCCGAATCGTCCTTACCACTGAACCTGAACCCGTTCTGGTGCACGCTGACTCGGATCGCCTGGCTCAGGTCTTCGCCAATCTCATTTCCAATGCCGTGAAGTTCTCGCCGGCTGGCGAGGCGGTGGACATTCGTACGCAACTGACGACGGATTTCGTTCGGGTCGAAGTGCGAGACCGCGGTCCTGGTGTTCCCGAGAAGTTCGAGAAGCAATTGTTTCAACGCTTCGCCCAGGCGGATGCTTCAGATAGCCGACAGAACACGGGGACCGGCTTGGGTCTCAGTATCTCCAAAGCGATCGTTGAGCGCATGAGCGGAACCATCGGGTACGAGCCCGCGGAGGGCGGGGGGAGCCGGTTCTACTTCGAGCTTCCCATTGTAAAGCCCGTCGTTCGGGAAGCACCGGTCGGAGCGAGCCGGGTTCTGGTCTGCGAGGACGAGCCCGACATCGCGCTGCTGCTCAGAAAGATTCTCGACATGGAGGGCTACGTCGTCGACGTTGCCCCAGACATCGCCACGGCGACTAGGCTGCTGGGCGAACACGACTACGCCGCGGTCACCCTCGACCTGAGGCTCGGTGAGGACAATGGCCTCGATCTGCTCGATGAGATACGTCGCAGGGCGGGCAACATCCCGGTCGTGGTGGTGTCCGCTATCGCTGACGAGGTGAGCCGAGAGCTCAACGGCGGGGCACTGTCCGTGGTCGACTGGATCACCAAACCCATCGACGAGACGCGTTTGCTCGCATCGATTCAAAGTGCCACCCAGACCCCAGGCAGAACGCGCCTTCTTCACGTCGAGGACGACCACGACCTTTCCAACATGGTGAGCGCGCTTCTGTCGGACATCGGGCCCCTGACCAACGTGCGGACCCTTCGAGAAGCGCGTGAACGCCTCGAGAGGGAGACCTACGACCTCATTCTTCTCGACATGGGCTTGCCAGATGGCGATGGCACAGAGCTCCTGCCGTTCGTAGGCAACACGCCCATCATCGTCTTTTCCGCTCGGGAGGCGGACTCAGCTGCAAGCGCAAACATCGTCGCTGCGCTCGTGAAGTCCCGCGTGACAGAGCAAGCGCTGCGAGAAGCGATTCACCGAGTCCTTCCCGTCGCGTCCTAGTCGTTCAGGATTCTTCGAATCTCGTCGGGAAGCGTCATCGGGTCGAAAGGCTTGTGAACGACGCCTAGCGCGCCGGCCTCGAGGTAACGCGCAACCTCATCCTGCTGTACCTTCGCGGTCATGAAGATGACTGGGGTGCTCTCCAGCTCTGGATGCTTACGGAGTTGACGGAGCACGGTCAGGCCATCCATCTCGGGCATCATCATATCCATCAAGATCAGGTCTGGTTTCTGCGCTCTGGCGGTTTCCATTCCCTCGGCGCCGCTTTCCGCTAGCAGAACGTCCCAACCTCCTACGCTCTGCAAGCTGAGCTCGCCGATCCGCCGGATGTCTGCTTCGTCGTCCACGATGAGAACCTTCATGCGCTGTGCCGCTTTCTAACGACGGTATTGCCTTCCTCTGCCGTCTGGCTGGACGGGCCTACGACGCGATTTCGCCCGTTGCTCTTCGCCCGGTAGAGACGCCGATCAGCGCGTCGGATGAGGGCCTGTGCCGAGAGGCCGTCGTCAGGACGCGCCGCGACACCTGCCGAAGCGGTCACCGAAAAGGTCGTATGGTCGCGCGCCTCAAAGCGCATTTCCGAGAACTCATTCAGTACGCGGCCAAGCGCGCGCTCCAGCAAATCCGCCTTCTGTCCTGGCAAGACGACGATGAATTCTTCACCGCCCCAGCGACATCGAAGATCCTCATTTCGGAATCGATGACGTAGCAACCGGCCAAACCCCGCGATGACAGCATCTCCGTAGGTATGGCCAAAGCCATCGTTGACCTGCTTGAAGTGATCGATGTCGATGATCGCCACGGCAAGCGGCGTCTCGTTCCGATGCGACTCGGAGAGCCGTTGCTCCAACGCCTCCAGAAATGGTCGCCTCAACATGAGCCCGGAGAGCGGGTCCCGCTCCGCGCGTTCTTGCAACAGGCGCGCATGCATCAACTGCACGTCGATGCGCGCGTTGAACTCTTCTTCCAGGACGGGCTTCGATATGAAGTCATTGGCCCCCGCGCGAAATGCTTCGATCCGAGTGTCATCGTCGATGTGGGCGGTAACCATCAAGATTGGAAGCGTCTGCCATTGGACGGACATGCGAAGCGCCTTGCATACGTCGACTCCGCTCGTGTTCGGGAGGTCGATATCCAGCAGCAAGAGATCAGGCCGAAACTCCTCGAGCGCCGCAGGTAGCTCGGCCGGAGTCTCAATCGCACGGGTGTCGATCTCCCTCCCTTGGAGCAAGAGCTCGGCGTGATTCGCAAAATCGCGGTCGTCTTCGAGCATGAGCACTCGGCCCCGGCGCGCCGATGCTTCGTCGAGGATCTGCTGGACGGCCAACGAAAGAAGGTCCTCGCGAAGGGGCTTTTCAATGAAGAGCGAGGCTCCTACCTGAGTCGAGGCAACGCGCGTTTCGAGGCTTTGGTCCCCGGACATCAGTACGAGTGGAAGGCTCCCTTTGCCCGGCAGATCACGAAGCTCACGGCACAGGTCGAATCCGCTGGTCTCTTTCAAATGGACATCGACGATCGCTGCCGCGAGCTTGATCGACGACGCTTTGTGCAAAGCCTCCGGAGCAGAGCTCGCGACGCACACGTCGAGCAGCTGCTTTCGCAGAAAGAGCGTAGCGGTCCGTCGCACGTCCGGGTCGTCGTCCACGAAAAGAATGGTGCCCGCTGAGACCGAGTCCGCTGACTCGAGCCCGGGGCGCGGGGCCGATTCCTGAGGCTGCGCCGCCAAACGAGCATCCCCTAGGGCTCGACTGACCTCGGCCCAAAGATTGCGCCGAACACGCAAGGGCGACGACTGGTACTCCCCGAGGAGGTCTTCGATCTGACCAGCCAGGACGCCGACGAGCTTGAAGCCGTATGCGCCTGCGGTTCCGCGCAGACGGTGGGCGCAGCTCGCCGCTTGTTTCGCGGCCTCAGGTCGTTGTCGGGCGTCATCGATCAGAGCGTCCAGCTCTTCGAGTTTCCCAGGGAGCTCCAGCGTGTATGCTTCCCGCAGTTGCGCCATGCGCGCTCGAAGGCTGTCCGGAGGATCGGCGGGAGCGACACCAACCGTCGGCGGGATGCTCTCCGACGCTTTGGGCTGCAGGCGAAGCAATTCACCGATCGTTTCGGCAAACACCAGTGGGTCGATCGGTTTGTACGCCACCAGCGACACACTCAGCTCCTGGGTGAGGCGCTGGAAGGTCTCGAGGTCACGCCAAAAAGCCGACAGAAACACGATCAAGGTGTCGGCGTCGCGTTGCCGGAGGCTTTCAATCCACTCCACTCCCGGAAGATCGGGAAGCAGGCCATCGACGATGATGAGATCGGGGCTTTCGTGGAGCAGGAGAGCCGTTGCAGCCTGCGCAGACTCCGCTTCGAGCAGCCGAAAGCCACGCGCGCTGAGCACAGCGCCCAGCAGCGCGCGGAACTCAGCGTCATCATCTACCAATAAGATGCACTGTTGCGTCATTACAGCCCCCCAGCCATATCGTGTACAGGGTAGCGATCATTCGAAGGCGTCACAAACACTGCTCGCCTGATTAGTCGCCAGGGCGGACCGCAACTGGGGCAGTTCGTCCTGACCGGCCAGGTGTCACGACGATGGTGATGACGCTCGCTTAGGGTTTCGGAGATGGATGGCTCGCGCACGACCGTTTCCGCCTGTCTCGCCACGCGATTTGAGACTCGCCGACCACCCCACTAGGCTTGTAGCTGGAGGCGCAATGATTCGGTTTTGGCTTATTGGTTGCACGACGCTTGTGATTGGCTGTGGGGGCGACGCCAATACGGGGGAAGGCACCGGCGGCGCGGGCGGATTCGACGTTTGCGAAACCGCCACCTGCGACTGCGATACGGACGCTGATTGCGCGAACCACGAGGCTTGCGATTCTTCCGCCGAGGGGAGCTTCTGCGTGTGCGTGGCCTCTTACGACGACCTCGGGAGCGGATGCGAGTTCAGTGGGGCACCGCTAGCGCCAGGATTCGACGACGCGGCGCCATGGACTACCTCCGGCGGAGCGATGCTCGATGCTGCCGCGAGCGGCTTCGACGATCCGGGCGTCGTGACTTGGGTGGGCGAAAAAGCGCTCTGCGATGCGTCGGGCGTCTCGCAGGCGTTCATCATGCCAACTTACGCCGCAGCCCAACCGCTCGCGTTCGAGCTGACGTTCAGCGGCGAGCTGGATCCCCCCGTGTTTGATGCCGCCGACGCGATGGTGGCCTTCAACGGAAAGTGGACTCGCTTTCCGGCGACCGGGTCATTCAAGACGGCCCGCACATGCCTCGGGGACGTGGGTTTCGGCGGCGACGTGGAGCTCCGCGTCGAAGGAGCGGTCGACCGTTGCCCAAGCACTTTGGAGCTGATCGTCGACCGACTGGAGGTCGTGCGCGCGGACTACGCGTTGGTCGACTGTCCCGATCCAGGCGTGGTCAGAGACGGTAACTTCGACGGAGACGGGAGCGCCTGGACCACGATTGGCGATGCCACCGTGGAGGAAGGGATTGGGCAGGGCGGATCGCGCGCAGGAAGGCTGCGTTCTCAGAACTTCTGTGACTTTGCCGTTTTGAGGGGTTTGGCATCTTGGCCACTGCCCCGCACCGTGCCCAACGCGGCACTCCGGTTCTATTGGGGCGGAACGGACGGGGCCTTGCTGGAGGTGGGGGCGGGCGATTTCGATCTTGCAAAATTCACTGGAAGCGGGACAGCAGGCACCAGCACCGTATGCTTGCCTCCGAGCTCGCAAGGGCTGGCGCAAACCATCTCCTTTGGCATTCCGCGTACCAACGGACCGTGCGACACGGAGAACGTGCGGGAGTTCACAGTGGACACGGTGGAGGTCGTATCCGCGCCGGATTGCGGAGAGAACCCCTACCTCGTGGATGGAGACTTCGAGTTGGGGCCAGGCGGAACGGTCACAAGCGGGTGGGTGACGTTCTTTGACGCGCCGCGGGGCAACGCCAGCATCCGCGCGGGGAACGCACAGAACGGCAGCGCGTCGTTGCGATTGGCCTCGCGACAAAGGTGCGGCGACGTTTTTGCACAAGCGACCTTCGTCGTGCCGGAACCGGACGCGAACGGGGGGCCTGCGCTCAAGTACTTTTATCGAGTCGGCAAGAACGCCCAGACGGAAACCAGCTCGCGGCCCGGCAACGGCGTATTGCCCGAAGGCTCTGCCGAGTTCGTAGAGGAGACGGTGTGCTTGAACCCCGCGCTCGCGACGAAACCGCAGACGCTTACCTTCACGATCAGCCCGGTCGGCAGCAAATGCGACGAAACGTTCCCCGAGGAGGAGGCGTTCATCGACAACGTACGGCTCTTGACCGACGCGGCGTGTGCTAGCGAGTGAGACGAGGCCCACGGGGCCGAGACGGACCGCCTGAATCAACCGCGCGACACACCGAGACCTCAGGGCAAGTTCAGGTAGTCGGCGATCAGCCTGATTTCCGCGTCGGACAGCTCGGCATTGGTCCAACTGGGCATGCACATGTCGCTGGCTGCGTAGTCATTGTCTCCGTTGCCCTCGCGGACGTTCTCTTGGAGGTCTGCGAACGTTCTTTCCATCGTCACTGGACGCAGATGATCGTGACGTCGTCCGAGTTGTTGTTGTCGTTGCACTCGGTCGTGGTGCGGCCGCCTTGGCCGTCGTCGTTGACGACCATCGTGATCTGGCCCTGAATGTCTACGTCGATGATGCAGGAGACCTCGAGGCAGCCGCCGACCGGGACCGGGCCCTCGGTAAACGACACGCACAAGAGGTTCTCATCCGCAGGGTCCCCGACGTAGAACGTCGCTGGCATGGAGGCGCCAACGGTCCGGGTTCCCCGGTTGCACACGGTCGCCGTCAGAAGGCGTTCTTCGCCGGAGGTTTGGCAGACGCTTTCGTCGACGTCGCCCGTGATGTCGGGTTGTGTGCCTGGCGCAGCCTCGCCCTGTACGTTCTGCCGGAAGTTGTTGAGTGCCGGGTCGCTGAAGTTCGCGACCCACTCCGAGGTCATGGGGATCGTCCCGTCGTCATTGACGTTGGTGACCGAGTAGGTGTGCTGATTCCACATGGGGCGCGAAGAGACCCAGCGATCGAGCGCGTCGCGGAGGACCCGGAGGCCCACTTGCCCGACGCCTGGCGGATGCTCGGCGCGGCAGGTGTCGCCGCTGCCAGGCGTTCCTGCGATTGGCGTTTCGCACGAGTAACCTTCGCGGCACTCCGAGGCGTCAGTACA
>RCNF010000919.1_pt1 | contig 15347 bp, 12 predicted proteins | sample 2041311 | NCBI WGS metagenome assembly RCNF01 (sample SAMN09708228, study PRJNA481090) | Marine sediment metagenome, whole genome shotgun sequencing project. | biome: marine sediment; feature: ocean; material: sediment; isolation source: Sewage treatment plant 2 marine sediment (STP2) ... | reverse complement strand
CGTTATCGCTGCCGTCAAGGTCGTCTTGCCGTGATCGACGTGCCCGATCGTTCCCACGTTTACGTGGGGCTTAGTGCGTTCAAACTTCTTCTTAGCCATCCGGCTTCCTCCTTCTCGACCCGCTCCGGCTTCAGGCCGGGCAGGCTTTCACGATACTCTCTCAGGCCAGGCCTCTGACCCTGCCCTGCAGCTGCGCGACCATCTGTACGGGCACCTGCGCATAATGTGAGAACTGCATACTGTAAATCGCCCGCCCCTGCGTCAGCGAACGCAGAGTTGTCGCGTAGCCAAACATGTCCGAAAGGGGCGCCCTCGCCGATATCACCTGTGTATCGGCACGCTGCGACATCCCTTCGACTTTACCTCTACGCATATTAAGATCGCTCATGACGTCTCCGACATACTCCGTCGGGAGAACGACTTCGACGTCCATTACCGGCTCTAGAAGAACCGGTCCGGCCTTCCTCACTCCATCGTTGAAGGCCATGCTGCCGGCGACGCGGAAGGCCAGCTCGCTCGAATCGACCTCATGGGACGATCCGTCGATCAGGGTTATCTTCACATCGACCATCGGACAGCCATTGACGGGACCGCTTGCCATCGCCTGGCGAATACCGTCCTCGACGTACCGAACATACTGCTTGGGAACCGCTCCCCCGCGCATCCTCGTCTCGAACTCGAATCCGCCACCTGGATTCGGCTCGATCTCCACGATCACGTGCCCGTACTGGCCCCTTCCGCCGCTCTGGCGGACGAAACGTCCCTCGGAACGGGTATTCTTCGTGATTGTTTCCTTGAAAGCGACCTGCGGACGGCCGACATTCGCGTGAACGTTGAACTCGCGGAACATCCTGTCGACCAGGATCTCGAGATGAAGCTCGCCCATCCCCGAAATCAGTGTCTGGCCCGTATCCTCGTCAACCCTGACGACGAAAGTAGGATCCTCGTTGCTCAATCTTCCAAGCGCCTCCGAAAGCTTCAGCTCGTCGGCCTTCGTCTTGGGCTCTATCGCCACAGAGATGACCGGCTCGGGGAAATCCATCATTTCCAGCATGAGCGGATGCTTTGTATCACAGAGCGTGTCGCCGGTGCCGGAATGCTTCAGTCCAACAACAGCTACGATATCGCCGGCCGAGATCTCGGTCAGCTCTTCGCGCTTGTTGGCGTGCATGAGAAGCACTCGGCCGAAACGTTCCTTCTTCTTGTTCGACGCGTTCACGATGTGCGTCCCAGTCTTTATCGTTCCGCTGTAGACCCTGATGTAGTGAAGCAGTCCTACGTAGGGGTCCGTCATAACCTTGAATACCAGCGCGGCGAACGGCGCATCCGGATCTGCCGGCCTTTCCTCTTCAGCCTTGGTGAAGGGGTTTATTCCCTTCATCGGCGGAACGTCCATCGGATTGGGAAGAAGGTCGACGACCGCATTGAGAAGATGCTGTACGCCCTTGTTCTTGAATGCTGAGCCGCAGAGGACCGGCACGACTGCCGCGTCGAGTACTGCCAGGCGCAGCGCTTTTCTTATTGTGTCGACACTCACGTCGGCTCCGTCGACGACGTGGTGAACGATTTCTTCGTCATAATCGGCGAGCTCTTCGAGAAGCTCTTCTCTCGCCATCTCACACGAGGTCAGATATTCCTCCGGGATAGCGGTCTCTACATATGTGGCGCCGAGATCCTCGACGTCATATGTATATGCCCTCATGCTGACCAGGTCGATGATCCCGGTGAAATCCTCTCCCTCTCCGATAGGGATCTGGACCGGCATCGCGTTAGCCTTGAGCTTCGTGCGCATCATCTCGACGACATTGAGAAAATCCGAACCTGTGCGATCCATCTTGTTGACGAAAGCGAGGCGCGGAATCGAATATTTTTCCGCCTGGCGCCAGACCGTCTCAGACTGGGGCTCCACCCCACCTACAGCACAGAAGACAGCGACAACGCCGTCGAGTACCCTGAGGCTTCTCTCGACCTCGACCGTGAAGTCGACGTGCCCCGGTGTATCTATGATGTTGATCCGGTGATCTTTCCATTCACATGTCGTAGCGGCGGAAGTGATCGTGATCCCTCTCTCGCGCTCCTGATCCATCCAGTCCATCACAGCACTGCCCTCATGCACCTCGCCCATACGGTGGACCTTGCCTGAATAGAACAGGATCCTTTCCGTTACGGTAGTCTTCCCCGCGTCGATATGAGCGGCGATACCGATATTACGAGTCTTGTCTAGAGGATAGTCTCTTGACATCGGACTTTCTCCAGTGCCGGACCCTAGTCGCCCGGCAGTCCGGCAAAAGCCCGACTCGGGATCAGAGGGTCATACGGCGGTAAATGCTGTTAAAGCAAAGCTGCCTGCAAACCATTTAATTCTTTCCCTCTTCTTCCCGCCGGTTTCTTCAATTGCAACTCGAAGGCTTCGGCAGGGAAAATCCACCCCACACATCCCATATATAAAAGCAACCCGAACCAGCAGTAGCCGGGGTTGCTGTCTACCACCTGTAATGAGCGAAGGCCTTGTTGGCCTCTGCCATTCTGTGCGTATCCTCGCGCTTCTTGATCGACGGGCCCTCTTTGTTGTAGGCGTTGAGGAGCTCGGCTGAGAGCTTCTGCGCCATCTTCTTCTCGGGCCTGGCTTTCGCGAAACCGATGATCCATCGCATCGACAGCGCGACCCTGCGACTGGGACGGACCTCGATAGGAACCTGATACGTGGCTCCACCGACTCGCCTCGAGGTGACCTCGAGAGACGGCTTTACATTCTCTATCGCCTTCTTGAGGACCTCGACACCACTCGTGCCGGTCTTCTCCTCGATCATATCGATAGCGTCATACACGATCTTCTCGGCAGTGCTCTTTTTGCCCCTGCGCATCAGATAATTTATGAAACGTGCCAGAAGGACGTCGCCGTACTTCGGGTCGGGTGTGACATCTCTTTTTACTACTTCCCGTCTGCGAGGCATTACGATAGCTCCTTCTAGGACTAGGCCTTCTTGGGCCTCTTGACGCCGTACTTAGAACGGCTGTTCGTGCGGCCGTCAACACCACTGGTGTCGAGAGTTCCGCGGACTATATGATATCTGACGCCGGGGAGATCCTTTACCCTGCCTCCCCTGACGAGTACGATCGAATGCTCCTGGAGGTTGTGTCCCTCTCCGGGAATATAGGCAGTGACCTCGAACCCGTTTACGAGCCTTACCCTGGCGACCTTACGGATAGCCGAGTTGGGCTTTTTAGGGGTCGAAGTATACACCCTGGTGCAGACGCCCCTCTTCTGGGGACAGCTCGCCAGCGCCGGGGCGCTTGTCTTCTTTGTTTGGGCCTTTCTGCCCTTTCGCACTAACTGATTGATAGTAGGCACGTTATACCTTTTCTCCTGCTCTCGCTCTATTGCCGATTATTTTAAACTACCGACAGGCAAATCATTGCGCAGATGAGCAATTTAACATCCCGTTATGTCCCTGTCAAGAAATAAATTTAGCCGAATCCGGGGGGGCCTTCCCGGGCTTCCGTCAAGAGGCCTCACCCCTCATCTCGTCGACCAGCCCGGCGATCTCCTCCTCGGGGAATTCCCTCTCGAGAAGATCCTTCTCGCTGACCTCTTCCTGGATCTCAATAGCGTTGTACCTCGACAGGCCCGTTCCGGCCGGCACGAGGTGTCCCATCACGACGTTCTCCTTGAGACCCCTGAGGTAATCGGTCTTTCCCTGGACGGCCGCTGCGGTAAGCACGCGTGTCGTCTCCTGGAAGCTCGCCGCGGAGATGAAGCTCTCCGTGTTGAGGCTCGCCTTGGTGATACCGAGCAGCAGCGGCTTGAATGTCGCCGGGTTGCCGCCGTCCGCCAGTGTGACCTCGTTCCCCTCACGGAACTCGCCCTTGCTGACGATGTCTCCCTCGAGGAACCTCGTGTCGCCGCTGTCCTCGACAACGACCTTCTGGAGCATCTGGCGCACGATCACTTCGATGTGCTTGTCATTGATCGCTACGCCCTGCAGCCTGTAGACCTCCTGAATCTCGTTTACCAGGTAGTTCTGGGCCGCGTTGACGCCCTTGATGGCAAGGATATCGAACGGGTTGACCGGTCCCTCGGTGAGGTTGTCTCCCGCCTCGATAAAGTCTCCCTCGTAAACACTCAGGTGCTTTCCCTGGGGAACGAGGTAGCTGCTCTTGTCGCCGCTCTCGTTGGCGACGATGATCTTGCGCATACCCTTTGTAACGGAGCCGAACTCGACGATACCGTCGATCTCGGATACGACCGCGGCCTCTTTCGGCTTGCGGACCTCGAAGAGTTCCGCGACCCTCGGCAGACCGCCGGTGATATCGCGTGTCTTCGTGATCTCCTTGGGGATACGGCATATGATGTCGCCGGCCTTGACATCATCGCCGTCATGGTGCGAAAGATGCGCACCTGTCGGGACGATGAAATTACCGACTGTCTTGCCTTTCTTGTCGACGATCTCGATGTGCGGATGCCGCTTCTTGTCGCGATCGTCGATGATCACCATCTGGCGCAGGCCCGTCTTGTCGTCGAGCTTCTCCTTCAGGGTGACCCCTTCCTTGATGCCGACGTACTTGAGCTTTCCGGTCTTGTCCGTGATGATGAAGTCGGAGTAGGGATCCCATTCGTAAACGATGTGTCCCTTCTCGATCTCTTCGCCAGTAACTACGCGCAGCATAGCGCCATAAGGCACCCCGAACCTCGCCCTGACGCGCTCGGTCTCTTCGTCGCGGACGATGATCTCGCCTTTACGGCTGATAGCGATCTGGACCCCGTCACGGTTCTTGACGAGCTTGATATTGCTCAGCTCGACTGTACCGGGATGGTTCGTCGTCTTCTGCGTATGCTCGGCGATACGGCTTGCCGTCCCTCCGATATGGAAGGTACGCAGGGTTAGCTGCGTGCCCGGCTCTCCGATCGACTGCGCGGCGATGACGCCCACGGCCTCGCCGATAGGAACCTCGCCGTGTGTCGCAAGGTTACGCCCGTAACAGTTGGCGCATACTCCGCGGCGGGACTCACATGTGAGCACCGAGCGGATCTTGACACGCTCGACACCGCGCTCCTCGATCTCAGCGGCGATATCCTCGTCGATCTGCGAGTTCGCGGCTACGATGACCTCTCCCGAATGGGCGTCCATTACGTCATCTACGGCATAACGGCCGAGAATACGGTCGGCCAGGGACTCGATAACTTCCTCTCCCTCTTTCAGGGCCGAGGTGTCGACTCCCATGATCGTACCGCAGTCGGGCTCGGTGACGATGACATCCTGTGCCACATCGACAAGGCGCCTCGTGAGATAACCGGCGTCGGCTGTCTTGAGCGCCGTATCTGCCAGTCCCTTTCGCGCGCCATGAGTCGAGATGAAGTACTGGAGTACCGTCAGCCCCTCCTTGAAGTTCGCCGTAATGGGCATCTCGATGATCTCGCCGATGCCTCCGGTGATCCTCTTCTGCGGCTTGGCCATCAGGCCTCGCATACCGGCGAGCTGCCTGATCTGGTCCCTGCTGCCTCTCGATCCGGAGTTCGCCATCATGTAGATGGGATTGAACCCGGCGCGATCGCGGGCCAGAGCCTCGCCCATCGCGTCGGCAACGTCGTTCGATGTATGTGTCCAGGTGTCGATGGTCTTGTTGTATCGCTCACCGTCAGTTATGACACCGTTCGCATACTGCTTGTGGATCTTCGCAATCGCCTTGTTCGCCTCGGCAATCAGACCCGGCTTCTCGGGAGGAACAACGATATCGTCGATACCGAAGGTGATTCCGCCGATGGTGGCGTACTTGAATCCGATATCCTTGAGCTCCTCGAGGAACCTGACAGTCCTGGAGTTGCCCAGCTTCTTGTAGCAGGCCATAATGAGACGCCCGATGTTCTTCTTGTCGAGAATATCGTTCATGTACCCGATCTCGTCGGGAACGATCTCGTTCAGGAGAACGCGCCCGGCCGTCGTACTGATTGTCTCTTCGCCGATCCTGACCCTGATCTTGGCATGGATGTCGACAACGCCGCCTGTGTAGGCGCTTATCGCGTCATGGGCGCTGAAGAACGACTTGCCCTCTCCCTTGGCGCTGGCCTTTGCCATAGTTATGAAATATAAGCCGAGGATCATGTCCTGTGAAGGCGACGCGACCGGCGCGCCGTTCGCAGGCGAGAGGATGTTGTTCGATGAAAGCATCAGCGTCCGCGCCTCGAGCTGCGCCTCATACGAGAGAGGCACGTGCACGGCCATCTGGTCACCGTCGAAGTCGGCGTTGAACGCCGAACATACGAGCGGGTGGATCTGGATAGCCTTGCCCTCGATCAGCAGCGGCTGGAAGGCCTGGATACCGAGCCTGTGAAGGGTCGGCGCCCTGTTGAGGAATACAGGATGGTCGGTAATGATCTCTTCGAGGATATCCCATACCTCGGGCCTTTCGCGCTCGACGAGCTTCTTCGCGCTCTTTACCGTCTGAACGTAACCCTTCTCCTCGAGCTTCCTGATGATGAACGGCTTGAACAGCTCGAGCGCCATCGACTTGGGAAGCCCGCACTGGCCGATCTCGAGCTCGGGACCGACTACGATCACCGAACGGCCCGAGTAATCGACCCTCTTGCCGAGAAGGTTCTGGCGGAAACGACCCTGCTTGCCCTTGAGCATGTCGCTGAGCGACTTGAGCGGCCTGTTTCCCTGTCCGCGGACCGCCCTCGCACGGCGGCTGTTGTCGAACAGCGCGTCGACGGCTTCCTGAAGCATCCTCTTCTCGTTTCTGAGGATGACCTCCGGAGCGCGGATGTCTATGAGTTTCTTGAGCCTGTTGTTCCTGTTGATCACACGCCTGTAAAGGTCGTTGAGATCGGAAGTCGCGAAACGTCCGCCCTCGAGCGGAACGAGCGGGCGAAGGTCGGGAGGAAGTACGGGGATGACATCGAGTATCATCCATTCCGCCCTGTTATTGCTCTGCCTGAACGCCTCGACTACGCGAAGCCTCTTGAGAACGTCTTTCTTTCGCTGGACCGAGGTCTCCACTTTGGACTGTGCACGGAGATTTATCGACTCCTCCTCGATATTGATCTGGGCAAGAAGCTCATGGATGGCCGATCCCCCCATCATCGCTGTGAACTCCTGTCCCTGGTCGAGAAGGTCGTTATATGTCTCGTCGTCGATGAGCTCCTTGTACTTCAGCTCGGTGTTACCCGGGTCGATAACGACGTGCGACTCGTAGTAGAGGATCCTCTCGAGATTGCGGACCGACATATCGAGCATATACCCGATCCTGCTCGGAACGCCCTTGAGGAACCATATATGTGCCACCGGCACGGCGAGCTCGATGTGACCGAGCCTCTCACGCCTTACGCGCGAGTGGGTCACCTCGACACCGCACCTGTCACAGATCACGCCACGGTAGCGGATCCGCTTGTACTTTCCGCAGGCGCATTCCCAGTCCTTGACCGGCCCGAAGATCCTCTCACAGAAGAGGCCGTCCTTCTCGGGCTTGAAAGACCGGTAATTGATCGTCTCCGGTTTGACTACCTCACCGAAACTCCACGACCGCACCACCTCGGGGGAGGCGAGCTGGATGCGCATCGACTTGATGTCGGTGGGCTTTTTACGATCCTTGTCCATAAAGGTGGTATACAACGGATACCTCCGTATCTCTATTGATCCTTATCGAGATGCACGTCAAGGCAAAGGCTCTGTAGCTCTTTTATTAGTACATTGAACGCCTCGGGGAGACCCGGGTCGGGGGCATTCTCACCCTTGACGATCGCTTCGTATATCCTGCTGCGTCCCATCACGTCATCCGACTTGACGGTGAGCAGCTCCTGGAGGCAGAACGCGGCGCCGTACGCCTCGAGCGCCCAGACCTCCATCTCGCCGAATCGCTGGCCGCCGAACTGGGCCTTTCCGCCGAGCGGCTGCTGCGATACGAGCGAGTAAGGGCCGATCGACCTTGCATGTATCTTGTCGTCGACCAGATGGGAAAGCTTGAGAATGTAGACGTAGCCTACGGTGATCTCGTCCGCGAACGAATCCCCCGTAACGCCGTCGTAAAGGGTCGTCTTGCCCGACTCGGGCAGACCGGCATCCTTCAGTGCGGCCTTGATCTCGGCGATCGTCGCACCGTTGAAGACAGGCGTTGCAACGTTGCAACCCTTCTCTCTGGCTGCCCATCCAAGATGTGTCTCGAGGATCTGGCCGACATTCATTCGGCTCGGAACTCCGAGAGGATTGAGTATGATGTCGATGGGTGTCCCGTCGGCAAGCCTCGGCATATCCTCTATCGGGACGATCCTTGAAACGACACCCTTGTTACCATGGCGTCCGGCCATCTTGTCACCGACCGAGACCTTACGCTTACGGGCGATGTAGACCTTCACCAGCTTGCTTACGCCGGGAGGAAGTTCGTCGCCGCGCATCAAACGCTCGGACTCTTTCTCGTACTTGCTCTCGATTCCGTCGATCGCCCTGGCGGCCGACTCCATCAGAGACTGTATCTTCGAGTCCACGTCCTGGTTCTTCACTATCGGAAGACCCCAGTGGAGGTGGTCGACGTCGATCGACGCGAGAAGCTTCTCGGTGATCTTGCGTCCGGCCTTGGCCTGGATCTCTCCGGTCTCGGAATGGATGAGCTTTTCGGTCGTCTGTCCGACCATCAGCATATCGAGGCGCTCGCGCCGCTTTTCCTTTACATGCTCGATCTCGGAATCGCGCTGGCGCTGAAGATCCGTCACCTTCTTCTTCTCGTGCGTCTTGGCGCGGTCGTCCCGCTCCTTGCGTGAGAAGAGCTTGATGTCGACGATGATCCCGTCCATTCCCGGAGGGGCCTTGAGCGAAGCGTCACGGACGTCGCCGGCCTTCTCGCCGAAGATAGCCTTGAGCAGGCGCTCCTCGGGAGTCAGCTCGGTCTCGCCCTTCGGTGTCACCTTTCCTACGAGGATATCGCCCGCCTTGACGTGGGCGCCTACACGGATGATGCCGTCTTCGTCGAGGTTTCCGAGCATTTCCTCGCTGACGTTCGGGATCTCCCGCGTGATCTCTTCCATGCCCGCTTTGGTGTCGCGGACCTGGGTCTCAAACTCCTCGATGTGGATCGACGTATAGACGTCGTCGGTGACGAGACGCTCGCTGAGTATTATAGCATCCTCGAAGTTGTATCCGCGCCACGGCATGAACGCGACGAGTATGTTCCTGCCCAGGGCCAGCTCACCATCTTCGGTCGCGGAAGAATCGGCGATCACGTCGCCCTTCTTCACTTTCTGACCGACCTCTACGAGAGGTTTCTGGTTAACGCAGGTATCCTGGTTGGAGCGCTGGTACTTGACCAGCTTGTACTCGTCGACACCGCCGAAGCCGGTGAAATCGTCGAGGTTCTCTTCTTCTTTTTTCGATCCGTAGCTGATCATGATGCGGTCGGCTTCGACGCTTTCGATCTTGCCCGACCTGCGCGCTATCGCGAGCACGCCGGAGTCGTAAGCGACCTTGGCCTCGAGGCCTGTTCCGACCAGGGGGGCCTTGGCCTTGAGCAGGGGCACCGCCTGGCGCTGCATGTTGCAGCCCATCAGGGCCCTGTTCGCGTCATCATGCTCGAGGAACGGAATAAGGGAAGCCGCCGCGCTGACAAGCTGGGCCGGGGAGACGTCCATGTAGTCGACTTCTTTCGGGTCCACTACGACGTACTCTCCGCCATACCTGGCCATGACCTTCTCATTACGGAACTTGCCCTTCTCGTTGGTGGGCACGTTCGCGTGCGCGATAACAGCCTTGTCCTCGAGATCCGCCGAAAGCATTTCGGTATCGGTAGTGGCGAAACCATTCTTCACGCGGCGATACGGCGTCTCGAGAAAACCGAACTCGTTGACCCTCGCGTAGGTAGCCAGCGAAGTGATCAGTCCGATGTTCGGGCCTTCCGGCGTCTCGATCGGGCACATACGGCCGTAATGCGTGAAGTGAACGTCGCGCACCTCGAAGCCGGCGCGTTCCCTCGTGAGCCCGCCGGGGCCGAGGGCGCTGAGCCGGCGCTTGTGCGTCAGCTCCGCCAGCGGATTTGTCTGGTCCATGAACTGCGAGAGCTGGCTGCTGCCGAAGAACGACTGCACTACGGCGCTGATCGTCCTGGCGTTTACCAGATCGTAGGGAGTAGGATTGTCCGACTCCTGGATCGTCATCCTCTCCCTGATGATCCGTGCCATCCTCGCAAGCCCGACGGAGAACTGGTTGGCGAGAAGCTCGCCTACCGAACGGACCCTCCTGTTACCCAGGTGGTCGATGTCGTCGACACCGCCGTCGGTCTCCTTGATCGCGATCAGGTTGAGCACCACAGCGATGAAATCCTTCTCGGTCAGCGTCGTGGTCTCGATAGGTATATTGAGACCCAGACGCCTGTTCATCTTGTGGCGGCCGACCTTGGCGAGGTTGTATCTCTTCGGGTTGAAAAAGAGCCGGTCGAGCAGCGCCTTGGCTGTCTCGACATTTGGCGGATCACCCGGGCGCATGAGATTGTAAATGCGCTTCAGGGCATCATCACGCCCCGTGGTAGGATCTTTCTCGAGCGTCTTGATGATGACATCTTCCTCGATGTTACCATCCTTCTCCACGAGAACGATCTTAAGAATCTTCTGCGACTTCATCATCTCGAGCGCCGTCTCCAACAAAGGCTTGCCGGCCTCCACGATGACCTCGCCCGTTTCCTTGCTGATGATGTCTTCGGCCACGATCCTTCCGATCAGGGCCGTGTCTTTCTTACTCGGGCGCACGGTGAGTGTGTGCACCTTCGTTTTGTGAAAGAGCTTAATGATCCCACTGTTGGGCTCGAATCCCATCGCCTTCAGAAGCACGGTCACGGGTATTTTTCTCCGCCTGTCGATGTAGACATACATGATGTCATTCACATCGACGACGAACTCGACCCATGAGCCTCTGTACGGAATGATCCTCGCGTTGAACAGCCTCTTGCCGTTAGGGTGGTAGTCGTCGCTGAAAACCACACCGGGTGAACGGTGCAGCTGGCTGACAATGACCCTCTCGGCGCCGTTGATTATGAACGTTCCTCTGCTCGTTATAAGCGGGATCTCCCCGAGATAGACTTCGCTCTGGATGATATCCTTGATCACCCAGTCATCCTCGCCCTGCTCACGCACGACGAGTCTGAGCGCCGCCTTCAGGGGCACCGCAAACGTAAGGTCACGTTCTTTGCATTCCTCGACGGTATACTTCGGCTCTCCGACACTGTAGCCGAGGTACTCCAGGGTAAAGTCGCCCTTAGTCGACACAACGGGGAACACCGAGTTGAAGACTGCCTGCAACCCGATATCGTCCCGCTTGTCGATAGGGACCTTCTGCTGGAGAAACCGCTCGTAGGAGGCGAGCTGAACTTCCAGGAGATGAGGGATCTCCATCACCTGCGGAATCTTTCCGTAGTCGATCCGGTCAGGCATTTTGATCATGTAGACCGATCCCCCTTGTCTCGGCTCTTCGCCGACCTTTATTAAAAAACAGTTACTTTACTTCTACAGTAGCGCCGACTTCTTCAAGCTTCTTCTTGATCTCTTCGGCCTCGTCCTTGCTGGCGCCGTCCTTGATTGAGCCAGGAATGTCCTCGACGGCCTTCTTCGCCTCGATCAGTCCGAGACCGGTGATCGCCCTGACGACCTTGATGACCTGGATCTTCTGGCTGCCGAAGTCGGTGAGGACTACTTCGAATTCTGTCTGTTCCTCGACCTCTTCTGCTGCGCCTCCACCCATCATCATGCCGGGCATCATAGCCATCGGGGCAGCGGCGGTAACGCCGAACCTGTCCTCGAGGACCTTTACGAGATCTGAAAGCTCGAGTACCGTCATCTTCTCGACTGCCTCGACTATCTTCTCTACACTCTTGGAGCTGGCCTCCACTTTTTTCTCCTCGGCTTTCGGCTCTTCAGCCTTTTTCTCGGCCGGAGCTTCCACTACGGGAGCCTCCTCGACCTTCTTCTCTGCTTTCTTCTTGGGCTTCTCCGCCTTCTTCTCCTCGGCGGCCTCAGCCTTTACCTCGGCCTTTTCCTCTACGGCCTCGGCTTTTTTCTTTTCGTCATCCTTCTTGGCTGGCATTGCCATCCTCTCTTTCGAACGAATCGGTTAACGGCTACGTGCGACGGCAGGCGATCGAGCCGGCCGCCCGGCCTCTATCAGGCCGCTCCCTTTTTCTCTTTGATCGCGTCGAGCACGCCGACCAGGTCCCGCATGGAAGCGTTGAGGACTCCCACGAGTCCACGAAGCGGTGCCTGGAACGCGCTGACTGTCGTAGCGATGAGTACATCGCGTGACGGGAGCGACGCGAGCCTTACCGTCTCCTTCACATCGAGGATCCGGCCGGCCACATATCCCCCCTTGAATTCGGGGAGTTTATTCTCGTCAGCAAACTTCTTGAGCACATGCGCGGCCGCGACTTCGTCGGTCGCCGAGACGGCGAACGCAGTCGGTCCCTCGAGAAAGGCATCCATGCCCTCTACGCCGAGCTCGTCGAAGCTTCTCTTGGCCAGGGTATTCTTTACGACCCTGAACTGGACGTCGTTTTCACGACAGAGGCGGCGAAGCTCGGAAATGTCCGCCACATTGAGTCCGGTGAAATCGTTGAGGATCACGCTCTTGGCGTTCCGGATCATCTCCGTGAGTTCCTCTACTCTTTCCGTTTTTCTAGGCTGCACCATATCCGACCTCCTTTCTACCGCAGCTCGTTCAGCAGATGTGATGAATCGAGTTTCATCGAAGGCCCCATCGTCGTAGAGATATGTAAGCTGATTACATACTTCCCTTTCGCCGACGCGGGCCTCGCCCTGATCAATTCGAGCATCAGAGCCTGGATGTTCTCGACCAGCTTCTGCTTATCAAATGAAACCTTGCCTACCGGCACATGGATGTTCGAGCCCTTGTCGACACGGTATTCGATCTTACCGGCCTTGGCGTCCTTGACCGCCTTGCCGACATCGAATGTGACCGTTCCGACCTTCGGGTTCGGCATAAGGCCCCTGGGACCGAGAATACGGCCCAGTTTCCCGACCTCACCCATCATATCGGGCGTCGCGATAGCGACATCGAAATCGAACCATCCATCTTTTATCTTCCCGACGAACTCGTCCGAACCGACAAAGTCGGCTCCGGCCTCGGTAGCCTCGATCTCCTTCTCCCCCTTGGTGAGAACGAGGACGCGAACGTCCTTGCCCGTACCGTGAGGAAGCAGGACCGTGCCCCTGACCTGCTGGTCAGCATGCCTGGGGTTTACACCGAGTCTTGCCGAGAACTCGAACGTCTCGTCGAATTTTCCCGCGGGCAGGTTTTTGATGACCTCGACCGCTTCTTCGAGGGGATATTCCCTCGTACGGTCGATCCTGGCCACACTTTCAGTGTATTTCTTGCCGCGCTTCATCTTTCGACCACTCTCTTTTAATCTTCGATGATTATGCCCATTGAACGGGCGGAACCCTCGATCATCTTCACTGCCGCTGCGAGATCGAAAGCGTTGAGATCTTTCATCTTCGCTTTCGCGATCTCTTCGACATGAGCACGACTTATCTTCGCAACCTTGTCCTTGTTGGGCTCTCCTGAGCCCTTCGCTATCCCGGCCGCCTTGCGCAGCAGCTCGGATGCGGGAGGGGACTTCGTTACGAAGGTGAAACTCTTGTCCGCGTAGACTGTGATCTCTACGGGGACGATCGTTCCCGACATGCTCGTCGTCTGGGCATTGAACTGCTTGCAGAAGTCCATCGAACTGACCTGCAACTGGCCGAGTGCCGGACCCACTGGAGGCGCAGGCGTAGCCTGGCCGCCGGGGATCTGCAGCTTGATGACCTTGAGCACTTTCTTCTTTGACTTCTTAGCCATAGGATCTTCTGCTCCTGTTTGATTAACGGAGCGCCCTCGTTCCGGTGGTCTGCCTGACTAAAGAGGTTTGACCTGAAGGAAGTCGAGCTCGACTGGAGTCTCTCTCCCGAAAATACTTACGAGGACTTTCAGCTTTCCACGTTCCGGATTTATCTCGTCGACGATGCCGGTGAATTCGGAGAACGGACCGTCGACCACGCTGACATGCTCGCCAATCGTGAACGGCACCTCGGGGATGATCCCCTCTTTTTTCTCCATCCGGCCAAGGATCCTGTCGACTTCCTTCTTCGGCATAGGAAACGGCTTCTTGCCCCCACCGACGAAGTGTGTCACGCCGGGGACATTCTCGATGAGACTCCACGTCTCGTTCGTCATCTCCATCTCTATGAGGATGTAGCTGGGAAAAAGTTTCCGCGTCGAAACGGTCTTCTTACCCTTCTTCATCTCAGCCACTTCTTCCGTGGCTACGAGAACCTTGCCGAACCGGTCTTCCATCTCGGAAGCCCTGATCATGCGCTCGATCGTGTCCCGGACCTTTGCCTCGCGGCCTGAGTAGGTGTGAAGGACGTACCAGCGCAGTTTCTTCGTGCTGGTACCGGCGCCGTCCACATCGGCTCCGCCCTTCGCCACTGCTGCTGCAGCCTGCGGTGTTATGGTTTCTCCGGGTTCGGGGGTCTCTGCGTCCGCATTCGCGGCCGGTTCTTCCCCCTTGTCAACGGGCTCCGTATCTTCCTCGGAGTTGGAAGCTTCCTCCTCGGCTTCCGGAGCTTCCGTCGATTCCTCCTGCGGTTCGTCGATCTCTTCCTCGTTGAGCTTCTCCTCGTCGAAGAGCACATCGGGAACAGTAACGTCCGCCTCTTCAGCAGCCGTTTCCGGCTCTACTGGAGAGATTATTTCCTCTTCAGGGGACTCTTCGGCCCCGTTTTTCTTAGTCGTATCCTCGTTCATCGTGTTTATCCCGTCTGCAAGAACAGCTCAGATTACCATCCAAGGAGCCGTCTGATGAGCAGCGTAAGAAGCTGGTCCACCAGGCCGACGAACAGAGTCACCACGAAGGTTGCTATGATTACAAGCTTTGTTGATTCCTTAAGCTCTTCACGAGTAGGCCAGGTGACCTTCTTCAGTTCGGCCACGATCTCGCTGAAAAACTTTCTGATCTTCTCGAACATTCGGTTCTCCGTTCCTGAACGGTACCATGACGGACAATACACCCGTACAGCGGCGACTAGAAGTGCCGCAGAGTCATGTCCGCCGTCTAAAAAACGCGGGTTCTAGCGCGTTTCCTTGTGCTGCGTGTGCTTGCGGCAAAACGGACAGTACTTCTTGTGCTCGAGCCTGTCCGGATGAAGATGCTTGTTCTTCGTCGTCGTGTAATTTCTGTTCTTGCACTCGCCGCAGGCAAGTATCACCAGATCTCTCATCTTAACCAGTCCCCGCTATTCTACGATTTCGGTCACGACACCGGCGCCGACAGTCCTGCCGCCTTCACGGATCGCAAACCGGAGTTCCTTCTCCATAGCT
>RCNF010000918.1_pt1 | contig 15350 bp, 10 predicted proteins | sample 2041311 | NCBI WGS metagenome assembly RCNF01 (sample SAMN09708228, study PRJNA481090) | Marine sediment metagenome, whole genome shotgun sequencing project. | biome: marine sediment; feature: ocean; material: sediment; isolation source: Sewage treatment plant 2 marine sediment (STP2) ... | reverse complement strand
TATTCGAACGTATTCGGCCTCCCGGCCGAGGATGTCGCGTCGGGTCTCGCACCCGCGGTCCCCGGCGGAGACTGGCGGGCGGGGGGGGAGGCGATTGCAGCGGAGCTCGGGGCGGCGCTGGGACTTGAGGTCAAGCACCAGGGGCTCGAGGCCGTACCTGAAAGGTTTCTCGAGCCGTACAGGACGGAGAAGTGGGCGCCGGTTTCGGCCTAGGGTGCATCCCCAGAAGATCGGCTTTCCCGATGTCACACCCCGGAAGGTGGCTCACTCAGCGCTCTGAGCCGGCGAAAGATCTCCCGTGAGGCCCGTTTGTCGCCGGTCTGGTGGAACCTCGACGCCAGGCGGGTGATGGTCTGGCGGTCGAGTCCCGGCATCTCTTCCACCGCTTTTTCGATGGCACCGGCGAACGAACCCTCATCGCACAGGGCGTCGCGGAACTCCTCGAGGTGATGAAAATATTCTTGTTGGGTCCGATTGCTCCGTCCCTCGGCGTCGAGTGCTGCCTGAATGGCCATCGCCGATTCCTCGTCTCGGCGGAGAAGACCCGCCAGATGCTTGATCTGCCGCTTTCGGGCGCCACGAGCCTTGATACGGCGGGCCTGGTCGAGGTCCACGCGCAACTCCTCAGACAACGGCAGTTGTTTGCACAGTGCTGCGCTCGATTCGACCATACGCACAGCAAGCGCCTCAACCGCTCGGGCCGCACTTTTCTTTTCCCTGCGACTGGCGCCTTCGCGCTCATCGTTCGATTTCTCGACCACTTCACTCCTCTCATTTGTTCGTTCATTCTTACATGGCGGGAGGGAGGCCTGCCCGACAAGCCGATTACCTTCGCGGCAATTGGCTCGTTTCCGCGCGTGGTTCCCGAGAGGAGCCACCTTCATCATTGTTGGCCCGAATCAGATTGCCGGCGGGTACGTTCGTGTGTCCAACAATATTGAAGATGGCACCTCCGCCGCACGGGGGTCCAATGGCAGGCGGGACGCCTGCCCCACAAGACGACCACCTTCGCCGCAAGTGGCCCCACTCCCACTGAGCACTCGAATGTTCAGGCAGGTGGGGGGCTGGGCCGAAATTAAGAATTGAGAATTCAAAATTGAGAATTCGTCTCCGAAATACCCTGCTACCCTAGTTTGTTGCCTTAGATCGAACAGGAATGACGGCAGGGGGAGAGTCTATGCCTCGGACGCGGGTGTATGAAGCGGTGACGGAAAGGTTGGAGATCCTCGACACGGAAGGCCGGGTCGATGGTGAACTGATGCCGGGGCTCGATCCCAGCCAGATCCGCAGTATTTACAGAGATATGGTGCTGATGCGGACCTTTGACGGCAAGGCTCTCAACCTCCAGCGCCAGGGCCGAATGGGGACCTGGCCACCGATCAAAGGGCAGGAGGCTGTCCAGGCCGGCGTCGCTCTGGCGATGGGAGAAAAGGACTGGTTGATCCCGGCCTTTCGCGAACACGGCATCATGGTTTTGCGTGGCGTGCCCCTGCACCTGGTCTATGCCTACTGGGCGGGTGACGAACGCGGTTCGTGCTACCCGGAAGACGTCCGTTGTTTCCCGGTCGCGGTGCCGGTCGGCAGCCAGTGGCAGCACGGCACCGGGGTCGGGCTGTCGCTCAAACTGCGTGGTGAAGAGGCGGTGGCGGTGACCCTCGGTGGCGACGGTTCCACCTCCGAAGGCGATTTCCACGAGGCGGTGAACTGCGCCGGGGTGTTCGATACCAAGACGGTCTTCGTGATCCAGAACAACCAATGGGCGATCTCGGTTCCGCTTCACAAACAGACCGCGGCCAAAACCCTCGCCCAGAAGGCCCACGCTTACGGTGTGCCGGGCATCCAGGTCGACGGCAACGATGTTTTTGCGGTCTACGTGGCCGCGCACGAGGCGATCGAGCGGGCGCGCAGCGGCGGCGGCCCGAGTCTCATCGAAGCGGTGACCTATCGGCTCGGCGACCACACCACTGCCGACGACGCGACCAGGTACCGCGAAGACGAGGAGCTCAAGATGTGGGAGGGCCGGGATCCGATCCTCCGGCTCCGGCGCTATCTCGAACTGCAGGGTCTGTGGGACGACGACCAGGAAACGGTGCTGGTCGAGGAGGCGACGGCGTGGGTCGAAACCCAGGTCCAGCTGCTGGAAGACATGACCCCGCAGGAACCGGAAGCGATCTTTACCCACATGTACCACGAGATGCCGCCCCACGTCGCTGAACAAATGGCCGCACTGGCCGAGGAGCTGCAGTCATGAGCTCGCAAAAGGCGGATCGGAAGCTGCGTGCGGTGCCCGAGATGGCAACCGAGAAGTTGACTATCGCCCAGGCGGTCCGGGACGCGATGGCCGAGGAGATGGAGCGCGACGAGCGGGTGCTGGTGCTGGGTGAGGATGTCGGGGTCGACGGCGGCGTCTTTCGCGCCACCGACGGGTTGATCGAGCGCTTCGGCGCCGATCGCGTCATCGACACGCCGTTGGCCGAAAGCGCGATCATCGGCATGTCGGTGGGTCTTGCCGCGACCGGCTTCCGGCCGATCGCCGAGATTCAGTTCATGGGCTTTGTCTACCCGGCCATCAACCAGCTCTTCGCTCACGCGGCGAGGATGCGCAACCGGACGCGCGGGCGGTTGGGCTGCCCCATGGTTGTCAGGATGCCGTTCGGTGGCGGCATCCACCCACCGGAGCATCACTCCGAGAGCTACGAGGCGCTGTTCCTCAACACCCCCGGTTTCAAGGTGGTGGTTCCCTCCAACCCGTACGATGCCAAAGGGCTGCTGGTCTCCGCAATCCGCGACGAGGACCCGGTCCTCTTCATGGAGCCCAAACGCATCTACCGGGCATTCCGCGAGGCGGTGCCGGCAGAAAGCTACACCGTGCCCATCGGCACGGCGGCGATCGCTCGCGAAGGCACGGATGTGACCCTGATCTCGTGGGGCGCCATGGTCCGCGTCTGTCTCGACGCCTCCGAGGTCCTGGCGCGCCAGAATGTCAGCGCGGAGGTGGTTGATCTCCGGTCGCTGAACCCGCTGGATCGCGAGACCATGATCTCGAGCGTCGTCAAGACGGGTCGTGCGGTGGTGGTGCACGAGGCGCCGAAGACCGCGGGTTTTGGGGCCGAGATCTCGGCCCAGATCAACGAGCACGCCCTCCTGCAGCTGGTGGCCCCCGTGCAGCGGGTTGCGGGGTTCGACGTGGTGTTTCCGTTGGCGCAGAACGAGAAGCTGTATCTGCCGTCGAGAGAGCGCGTCGTCAAAGCGGTCGAGGCCACGCTGGCGTTCTGAGCGTCCCGAACCGGGACCCGCTATCATGTGGCCGCACAATTGATCAAAGAGGAGTAGGAGTATGGCGTTCGTCTTCAACTTTCCCGATGTGGGTGAAGGGATCCACGAGGGACAGGTCGTGGAGTGGCTGGTGTCCGAGGGCGAGGTGGTCGCCGTCGACCAGCCGCTTCTCAAAGTGGAGACCGACAAGGCAGTGGTCGAGCTGCCGTCTCCCCGCGCCGGGACCATCTTAAAGCTGCACGCCGACGCGGACGCGGCGATCTTTGTCGGCGATCCGCTGGTGACGATCGGCGAGGCCGGCGAGGATGCCGGTGTCGAGCCGGCGGGCGACGCCGAACCGGCGCCTGAAGCACCCTCGGCCCCACCGGTCGAAGCGGAAGCCCCGGCCCCTGCCGTTGCAGCCCGAAGACCTCTGGCGACGCCGCGCACCCGCGCCCTGGCTCGCAAACTCGGGGTCGACTTGGCGAGTGTCCAGGGCACCGGCTCGGGTGGCCGCATCACCGATGAGGACGTCCAGCAAGCCAAGGACGGCGGCGGTTCGGCTCCCGCCCGGACGGCGGCGGCTGCGCCCCCGGCCGGGGTTTCGGCCTCCACGGTCGATGGCGAGGTGGAGCGGGTGCCCATCACCCACCTCCGCAAGGTGATCGCCAACGCCATGCGCTATTCCAAACAGCACTCGGCCCACGTGACGCACGTCGACGAGGCGGACGTCACCGATCTCATGGACCACTACCGGCGCGCCAAACCGGTGATCGAGGAGCGCACGGGTGTCAAGTTCACGGTGCTGCCGTTTTTCATCAAGGCACTGGTGGCGACGCTCAAGAAATACCCGATCTTCAACGCCTCGGTGGACGAAGAACAGCAGGAGATCCTGTTCAAGAAGTACTACAACATCGGCATCGCGGTGGACACGCCCGAGGGGCTGATCGTGCCGGTGATCCGCGACGCCGACCGCAAGGACATGGTGGATATCGCGGCGGAGGTGGCCGACAAGGCCCAGCGCGCTCGGGAACGTCAGCTGACCCTCGACGAACTCAAGGGCGGCACCTGCACGATCACCAACATCGGCCCACTGGGCGGAGTGTTCGCAACGCCGATCATCAACCAGCCCGAGCTGGCGATCGTCGGTTTGCACGCCATCAAAGAACGGCCCGAGGTGGTGGACGGCGAGATCGCGATCCGCAAAATGATGTATCTCAGTATTTCTTTTGACCACCGGTATGTCGACGGAGCCGAGGCCGCGAGGTTCATGTCCGATCTGGTGCGTCTGGTATCGCAGCCGATGCTGCTGATGGCGAGGTTGTAATGGTTGTTGGATCGGTTTCCCGCGGGTGTCAGGTGGTTGTGGTCGGAGCAGGTCCGGGCGGGTATGTGGCCGCCATTCGGCTCGCTCAACTCGGCAAGGACGTCATTCTGGTGGAGAAGAACCCCACCCTCGGCGGCGTCTGCCTCAATGTCGGTTGTATTCCGTCGAAGGCCATGATTCACGCCGCAGATCTCGCGCACGAGATCCAGCACGCCGGCAACATGGGACTCACGGTGGAAGGGTTGGCGGTCGACCTTCCGAAGATGGTCGAGTGGAAGGACGGCATCGTCACCCGGCTGACGACCGGTGTTGAATTCCTGTGCAAGGGCAACGGGGTCGACGTCGTGCTCGGCGCCGCCGAGTTCCTGACGGACCGGTCCCTCTCCGTAGCGACCGATGACGGGCCTCTCGAGATCGAGTTCGAGCAGGCGGTGATCGCCACCGGCTCGCGACCGATGCAGCTCGACGGCTTCCCGCACGACGGCGTGAAGATCATCGGCTCGACCGAGGCCCTGTCGTTGGCTGGCGTCCCGGACCGGCTGGTGATCATCGGCGCCGGTTATATCGGACTCGAGCTCGGCACCGTCTACGCCAAGCTCGGCTCCAAGGTCTCGGTTGTCGAGTTTCTTCCGAAGGTGATGCCGAACCTCGACCCCGAGGTGGGCAAGGCGATGACCCGGCAGCTCAAGAAGCTCGGTGTCAAGCTGCACCTGAGTCACCGCGCTGAGTCCTTCGAGCCCGGTGATCCCTCGGTGGTCGTGGCCCGCGGGCCCAAGGACGAAGAGCTGCGGCTCGAGGCAGACGTCGTGATGGTGACCGTCGGCCGGGTCCCCAATACCGAGAGCATCGGGCTCGAGGCAGCCGGCGTTACCACCGATGACAAGGGCTTCATTACGGTCAACGACCGGATGCAGACCTCTGCCGCCGGCATCTACGCCATCGGCGATGTCGTCGGCGGAGCCCTGCTCGCCCACAAGGCCTACCAGGAGGGCAAGGTCGCCGCCGACGTCATTGCCGGAGAGCCGGCGGCCTTTGACAACGTGGTGCCCGCCGTCATCTACACCGATCCCGAGGTGGCATGGGTCGGCCTGGGCGAGGAAGAGGCCAAGGAAAAGGGCTATGACGTCGTCACCGGGGCCTTCCAGTTCAAGGCGTCGGGCCGCGCCATGTCGCTCGACGCCACCGATGGCTTTGTCAAAGCCATCGCCGATGCCGAGACCAAGCAATTGCTGGGAGTGATCGCGGTTGGCCGAGGGGTGAGTGAGTTCATCGGCGAGGCCACCCTGGCGCTCGAGATGGGCGCGTTTCTCGAGGACGTGGCGCTGACCATCCACCCCCACCCGACGATGTCCGAGGCGCTGCAGGAGGCGATCGAAGGCGCGCTCGGGCAGGCGGTGCATATGGTGAATAAATAGGAATTAGCAATTAGGAATCAGGAATTAGGAATTTCGGCCCACCCGACCCTGACTGATTTCGGATTTCGGATTTCGGATTTCGGAATTTCCATCACACCCCCTACGAGTGCGTTCGAGTGCTCCAAGCTGCGGAGTGCCCGGAAACGGCCCGCGTTCGGTGGAGGTGCCTGGCATCCTCTCGGGAAGAGCGTCCGGAGACGGGTCGCGTTCGTTGGAGGTGTCCCGTCTTCAGGTCCGGTGGAAATTCAAAATTGAAAATTCAAAATTGAGAATTTCGACCTGATAAGATCTGCCCCTCGGAGGTGGTGCTCAGATGAACCCTACCCGTCCCGGTGCTGGCTGGATCGAGGTGATTGCCGGGCCCATGTTTTCGGGCAAGTCGGAGGAGCTGATTCGGCTCCTCAAGCGGGCGATGATCGCCAGACAGCGCATCCAGGTCTTCAAACCCAGGCTCGACAACAGATACTCCGAGGGCGATGTGGTCTCCCACTCGCAGATGCGGGTTCCCTGTGAATTGGTGGAGCGATCCGACGAGATCAGGCCGCGGCTCGATCCCCGGACCGAGGTCGTGGGCATTGACGAGGCGCAGTTCTTCGACGAGGGTCTGACCGCGGTGTGCGGCCACCTTGCCAACCTCGGCAAGAGGGTGATCGCAGCCGGTCTCGATATGGACTACCGGGGCGTGCCCTTCGGTCCCATGCCGGAACTTCTGGCCGTAGCGGAAAAGGTCCACAAGATCCACGCCATCTGCACCAGTTGCGGGTCGCCGGCCGCCTACACCCAACGGCTCGTCGAGTCCGACCAGCTCGTGGTGGTGGGTGCGACTGGCGCCTACGAGGCGCGCTGCCGTCGTTGTCACGAACCTGAAGGCGCGCCGAGAGCGTCGGAGCCGTGGCTGTTTTCGCCCGGCGATGCCGGCGAAAAGGAGCCCGCGGGTTGAAAGTGACGAGCCGTTGGTGGTGGATCGCCGGCGCGGTCCTCATCGCGGTCGCCGCGGTCACCGCCGGCGCCGCCTCGGAATCTCAGGCCGCCGAGGTGTTCTTCGTCCTGGCGCTGCTGTGGGCGCTCGCGGCTTTCTTTTGGGTGGTCTGGCGGGTGTGGCAGTGGATGAACTATCGGGTCGGCGTGCGGCTCTTCGTAACCTACATGGCGGTCGGGGTGCTGCCGGTGCTGTTTGCGGCGGCCTTTGCCGCGGTCGGTCTGTATATTCTGATGGGCCAGTACACATCGGTGCGGCTCGGATCCGAGCTTCGCCGCGTTCGCTGGGAATTGGCGCACCAGTGTGAGATGGTTCTGCAGCGCGCCGAAACCCAGGGCGCCGAGGCGGCTGAATCGCTGCTCGCCGATCTGGCCGCCTCATCCCACGAGCCCCTTCCCTCGGTGCTGTGGCAGGCAAAGTTTGACGGCGTGACGTCGGCGCTCGATGGCGGCGCCGACCTTCCGGAGATCGACTGGGTGGAGGGGCAGAAGCGAAACATAACCGCCCGGTTCAGGGACAGGGCCTACGGGGTGGTTTCGGCGGCGTCTCCGTCGGGTGACAGGGTGACGGCGTACATTCCACTCGACGATGTGTCCGCCAGGGCGATCAGCGAAGCCTGGTGGTTCGACGTCGCATTCATTCTGCAGGGTGCCGAGAGCGATAGCTCGGAGCATGCTGACGACACTGTTCATGTGTCGACCAGCGATGGAGGCGGGTTCGGTTTGAAGGTGTCGGGCGACAGCGTTTCCGGAGACGAGATCTGGGCCGAGTGGTCCGATGGAGACTCGGGCGTCCTGGCCCGGCCCCTGGTGGTGTGGTTTCGGGTCGCGGTGGACGTCGTTGATCTGGAGACCGGGAGTCCGATCGAGGACGACAACCTCCTGGCGTTGCTCCGCACCTCTCCGGCCAATGTGTGGCAGGACTTCACGCTATCGCGCTACGAGCTCGGTAAGGAGTTGTGGGGGGTGTTGGCGGGGCTCGGTTTCCTCTTCCTCCTCGGCTACGGACTAGCCCTGGCAGCTGCCGCTGCGGTGGTCTTCTCCATCGCTCGGTCGACTGCGAGACTGACCAACGGCGCACGGCAGGTGGAGCGGGGGAACCTCGATTACCGGGTGCCGGTCAAACGACGGGACCAGCTCGGCGATCTCGCACGGTCGTTCAACCACATGACCGCCTCGGTGCAGTCGATGCTCGACGATGTCGCCGAAAAGGAGCGTCTGGCGCGCGAGCTCGAACTCGCTCGTGAGATCCAGCAGAGACTTTTGCCCGCCAGCAAGCTCGAGATGGGGCCGTTGTCGGTGCGCGCCGTCTTTCAGCCGGCCGCCGAGGTCGGAGGGGACTATTTTGACGTTTTTCAGGTGGCGGACGATCGTCTCCTTGTGACCGTCGGCGATGTGGCGGGTCACGGTCTGTCGACCGGTCTGCTCATGGCAAGCCTCAAGTCGTCGGTGGCCGCTCTGGTGCACGAGGGATACACGGGCGCGATGTTGATCGAAAAGGCCAACCGATTGCTGCTCGAACACGGCCAGGCACGGACGATGGTGACCATAGCCGTCATCGATATCGACCCGGTCCGCGGGCGCCTCAAGCTTGCCAACGCCGGTCATCCGCCGCCCTTTCTGTTGGGTGAGGCGGACGGTCCTCGGGAACTGTTGGCGGGGGCTCTCCCGATGGGCAACCGGCTCTGCAGCCCGGCCTCCACGGAGTGCGACTTTCCGCCTGGAGCGCGACTGCTCCTGTACTCGGACGGTTTGGTGGAGGCCGTCGCTGCGGACGGCGAACCGTTTGGCTACGAGCGTCTGACGCGAGTGCTCGATGCGAGCGCCGGTCTCGATGGCGAGGCTTTGATCTCGAACATTCTGAAGGTGCTCTCCGACTACACCGCGGGCGTGCCCCTGGCAGACGACCTGACATTGTTGGTCATCGAAAGGTGCGACTGACGGGCGTCGTATCATGGGAAGGTCATGATCAAGGAACTCCGGCCGGGGATGAAGATTTGGCGGTTCAGCCTCCAACGGCGACTGGCTCGCGGTGGCATGGGCACGGTGTGGGCGGCGTGGGACGAGCGTCTGGACCGGGAGGTGGCCCTCAAACTGCTGCCGAGGGTACTTGTGACCGAACCGTCCGCCGAGGCCCGGTTCGAACGGGAAGCGCTCGCGATGGCCAGGCTGCAGCACCCCAACGTGGTCGCCATCTTCGATATCGGCACCTTCGACCCCGGGGTCGGCGAAGAGCTGCCCTATCTCGTCATGGAGTTGATCCAGGGAAGCTCGCTCAACGAGATGCTGGCCGACGGGGCGTTGCCGGCACGGCTCGCGGCGCGGGTCGTCGAGCAGGTCGGTCTGGCCTTGTCCGCCGCCCACAAGGTGGGTGTGATCCACCGTGACCTCAAACCGTCGAATATCATGGTTGGAGACGGGGGGCATGTCACGGTTCTCGATTTCGGTCTCGCGCGTCTCGCCGACCGCGAGGGTGAAACACCGGTCGAGACGCTGACCTCACCGGGAATGGTCCTCGGTTCCTGTCCCTATATGGCGCCGGAGCAGGCCCTCGGCCAGGGTGTGACCCAGGCTTCGGATATCTTCTCGTGCGGAGCGGTCCTTTACGAGTGCCTGTCGGGCACCCGCGCATTTGAAGGCCCGACGCCGATGAAGGTGCTGCAGGCAGTCGTGAGGTCCGAGTACCCGCCGCTGCAGGACGTCGCTCCGAACGTGCCGTCTGATCTGGTGGCGGTGGTCGAACACTGTCTCGAGAAGGACGCCGGCCGGAGATACCGCACCGCTGCCGACCTCGCCCACGACCTCGCGGTGTTCCAGGGCACCGACGCGGTGAGCCTCGTCGAGGCGCCCACTCTCGCCATCAGTACCGGCAAGTTGGAGGCTGTGGTGAACCGACGCCGGAGGCTCGCGATCCGGGGCGCGGCGATCGCGGGCGTCACGCTGGCGGCCGGTTTGCTGGCCGGCGCGCTCGGCGCCCGTTTCGGAACCGAGCCCCTGCGGCCGGATCCCGGGCGTTGGGATGCGCGGGCACTCATGGATACGGTTGGCACGCTGGTCGACCCGTCGTGGCGACCGGATGGCTCCGAGATCGTGGTGGCCCGAAGCCAGGTCGGCTCCAGCGAAGTGCTGGCCGTCGACCCGACGAGCGGGAATGCCCGCACCCTCCTCGAGGCCGCGCCGCCGGAGATTCTGAGTGCTCCGCGCGTGTCACCTGACGGCAAGGCCATGGTGGTCGAGGTCGTGGTGGCCGGTGAGCCGTCGGTTCGGGTGTTTCCTGCAGTCGGCGGCCAGGCAACGACCGAAGTCGTCAACGCCGGTGGGGCGACGTGGTTTGACGCCGACTCCTTTGTGTTCTCCCGCGAGGAGGCGGACGGCTTCGCCCTCTACCGCTACTCTTTGAGCCGTCGGGAAACCACGCGGTTGCGGCAAGCCGAGGGCGCCCTGTCGTGGTTGAGTGCGGAGCCGCGGCCGGGAGGAGGGTTCGCTCTGTTGTCGGGATCCTCCGGGATACCCAACGGCTTGTTCGTGGCTAAGGAGATCAGCGGATCGCCGAAAACCTGGCAACCGCCGGACAAACAGATCTTCGGCGTCTCGTGGGCCCCTTCCGGGAAATCGCTTGTCACCTCGATCGACGGGCGGTTGGTGCGGGTCACCCCCGACGGTTCGCTTCCGGTGATTCCCAGAATCGACCGGCTGTGGCACCCGGCCTTTTCGCCAACCGCGGATCGTCTGGCGGTGGTTCGCAAGACCTCTACCAACGATCTCGTGGCGGTGGACCCTGATGGCGGTGGCTGGGCCTGTCTGTTGTGCGGCGTTGCCGACAGCGGTTGGGGGAGCGTTGATGCCGACGGCGTCGTGGCGTATCGACGCTACATGGCCGGATCCGCGATCCTGTTCCTCCGCGAACCTTCAGGGGTCGAGGTGGCCGTAAGCGATCCCTCAGAGGACGCGTCCTGTCCGTCGGTGTCGCCCGATGGAGGTCGGATCGCGTACCTCGCCCGGGTTCCTGAAAGCGGCACGGAACTGCGGGTCGCCGCCAGATCCGGTGGCCAGCCGGTGACTCTCGCGACCGATGTGGAGTCGTCGGAATACCCGAGCTGGTCGCCCGACGGGAGATTCATAACGTTTGCTGCGGGTTCGCCCATCAAGGTGTGGGTGGTGCCGGCGTCGGGCGGTGACCCGCGGGAGTTGACGCCTGGCGGCGGTGACTACCCTCAGTGGAGCCCGGCCGGCGGCTGGATCGCCTACTCGGTGTGGACCCAGGACTCCGATCCCGAACAGGGCGCCTGGGTGGTGGACGCCAACGGCGGAACACCGCTCAAGATCAGTGGTGAACCGACCCGGCTTGCTTGGAGCCGCGACGGCGGGTATCTGTGGCAGCTCCGGCGTGCCGGCGACCAGATCGAACTGTGGGAGGCAGAAGCCGGCGTGTGGAGCTGGCAGCGCCGGTCGATCCTCGATCTCGGCCGCCCGGCGGTGTCGCACCTCGAGCACCTACCCCTGACCGTGAACCCCGCGACCGGGGAGCTGGTGATGAACCGGCGCACCAGTCTCGCCAGCTTGCTCGTCTTTGAGGGCGTCGATCCGGCCCGCTGGTGAACGGTCCGAAATATTGTATAACTTCATAACTATATTGTTTTGAACAGCTTCCGGATCAGTTGTGGAGAGGTGTCCTCGGGGTTGGCGTTGGCGAGGGAATATTGCAGCTCGAACAGGCGTAGTGTCACAAGAGTGTCGTTCTTGAATACTTGTTGCGACGGTGCTAGATTCGGTTTGTACTGGCGCTCGCAATCGGGGCGACACGAAGAAAATGGAGGATCCTCAATGAAAAGCAAAACTCTTTGGACGGCTTTCGCACTGACAGTCATCGTGTTGGTTTCGTTCTCCGCACAGGCTGGCGACCACGAATATGTCGGTGCTACAAAGTGCAAGATGTGCCATAAGGTGCAGTATTCGTCGTGGGTAGCCACCAGCCACGCCAAAGCGACCGAGGCTGCCAAAGCATCTACCGATCGGACGTTCAGTCCTGAGTGCCTCACGTGCCACGCGACCAACGCCAGCGAAGAGCTTGCCGGTGTGCAGTGCGAGGCTTGCCACGGTGCGGGCGCGGACTTCAAAAAGATGAGCATCATGAAGGACCCGGAAGCGGCTCAAGCCAACGGTTTGGTGATTCCGACCCAGGCGACCTGTGATGGGTGCCACACGGGCGACGACCACGCCAAAAAGGTCGTGCTCGCCGATAACCTGAACAACAATGCCGCGATCCACGAATTCAAGAACCCGCCGGGCGAATAGGGCGGTCAAGCTCAAACAAAAACGCGGCTTCGGCCGCGTTTTTTTTGCTTGAGGCTTGAGGCTTGGGGCTTGCGGCTTGAGGTTCAAGCTCGACAAGCATCAAACCAGCTCCCAAGCCCCAAGCCCTTGGAGTTGGCATCCAGCCGCACCCCGTGTATGGTGCCTCATCGTTGGGTTCGAGCGGAGGACCATGCCCACCAAGGACAAGAAGCACGCCATATCGGTCGACGAGGCTCGCCATCGAGCCGGGGTGACGGCGTTCCCGGATCGGGGCGACGTGCCGCGAGTGGGCGGTGTCGGTCTCGAGCCCGAGCTCTTCCCGATCGTTCGTGATGCTCACGGTCGTCCGGCGGGGCGGGCGCTGCTCTCTTTACCTGACGGGCACGGCGTGCTCGAGATCATCGACGAAATGGCGGCATCGGACGATGAAATCGAGCCCCGCGTTATCGATGGTCCGGGCCCGATTGAGTATCCCCTCAAGGGCGGCGGGAGGCTCACCTTCGAGCCGGGTGGGCAGGTCGAGGACTCGACAGCCGTCTCCTCGAGTGTCGCAGCAGTCATCACCGATGTGGCGGGCGTTTTGGAAAAACTGCGGAGAGCCTTCGACCGCCGGAACATTTCGCTGGCGGCAGTCGGCATGGACATCTGGCACGATGTTGAAACGGTGCCGCAACAGCTGCGGGCGGGCCGCTATACGGCCCAGGCCGCCTATTATCGCCAGCGCGGCCACTGGGGCGCGGTGATGATGCGCCACACCGCCAGCCTCCAGATCAACCTCGATCTCGGCCCCGAGGATGTGTGGAAGGAGAGGTGGCTGCTCTCCAACCTCGCCAGTCCGCTCTTGACCGCGTCCTTCGCCAGCAGCCCGAGCGACGGTGCGGTGTGCACCCGGGCGCGGGCGTGGCAGGAACTCGATCCGTCGCGCAGTGGATTTCCGTCTCTCCTCGTCAACGGTGATGGCGACGACCCTCGCGGCGAGTGGGCGCAGGCGGCGCTGGACGCCGATGTGATGTTGTATCGGGTTGATGACAACCACTACGAACCAGGATGTGTCGGCTGCACTTTTGAAAAGTGGATCGACGAAGGCCACCCGCGCTGGGGCTGGCCCACGGTGGCCGATTTCGACTACCATGTGACGACGCTTTTTTTCGAGGTTCGGCCGCGCGGCTTTCTCGAACTGCGAGCGGGCGAGGCCTTGCCGAACCAATGGCGGCCCGTTCCGGTCGCTTTGATGGCTGCGCTGCTCTATGACGACCGTGCGCGGGGGGCAGCCTTGGATCTTCTCGGTAGCATTCGCGGCCGTCTGCCCGAGGTGTGGCGCCGGGCCGCGCTGGTCGGGGTCCACGATGCAGAGCTGAGAGATCTCGCCTGCAGCCTGTGGTCGATCGGTCTCGAAGGCATGAACTCGCTGCCGCCTGGTTATGTGACGGCGGATCATATCGCAGCGACGACCGCCTTTCTCGAGCACTACGCCGACCGCGGCCGCACGCCGGGTGACGATCTCCTCGAACTCAACAACGAAGACCCCGCGGCGGCACTGGAGTGGGCGAGTAGCTGACGCTTCGCTGGTTCTTAGTTTTTAGTTCTCAGTTTTGAATTTCGGACCATCGAGTACTCGATGCTGGATGCTGAATCCACCACCCTGCCGGCAGCCGGGACGGCTGCCCCACAAGGCTTTTATGGCTTGGTGCCTGTTGTGGGGCACGCGTCCCGCGTGCCGGTTGGGTGGGGAGCAGGGTGCGCTTCGATGACTATCCTCCGAGGTGAACATTCCAATTCTCTCTGCGGTGTTGCCCGAGAGTGCCCCCTTAGAGGATATTTGCGACCGGTAGACTCGCTCGTGTGGACGTATGGTGATCGCAAAATCCTCAAAGACGGCACGTCCGGTTAACGCGGGCGGTGTGCCCATCAAGATCACAATGCTTTTCTGCGTCTGAGGGCCCTTAGGACAAGCCATTCAAAATTCAAAATTCAAAATTCATAACTGGAACCGTTATCCTTCTACCGACCCAGGGGAGGCGACGTGATGCTTTTCGATTCCGAGATTGATCGTGCGGTCCGGGCGGGCACGCCATTGACCGAGACCGAGCCGTGGCGGGCGTTGGCGGCCCACCACCGGGAGATCGCCGGTGTTCATATTCGTGATCTCTTTGCCCACGATCCCAACAGGTTCGACGATTTCTCGGTGGAGTTCGAGGATCTCCTGTTCGATTATTCAAAGAACCGCATCACCGGCGAGACCGTCCGCCTGTTGTGTGATCTGGCCCGGGCGAGTGGGGTCCACGAGGCCGCGGGTGCCATGTTCTCAGGCGAGAAGATCAATTGGACCGAGGACCGGGCCGTGCTCCACGTCGCGCTGCGCAATCGCTTCGGATCTCCGATTCTGGTGGACGGTCACGATGTGATGCCGCAGGTCAACGTGGTGCTCGACAAGATGCGTCGGTTTTCGGAGGCCGTGCGCGAGGGAGAGTGGACCGGATTTTCCGGCAAACCCATCACGGCTGTAGTCAACATCGGAATCGGAGGTTCCGACCTCGGGCCGGCGATGATCTGCGAGGCGCTCGGCCCGTACTGCGACGGCCCGGCTGTCCGGTTCATTTCGAACGTCGATGCCACCGACTTCGTCAAAAAAACCCGCGGACTCGACCCTGCCCAGACCCTGTTTGTTGTCGCTTCCAAGACCTTCACCACCCAGGAGACCATGACCAACGCCCGCACTGCCCGCGCCTGGATCGTCGATGCGTTGGGCGAGGCCGCTGTGGAGAAGCACTTTGTCGCGCTGTCGACGAATCTCGACGCGGTGGCGGCCTTCGGCATCGACCCGGCCAACGCCTTCGAGTTCTGGGACTGGGTCGGCGGCCGCTACTCGCTGTGGTCCGCCATCGGGCTGACCATCGCGGTGGCCGTGGGCTTCGACCGTTTCATCGAACTGCTCGAGGGCGCGCACGAGATGGACCGCCACTTCGCCGAGGCGCCGCTCGATGAGAACATTCCGGTTCTCATGGCCCTTCTCGGCGTCTGGTATGCCAACTTCTTCTCGGCCGCCAGCCATGCCGTCCTGCCTTACGACCAATACCTCC
>RCNF010000916.1_pt1 | contig 15367 bp, 11 predicted proteins | sample 2041311 | NCBI WGS metagenome assembly RCNF01 (sample SAMN09708228, study PRJNA481090) | Marine sediment metagenome, whole genome shotgun sequencing project. | biome: marine sediment; feature: ocean; material: sediment; isolation source: Sewage treatment plant 2 marine sediment (STP2) ... | reverse complement strand
AACTCCTGAAACTCCTGTAACTCCTGTAACTCCTGTAACTCCTGTAACTCCTGTAACTCCTGTAACTCCTGTAACTCCTGTAGTTGATGACTTATCAATTATATCTGTCGAACAATCAAACCATAGCTTTGATTCAGCGCACTTCAGTGGCTCCAATAACTGTGCCCAATGCCATGATGGTATAACAGACGAAACCGGTGAAGATCTATCAATCGTTAACTCATGGAAAACTACCATGATGGCCAACAGTGCTCGCGATCCCTTCTGGAAAGCGAAAGTTGCCAGCGAAGTTAAACGAAATCCTTCTTTAAGCGAGACCATTCAAGGTAAATGTGCAAGATGTCATATGCCGATGGCGCACGTTGAAGCTACATTTAATGATGAATCTACAACCCTATTTGGAGATGGATTTTTATCACCAGAAAACCCTCATTTTGACGAAGCTGCGGATGGTGTGAGTTGCACCCTTTGTCACCAGATAGAAAATACTTCAGTATTTGGTACTGAAGATGCAACATCTGGGAAGTTTGTCATTGCAGAAGATACGGCTGACCGCAAACTCTATGGACCTTTTGCTGATCCAATCCAGGGTCCAATGATCAATAATTCAGGTTTTACCCCTATGGGTAGTGATCATATAAAAGATTCTGCTCTATGTGGCAGCTGCCACGATGTTAAAACACCTATCGTAGATACTGCTGGCAATCTGACTACAAATGAATTCCCAGAACAAATGGTTTACAGCGAATGGCAACATAGTGATTTTTCTGCAGCAGGTTCAGAACAAAGTTGTCAGAGTTGTCATATGCCTCTAGCATCTGGAAAAGCAAAAATAGCCAGTAGACCTAACTTTGTTGAAGCTAGAGATCATTTTTCAAAACACCAGTTTGTAGGTGCGAATACAGTAATGCTGGATATATTGCAAAATAATTCAACTGAGCTGGGACTTTCTGTTAGTGATTTCAGCAAAACTATTGATTTAACGAGAGAAATGCTCAAAAGCGCTGCAAGTCTTGGGATAGAAGAACTTAAACAAGAAAATCAACAACTCTCATTCAACATTCGAGTTCAAAACAACAGCGGTCATAAGTTCCCGACCGGCTTTCCTTCACGCAGAGCATGGTTACATATTGAAGTTCGAGATAGCAGTGATGAGCTAGTATTCGAATCAGGTGCAATCAATGATGAAGGGCAAATAACTGGCGTCAATGCCGACACTGACAGCTCTAGTTACGAGCAACATCACAATGAGATCACATCTTCTGACCAGGTTCAGGTGTATGAAAATATTATGGCTAATACAGACAATCTGGTGAATTACACCTTACTAAATAGTGCCAGCTACATCAAAGATAATCGCCTGATGCCAAAGGGAATGGATAAGACCAATATTCCAAGTGATATCAGCGTACAAGGACAGGCCAGAGATGATGACAACTTTGTAGCGGGAGAAGACGTCGTAACTTACCGACTGAATAATATTCCCGCAGGTTCTTACAAAATAAAAGCAACGCTGAACTACCAATCTATTGCGTACAGTTTTGCTACAGACTTATTCAAGGATAAGTCAGCAGATAGCCTGGTGAACAACTTCAAAATAATGTACGACAAAGCGCGCTTTCGTCATGAAGAAGTTATCGCAGTTGAGGCTAACCTCTAAACAAGTAATCTCATATTATATGTAAAAAATAGAGGGGGGTGTTCAATATGAATAGTGAATAATTGTAAACTATTTAAAACACACCCCCCTACTTTTGAACGCTTTTTACGAATCAATCGGGCCTAGCCCCGTTGGCTTATAAGCGAGTAAAAGGCCCTCAGATCTTAAGAAAAACTGAAAGAACTCAGCCTGCTTCGAATTTTAGATGAAAGCTCTGGATTATTCGGCGTCAGCATATTACTCACATTAATAACCATCTCGCGCGCTGCACCTTCTTTATAACTTGAATCTTTATAGCTTGAATCGATTCTCATGATTTCAAACAGATGATCTATCGCCTGCTCATAGTCCCTCTCTGCAATCAGGCAAACGGCCAAATCAAAATGCACATCACAATTATTAGGGTTAGTTAATAACGACTGCTGTAGCTGGAATTTACCCGGTGTTTTTGCGGCCAAATCCAAAAAGGTTAACTGCCCTATTAACGATTTACCCATGTCAGTCTTCTTTGCAGAATCGGGGAGTTGATTGAATAGACCACTCGCCTGTTCCAACTCATTCATATCAATAAAGATTTGAGCCATATCCATCGCAATTTTAGTATTGGATGGATCTTGTTGAATAGCGTGAGTCAGTAACTGAACAGCAGCGACAGTTTCGCCGTTCATGTGCTTTTCACGAGCTTGCAGACGCATTTCGTCCGTTTGCGAATACACCCCAAATTCTTTCAACACATCACGTAAGTCAGCCTGCTTCAGCAAGCCCTCTTCCGTTTTAACCACCTCACCATTCACAAACACTTTCAAGCTTGGTACGTTTTCAATCTCGTATTGCGCCTTCAGATCTGGCTGTTCATCAATATCGACTTTCGCAAAAATGAACTCACCAGCGAATTCTTTAGCCAGACCCGACAGATCATCCGACATTTGAATACACGGCCCAGACCAGACACCCATAAACTCAACCAAAACGGGTAATTTGTGTGAATTCTGAATAACGACAGAATCAAAATTCTGTTTGGAAACTTCGAAAATGAAAACTTCATTATTATTCGCATCACTCACAACTTAGACCTTTGTATGGTTATAACGGAAACAGGAATAATCGCCTATTTCGTTGAAGGGCGCTATATCACTTTGTAGACAAGTGAATCGAGGGTGAGTTTATTAATTTTGAAATCACACCCCCCTACTTACCACGTCAGCTTGCCATTTCGTTTTTTTAAAATGGACAACTCAGCCGAGGCGTAGCCGACAAATTCATCGGGAATGAATTTGAACAGTTGAGAGAAACGAAGCTGCCTCGAAGAGGTGAAGTACAGGGAAGTACTTCATAGACAACGTTGGAACGCAGTGACGACGACCCGAAGGGTGAGGCGCAAGCCGAATATCTATGCCAGAGCTTAGGACTAATTCGTCTGCAAGACGACACTAGACCTTAGCGTGTTTTTAAGTGATTTTTCATTTTTGTTTTTTAAAAATAACCAAAAGAACTTATGCAAAGCTCGGCTGTTTTTCATATATCAATCGATATCTGCCCCCATTGATTTCTATATGTTCATTATTTTGCTGCAATACTAACCCTGTAAATTTTTTTACACTTACTCGTCGTCGTGGACGCGAGTTGAATAGAGTCAATCATACTTCCTCCTTGCAAACCTGGTTTTCAGTTTAAGTAGAGACACCAAACGTCTCGGGGAAGCGTTACCTCGCCGTGGATAATGTCCACTATCTCTTAGCTGATTTGCCTGGCTTTCATAATTCTCAAAAAAAAAGGAGGAAGCAATGCTTCCTCCCAGGTTTACGAATTATCACGGCAGTGTAAAAACAGAAACATAAAACAAACAGATTCCATTCCCACTATCGCTTAATATTCGTATTACATGAAGTTATAGATGCTTCGGTGACTAGTTCTAGTCATCATCTTCTTCATCTTCATCTTCTTCTTCGTCATCTTCTTCGTCATCTTCATCTTCTTCGTCATCTCTATCCTTTCCTCGTTTAAAAGGTTCAATGGTGGTAGTTCCCGCATTTTCAACAAAGTCGACCACTTCACCATTTACTATAATAGACACCGACCAGATCACCACTTCTGACTCAGTAGGATCATCCAGGCTGGCTGCCCATCTGAATCTGAACTTTGCAGTTTTATCAATATCCAAGTCGCTAAACTCAGCTGTGAATAAACTACCATCAGTGCCCGTTACTAACACGCTGCCCGACGCCGCTGCTTCAGCCTCTTCTTCGTTAATGATGACTAGTTTCAGATTCCGTGACTGACCATCGCGTATAGTCTCTGGCGCTTCGAACTCATCAACATCGACATCTGAAAGATCCACTATTAGTTCATCAATGGCAGTTGTGGTAGAGGTTTTTATTACATCAACACCACTTAGACCAGCGTCAGCATCCGTATAACTCATGGTAACTTCAGTGCCAACTGGTACATTGCTGTATTCTTCCGGTAAGGTAGCTACGAAAACACCGCGATTTTCACCAAGCTCTACCAATGTGAGTGAACCACTCAGGCCTGTACTACTGGAGATTGTAATATCCACTGTCTCAGCAACTGCAGGATCCACATTAAGATCGCCATCACCGACGCGTGCGGTTAGCAAACCATCCACAACGAAAGTTGGATTAGGATCAAGTAATACCTGTGCATCAGAACTTGCAAAGATTACTAACGGATCAGGATCTTCACCAACAAACATAGGCGCAGGTGTACCAGAGGTGTCTTTCGTTGGAGTGACACGAATCGTAAAGGTACTGGCAGGGAAAGTTGTAACATCACCCACAGTTACAAGATAATTCGGGCCTACATTAACCAGGTCATCAATCACGTCCATACTATAGGCAAGGTTTTCACCCATTGCCATGATTTCAGCATCCGTGATCGCAGAGAATGGACCATCAGGGTGCTGAGAACCTCCCATCCACCCAAGTACTCCAAGGTCTGGATTATATCCATACCATGCGAGTAGTTCCGCATCGGTTTCTGGATTACCATCATCGTCAAAGAACACACCATAAGGCAACATATTATTCGGCAACCAGGGACCAAATTGATTCCCAGCCGATGCACCAGGAGGTACTTCCGCATAATCACTACCCAGCGTGGTAGTTGCATTCAGGGTATCAGTAAGGGGCTGTTCGCCATCCGCCACATACTCATCAATAAAAAATCCAGCCCTGGTAGTAGGATCAAAAAAGCCGATCGAGCCTGTATGTGAGTCAAGTGGACCAAACAAACCTGCCGAGAAATTCGCTAGTTGGGTCGGAGACCAGATATCCGAGGGTACGGATATATTCAACTCTTGCAGAGCTACACCCGCTGTCGAAGTATTCTGAAAATAAGCTCCGAGACCAAATCCAACTTCAATCTTGAAACCCTCCAAGCGACCATCGGTCCAGTTGTTGATTTTCTGGAATATTTGATAATCACGCGTACCACCATCATCCTCGACGTTAAATACCAGATCAATACCTTCATTTCCTATACCATCAACCGAGGCAGGCAGCATAGCCAGTTTATAACGCTTATGGCTCTGGAAAGGGCCACTACACAGAACCTGTTGGGGATCATCCGAGTCCAGAAAATGATCTGCCAGATAGGAGGTAGCCATGATGCAATTGGGTGGCTTTGGAGCCTTTACCAACTCATCGTCATTGATTACCTTGATACCTGAGGGCTCACCGACCGGCCAGTCTTTGGCCAACACTATTCCCATGAATGTTCCAGCGCCATCATTGACATCACCCTGATAGGTAAAATCTGAATCATCTGGATCAAAATAGTATGCGCCTGTAGTTGGCTCAAAGAAACTGCCTGTACCGTTTACTATGATGTTCACATTACCTAGATTCCAGCCACCAAAGCCTTCAGCTCCAGTTGCGGATGGTACAGAGGTTATTATTCCTGCATGTGCAGATGTGACCAGTCCCGCGCCCATTAAGGTAAATAAAGATGTGACCAAAACTGTTTTAATTCCAGGTCCGCATTTTCGTTTTAAATGTATTTTTTCTGACTGTTGATGTTTCACAGTTATTACTCCTTTTTGTATTAAGCATTCCGCTGTAAAGATCCCTATAACGCAATGTAAATATAAGCACATGGCATTCTGATAGGGTAAATGATTAAAGATTAAGAGGGGGCCCACACTTGATCCGGGCTTATATTATGGGATTGTTTTCCCAAATTCCTTAATCTATGTTAAGTACCATGTATTTATTTATTATATTTATAAAGAGATTAATTTTGAGGCCGTACACCGTCAGAAAATACTCCATAATAAGAAAAGCTACACTTATAGAGAAGGCCTTGTAAATTAATCAGGTGCGATTGTTTTCGAACTAGATACATGATCTATTCAGGCTATCTTTACCCGTGAGTATCAATCTATTCCAAATAAACGAATTGGCGCAATCCAGACAATTAATCTCCTAATTTTCACACTTTATTTATGAGTTTTAATAGCTTTATGATTAAAATTTGTAACTCAGAAGAATTTTGTGGCTTAAGAGTAGAAAAACAAACAGAGTTAACATCAACGATTTTGCGAGAGACAATAGTAACGATGACAATATAGGTAAGACCAACATGCTGAAACCTGCCTTATCCGAAGGATGGCAAATCCGATAGGTCGATTAGGATAGTATGTGCAGACTTCATCAAGACTCGGGGTTTAAACAATCCCATTATGAAGCCAGATATACGGAAGCAAACCTATCCCTGTTAAATTATTACTGTTAGCTTGCAGAAATGGAGGAGACCATATACGGATAAGCATAGCGCCATCCGACTTGACTATAATTGGTATCATACAATTGTCAGATGACGTAACCTTATCCGACCTTTGTAATTCTATTAATACGCTTTACCGCGTAAAAGCCTCATATTTTTATTAACTTTACCTTTTTCAGGTTTTACTATTTAACTGTACTACACTAACTTTAACTGCTTACTAGGGACGTGCTTTGAAGACAACAGATCAAATTATTAAAATCGATAATGTCTCAGTTCAATTTGGTGATTTAAAAGCACTAAACAATGTCAGTAATCACGTCAATCGTGGAGAAGTTGTCGTTGTTATAGGACCTAGTGGTTCTGGCAAGAGTACCTTACTTCGCACACTTAACGGCCTACAGAGTTTCCAAACCGGCAAAATCACTATTGATGGTGTTGACATTTCTGAAAAGAAAACCGACATGAACGCGCTACGCTCTGAAGTTGGCATGGTGTTTCAACATTTTAATCTTTTCCAACACAAAACTGCACTACAAAACATCACATTGCCACAGCGTATCGTATTGAAACGTAGCAATGCTGAAGCAGAAAAAGTTGCCAAGGAATTACTGGAAAAGGTCGGCATTCCTGATAAAGCCAATAACTACCCCAATCAACTATCTGGTGGTCAACAGCAACGTATTGCGATTGCTCGCTCACTCGCCATGAATCCAAAAATTATGCTTTTTGATGAAGCAACCTCGGCATTAGATCCTGAGACTGTGGGTGGTGTTCTTGCTTTAATGCAAGATTTAGCAAAAAACGGCATGACAATGGCTGTTGTCACCCATGAAATGGGATTCGCCAGAGAAGCATCTGACCGTGTCATTTTTATGGATGAGGGAAAGATTATCGAAGAAGCCTCTCCCGATCAGTTTTTTGATAACCCAACTAGTGATAGAGCCATTAAGTTTTTAAATCAAATTCTTTAACATATTTACACGTTAGAGCTTTTCACTTGTCTCTAGTAGCAACATATTTTTTTCTACACATTTTCTAAATATTTTTCACATCATAATCTACACATCATAAAGGAGTAAGTACCATGAAGTTTTCAGTATTAAAAACAACTTTAGCGTTATTCATCACGGCATTTCTATCAACCTCAGCATTTGCTGAGACCACAATGGAAAAAATTGTTAAGACAGGTAAATTTACAATAGCTGTACAAACGTCAGGACCACTCATTAGCTTTGTAAATAAAGAAGGTAAACGCACAGGTCTTGCAGTCGAGCTTTCTCGTATGATGGCAGAAGACATGGGAGTAGAGTTGGTAATTCAAGATTACGACTGGAAAGGTTTAATACCCGCTTTAAAATCTGGCAAAGTAGATATGATTGCAGCCGACATGACACCTACAGCAAAACGCCACATGCAAATCATCTTCTCTCGTCCAATCTTTTTTGCTGAGAATGTAGGCTTTGCACTTAAGAGTAAAGGCTATAAAACATGGGAAGATATGAATAAAAGCGGCGTTAAAATTGGCGCAACTCAAGCATCAACTTATGCCTCTACAGTAACTAAAAAATTACCAGAAGCAACTCTTAAAGAGTATGCAGGTGGTAGTGCGCAAACTGTACAAGCCGTTGTTTCAGGCAGAGTTGATGGTGGTATATCTAGTCGTTCATCAATGGCATCTTATATCAATGCTAATGACAAACTAACCATTTTAGGTGGTTCTACGCTAGCTAAAGAGCCACTTGGCTTTGCGGTTAACCCAGATTCGATGCATTTACTAATGGCTATTAATAACTACGTAGGCCTTATCGAGCATGATGGTCGTCTAAAAGAAACTGTTGATTACTGGTGGAACAGCACAGACTGGGAAGCTGACCACAAATAAGACTCATTCAGTCTTAAACTGTAAATATAAATGAGACAGAAAAGCATAAGTGTTTTCTGTCTCATTTTTTAACTACACCCTTTCTCAACCTATAATAATTCTGGATTGCTTGCCTCTATGGAGTTTCTCTCAAACTACTTTAATTTTCGCATTGTTGGGCAATACACTGATCTCTTTATTGACGGTATATTAGCGACGCTAGCATTAGCGGGCATATGCTTAGTTCTATCTATTTTCTTTGGTGTCTTTTTAGCGTTAATGCGGATGTCATCAAACCCTTTTGTTTGGAGAACTGCCGCCGCTTACATACAAGTTATTCGCGCTACTCCATTACTGATACAAATTTATATAATCTACTACGGTCTCCCATTATTAATTGGTAATTTCTTTGGAGAAAAAGCAACAGCAATCGCTGCATTAACCATTCATTCAACACCGTATATGGCTGAAATTATTCGCGCGGGAATCCAATCGATTGACCGTGGCCAGAACGAAGGCGCTATGTCTGTAGGAATGAATAGCGCGCAAAGGATGTTTTATATCGTGCTCCCACAGGCTCTAGCAAACGTTGTCCCTCCTATGTTGGGGCAAACTGCTGTACTCGTAAAAGACACCTCCTTATTTAGCATAATCGCCGTATTCGAACTCATGGGTGCTGGTATTAAAATGTATTCAGAGACTATCATTGCCACTGAAAGTTACGTAACAACTGCCGTCTGCTATTTACTCATTTATATGATGATGTTGATCTTATCGAATATCATTCAAAAACGACTAGGAGGTGGCGCATGGCAAACTGCACATTAACGTTATCAACCTTAACGTTATCAATCTCTTTATACTCATTAAACACAGTAAGTTATTACTTTAATACGTTTGAATTGGAGGCTATTCAATGGATTCTATAATTGAAAAATACCAAATTTTCATTGAACTCTTACCGGTACTGATGACAGGTCTGCTGATGACATTCAAAGTTTCGATGATTGCGATAATCATTGGATCGTTACTGGGGTTTTTCTTAGGTATTTTACGTACCCTAGACAATAAAATAATCTCTAACATCATTGGTCTCTACCTCCATATTTTTCGAGGTACTCCTTATTTGGTACAACTCTACATAATCTATTTCGTGTTGCCCTCCTTAGATATAGAGTTTTTAAACTTTGATAGTTTTACAGCCGCCATCGTATCGCTGTCACTCTACACATCCAGTTATGTGACAGAGATTGTAACCTCAGCTATAAACGCCGTTCCAAAAGGTCAATCAGAAGGTGCGCGCTCAGTCGGTATGAATCGAATTCAAACGCTCTATCATGTCGTTGTACCTCAAGCACTTAAACTTTCAATACCCCCTATGTCAGGCGTTTATGTCATCATCATCAAAAGCACCGCCGTATTATCCGTGATTGGCATTTCAGAACTGACACGACAAGGTGAAATAGCAATATTACGTCTGCCAGAAAATTTATTATATATCTATATTTTGATCGCTTTAATGTATTTTATCTACTGTTATCCGGTACTGCGTTTTGCAACGTGGGCAGAAAAACGCTACGGGTCTATTGGCAGAGAAATTGATCCATAACTCATACTCAAAGGAGTGCAGTCTCGCCGTATCTGCTAGACCCCGCTGTTAGATATAGCTGCTAACGATCCCTGCCAACACCTTTAAATCGCTGCCGTACTACAATCTTTGCTGCCACATCAAGTATCGGACGAGGAGGCATCCACTCAGCTTTCGGGCTAGCCAAACAATCATTAATCAGTGTTGACTGCCCCCCGCTGGCATATTCAGCCATCGCAGTGCCGAATGAAGTTCCCCTACTCACACCCGAACCATTAAAACCGCCCGCTAGATAGAGTCCTTTTTCTGGATTTTGGAAAAAATTGGTCATGTTGCGGCTAATGCCTTCAACGCCTGACCACGAATACTCAAAAGGCACATCACGTAACTGTGGGAAACGATTATCAAAAGCCTGTCGATGAATCTCGCGACGCATCGCCAACATCTGCTCCGACATCAAACGTCCTGCATGGTATTCAGCCGTATTACGCAAACACAAGCGGCCATCCTGAGTCAGACGCACCGTTGCACCACCGCCATGCAATGACAAAACACCCCACTGCTTCAAACTACCCAGTGAATCTAATTCTTCTTTAGTGAGTTTACGTGTGAAACTGCCAGACAAAGTACTACCGAGAATGTAACGCTCATTTAAGCCGATTTTAGTCGCCTCAAAATTAGCAGTAACGATGACATTATCAGTAATAATAGTCGCATCAGGTGTCTGTAATTTAAACGGCTTGTTAGAACTTTTATTACCAGCACCGTTATTTCCAGTTAATGTATTCAGCACAGGACTATTCTCGTACAAGGTCACATTCTCAGGTAAAGATCCTGCCAGACCATACACCAACGATGCAGGCTGAACCAAAGCACCCTCGTGCATATGAACACCAGACTGGTACCATTCAGTCCCTAGCTTTTCTGCCAATCCAGATTGATCCAATACCGTGTGAGGAATCTCCAACTTCTCAAGATAGTTAGTAAAATACCCAACTTCCTTCAATGAAGCATCATCAGCAACCGTATGGAAAAATCCCTGCTCATGCCATTCGCAATCGATATTATGTGTGCGGACCTGTTCTCTCAATACATCAAGGCCAGCTCGGTTAAGCCGATTGATGCGTGAATAATTTTCAACGTGTTCAGTACCAAGCACTCCGCCGAAATGGCTATTAACAACCGCATAACCAGAGTTTCGCCCCGATGCCGCCTGCGCCACCGCACGAGCATCCAACAGAATAATCTCACCATCAGGATGCAACACTGCCAATCGGCGTGCACAAGCAAGTCCCGTTAACCCTGCTCCCACAATCGCCCAACGACTGCGTAACTCACCTTTGCAAGAAGGGTTCGGAACGCGCTCAGGCAAAAACTCTGCCCAGCCGTGTTGATCATTGGAAAAATCCTTAGCTGTTAGCATCTAAATGTACTCAGGTAATGTCTAGTTAAGTGTGTAGTCAAGTGTGAAGTCATAGGTAGTTAAGTGTAAAGTCAGCATGTAATCAAGTGTGTAGCAAATTCTTACAACCATGATGGTATTCAATAATGACATGTGAGCCAAACCTTATTTGAGGCATGTTTTAAAACGGTCTGCACGGTACGGAGAAAGGTCTATTTGTGGACGACGTTCAGCCACTAAGTCGGCAATAATTTGTCCGGTCATAGGCCCCATTGTCATACCAAGGTGTTGATGGCCAAAAGCGTAATAAATACCTTGATGTTTTGACTTGTCGATAATGGGTAATGAGTCAGGAAATGAAGGTCGAAAGCCTAGCCAGCTTGACTCTTCTTCCAGTGTCGCATCAGGTAGCATACGCTTTACATCAGGCAATAATGAGCGAATAGTTGTGAAGTCCGCTTTAGCATTAAGCCCTGCAAACTCTACTTGACTAGTAACGCGTAGCCCCGTTTCCATAGGGCAGATTACAAAAGAGTTTTCACTATTGACCACCGGCCGCGTGAGTTCCGGCACCTTAGGAAGCATCAGGTGATAGCCTCTCTCGGTATCCAGTGGCACATTTAAACCCAACGTTTTGGTTAAGGTGCTTGACCATGCACCCGCCGCAATAACCAGTTTATCAGGGTAGAGCTCGCCATCAGATGTGCTTAATTTAATATGATTATCAATGTGGTTAACAGCCCTAACCTCAGTGATTTTTATTTCACCGCCATTAGCGACAAAATGATCAGCAAGTCCTTGAATCATGCGCTCTGGGTTACTTATATGCTGTGCATCGCGCTGAAATATACTGTGTTTATAAAGTGGGGCAAGATTCGGTTCAAGCTCACGTAACTGGTCTGCCGATAGTATTTCAAATGGCACACTAAGTTCGCTCATAACGCGCCGAGCAAGTGCTGTCGCATCAAAGGTCTGCTGTTTTTCATACACTTTAAGCCAGCCAACAGGCTTTAATAGTGATTCACAGGAGGTGTTTTTTAATAAATGATGCCAGCTGGTATTCGCATGTTGCGTAATCGCATGTTGATCGATCGAATTTTGTTGAAACAAAGAGGGGCGACTTTGATTAATGAAACGTATTAACCAAGGAACTATACGATGAATATATTGAGGATTAATAGATACCGGGCCTTTTGCACCTAACATCTTCACTACATCAAATAAAATACCCGGTGTCGCGCTAGGCATGGAAGAACCGTTGACAATTGCGCCAGCATTACCAAAAGATGCGCCCGCACACGGGCCGACCTTATCAATTAATACAACATCATGCCCATCTCTTTGTAGCGAAAGTGCGCATGAAATCCCGACGATACCTGCACCAATAACAAATACTTTATTACCCACTTCATCCCCGCTCTTCATCCGCTCTTAAACCAATGGTAAACCCATACGCTCTTTGTAATTAAGAGCAGTAGTTAGTATAAGCACAAATTAATTATATTGAAGTGTAATTTATAATCGAGCCTCGAAATATTTTAGTTGATAACTAGAGCAAGGTGGTCAAATAAGCAGAGCGACATCCGAGATGACTACGATTGTTCTCATAAATTGTCGGATGGCGTAACCTTATCCGACCTACGAAATTTGATTTATACGGGTTATACCGCGTTGCACAATAAACCTGATTTGTGATGGATTTCACAGAATGCGACAACGACCTCAGCTATATTAAAATTTCAATTCAATGAAATTAACAATTATCAACACAATTAATTTTATTGTCGATACAGTAAAAAATGAGAAATGCGTAGTTTGCGATTATTTATAGAAACTCTTCAGAATTAATAAAAATAGGTTGATGAAGTAATTTAAATACAATTAAAAATGAAGACATTACTACTGAATAATCATTTATAAAAAATGTGAGGTGATGAGAATGAACAAAATATTATCAATATCAGTGATTGCTATAGCAAGCAACTTCTATACCCATACAGCCAGTGCAGCACCCGTGAATATAAACTGTCCAATAAATTCTGCACGAGTAGAAATGGTTTCTAATTTACCTTCAGGATGGTGGAGAACGCCCTATGTCAACAAATTAAAGAGCACCGCTATATCGAATGTAGGTGGAAAAAAAACATTAATTTGCAAATACGGTAATCATGCAGCGTTCTGGACTATGAAATTAGTTCCAGCAGGTAGAGTTTGTAGAACAACACGCACAGGATTTGCCTGCAGAAGGCCAGCATCAACAGCACCGCAGACCTTCAAAACGGGACCTATGAAAATTCCTCAAACCTATTTAGCAGATTTGGATTATGGCGTTGTACGAAGTCAGGGCGCAGATATCTGGTTTCAGGCGAAAACAGCGACTAAACGCTATATAACGCCAAGGAATGGGGCAAAAATAGCCGTCGCGGGAAATCGCTCTGTAAATCTTGCTGGTTGTAAACGCCTGCCTTTGAGTAATCGAAGTATTCCTTTATCTGCGGTACCCGTTGGTACTTATGTTTGTGCTAAAACTGATCAGGGGCGTTATTCACAATTTAGAATAAACCATCGAGTAGGGCCAAGCCCAGGGATGCTTAATATCGGTTATACGACGTGGAAAAAATAATTTAATCTTTACTAAATAAACCTTTAAGGAACGGGTTACCGCGTTGAATTATTAGCCTATTTAGGGAATTAAAAAGGTGGTGATCTACTTAAGCTCATAAAGAACTAAAGTAGATCACCCCCCCACTTTCAGGTACTTTTTTACAAATCAATCTCCAAGCCCTTGTCGCATCATCTGCCCGATGGGAATCATGCGTGCGATGGCAGTGTCGGTAAATTCGGTGACAGCTTCCCTGACATTATCAGAAACAGCACCCGCTGGACGTGGTCCGAGTTCGTTCGCGATGTAGGATGAATGTAGCCGTGCCTTCTGTTGTGTATCCTCAATGAGCTTTAACAGCGAACCATCATTATGCATAACGATAAATTGCGCCCAGGTCAGGGACAGATAGCCCGGCCAGAGTGCGACGTGTTTATAAATACTGGCCACAACACGATTCGGTCCTGTCTTGGCTCCCAGACCATTGAGTAACAACACCTGTTCACTCACTTCATCAGCAAGGTCGGCTACTTCAGGAAACGCGGGTAAGATTAGTTTTGTAGAGGGTAAAGCGACGCTGACACGATCAACTACTGGTGGCGTCATCGGTTCTGCAAGTAAGGCAGAGAGTGACAACATATTGAGCATATTGCCTCGATTATAAGTATCGAGAATTACAGCGATTACCGCCCGGTCATTGCTGTTAACGCCCACCAGAGACAGCGTGATATCAGGGAAAGACGGTAACTCTGGGAAAGCCAACTGCGCCATTAAATGTTCACACTCCGTTTCCACCACTCCGGATACAAACATCGGTTTTGCCGCTTCCCATGCCCAGCGCAAGCCTCCATCGATGGTAGCTATGTGGCGCCAGACATAATTGATAGCAGTGACATCCAGCGTTTCACGAATATCAGCAAAAAGTTCTGCGATTTCGCCGCTGGCGTCTGATTCACTAACTGCCGCTAAAGGTTCTTTGGCCATTGACTGGTTTCCTTCGTATTTTATTCTTTGTGTGAGAGCTTACATGTAGTGTAGGTCAAATGTGTGTGAGTACTTATGTAAAATGACACCCCCCTACTACCATGAGCTTGCCATTTCGTTTTTTGAAATGGACAACTCAGCCGAGAGGCGTAGCCGAGACAACGTTGGAACGCAGTGACGACGACCTGAACAGTGAGGCGTTAGCCGAATATCTATGCCAGAGCTTAGGACTAGCTCGTCTGCCAGACGACACTAGACCTTAGCGTGTATTTAGGCGGTTTTTATACGGGTTACCGCGTTTTGTAGACAAGTGAATTGAGGATGATTCTATTCATTTTAAAATGACACCCCGCTACTTTTAGGCACTTTTTATCAATGAACAGTTAGAAATATGTAGGTCGGATTAGCAGAGCGCCATCCGACATGACTACAATTAGTGCTTATTAATCTTGTGTAGGTTGGGGTGAGGTACGAACCCCAACAAAATTGATTAGGTTTGAGATTTGTTGGGCTTCCTAACGTCA
>RCNF010000912.1_pt1 | contig 15376 bp, 12 predicted proteins | sample 2041311 | NCBI WGS metagenome assembly RCNF01 (sample SAMN09708228, study PRJNA481090) | Marine sediment metagenome, whole genome shotgun sequencing project. | biome: marine sediment; feature: ocean; material: sediment; isolation source: Sewage treatment plant 2 marine sediment (STP2) ... | reverse complement strand
GGATCGTTGCACGCATCCCATTCCGGGTGCCACTGCACGGACAGCGTGAATCCTTTGGCGCCCTCGATATAGATCGCCTCTGGTGTGCCGTCGGGCGCATGGCCATCTACCACAACACCGGCCCCCGGGGTTTTGATCCCTTGTCCATGCAACGTATTGGTCATCACCTCGGCTGCGCCCATTACGTGGTGGAACGGTCCGCCTTCAGTGAAGCGAACCGAATGGCGCAGCTCGAATTTCTCTTCCAGCGTGCCATCGGGTGGCATGCGGTGATTCATGCGGCCCGGCAGATCGCGGATTTCAGGGTAAAGCGTTCCCCCCATGGCAACATTCACCTCCTGAAAGCCGCGACAGACGCCCAGAAACGGCTGACCGCGCTCAACACATGCGCGCACCAAAGGCAAAGCGATGGCATCACGGGCGCGGTCAAAGGCGCCATGCGCCTCAGTTGCCGCTTCGCCATATTCCTCGGGGTGAACATTAGGCCGCCCGCCCGTCAGCATGAAGCCGTCGCACATCTCCAACAATTCCTCGACCGAGACAAATCGAGGGTCTGCAGGGATCAGGATCGGCAGGCACCCCGCCACGTCCGCCACGGCTTCGGAATTCATCGTGCCCCCCGCATGGGCCGGGTATTGGTCGTTAATAAGGTACTGGTTCGAGATAATGCCGACAATTGGGCGATTTTGGCGAGGGCGGGTCATTGATATTCCTGTTTTGAGCATAAGTGGCTGTATAAATCATGCAGGTTAACCGCGCCATACGTCAGGCGCGCACACGTCCCTTGTCCCGTCTGCACACTGTCCAAAACGCTGCTGGTTCCGGCGCACAACTTTGAGGCTGGACGCCGAACCATCGGCTCTTGCCTGCCGCGTGCCCCAAACCCCGCTTGCGGGCGCGGTGCAATCTTTCTACCGTCTGCTCAAATCATTTCCGAAAGGTCCGTCATGAAAGATGCTGCCCCTCAGACTATTTATCTTAGCGATTATGCACCCTTCGGATATCTGGTGGATGCGGTACATCTCAGTTTTGATCTATCGTCACACCAGACCAAGGTCACCAGTCGCATCTCTTTTCGGCCCAACCCTGATGCAAAGGACACTACATTCTTCCTGCATGGCGAGAATCTGACTCTGCTGCGGGCCGCCATTAATGGAGTGCCTGTCTCTCCGGATGTGACGTCGCAGGGGCTGACCTGTGACGTCCCCGATGGCCCGTTCGAATGGCAGTGCGAAGTACAGATCGATCCTGCCGCAAACACTGCGCTGGAAGGGCTGTATCAATCTGGCGGAATGTATTGCACCCAGTGCGAGGCTCAGGGTTTTCGCAAAATTACCTACTACCCTGACCGTCCGGACGTGATGAGTGTGTTCACTGTGCGCATCAACGGGCCTCACCCGGTATTATTATCCAATGGCAATCCGGTCGGCAGTGGCGATGGCTGGGCGGAATGGCACGATCCGTGGCCCAAGCCAGCCTATCTTTTTGCCCTTGTTGCCGGTGATCTGGTAAACCACCCTGACAGTTTTACCACCATGTCCGGCACACCAGTAGAACTGAACATATGGGTCAGACCGGATGATCTGCCCAAATGCGGCTTCGGAATGGAGGCCCTGAAACGTTCAATGGAATGGGACGAAAAGGTCTACGGACGTGAATATGATCTGGAGGTGTTCAACATCGTCGCGGTGGATGACTTCAACATGGGGGCAATGGAGAACAAGGGTCTGAACGTGTTCAATTCTTCGGCGGTTCTGGCAAGCCCGGAAACCTCGACCGACGGGAATTTCGAACGGATCGAGGCAATTATTGCGCACGAGTATTTTCACAACTGGACCGGCAACCGCATTACCTGCCGTGACTGGTTTCAGCTGTGCCTGAAAGAGGGTCTGACGGTCTATCGCGACAGCCAGTTCACCAGCGACCTGCGCAGTGCGCCCGTCAAACGCATCTCTGATGTGATTGAACTTCGCGGGCGTCAGTTTCCCGAAGACAACGGCCCGCTGGCGCACCCGGTGCGACCGGAAAGCTTTCAGGAAATCAATAACTTCTACACTGCGACCGTCTATGAGAAAGGCGCTGAAGTCATCGGCATGCTCAAGACCCTAGTTGGGGACGCTGCCTATTCAAAGGCGCTCGATCTCTATTTTGAACGCCATGACGGTGATGCCGCGACCATCGAAGACTGGCTCAAGGTATTTGAGGATGTTACCGGTCGCGATCTGAGCCAGTTCAAACGCTGGTATTCACAGGCAGGGACTCCCCGGCTTGATGTGAGCGAAGAGTTTCGCGACGGGACCCTCACGCTGAATTTTCGCCAGCACACACCGCCCAGCACAGCGACGCCTAACCCACAACCGCAGGTGATCCCTATTGCAGTTGGCCTGCTCGGTCCAAACGGCGACGAGGTCTGCGGAACCCAGATTTTGGAGATGACCAAAGCCAAACAGGACTTCACCTTTGAGGGACTTTCCGCACGTCCGGTTGCTTCGATCTTACGGGGCTTTTCCGCTCCGGTCATTCTGAATCACCAAGAAGGAGAGGCGCAGCGCGGCTTCTCACTCGCGCACGACACCGACCCGTTCAATCGATGGGAGGCCGGGCGAGCCCTTGGCCGCGCCGCGCTAACGGCAATGATTACGCAGGACGCAGCCCCCGACACCGCCTATCTGGATGGGCTGGCCGCCGTCCTGCGCGACGATGCAGTAGATCCAGCAACCCGCGCTTTGATGCTGGGGCTGCCTGGACAATCAGATCTGGCCTCCTCTCTACATGAAACAGGGATCACGCCCGATCCGCAGGCGATCTGGATTGCATCCGAAACCCTTAAGCTGGCCATCGCCCAGCACACTCAAAATATGCTGCCGCGGCTTTATGCTGAAATGCAGGTAGACGGGCCCTATTCGCCCGATGCCGGACCGGTAGGGAAACGGGCGCTAGGCGCAAGCGTTCTGGGCCTGCTCAGCCGAATTGATGGCGGGGCACAGGCCGCGCAGCAATTTGCCACAGCTGAGAACATGACCCAACAACTGTCTGCCTTGGCCTGCTTGCTGTCTGCCGGAAAAGGTCAGACTGAGGTACAAGCTTTCTATGAGCAATGGAAACATGACCGACTGGTGATCGACAAATGGTTTGGCTTGCAAGTCATTCAGGCAGCGCCTGAAAGTGCTGCAAAAGTCGCCGATGACCTGACGCAGCATCCCGACTTCAAATGGCAAAACCCTAACAGATTCCGCGCAACGCTGGGCGCCTTGTCGATGCATCATGCAGGCTTTCATGCAGCAGATGGCGCAGGTTATGAGCTGTTGGCCGACTGGTTGATCAGGCTGGATGCGGTCAATCCACAAACAACGGCCCGCATGTGCAGCGCGTTCCAGACATGGCGCCGCTATGATACAGACCGACAGAGCCTGATCGAGGCGCAACTGGGACGTATTGCATCGACGCCCAATCTGTCGCCTGACACGAATGAAATGATCAGCCGGATCAGAACTGGATGAGCGAACGGGTTACTTACGCGCATACCAATTACGGGCGTGACCAGCGCACCCTGATGACCGTCACGCTAATCTATGTCGCGCTTATTGCCGCGATTGTTCTGGTCGACGCTGCGTGGTGGTTGATGGCGGCGCTGGCACTGTTCACCCTGCCCGCTTTATGGGATCTTTACACCAACCGCAGCGCCGGGGTCACGCTTACGGATACCGACCTGCACTGGTTCAGCGGTCAGCGCCGGGCGGATATCAAGCTTTCAGAAATTGACCATATGCGTTTTGACATCCGTCTCGACTTTTCCGTGCGGGTAAGTGCGGTGCTCCCTAGCAAACGGCGTATTCGGCTTCCCTACGATACTTTGCCCCCACATCTCGAATTTGAGACTGCATTCAACAGCCGCGGTGTCAAAACCGAGAGACATCATTTCTCGCTTCTTTAGCGGCGATTTATCGCGACCTTCAGCGCCGGTCTTGTGGCCGCGGTCGGGGGCGCACTGAAGACAAGGGGCGGCAATAGGTTTGACGTTTCAGCCATGTCGACATGTCGCGCCTTTTGCTTTCGTTTCGCATCGGCCCCCAGTCCGCAGCCACCCCTTTCCAGCGCCCGTCTTTGGTTGCAATCGTTCCGTCACGCGGAACGGTCACAGCCATGATCCGAATGGCGCAACTCACGTTAGCTGCACCGTTCTTCAATTCTTGGCCAGAGCCCGCCTGACAGTCATACTGACGGGCTGTTGAAGGCTGAATTTGTAATAGTCCGAACCATTGCCCGCCGCCCCCGACCGCGGTAGGCTTGTAAGTACTTTCGAATTTCGACAATGCCGAAAGAAACCCCACCCAAAACGCTCTTCTCTGCGCCATTTCGGCAGTCGCATATGCCGGGCACCAATCCGCAATGTCATCTGGTACCGAATGCGGCAATGCAGCACCATGGGCTTTCTGGGCCGCGAGAGCGCTCCGGGTCCAGTTTGGGGAGGCTGGCAAGTGCTCCCATCTGGTGCGTGGCAAATGGACGTCGCGCGCCACCGGGCGCAGTTCTGCGACCTGCGTTGGGCGCTCCGAGGTGTCAGTCTGGGCAAACACCAACACCGGAAAGAGCATGAAAAGAAAGGTCAGACGCAGCATGACGCCCAGTATGGTCAGGCCAGCCGCAACTTTGCAACCTCACCGCAAGAATTCTCGCCCCCTGCCACTGCTGGCGCACTATCACCGCAGCCATGCCTTGTTTCGGCCAAATTCCACTGCCAAAACAAGTGTGTAACAAGTACCCAAGACCAACCGTCTGGACAAACATGAAGATGCCTAACTCAATGTTCCAATTGCCCCCGATCGGCGTCGCAATAGCGCCGGTTTCAAGGCGTTTGTGCCAGGCTGTCAGCAGATTCTTCTCGAGGGGACACACTCCCGACCCCTACGAAGAAGAGACGGACCGTCTACATTCGGAGCAACGCAAAAACTCCGACATTGAGCAATGCCTCAAAATACCGATCCGCGAATCAACACCAGAGTACGATGAACGGCTTGCGTGTCAGGCCAAAGGCCGATTTTTGGCCCGGCAAGAAGACTGGGATATCCTCGCGACACTGATTTCAGATGCAGACCAATCGCGCGCCAAAACAACCAATGGTGTGCCAGTTGCTGATTTGTTGGCCTACGGTGCCCGCGCCGACGTGGTGCTCGCGGCTGAACATGCACTGTTTGACGGACGACCCGCCAATGGTGCGCAATTGCTGGCGGGAATAGATGCTCTTGAACAGGTGCTCGCACAACATCCTGACAGCTATCCTGTCGCTATGATCGTGGCGCTGGCCCATATGGATGTTGGTTTGGCATGGCGGGGCAATGGTTGGTTATCGGTTCTTAACTCACAAAACAAAGACGCATTCAGCGCCCACTTCGCCCGTGCAATCGGCATTCTCAACCAGTTTGACCCAACAGAGCACTCTGCACCTTCCTTGGCCGCGGCCCGCTGCGCCCTGCTGGCTGAGGGCCCGGAGCCCCGGCGCCGCATTGCGGATCAATTTGAAAAGCTGATTGATCTGGACCCTGCCAACTCTGGTTACATGCGCGCAATGGGCACCCACTTGTTGCCACAACGGCGCGACCCGTCCACTCTGCTTGAACTTGAAGCCCGGCGCACAGCATCACGGACTCAGGAAATCTGGGGGGTTGGCGCCTATAGTTGGGTTTGTTTCGATGCTATCCTGATGGACGACAACGCCTGTGCCCAGATCGAGACATCGTTCTTTATCGAAGGCCTGCGTGACATTCTGGCCCGCTCACCCGATCAGCATACAGCCAATCTGCTCGCTGCCTACTGTGCGGTTAGTATCCGAGCCGGAATTGGTAGCGACGACGCGGCTGATCTGGTCCGCCATCAGTTGATGGACTGCGCCGGTTGGATCATCCGCGACCACTTGACGGAAATTCATCCGCTCGTCTGGGCTCAAGCGGCAGGTCGCTTTGACACGTCGGCCCGAACTCAATCGGTTCAAAAACTGGCGGATCGGGGCCGCAGAGATGCCGTTGACGCGATCTCTGCTCTGTTTGGTGACGACTTCGCGCAAGGACGCAACATCGCTTTTGCACCACCTGGGCCACTCATCAACGCGCGCTGAGCGCTCTTGCCCCGCCCGGCACCCTGCCCTAGAACCCTCATCGTTGCGAAAGATGAGGAAAACCATGCTTGACATAAGCTATGACGCCCCGACCCCAAAGAAAATTGCAGGGGCCAAACATGACTGGGAACTTGTCATCGGCTTGGAAGTGCATGCACAAGTGACTTCGAACGCCAAGCTGTTCTCGGGCGCATCGACCACTTTTGGAGCAGAACCCAACGCCAATGTCGCCTTTGTGGATGCCGCAATGCCGGGCATGTTGCCGGTGATCAACCGCTATTGCGTTGAACAGGCTGTGCGCACGGGCTTGGGCCTGAACGCCGAAATCAACCTGACGTCGGCCTTTGACCGCAAGAACTACTTTTATCCAGACCTTCCGCAGGGTTACCAGATTTCGCAACTCTACCATCCCATTGTTGGCGAGGGAGAGGTGCTTGTCGAGATGGGCGATGGAACGGCTCGGCTTGTCCGGGTAGAGCGCATCCATCTTGAACAGGACGCCGGCAAATCCATCCACGATATGGACCCGAATATGTCGTTTGTGGATCTGAACCGCACGGGTGTCGCCCTGATGGAGATCGTAAGTCGCCCTGACATCCGCGGGCCAGAAGAGGCTGCCGCATATGTCACCAAATTGCGCCAGATCCTGCGCTACCTCGGCACCTGTGACGGCAATATGCAAAGCGGTTCAATGCGCGCAGATGTAAACGTCAGCATCTGCCTGCCCGGGCAATATGAAAAATACATGGAAACACAGGATTTTTCACACCTTGGTACCCGGTGTGAGATCAAGAACATGAACTCTATGCGGTTTATTCAGCAAGCTATCGATGTTGAGGCGCGCCGCCAGATTGCCATTGTCGAAGCCGGCGGGACCGTCGATCAGGAAACCCGGCTTTATGACCCAGACAAAGGCGAAACCCGGTCTATGCGATCCAAGGAAGAGGCGCATGATTACCGCTACTTCCCTGATCCGGACTTGTTACCACTGGAAATCGAACAGGCGTGGGTCGATGGGATTAAAGCCTCACTTCCGGAGCTTCCGGATGCAAAAAAGGCACGCTTTATCCAAGACTTTAGTCTGTCTGACTATGATGCGTCCGTCTTGACGGCAGACGTAGACGCTGCCGCTTACTTTGAAAAAACCGCGGACGGGCGTGACGGGAAACTTGCCGCGAACTGGGTTATCAACGAACTGTTTGGCCGCCTGAAAAAAGACGGCCGCGAAATCGAAGACAGTCCAGTCAGCCCCGACCAGCTAGGCGGAATCATAACGCTGATCACCAAAGGTGACATAAGCGGCAAGATCGCCAAAGAAGTCTTTGAAATCGTTTATACAACAGGCCGTGATCCGGCTGAGGTTGTCGAGACGGAAGGCCTGAAGCAAGTCACCGATACCGGGGCTATTGAGGCCGCTGTGGATCAGGTGATTGCAGATAATCCTGCGCAGGTGGAAAAAGCCAAAGCCAATCCCAAGCTAGCCGGTTGGTTCGTGGGACAGGTGATGAAAGCCACCGGAGGCAAGGCCAATCCGGCGGCAGTCAATCAACTGGTAAGCGCCAAGCTGGGCCTTTGATTTGTGTAATTTTTGCCGGATGTGAATTTTTGTCTGTCGCAAACAGCCGCAACACTCGGATTAAGGTACGAGATGTTTCAAAGACTGACGTCTCTTCACACCGGCTCTCGACAAAGTCTCCCTCCCTTCAAAGGATGAGTGTCGCGTGAATCCCGGAGTCAAATTTCGTAGGTGACCGGAACTCACTCCCGCGCCGATCCTCCGCAAATCGTTTCCGTCGGCAAAGGGCGGCTCCACCGGCCGATCCGGTCTGGTGTTTCTGCATCAAGGTGCGATAGGTTGCGCTGGATAAAAGCGCGAGACAGACCATGCCCAAACACGAATACAAAGTCATACCGGCACCGGAAAAAGGTATGAAGGCCCGTGGCCTCAAGACACCTGAAGACCGGTTTGCCCATGCGCTGCAAGAAGTTATGAATCAGATGGGGGCAGCGGGCTGGGAGTATTTGCGCGCTGAAACCCTGCCAAGCAAAGAACGCAGCGGGTTTACCGGTTCGGTCACGCACTATCGCAATATGCTGGTGTTTCGCCGCGCCCTCGCCGTACAGGCGGACGAGTTTGAACCAAAACTGCCGGGTGTCGCGCGTGAAGAAATCGCCGAAGGCGACAGTCCTCCAATATCTGTCGCGCACGCGGCGCCCGCAGCCTCAAACGCCCCCCTGATAAAAACACCGGAAACCGAGGCAGACGACCAATTGAGCAGGCCAGCGGGGCAACCCGGAGCGGTCGGAATGCTGCGCGACAATGGTGTCGAAGAGTTATCAGATGTCGCGGGAATGACAGAAGCCCTGAAAAACCGGGCGACTCAGAAAAGTGACAGCTAAGTAAAAGGTTTAGCGCGTATTCTTAAACGCCGATATCCAACGCAAGTGCGTGAATACGCGAGATAAGCTCTGCCCCCAGTGCGGCGTGAACCGCACGGTGGCGTGCAACACGCGATTGCCCGTCAAACGCCGCAGCCCGTATGAACACGTTAAAGTGACTTTGTCCGCCCTCCTGATATCCGCTGTGGCCACGATGCGCCTCGCTGTCATCCACCACTTCAAGACTGCTCGGCGCAAACGCTGCGGCCAGCCGATTATTGATCTCGTCGCGGACCAAAACCGGCGTCAAGGCCGGATCAGTCAAATTATCTGTCATTTTTTAGAGCCGCCCTCTTCTATCTGTCGCTGTTTACTCTAAACTCTCTGGGCCGAGTCGGAAAGGGGACGACAAGATGAGTAAGGACGATCCATTTGGGTTTGACATGTCTGTGTCCTCCGCCAAAAAGAAAAACCCGCGCGGGCGTCGGGGGATGTCGGGTGCGTCAGAAACATCAGTTCGTAAGTGTAGCCACGACGGATGCGAAGACGCAGGTAAGTACCGCGCGCCAAAAGCGCCCGATGTGCTGGACGACTACGTTTGGTTTTGTCAGCAACACGTGCGCGAGTATAACCTGAAGTGGAATTTCTTTCACGGCACAACCGAGGCCGAAATCAACGCGCAGCAGTCAAAAGACAAGGTCTGGGAGCGCGAAACCAAACCAATGCAGGACCCCGAGGCGCGGGCATGGGCTCGGCTTGGAATAGAAGACCCGCATCAGGTTCTGGGGGCAAATGCGACGCAGAACCCTGGTAAAGGGGTCAGCAACAGCCGCAAACTGCCGCCCACCGAACGTCGCGCGGTCGAAATCCTTGAGATCAAGGACAACTGGACCAAGCCGGAAGTGCGCAAGGCCTATAAGGCCCTGATCAAGGTGCTGCATCCAGACATGAACGGCGGCGATAGATCCCAGGAAGAGCAACTACAACTGGTGGTCTGGGCCTGGGATCAGATCAAGGTAAGTCGTCACTTCAAGGATTGAGGCCAGACCACAGCCACCCTGCACCCACCTGAAGGCATCCAGTTTGAACCACTGATATGTCCAGCGCTCACTTCCCCTTGCCCTGCCCCGCGATATGTTGCACGACATCACAACACGAAAATGCCCCGTGAGAGGGGCGATCTTGACAAGGAATAAGACCAATGACGGACGGCTCGATCGACATTAATGCAAAACCGACCGAGACAATTTCGGTCCGCGATGTATTTGGCATCGACACCGATATGACCGTCAAAGGGTTTGCGGACGGCTCGGAACGGGTGCCGTTGCTGGATGCGACATACAAATTCGACCCCGACACGACATTGGCCATTCTAGCAGGTTTTTCCCATAACCGCCGGGTGATGATCCAAGGTTATCACGGAACCGGAAAATCAACCCACATCGAACAAGTGGCCAATCGCCTCAACTGGCCCACCGTGCGCGTCAATCTAGACAGCCACATCAGCCGGATCGACCTGATCGGCAAAGACGCAATCAAGTTGCGCGATGGTGTGCAAGTTACAGAGTTTCAGGAAGGCATCCTGCCGTGGGCCCTGCGCACGCCAACCGCTATTGTATTTGATGAATATGATGCCGGTCGTGCTGACGTGATGTTTGTCATCCAGCGCGTGCTGGAAGTGGACGGCAAGCTGACATTGCTGGACCAGAACAAAGTTCTTGATCCACATCCCTATTTCCGTATTTTTGCGACGTCGAACACGGTGGGTTTGGGCGATACAACGGGCCTTTACCACGGCACCCAGCAGATCAACCAAGGCCAGATGGACCGCTGGTCATTGGTCGCGACACTGAACTACCTGAGCATTGATGCGGAAACCAACATCGTTCTGTCCAAGAACCCACATTACAACAATGACAAGGGCCGCAAGACGATCAAGCAGATGGTCACCGTCGCTGATCTGACCCGCACCGCGTTTATGTCGGGCGATCTGAGCACCGTTATGTCGCCGCGTACGGTGATTGCCTGGGCCCAGAACGCCGAGATTTTCCGCAATGTCGGCTATGCATTCCGCCTGTCTTTCCTGAACAAATGTGATGAACTGGAACGACAGACTGTCGCCGAGTTCTATCAGCGTTGTTTTGATGAAGAACTGCCCGAGAGTGCAGCAAGCGCCAGCCTGGGTTAAACAATCCGGGTCATTCGGACCTGCTGGCGCTGGAGGGCCGACCATGCACATTGGACTAATCGGCGGCATTGGGGTTGCGGCGACGGTTGTGTATTACCAGCGCTTGACTGCGGCTGTGGCAGCAATGGGCCGCACATTGGACCTGACGATTGTTCATGCGGATGTTCATGAACTGGTCCACAACAACCTTGCTGATAAACGCGCCGAACAAGCTGAAGTTTATGCCCGATTGATCGACCGGTTGAAAGCAGCGGGCGCTGATTGCGCTGCAATCACCTCATTGGGCGGCCACTTCTGCTATGATGAAACCCTGGCTAAATCTGCCCTGCCCTTGGTTTCAGCAGTCGCTCCACTAGATGATTTCTTTGCAGCGCAAGGGCTGTCAAAGGTCGGGCTTTTGGGCACACGCGTGGTCATGAAAACACGTCTATATGGGCAGCTGAGCCGCACTAAGGCCATTGCTCTTGATGATGAGATTGAAACCCTTGGGCAATCTTATCTGGATATGGCGGTCGCCGGTATCTGCACTGACCAGCAGCGAAGCTCCTTCATCGACGCCGGGCGCCGGATGGTGCAGGATCAGGGGGCTGACGCGATCGTGTTGGCGGGAACTGACCTCAACTTGGCCTTTGACGGGCAGAAAACCGGTTATACAGTTATCGATGCGCTGGACGTGCATGTAGACCTGCTCGCCCGCCTTGCAACCGGCGCGACCTCACTCGATAATCCAACACCGTTCAAAATTTGAATCCGACCGCAACAAACGGACCGCTCAGTGTCAGATCGATTGTGGTGTCGCTGTCAGTGAAATCCAAATAGAGATGGCGGTATCCACCCGAGAGTGTGACCAGATCGGACACCGACCACTTTATTGACGCCACGGCGTCCCATTGCAGTTCTGATCCGACGCCAAAACCCCCAACATTTGCCATGCCTGAAATATCGACCTGTTTGCTCAGCGGGGCGCTAAACCTGAGGCCAATGATCGGATCAATCCAAGTGCTGGAGACGCTTGCTTGTTGGCGTACCACGCGGGTGGTGGTGTCTACACTCCAGCCGCGCAGCCCTGCCAGAGCTTCGATCCGGACCTCCGAATGATCGTAGAATGCGTACGCCGCTCCGAGCGATGCCATCACGCCTTCAATGCGCCACTCAGCCACTGAGCCGATTGGTGTCGATCCAAAGTCGTCGCTGAAATCCAGATAATTGAACTCTCCAAGGACCGACCACACGCCGCGGCGCGCTTCTCCGTTTATCAGGAATGCGCCATCGAGATAATCCAGAATTGACCCTGAATCCTCAGCAGGAGGGTTTGTGCCAACGCTGAGCGAGGTGTCGATGGCAGGCAGCCAGACATAAGGTGTCAAGACAAAGCTCCAATCCTCGGAGCGCGCATCTGCAGGAAATAGGGCGGCCGCCGCCAACGAGGTTAGCCCTGCGTAGAAAAATCTTTTCATTCAATGACCTTTGTCTCTGTGCGTATATCCGGCAACCAGCGCGACAGGCGTAACAGCAGGGTAAACAGATTCAAAGGAACATCCGAACCTGCAGCATCCGGTGACCGGGGTTTTGACCGGGCAAAGCACTTCAAAGCCAAAGAGCGCTCGTGCCGCGAGATCGCTCAGTCAGGTAATCACTTTCCCATTTCGACGCTTTGCGCCTCTGGTCATCGCCTTACAAGGGCATTAGTTTGCATGGATAGATCGGCGGGCCTTACGTCCGTTTGCGGCAAGGACCTGTGACACCAATGAGCAAACCTTTAGACAACCCGGCTGACCCGTTCAAAAAGGCACTCGCCGAGGCGACCAAGGTCATGGCGCATGATCCTGAGCTGAACGTGAGCTACACGGTAGATCCTTCAGGTCTTTCAGGCGATGCCATGCGCCTGCCGCAGGTTAGTCGCCGGATGACGCGCGATGAGGTGCTGCTTGCACGGGGAACGGCTGATGCGCTGGCGCTGCACCGCCGCTATCACAATGAAAAAACCCACTCGCGTTATGCGCCGCCAGGCGACATAGCACGCGAATTGTATGAGGCGATGGAGACGGCGCGTTGCGAGGCAATGGGCGCGCGCGATATGCCGGGCACCGCTGGCAATATCGACGCCAAGATCGGCCATGAGGCGATGCGAAAGGGCTATGCGGAATGTAAGCAGCCCTCAGAAGCGCCACTGTCGGTGGCGGCTGGCTATCTGATCCGCCATTTGGCCACCGGGCGCGATTTGCCTGCTGGGGCGCAAAACGTAATGGAGCTGTGGCGCGGGTTTATCGAGGATCAGGCGGGTGGAACGCTCGACAACCTGCAGCACACTTTGTCGGATCAAGCCGATTTTGCCCGGTTTGCGCGACAGATCATCTCTGATCTCGGTTATGGTGATCAGCTGGGCGATGACCCGGACCAATTGGATGAGGAAAACGAAAACGAGGCCGAAGAAGGCAGCGAAGAAGAGCAGGATCCCGACAGCACCGGCGATCAGGACGAGGATGACAGTGACGCCGAGGCCAGCCCCGAGCAAAGCCAGGAAGAGCAGCAGGATGCGTCTCAGGCGCAGGTGTCAATGGACGAAATGGCCGATCAGGAGATGGGCGAAGAAGCGGAAATGCCCGAAGGCGAGGCCCCGCTCGAGCCGCCTGCCCCGCAGCCAGTATCGGATGCCGACCCGAATTACGCAGTCTACATGACAGATCACGACGAAGAAATCGCCGCCGAGGATTTGGCGGAGCCGGTGGAGCTGGAGCGCCTGCGGGCTTATCTGGATCAGCAACTAGAGCCTTTGAAGGGCGCTGTGTCGCGGTTGGCCAACAAATTGCAACGTCGCTTGCAGGCGCAACAAAACCGGTCGTGGGAATTTGACCGCGAAGAAGGCATATTGGACGCTGGTCGTCTGGCGCGGGTTGTCGCCAGTCCGACAACACCTTTGTCATTCAAGGTCGAAAAAGACACCGAGTTTCGCGATACGGTGGTAACGTTGCTTCTGGACAATTCAGGCTCAATGCGGGGACGGCCCATTTCCATTGCAGCCATTTGCGCGGATGTGCTGGCGCGCACTTTGGAGCGCTGCAATGTGAAGGTCGAAATCCTTGGGTTCACCACCCGCGCATGGAAAGGCGGCCAGGCCCGAGAAGCGTGGCTGGCCGGTGGTCGACCGGGTCAACCCGGCCGTCTGAACGATCTGCGCCACATCATCTACAAGTCTGCGGATGCGCCGTGGCGCCGGACCCGACCAAATCTAGGCCTGATGATGAAAGAGGGCTTGCTGAAGGAAAACATCGACGGCGAGGCGCTGGAATGGGCGCATCGCCGAATGGTGGGGCGCCCGGAAGCGCGCAAGATCCTGATGGTGATTTCCGATGGCGCGCCGGTCGATGACAGCACTTTGTCGGTGAACCCAGCCAACTATCTGGAAAAACACCTGCGCGATGTGATTGCTCTGGTCGAGCGTCGTCGCGCGGTGGAATTGCTGGCGATCGGGATTGGCCACGACGTAACCCGCTATTACGACCGTGCGGTGACGATCACAGACGTCGAGCAGCTTGCCGGTGCAATGACCGAGCAACTCGCCGCATTGTTTGACAACGATCCGCGCGCGCGGGCGCGTGTTATGGGTATACGGCGCGCCAGGTGAGCACTCAGAGCCGAGGACCAGAGTTTTCTTGAACTGATGAAGGAGCGGGCATGTTTCAGAGCTTTGAGGTGACGGCCCGACCAGAGCAAGGGCCGCCGCGACTGAATGCGCTCCGCTCTGAACTGATCGTTGAGAAACTTGACGGGTTTCTGATTCCGCGTGCAGATGCGCATCAGGGCGAATACGTGGCGGCGCGGGACGAGCGGCTGGCCTGGTTGACCGGATTTACCGGGTCTGCAGGGTTCTGCGCGGCGCTGCGCAAAGTTGCGGGTGTGTTCATTGACGGGCGATACCGCACACAGGTGAAGACACAGGTGGCCAAGGTGTTTACGCCGGTTCCGTGGCCTGATGTCTCATTGGCAGAGTGGTTGAAACAGCAGCTTCCCGACGGTGGTGTGGTTGGTTTTGATCCCTGGCTTCATACTGTCACACAAATTGAGGAGGTTCGAAAATCACTTGAAGGTAGCGGCGTAAGGCTTTGTCCTTGCACAAACTTAGTAGACAGGATTTGGGCGGATCAGCCCGATCAGCCGATGCAACCAGCAAAAGAACATCCGCTGGAGTTTGCTGGTGAACCTCATGCGCAGAAACGTGCTCGACTGGCAGCTGACCTGAAGGACGCAGGCCAATTGGTTGCGGTCATCACGCTGCCTGATTCCATCGCATGGCTGCTGAACCTGCGCGGCGCTGATATTCCGCGCAATCCGGTTGCGCATGGCTTTGCCCTTTTGCACCAAGACGCAAGCGTCGATCTTTTTATGGTGCCCGCGAAATTGAAGGAACTGGGGGCCCACCTTGGCCGTGAGGTCCGGGTCCATGATCCGGCGGCATTTCTTGATCACCTCAAAGACCTGACGGGGCCGGTCCGGATTGATCCTGCTGCCGTCCCCATTGCAGTGGCGCAGGCCCTTGAGGACGCCGGTCTTGCGATTGAACACGGGGGGGATCCCTGCGCGCTGCCCAAAGCCTGCAAAAATTCCGCCGAAGTCGCTGGCATGGTCGAGGCACATCTCAGGGATGCCGTGGCCATGGTCGAGGTGCTGGCTTGGCTGGACGATCAACAGCCCGGCAG
>RCNF010000911.1_pt1 | contig 15376 bp, 12 predicted proteins | sample 2041311 | NCBI WGS metagenome assembly RCNF01 (sample SAMN09708228, study PRJNA481090) | Marine sediment metagenome, whole genome shotgun sequencing project. | biome: marine sediment; feature: ocean; material: sediment; isolation source: Sewage treatment plant 2 marine sediment (STP2) ... | reverse complement strand
ACCATAGCTTATGTACAGGAAGTACGGTAGTAGGGCAATGCATGGAGCAGCGAAGCGGTGTGCCGAACGGCTATGCTTTAATTACGGGCGTCCTGCCCTTTACCCTACGGGCTCACTTCGCTCATGAAATATCGTTCCTACGATTTTATCGGCGAATCATACAAACTGACTCACTGCCTATTTTAAAAAAAACATAGCCCCAACTACTGCATTCCTATGAAATATCCGGATTAATACCATTTAAAAAGTGACATTACCTTTGTGTATTAAGCTAATCAAGAAACGCGAGAATTTTTTGTTGATCAACATCAACCTTTGCCATAACATCTGCAACAACGCCACCCATCATGCTTCCCATACGACCCGCTCTCATATTGACAACATAGGTTTTACCATCAGTTTTGGTATAAACACCTATTGCACAGGGCATAAGTACTGAGGCATAACGTGCCTCGTCTACACTCAGGATATTACTGGCATGTTCTGCATTACACAGTTCAATTACCCGTACTGGGCCACCAATGTCTGCACCACCATGTTTTTCGACGCTTTTATTCATGTTTTTCACACCCGATGAAACCCAGCCTATGGCCTTTGCATTTTCCAGGATTTTACTGATAGTCTCATCCATACCGTAAGGACTCACACGTTCATCTACCATCATAGACTGCATCGAACAACCTGATACTAATAAGATTGCAAGAACAGCACCCATTAATTTTGTAATATTTTTCATCATTTATTCTCCAACTCCACATTAAATAATCACCAGGCACTTCAGGAGTCTTTAAAGACCAGGTGAACTAATTTGCAATATTTACGGTCACGTTAAAAAAGAGGCTGGTGGCAAACGATGGAGTCTACTTATCATCTGCCACCGCCTCTTTATTTGCTCGGCTTCAACATAGCCATACGGTGTGTACTATCAAGAATTGTGCCAATAGCTAAAATGCCGATGCAACAACGACTAAAGCATTAATTTGTCGTTGCAGTGTTCCCCTAGCGTAACAATAACGAACAGACAAACCTGAACCTGTTACCCCTGGGTAACACCATACTCATATAACTATCCAGCCTTTAAAATGACTTGCTATGGGTATGGCATCGTGTAGAAAATCAATTTCACTTACTGTTTTTGTTAAACCGCTTTATTGACAACAGGTTAAAACAAAAAAAACATTATGACAAGCAGTGAACCATCGGTAAGTTATGCAAGGTCATTTCGCTGAGAACAACCATCGCTTCCGGGTCAACATCAGCTTCCATGATGAAGGCTTCATAAGCACTGTCCAGTATATTCATCGTCAACAGCGTCGGTGGACGAAAAAGGCTGCGTTCGACCAGCACAGATTTTTTATATAAGACATCAGACGGCTGTACCAGCTTGCCACTGGCGCTAAACATGGCTGCCTGCGTTAGGCCATACTTAACAAGGTATAGCGCCATCAGGCGATTGTCGACTGATTCAAAAGCCGGGCCTTCAAAATCAATCATATCGATTTCTAACGACTCGGCACTCAGGTTGTCCATCAATGAAGTGAGTAAACTAATCGGGTTCTGGTGAAAATAATGCGCACCGTAGATCAGGTTAACCCCTAGTATGCCAAGCGTGTCCTGATCCTGAGTATTTGACTTACCCTTGAGTACAACGTGCAGATCAATCTGTGATGCTGCTGCCTGCGGGTGCGTCTGAAAACGGATCCCCAGCCAGCCGTTGCCGGCCCGCTGCTGCGTGTAACTGTATGTTGAAACCGTATTGGCAAAAGCATAAAAAATAGACTCGACGCCGCGTATTTCATCGAGTCGCTCCATGACCAGGCCATATTCTTTATCCAGCATGGCCTGCAGACGCTCACGGCTAACATAACGTTTGCATGGGCCGTATATCGAATCACTAAACTTCATGTCGTAAGCCGACATTGTCTTAGCGATAGTTGCCGCAGCACCTCCAACTTTAAAAAACCAGCGTGATGTCTCCTGTCCTGCACCAATCTCAGCAATGGTGCCGTATGGCGATTTGTCCATGTTGAATGCCAGAGCCTTGTGGTATGTGTCCAGTCCGTTTTTTTCCATTTGAATAACTTAAGCCTGATAGAAATAATTGAAATTAGTTGTGTAATAACATTTTGTTATGACGTTAGTAACTTAATAACAGAAAATAAATACCGGGGAACTACTATTTTTTCACTTCCCTAAATTTAGTGATTTTTTGATTATAGGCGCACCAATATTGTGCACAATGCACTTTAAAGGTTCATAAAAACTGAAAAACGCACCATTAATGTACTCACAAAAAAACTCATAACTACGTTTTACCTGTATCTATATGCATTATACGCCACAAGATAAGGCCCGTTGTAAAGTTGGTATGTTTATTGCTATTCGTATATCAAATATACATCTTTCCGATAGTGTATCTAACGTAACAGCAATGAGGAATTGTTTAGTTGAAACCCCTTATCTAACAGATGAAGGTAATCCAGTTAAAACATTTCCAGTAAAATATTTATTAACCCTTTAGTTGAGGAAATGAAAATGAGTGGTAACGAGTCCCGCCTGCAAGCGATCTATCAAATAACAAACCGTGAACCTACACCCGTAACAATGACGGAAAGATTAGGAAAAATCTGGGCAGATGATGTATTTAACCTGGCGAGAATGGAATGGGCTCTCTCTAAAAATGCCTTCAAGGCTGTTAAGAAGACCGTGCAAACTGGCGAGCCTCTGGATTCGGCTACCGCTGACGTTGTAGCTGCAGCAATGAAAGAATGGGCTGTTTCGAAAGGCTGTAAGTTCTTCTCACACATTTTCTACCCGATGACCAATATCACCGCTGAAAAACATGATGGTTTTATTATCACCAATTCTGACGGTAATGCGATTACTGACTTTACTGGGAGTTTATTAATTAAAGGTGAACCTGATGGCTCATCATTCCCTAATGGTAGCATTCGCATGACTAACGCTGCACGTGGTTATACTGCCTGGGATCCATCAAGTCCTGCTTACATAATGAATACTGATAATGGCGCGGTACTGATGATTCCGTGTGTATTCATGTCGTGGACAGGCGAAGCGCTGGATAAAAAAATACCGCTGTTGCGTTCTAACGATGCAATGAATAAAGCCGCAAACAAAGTGCTTAGCCTGATGGGCGAAACCGATATAGCACCACTAAACTCAAGCTGTGGCGCTGAGCAGGAATATTTTCTGGTTGATTCAAACTTTGCTAACAGCAGACCTGATCTGCTATTAGCCGGTCGCACACTTTTTGGAGCGCCTGCTGCAAAAGGACAGGAATTCGATGATCATTATTTCGGTGTAATTCCTGCTCGTGTTCAGGTATTTATGCAGGACTTCGAAGACCAGCTGTACAGACTGGGTATTCCTGCAAAAACACATCATAACGAAGTAGCACCGGGACAATTTGAAATCGCGCCTTACTTTGAAGCGGCAAATATTGCGGCTGATCATCAACAACTGATGATGACATTGATGAAGTCTACTGCTAAAAAACACGGCTTCACCTGCCTGTTACATGAAAAACCATTCGCTGGAATCAACGGCTCGGGTAAACACGTAAACTGGTCAGTCGGTAATTCTACCCAGGGTAACCTGCTTGATCCTGGCAGTACGCCACATGAGAACCTGAACTTCCTGGTATTTTGTGGCGCGGTTATCCGTGGTGTTCATAAATTTGGACCTTTACTGCGAGCGGTTATCGCGTCTGCCAGTAATGACCATCGTCTGGGTGCCAACGAAGCTCCGCCTGCGATTCTTTCTGTCTACCTTGGCGACCAGCTGGAAAAAGTTTTTCAGGATATTAAAGAAGGCAAACTTCTCGAATCGGCTAAAGGCGGCGAAATGGACCTGGGCTTAAGTCAAATTCTTAAATTTGAACGTGATCCTGGTGATCGTAACCGAACCTCTCCTTTCGCATTTACCGGCAACCGTTTCGAATTTCGTGCGGTAGGATCAGCGCAATCTGTTTCTGGCCCACTGGTTGCGATGAACACTATGCTGGCAGATTCTCTAAACTGGATTGCAGAAAAACTGGAAGCTGAATTAAGTGGTGGTGCTAAGCAGGCAGCTGCAGTAATCACCGTACTTAAGGCGCTTATGGATGAACATGGCAATGCGGTCTTCGGTGGTGATGGTTACTCTTCAGAATGGCACGAAATGGCGGTTAAAGAACGTGGCCTGAAGAACATTCCTACCACGGCTGATGCTTTACCTGCACTGCGTGAAGAATCTGTTAAGGAACTGTTTAAAAGCACCGGCGTGTTGTCTCCGATCGAACTGGAAAGTCGTTTTGAGGTTTATGCCGAACAATATGTTTTATCCATCGAAGTCGAAGCCAAACTGGTTATCGACATGGCTAAAACGCTTATTTATCCAGCGGCAACTCGTTATATCTCAGATCTTGCCATCGCTAATGCAAGCATGGCTGAAATGGATATTGAAGCAGATAACTCAATCGCTAAAACAGTGGCTACCGAAGCCAGCGCAATGATGACTGCTGTAGCGAAACTTGGCGAAGCCATGAAAAAACATGACTTTACTTCAACAGAAGAACATATGCAATTCTGCGCCAAAAACATCCGTGGCCTGATGGATGAAGTTCGCTTACATGCCGATGCGCTTGAAACAGAAGTTGCTGATGAACTATGGCCACTTCCGAAGTACCAGGAAATGTTGTTTATTAAATAAACCATTCACTTTTCTAGCAACAATAAAAAGGCCGCTGAATTTAGCGGCCTTTTTTGGTATTGTCGGTTACTATCTTTACAAGTTTAATCACTTATATAATTCAAAAACAAATAAAAACAAATAAAGACACCCATAAAAAACAATTAACAATAACATAACGATTTTGCACCGTTAATACAACAACTCGCTAAGGATAGCCACATGCCAAAACCCAGGAAGATATTGGTCTCACTCGATGCCACCCCGTATTACCACTGCGTCTCACGATGCGTCCGCGGTGTTTTTTAAAGCCCTGCTCAACTTCGTCAGCAATCACAGACAGGACATGCCAAAAGGTTTACCGTTTAACCTCGCTGACTACCTGTAACTTGTCGACTGGAGTGGACGACTTCTCAGAGAAGACAAAAAAGGCCTCATCCCGGACCACCTGCCCAACATCCTGCAACGTCTCAACATCAACCCCAAACACTTCATTTACTTTAGTCAGCATTTTGAATCATCATTCAAAAACCTGGCCGGTAATGCTTACCACGTCAAACAGGCTTGTTATGAACTCGGCCAACAGTGGGTACAAGGCATTCGCCAGTGCGAAAAATACTTTCCGAGTCCTTAGCTAACACTCAACTAGAAAAATACGAGGGTAAGCAACAACTACCCATGAATATCTGTGGTTTAACAATGCGAAAACGACAAACAAACTAAACAGAAGACCATCATTTAAAGTAAGACGGTGACTCCATGTAAATGTTTATAGACGGTTAGCAGAAAAACTATTTTTTTTGTTTTTAAACTATGGGTGTCTTATTTATCGGTTTATTTCTTCTGAGTATTGTTTTTATGTCGCCAAATGGCGACAGAAGGGAAAGCACTGTTGGAGCGGCTTACGGCTGCTATCGAGTTTTCAGTGTCTCCTGTGTGCGACAGCCTGAGCATTTTATAAAACTCATGAAACAACATAACATACTGATTTATATATTTAAAAAAAGGTTGGCACGAGGTATGCAAAATGCATTACTACTAGTCTTTCTTAACGACTAGTCTTTTTGGTCTTGCCGATAGTTTACTCAGTAATTTAGGAGAATTTACATGTCCTATCTCAACTATATGTATGTGCGCAGTTTCAAAGTTTAGTGACACGATAAACATATAGATCTATTCACTAACCAATCTTTGAATTTTTAATTCTAATCGGGCTGTTGGTTTTGTACAGACGACCAACAATTTTATAGATGAGCAACAATGGAAAGTCAAAATGAAATGTTCCAAAATCGTACGTATCCAAATTAACTAAAATAATAAGGTGTGATTATATGATTAATAATAAACTTAACCTTCGACAAGGGTCAACCTTCGTCGTCTTCATTGCTGCAGCAATCAGTGCAAATACTGCATTTGCATTTGGATCGATAGGAGACGATGTCGTCAGTATCTGTGCAGATGCCGGTAACGAAATGATCGTTGACACAGGAAGCTGCTTCGCATGCCATGATGATGGCGACGGCGGTAGTGGCGATGGTAGAACGGCTGCTAGTGGAGACATAACAACTATTATTGAGTACTTTTGTCCTGACCCGGTCGTAATATCACCAGAACCAACCTGTACTGACAATGATGGTGACGGTTATGATCTTGAAGGTAACTGTGGCCTTGCTGATTGTGACGACAGTGATCCATTGATCAACCCAGAAGCACAGGAAGATTGTGGAGACGGTATCGATAACAACTGTAATGGCCTGATTGATACGGCTGATCCAACTGCGATTAACTGCCCGATAGCATGTACCGATATGGACGGCGATGGATTTAATTCTGAAGGCGGTGTCTGTGGTGCTGTAGATTGTGATGACGAAAATGCAGCAGTCAATCCCGGTGCAGAAGAAAGCTGTACTGATGGTGTTGATAACAACTGTAATGACATGATCGATGCAGCAGATGTGGCATGTGCTGTGCCATCTACTGAACCACCTACTGGTGATGAAGATGGTGATGAAGAAGGTGATGACGAACGTGATGACGAACGTGATGACGAACGTGATGACGATGGTGATGACGATCGTGATGACGATGACGATGATGACGATGACGATGACGACGATGACGACGATGATGAGTCCGACGGTGATCGTGATTAATGGCGACAGCATAGCCAGTTAATCCAGGCTAAATGGAAATAGCGAGAGGGGGGCATTAACCCCCCTCTTTTTTTTAATCTCGCATAACCGGACTTGTATGCTAATACATTTTCAGGCAATGTAGAGTTTTCAATAGCATCACCACTTTGTTCCCAGATGGACCAGTCTGACTTAAAAATAGTTGTTTAATAGTGTGCTATACAGCTTCATGCTGGACTTGCATAAGATAGCTACAATATACCTGGCTCGCTCAACATTCGTACAATAGAGTGTTATTTTCAAAGTGGATATTACGTAGGTAAATTGATAATGAATAAAACATTACAGACAATTTCAATCGTCACACTATTTGTATCCGGTGTACTTATTTCAAACCTGACACTTGCTGATCAGGAAAAACAAACTAAAGCCATAGCGCTTGTTAGTGCAAGCAGTGCAGCTGACACTCAGAATGCTGTGGCCGATAAGGCGGAAATGCTGAAAAATTTAACAGACCGTTACAGGGCTGTATTTAACAGTGCGCCCGATGAAATTATAGAAAGCCGCATACCCAATGTGTACCAACTAAGGCAGGGTACTCGAGTAGTCTATATTTCAGCAGATGGAAAGTATTTTCTGAAAGGCGATATGATCGATGCGGAGACTCGCGAAAATTTGACAGAAGTCGCTAAGCGTAGCGTAAGAAAAGAAATGTTACACAAACAGGACAACAAACCGATTGTGTTTAAGGCGAAAGATGAAAAATACGTACTTAACGTATTCACCGATATTGATTGCCCATACTGCGTAAAATTACATCGTGAAGTACCTGCGCTAAATGAAAAAGGCATCACCATAAAGTATCTCATGTTTCCGCGTGCTGGTATCGCTTCGGCATCGTATAAGAAAACGGTGAGCGTATGGTGTGCCGATGATAACAGGCAGGCTTTGACTGATGCCAAAGAACGTAAAACCGTTGATACTCGAACCTGTGAAAACCCCGTTACCGCGCAGTATTTTTTAGGGCAGGAAGCCGGAGTAACCGGCACACCCGCGCTGATCACCTCATCAGGAAGATTGATCCCTGGTTATATGCCTGCTGAAAAACTGCTTGCTATGCTGAACTCGGAAACAGTAAAACATTAAAAAATACGATACCTAAAATTAAAAAGGACGGAGGGATTATTATTTAACCACGTGTTGTAATTGATAAAAATTTGCCTACATGGGTAGGTAGTCGGACAAACAAAGACACCCATAAAAACAATTGGCAATAACATAACGATTTTGTATCGTTAATACAACAATTCGCTAAGGATAGCTACATGCCAAAACCCAGGAAGACATTGGTCTCGCTCGATGCCACCCCGTATTACCACTGCGTCTCACGATGCGTCCGCCGTGCTTTTTTATGTGGTGATGATGTGCTCACAGGAAAAAGCTACGAACGCCGAAGGCAATGGATACAGGACCGCTTATTGGCATTAGCGGACATTTTCGCCATCGACATCGCCGCCTATGCCATCATGAGCAACCACTATCACCTGGTGCTGCACATCGATCATGACACTGCTACTAACTGGATCGCTGCTGAAGTCACCGAACAGTGGCAGCGCCTGTTCAAAGGCAGTGTCCTGTCACAGCGTTATAGCCACCATCTGGGCCTCTGAATTGTCAAAAACTTGAAGATGCACATTCTTAATGTTTTCTGCATCATCTATGGCTGCTTCTCTTATTTGCATAGGTTGCTAACGCCGAGTTAAGTGGCCAAGCGCGCTGTTTGCTTTGTCCAAGTGTGTGCTGCTTCGTGCGTACACGATCTTGCACGATTTGTTATGCATTTTTTATTGTGTACTCAAGCTGTAACATACCTGAGTCATGTTGTTCTGTGCAATGTTTAGTAAGTTGTACAGGGGCTTGTAATGTTCCGAATAACTTAATACCGCTGCCTAATATAATTGGCATAAGAGATAAGCTGATATCGGTTAATAAATTATTTTTCAGAAATGATGAAGCAAGGCTACCACCACCTACAAGCCATAAATGATTTACATTCATTTCATTAGCTAATTTATATGCTATTTCTGGCGTGTTACCAACTTGCAAATTACAGCCTTCCATTGCTTTTACCTCACCGCTTGTACATACCCAAATAGGTTTATCACCATAAGGCCATTGACCAATGCTGACTATCATTTCGTATGTTTTTCTACCCATTACTAGTGCATCAACTGTTGAGTAGAATGCATCGTAGGCTGCTTCTTCTAGAGAGATATTAAGTTCTTCAAGCCATGAAACGTCACCGTCTTCTTTAGCGATGTAGCCATCTAAACTAGAGGCAACATAATAGGTAACTTTCATTTACATTTCCTTTTATACATAACAATTGAGCTCAGTTGACGGGCAACAGAAGAATGGGGTCAGCCATCAACATAAACATAAACAAGAAACAAGAAACAAGAAACAAGAAACAAGTCGTACTGACATAGTCGTGCTGACATATATGGCTTATTTATCTTAACAAAGAAAAACCTAAAAAAATTTACCGTAGAGACGCAGAGATAAGATCATTAGTGTAGTAGCTCAGACCTGGTCTGAGCTACTACACAGTAAACTACCAGTTTGTTGAAAGGATTAAAGCATCATACCTCTAATCATGAAATAGATCGAAGCAGAAAGAATCGCAGCAATAGGTACGGTAATTACCCAGGCAGCAATAATCTTTTTAAATGCATCCCTTTTAACATATCGTTTTCTCTGGATGGAATCTCTGATTTCTAATTCTTCTTCCAGAATTTTTTCTTCTCTTTCAACCATTTCATAAAGTTGACCGATTTGTTTGTAAACTTTTTTATCCTTTTTGTCTTCAGGAAGTTCTAATAATTCTTCCAGGTTTTCTCTATACTGCTCAAGTTTACTTGCTTCTTTCTCGATTTTTTTCTCCTCATCTTCCAGCTTGATGACTTCTTTATGATCCTGCAAATATTCTCTTAAGAAACCAACACCAAAAATTCCGCCAATGGCAATATGCGTTGAACTAACCGGCAGTCCTAATTGACTGGCAATAATAACTGTAATCGCTGCGGCCATTGCGATGGAAAAAGCTCTCATCTGATCAAGTTCAGTAATTTCTGAACCGACCGTTTTGATTAACTTCGGTCCATATAATGCGAGACCAACAACGATACCAAGAGCTCCAATGGCCATCACCCAAATCGGAATACTGGCTTTTGATGAAATACCACCGGTGTTGACAGCATCACTAATCGCAGCCAAAGGACCAATCGCATTCGCCACATCATTCGCACCATGGGCAAAACTCAATAATGCAGCGGCAAAGATAAGAGGAATGGTAAACAAGGCATTGATACTCTTCCTGTCATTTTTTAAATGGTCTTTTTTTCTAATGGTGTTATTAACAAAGACATAAACAATTGCCGCCAGTATAAGACCGAAAATGGCAGCAATCGCAAAACTGGGTTTTTTCTCATCAGGTAAAAATGCCAGCATGTCGACAATATCAGGCCAGATTTTCTTTAGTCCTTTTAAGGTCAGATAAGTGGTAAATGCCCACGTCATAATCGCCACATAAATAGGCACCCAAAATTTACTAGCAGCCACCTTATCATCCTTGAAAACCATATTTTTCTTAATCGAGAACAGGAAAATTGCAGCAATGATACCGCCCAGTACCGGGGATATCACCCATGAAGAAGCAATTTTACCCATGGTAGCCCAGGAAACAATACTAAAGCCTCCAGCGGCAATACCGGCACCCATTACGCCGCCGACGATTGAGTGAGTAGTCGAAACCGGAGCACCGAATTTAGTGGCTACATTTAACCATACTCCTGCGGCTAGCAGTGCTGCCATCATCGCCCAGATAAAAGCATCAGTATCCCCGCCAAAGGCTCCAATATCAATAATACCTTTTTTAATCGTACCAACCACATCACCGCCGGCAATAAAAGCACCTCCAGCCTCAAATATGCCCGCAATAACAATCGCCCCGCCCAGGGTCAAAGCCTTTGATCCAACCGCAGGACCTACATTATTGGCAACATCATTGGCGCCAATATTCATCGCCATATAGGCGCCAAAAAGTGCCGCAATGACTAAAAATGCATTCGTCGGTAATTCACCCATTGAGCTATAACTCAATATAAGCACCACGATCATGAAGACAATGACGACACCGAATTTGACAAAATCACCTTTACTGCTTGATTCTGCTGCATCCTCCATCTCTTTAAACAACTCAAATTCTCTCATTAAACACCTTCCAATATTGCAGATTTAAATAATAGGCATGCGGTGAAATAGAACCCGCCAACCTGTTCGTAATTCTTATCATCTACCCTTTCTTTTTAATACTTTGATGGAATTAACACCTTTTTTACGCTGGGCATAAATAATAGCCAGTTCATTTATTGATTTATTGACGGGATTAATTTTTGTTCCATTATTAAACGGCTTACTTTAGAAATATTCTAAAATTAATATACTGATCTGGATCAATAACAGGCTTCAAAAAGAAGTAAAGGTGAGAAAATAATTAAAAAAAGTAGAAATAATGAGAGTTATTTCTAACTCTGAGAAAAACATCATCCTGCCTACAAACAAAGACACCGATAAAAACAATTGGCAATAACATAACGATTTTGTACCGTTAATACAACAATTCGCAAAGGATAGCTACATGCCAAAACCCAGGAAGACATTGGTCTCGCTCGATGCCACAGTCGGTTTAAATACGTTTTACTCGATGAGCAGGCTCTTTCCGCCTTCATGACCTACGTCGACCTCAACCCTGTACACGCCTGCATGGCCAGAACACCTGAACAGTCTGACTACACATCCATCCAGCAGTGTATTAAACATGCACTGGTGGACGACTTCTCAGAGAAGACAAAAAAGGCCATATCCCGGATACCCACCCGACTGAGATCGGTTAGGATTATCCTGTTTACCAGAGCGCCCCTAGCGCCTTGAGCACGTCGTGACGACTGATCTGGCCGACCAGGCGATTGTCTTCCATGACCGGATAACGACGGTGGCCCTCTAGTAGAAACATCGAAGCCACCTCGACAATACTGGCATCGGCCTCTATCGTCTTCGGCACTGGTTGCATGTACTCTGCGACCTTACCTGCCGGTTCACCATAGTAGCTCGCCGACAGTGCGATCTTCATGCAGTCCCGCTCGGACAACATACCGACCAGGTTGCCGGTCCTGTCGACGACAGGCGCGCCGGAAATCCTTTTTTTTATGAGCTGACTGATGGCTTCCTGTATATCCATCACGGGCGAGAATGTCAACACATTGGCAGACATATATTCTTTAACGCTGGCATTTTTTTGCATCAGTGGGCTCCGCAAATCTTCGCAAATTCATGTTTATTCGATTCAGTTGAAGCTAATCGATCAGGTGCTGATGAGTCGCATGTTGACGTGGGCAGGAATGGCGGTGTTTGCAGTCGTCGCGGTGTTTGCAGTCGTCGCGCTCTTCGCTGCGCTTTGTCCCACAGGCACCACTGCAGCCGTCGCCGGTATCAAAACCCGGCAGATTCTCTGTTGCACCACAGCTACCCTTGATCGGCCCCCTGCCGTATATCAGACTCAGGCTCAGCCCCAGAATACAAAACGCGATAACAATAAAACTCAGTATAAATACAATCATAAATTAATCACTCGAAACGAGATATTGCTTGAAAGCCTCGGTAACATTGACATCGAAGCCATCGGTCGATTTAATAATGAAATAGGCCGCCATGCTGTGTTGCTCAGCCAGCCTGCCACCCTTTTCAGGACCGGCCACCATCAACGCCGTGGCCAGGGCATCGGCGTGCATGCTGGACTCGTCGATCACCGTGACCGAAGCCAGACGGTGATCGATGGGCCTGCCATTTCGCGGATCGATGGTATGCGAATAGCGTTGACCGCCCTGTTCGAAATAATTGCGGTAGTCACCCGAAGTGGCTACCCCCATATCATCGAGCTGCATAACACTGAAAATGTCCCGCATTTCGGGTGAAGGACGTTCCACCGCTATGCGCCATGGCGTGCCTCTTTCATTATGGCCTTTCAGTCTCAATTCACCGCCCACTTCGACCATATAATCCGTGATACCGAGGCCCTCCAGAAAGTCCGCCACCCGGTCCACGGCATATCCTTTAGCCAGGGCAGAAAGGTCCAGATAGATGTCTTCCCGGTCTTTTTTCAGCGCCGGGGGATCCTCGCGAAAGTGTACATATTGGTAGTCTACCCTTGCCATTTCAGACTTTATCCGTTCTGCAGTGGGTACTCGATCGGGATGCTGGTCCGGTCCAAACCCCCACAAATTCACCAGCGGACCGACAGTGATATCAAACGCCCCATCGGTCATTTGGCTTACCTGCAAGGCATAATCAACCACCTCGATCATATCATAGGATACGGAAAACCATTCGGTTGTCTTCGCCGCATTGAATCGGGACAGTTCGGAATCCTCACGATAGGTGGACATTTTGGCGTCGATATCCTGCAACAGGCGGTTAACGTCCTCATCCAGGCGGACCAAAGTCAATTTATCGGTCAAGTCTACGATCTTGATCAAAAACTCGGTGCCCATGGTAGAGCCGATCAATGGAGTAACTTTGCGGCTTTTCGCTTCCCAGTCACAGGCCGTGACAGACAGGCACATCAGCAATAACACAGCCACCAGGGCATTGGCCCGTAATCGGTTGTTCACGAAACTGCCTTTAACCGAAATCGTCGAGGAAAATATTTTCACGCTCGACACCCTGGTCTTCGAGCATCTTGATGACCGCGGTATTCATCATCGGTGGCCCGCACATGTAATACTCGCAGTCCTCCGGCGCCGGATGATCCTTGATGTAGTTTTCATACAATGACTGATGGATGAAGCCTGTATAACCGGTCCAGTTATCCTCGGGCAGTGCATCAGACATGGTTACAGACCAGATGAAGTTTTCATTTTCAGCATGGAGCTGATTAAAATCCTGAATATAGAAAGCCTCACGCAGACTCCTGGCACCGTACCAGAAACTGACTTTCCGTTTTGTGTTGAGCCGCCTCAATTGATCAAAGATATGCGAACGCATCGGCGCCATACCAGCACCACCACCAATGAAAACCATTTCGGCATCGCTGTCCCGGGCGAAAAATTCGCCAAAGGGACCGGATATGGTGACCTTTTCTCCCGGCTTTAGATTAAAAAGATAGGAGGACATCTTACCCGCTGGCACCGACTCGGGCGCCCCGGGTGGCGGTGTCGCAATCCGGACATTGAGCATGACAAAGTCTCTTTCCTCAGGATAACTCGCCATCGAATAGGCGCGCTGCACCTTTTCCTCGACGACTGATTCGTAGCGCCACATATCGTATCGGTCCCATTCTTCACGAAATTTTTCATCGATATCGAAATTGCTATATTTCAGTCGGTGTGGTGGGCACTCGATCATGATGTAGCCGCCAGCACGAAAATTGATGTGCTCTCCTTCGGGTAGATCCAGCACCAGCTCTTTGATAAAAGTCGCCAGATTACGATTGGAGCGCACTGTACATACCCATTTTTTAACACCGAACACGCTATCGGGGACCTGGATTTTCATATCATTCTTTACCGTCACCTGACAGGAAAGACGACTGCCCTCTGCCGCCTCGCGTTTGGTAATCAGGGAGGTCTCGGTCGGCAGTATCGCACCACCGCCTTCGAAAACCTTGACCTGGCACTGGCCACAGGTACCGCCGCCGCCACAGGCGGATGAAACGAAGAGTTCTGCATTGGCCAGAGCACCGTTGAGCTTGGATCCAACGGCAACCGTGATGGTTTTTTCATCATTGACCACGATGTTGACACTGCCGGTGCTGACCAGCCTTGATCTGGCAAGCAGTATGACCGCGACCAGACTCAGAACGATTCCGGTAAACATCGTAACACCCAAACCAATTTCTAGCATGATAACCCCCTGTTTCAGTTTATCGCCAACAGTCTCTGGATCAGAAACGGTAGCTAACCCCTTCTCCAGGCTTCACCCTGACAAAACGTGCTAACACGGATCCTCCATTGCGCCGACGTGTCTGTCTATAGTTGAATTCCGGAGAAGGCCATAAAGCCCAGCGACATCAGACCCGCGGTAATGAAGGTGATACCCAGACCCTGGAGTCCCGCCGGTACGTCACTGTATTTCAAACGTTCTCGAATTCCGGCCAGCGCCACCAGGGCCAATGCCCATCCAAAACCCGCGCCAAAGCCGAATACGATGCTCTGACCAAAATTATATTCACGCTCCACCATGAATAACGATGCCCCCATGATGGCGCAGTTAACGGTGACCAGTGGTAAAAAAATACCCAGCGCATTGTAGAGCGCCGGAAAAAACCGGTCCAGCACCATCTCCAGGATTTGCACAATCGCGGCAATCACACCAATGTAGCTAATCAGGCCCAGAAAACTGAGGTCTACCCCGCTCAGACCGGCCCACTGCAGCGCATCCTCTTTGAGTAAATACTGGTAGATCAGATTGTTAGCCGGCACCGTGATGGTCTCGACCAC
>RCNF010000909.1_pt1 | contig 15385 bp, 9 predicted proteins | sample 2041311 | NCBI WGS metagenome assembly RCNF01 (sample SAMN09708228, study PRJNA481090) | Marine sediment metagenome, whole genome shotgun sequencing project. | biome: marine sediment; feature: ocean; material: sediment; isolation source: Sewage treatment plant 2 marine sediment (STP2) ... | reverse complement strand
TGAAGACATTTAGCCGTTTTGTGCTAGCTATCCTGCTTACTACCTTTTCTCAAGTTGAAGCCACTCCGCCTGCCGGGTGGCCCGCGTGCGGCGGAGGTGCCATTCTTTGCATTGTCTGATTCCCCGGCGTTCACGTTCGTCACAATGTTCCGGGCAGGCAATGCATAGGGTGGCTCCTCTCGGGAAGCGCGCTCTCAGAAGTGGGCCCGGCAACCACGCCGCTCAGTCGGTTTTCCCAATAACAACCGTCACCCGTCCCCTCGTGACCTCTTCGCCGTCCGGGTCGCGCACGACCACTGTTGCCTGGACCTCGCCCTCGTACCCTGGCTCGAATTGTTCGCAGCTGCCTTCGGCGGTCACCGTGCCGCGCGCCTTTCTGAGAAACTCCGATTCGAGCCGGACCGGGATCATGCGCGTGTTGGCGTGCATGGAGGCAATGATCGCGAAGCTGCCTGAGAGCTCGATCAAATTGGTCAGGGCCACGGCGTGGACCGATCGGAGGTGGTTGCGGACGGCCTTGCGATCCCGCATGGTGACCACCGATCGACCGGGCTCGAGTTCTTCGACCCGCGCACCGATCGTGCCTGTGTAGGGGGCAAACCGTCCCACCGCCCGGCTGAAGATCCAGCGTCCGAAACGAGAGCCCCTGGCCCGATTCCACCTTTCCATCACCCTGCTTTCAACTCCCGCCATGCTGCCTCCCTGTGCGATCTCGTGCCATGCTACGTGAGCTCGCCGCGCCCGACAATGGGGCGTCGTTGACAGTGAGGTGCGCTCGTGGTCCCATGGATTCATCGCGATGCAGGCACCTTCTGGTTCTCACTCCCGAGTCATCACCTGTCGAGGCGCTCGTGCGGCCGAGCGGCGTCTCTTCGAGGAGATCGACACGTTGATCGGCACTCAGGTTGACGATCTCTCGAAACCTCTGAGGATCGTCGTTCCGTCGCGCAGCCTGCGCCGTCATCTGCTGAGAACAATGACCCGGCGGCGCGGGGCCGTGGCTGGGGTCCAGATACAGACCCTCTTCGGTCTCGCCCTCGAAACGATCGCGAGAAGTGGCCTCGTGCCGCCTCGTGCGGATGCGGGGTTCGAAATTCAGGTGCGGCGGCTGGCCGCGGTCGAGCCGATCCTTCGAGGCAGCCTCGATGGCCTCACTGATGGATACGACGCCGTGGTGGGCGCGGTCCGCGATCTTCTCGATGCGGGTTTCTTGCCGGGCAACGAGGACGGGGTGCTCGAGCGGCTCGAGGACGTTGCCGGAGACGTGGCGCCAGAGCGGTTGGAACGGTCGGCGGCCCTGGTCCGGCTTGCGGCCGCCGCCTTCGAGGAGGCCGACGAGCTGGATCTCCAACGCTCCATGCGCGCTCTGCAATTGGCGGAGGATGCCCTGCTGGTGGCCGGCCCGGATCTGCTGCCGACCAGGGGGCTTCTGGTCCACGGTTTCGCCGACGTGACTGGGGTGGCCGCTGACCTTCTGGTGGCGTCGGTGCGGGTGCTGGGAGGAACCGTGATCCTCGATCGCCCGCCGGATCCTGCGGAGCCGGAACATGACGATCTCGGCAGGGCCTATCTGACGCGTCTCGAGGAGCGGATGGCTCACCTCGGTCGCGTGACCGATGAGCGAAGGGACCCGCCCTCCGATATCGAGCTGGCGGAGGCTCCGGACGTCGAGGCGGAGGCGCGTTGGGTGGCCGAGCGCGTTCGGGACCTGCTTGATCAAGGAGTCGTACCTGAAGAGATCGGGGTCGTGGGTCGCGCCATGGAGACGATGGCTCTGCCCCTGCGCCGTCATTTTCGACGTCTCGGTGTGCCCTTTTCGGGCGCCGGCACCACGGTGCCCGGGGCCGGACCGCGGCGCCGGCTGCGGCGCTTGACCGAGGTCCTGCGCCGCGGTCCGTCGGCTCCGGTGGATCTGTGGATCGAGGCGCGTGCGGGACGGGTGGGCGCGATCGAGTTGCTGCTCGGTCTGCGGGTGCTTGGCGTCCTTCGGTTGGCGGACCTGGCGGCCCTGCCCGCAGGTGCGGCGCCGGCCGCCGGAGTCCGGTTGCCGATCGCGATCGGGTCGGAGGACGAGATCGACGAGGAGGGCGAAAACCCACGGCGGCTGCCGAACGCGGCGTTGCAGCGCGCTGTGGCCGAGGCCGAAAGACTGGTGGCCTTTCTCGACCGTCGGCCGGCAGTGGCTACGCCGGTTGAGCACCGTCGACATACGCTCTCGGTGCTCGAGGCGCTCGGGTGGCACGGAGAGCTTTCCGAATTGGGAGTCGTCCGCGACGCGCTCGACGCCCTGTGCAGGGATTTGCCGGCGAACTACGAATTGTCAGAGGGGGAGTGGCTCAAACTGGTGGGCGATCGTTTGGATGGGGTCGGCGAGGTGCCGTTGGGCGGAGACGGCGCGGGTGTGCAGGTCCTGACCGTCATGGAGTCTCGTGCCCGCACCTTTGGCCACCTGTACATCGCCGGCCTCAACCGCGGTGTTTTCCCAAGGGTCGGCCACGAAGACGCAATGCTTCCCGAGGCAGTTCGTGCCCGCCTGGCAGCCGACGTTCTGCCCGAAATGCCGGTCAAGGGCCGCAGCGCGGACGAGGAGCGCTACTTGTTTGCGCAGCTGCTTTCGAGCGCTCCCGTGATTTCGTTGTCGTGGCACGTCTATGGAGGTGATGGAACCTTGACGCCATCGCCCTTTGTCGACCGCCTAAAATTGCGTAAGGGCGTAGCCGAGCCCGTCCCGATCGCTCAGCTGTGGTCGGGCGGAGCGAGCGACCCCCGGTCGCGAACGGCCTACGAACTGGCCGTGCTGGCAGCGCCTTCTGCGGGCGCGCGCGGCATCGGATCGATGATGGAGGCCGCGTTGGCGGAGGGGCGAACCGACGTCCAGTCTCTTCTGCGATCGGTGCCGCCCGACGTGGTGGCCGCTGCCCGCGCTGATCTCATGGCCGCTATTGAGAGGCCGCCTGGTGCGGCGGGAACGGGCCCGTGGTTTGGTTTTACGGGGGCCGACACGAGAGCTGGTGACCGTGCGTTGTGGGTCACTCACGCGGAGGGCATCGGCACCTGCCCGTGGCGGGCCTTTGTTCAACGGCGCCTCGGCGTCCAGCCGATGCCGGACCCGCTCCTCGGTCTGCCGGGAATCGACGGTCCGTTGGTCGGCCAGGTCGTGCACGGCGTCCTCGAGGCGATCGTAGTTGAAACTCTTGATCGGGGCGGCGAACTCGAGGGGGTTCTCTCCAGGGCTCCGGTCCGTGTCCGCTGGCCCGCACCCGAGCGGTTCGAAGAACTGCTCGACCGGGAAGCACACCGGGTGGCAGCCAGGGAGGGCCTTGCGCCCATCGGCATGGCGCCGTTGCTGTCGGCCCGGGCGCGCCGGTTTCTCGAAGTCGAGCGAGATCTCGAGTGGACGAGCGGGTCCCTGCCCTGTGTCCTCGGGAGCGAGGTCGAGGGGTGGGCGGCGGTGCCCGGGGTGGACGACAAGCTGTGGTTTCGTGCCGATCGTGTGGATGGGCCGAAAGAGGCCGCGGTGCTGGTCGACTACAAGGCGGCCAAACCCGCGGTGGAGGCCGCCACCGAGCCATTCCGAAGCAACAACATCCGCGCCCGGATCGCCCGCGGGCGGCTGTTGCAGGCGGCGGCCTACTCGCGCGCCGAGGGAGTCGGCAGTGGGACCGGAAAGTACCTCTATCTCAAACCGATCGATGGCTGCAAGGACGAGATCCGCGAGATCGCGGTCGCCGGCGACAACCTTGACTTCATCGAGCCCTTTGATGCCGCCGTGCGTGCCATCGCAGCGGCGCGTGCGCAGGGCGTGGCGTTCCCGAGGGTCGAGGAGGCCGATGGTGGTGCGGCGGCGCACTGCGCCTACTGTGGTGTCGCCGAGGCCTGCCGCCGCGACGATTCGGCTTTCCGCGGAAATCTCGTGCAATGGATGCACGGTGACGAAGGAGCGGGTGACCCGGCCGTGGATGCGGCCCGCACCCTGTGGCATCTCGGTTTCGAGCCGCCGGAAGGTGAAGGATGAGCCGCGGTCACCTCGATCCACTGGCTGCCGACGAACGATCCCGCCGCCTTGCCCAGAGCGAATTCGATCACCCAGTCGTCGTGGTGGCGGGCGCCGGCACCGGCAAGACCGCCCTGCTTGTGGCGCGAGTGGCTGCCTGGTGCGTGGGTCCGGGTTGGGAACGGCACGCCGAAGACGGGATTGATCGCCAGGCTGCCGCTCGCCGGGTCATCGAACGGGTGGTGGCCATTACCTTCACCGAAGCTGCGGCGGCCGAGATGGCCCGCAAAATTGGTGAGGCCTTCCTCGATCTCGCGGCCGACAGGACACCGGTTGGATGGGACCCCGAACCTGGTGTGGTGGCAGCGGATGCGGGCGAGATCGCTCGACGAGGGCGCGCCCTGTCCGAGGAGAGCCACCGATTGGTGGTGTCGACCATCCACGCCTTCTGCCAGCGACTGCTTGCGACCTATCCACTGGAGGCGGGGCTTCACCCGCGCTTCGAGGTCGACGCCGATGGATCCCGGATCGAAAAGCTGGCCGAGGAGGCGGTGGAAGAGGCGCTGCGTGGTCTCGCTGAGGACCCGACAGGCGAGAGCTGGGAGCGTCTGGCGGTGGAAGGCGTGTCGCCGGATCAACTCGTCGAGGCTCTCGTGCAGCTGGTCGAGGCCGGGGCCGCGCCGGGTCTGTTCGGCGACGACCCATTCAGCGACAGTGAGGTGGTGGCCGGGCGGCTTCGATCGGCGGTGGCTGACTTCCGGACAGCGGTCGGTGACCGTCTCGACGGCCTCAAGGCCGAGGTCATCGCTCTGACCCGGGACGTGGCCACGCAACTGGAGGTGGTTGCTGCCGACGGTGCCACCGTGCCGTCGATGGAGGAATTGACGGCGGCTGCCGCTGCGGTCGATCCGAGAGTGGTGGCCCGTCTCAAGGACTGGTCCCGGCTCAAGTTCAACAAGACAGAGAGAAAACGCCTCGACGATGCGGTCCACCAGGTAGCCGCGGCATCGGGACGGTTGGCGGCGGTGCTCGAACCGCTGATGGAGTCGCGCCGGGATCAGTTGGCGGCCGCCCGCGCCGTTGTGGGTCCGCTTCTGGAGACCGTCCAGAAGCGCAGGATCGCCGCGGGTCTCGTGACGTTTTCGGATCTCCTGCGGCGCGCAGAGGCGTTGCTTGCGATGTCTTCCGGGGTCCGCCGCGAGGTCGTGACCGGGATCGACCACCTGTTGGTGGATGAGTTTCAGGACACCGACGACGTCCAGTGCCGGCTTGTCGAGTGGTTGGCCCTGGGCGGTGATCCGGCCACGCGGCCATCGCTTTTTATCGTCGGCGACCCCAAACAGTCGATCTACGCATGGCGCAGCGCCGACCTCGCGGCCTACGACGCCTTCGTCGAACGAGTGGTGGCGGCGGGTGGCGTGACGGTCGATCTGGTGCGCAATTTCCGCTCGGTGACCCCCATTCTCGATGAGGTCGAGCGGCTGGTGGCGCCGGTTATGCGCGAGGAGCAGGGCATCCAGCCGGCGTTCCAGAGGCTTGAGGCGACCGACGAACGACGCGATGTGGCGGGGATCGACCGGGATGGATGGAAGACCGTCGAACACTGGGTTGCCTGGCCGATGGGTGAAGATGGTGTGGGGCCCGAAAAGGGCAACTCCGATCGCGTCACGACGGCGCTGGAGGCGGGGGCACTGGCCGCCGATATCCGCCGGCTTCACGACGAAGGCGCGATCGAGCGCTGGGGCGACGTCGCAGTGCTGCTGCGGGTCACCACGTCGCAAGAGGAATTGCTGGCGGCCTTCCGCGAGGCCGGGATTCCCTACGAAGTGGCGCGCGAACGCGACTACTATCGCCAGCGCGAGGTCGTGGAGGTGGCGGCGTTGATTCGGTCCGTTCTCGAACCCACGGACGCCCTTGCTCTCTTGACCGTTGTTCGCAGCGATGTGGTGGGAGTGCCCGATGCGGCCCTGGCGCCGCTGTGGGATGCCGGTTTCCCGAATCGGATGGCGAGGCTGACCGGACCTGGTTCCGCAGCGGCCGATGCCGTCCGCACGTGCATTGAAACCGCCAGGGCCGCGACGCCGACGGGGCTGCCGGGTAGCGACGAACTGCCGGAATGGGGGACGTCGTTGCAAGCCGCTGTGGAAGTCATGGCAGAGTTGCGGCAGTCCGTGCGCGAAGACCCTCCCGACGTGTTTGTCGAAAAAGTCCGAACCCTGTGGCTGGCCGAGGTGACCGCAGCCGCGCGCTACCTCGGGGCATTCCGGCGGGCGAGGGTCGACCGCTTCCTGACGGATCTCGAAGAGACGCTCGTGTCCGGAGAGGGCGGCGACGCCGAGCTCGCCCGCTTCCTACGGCTCGCCGTGGAAAAGGGCAAGGAGAGCCGGGTGCCGGTGCCGCCCGATCTCGAGACCGATGCCGTCCACGTCATGACCATCCACCGCGCCAAGGGGCTCGATTTCGAGCACGTCTACGTGGCCCAGATCCACAAGGGCGGGCGCGGTGGCGGCAACCGCGACACCGCTACGGTGCGGTGGATCGACGAACATCCCGAGTACCGCCTTTTCGGGTGGCCGACCCCGGGCTTTCAGGCCGCGGAGTGGGAACAGGAACAGAAGACCCGGGCCGAGCTCGTCAGGCTGCTCTACGTGGCCACCACCCGGGCCAGAAAACGCCTCGTGATTTCGGGTGGATGGATCGACGCCGGCAAGGAGGTCCCACCCGAAGGGGCCCGCGATTTTGCCAATCTCCTGGGCCGCCGACTCGAGCCGGAGGCGGTGGCGCTCCAGAAGGCGGCGGCGACCGTTCGGCAGGAGGATGCCGCACCCCACGTCCTGCGGGTGATGCCGGTGTATGGAGATCCACCGCAACCGGCTGCGACCGGAAGCGACGGCAGCTCGGAGTTCTCGCTTCCTGAAGCTGCTCTGCTGCGGGCTGCCAAGCTGACCGATGCCCGCCGTGCGGCCGCCGAGCGGATGGCGCACCCCGTCTTTCGCTCCGCTTCGGCCGAGGCTCACGACCGTCTGCGACGCGCCGAGGCGGAAGAGGCCCCTACGGCGGGGGAGGGTGCGTCAGACCGAGGGTTGGCGATGGCCCTGGGCACCGCAGTCCACGAGATGTTGGAGACCCTCGATCTGGCATCGGCGCTGGCGCCACAAGTCGCAAGGCACCGTGCCCACATCGTTGCTGAGCTTGAGTCGATGTTCGATGGCGACGACGCGGGGCGCCGTGCCGACGGACTCCTGGCCTCAATTGCCGAGGGCACGTGTTTGGCGCGGCTCGAGGAAATCGCCGGAAAAGTGGTGGCGCGGGAGCTGCCGGTCATGCTGTGGTCGGAGGAACCGGGCGGACCGGGCGCGGTGGTGTCGGGGATCGTCGACCTCGTCTACCGCGACCCCGATGACGGCCGCGTGGTGGTGGCCGACTACAAGACCGATCACCTCGAGGGCGAGGGTGATCTCGCAGAACGGACCGCCCTGTACGAGCCCCAGGTGCGGATCTACGCCCGCGCCCTCCGCGACGCCCTCGATCTCGACCACGACCCCCACGTCGAGCTGTGGTTCCTCGCCGTGGACCGCATCGCCCGGATTTGAATAGCCGCAGTGCAGGCGAGACGCCCGCACCACAAAAGGTCTCTGAACAATCGCAGTGCAGGCGGGACGCCTGCACCACAAGACGCTCGTCCACCGTGGAATCGAGTGCTCACAGGCGAAGTCTCGACGTGATCATCCCGATTCTCACCACCCCATTGCCCGTGAGTGCCCCCTTAGAGGATCTTTGCGACCGAAGCACTCGCTCGTGTCGAGGTGACGAGATCGCAAAATCCTCAAAGACGGCACGTCCGGTGGACGCGTAGGTCGCGCAGTTTGCGAGCGTTCGAAAGAATAAAACCGGCTGAGCCGCCAGGGCCGGCTCAGCCCACTGTCATTTCGACTGCGGAACCCCACGGTTTCCTTCGTTCGAAATGACAACCTCTCCCATTCGGCCGTAGCGGAAACAAAAAAACCCGGCGGAACCGCCGGGTCATCGCAGAGAAGAACTCCTCCTCCCTCACTACGAAGGGAGCATTATACAAAAAAGCAAAATAACGTGTCGGTCCTAAACCAGAGACTCGGACTCCATTGCGCGTTTCATCGTGGTGCCGATCTCGGCCGGTGTGGCCGCGACCGCGATCCCGGCCGCTTGGAGGGCCGCGATCTTGTCGGCTGCGGTGCCCTTGCCGCCCGAAATGATGGCGCCGGCGTGGCCCATGCGGCGGCCCGGAGGCGCCGTCTGGCCGGCGATAAAGGCCGCCACGGGTTTGGACACGAACTGCTCGATAAAGGCAGCCGCGTCCTCCTCGGCTGAACCGCCGATTTCGCCGATCATGACGATCGCCTCGGTCTGGCCGTCCTCTTCGAATGCCTCGAGACAGTCGATGAAATTGGTGCCCGGCAGGGCGTCGCCGCCGATGCCGACGCAGGTCGACTGGCCGAGGTTGAGGGCGGTCAGCTGGCCCACAGCTTCGTAGGTCAGGGTTCCGGAGCGCGAAACAACGCCGACCGGACCGGGGATCGAGATGTGGCCGGGCATGATGCCGAGCTTGCACTCGCCAGGGGTGATGATGCCGGGGCAGTTGCCGCCGATGAGGCGGGTGGGCAGGCCCTGGAGGATGCGTTGGACGCGGATCATGTCGCGCGCCGGGATGCCCTCGGAGATGCACACCACGACCTCGATGCCGGCGTCGGCCGCTTCGAGAATGGCGTCGGCTGCAAACGGCGGCGGCACGAAGATCAGCGAGGCGTTGGCGCCGGTTTCCCGGACCGCGTCGTCCATGGTGTTGAAGACGGGAACGCCGTCCACGTTCTGTCCGGCCTTCCCGGGAGTCACGCCGGCGACGATCTTGGTGCCGTACTCGCGGCACTTCTGGGCGTGGAAGGTGCCCTCTTTCCCGGTCAGACCCTGGACCACGACCTTGGTTTCGGAGTTGACCCAGATACTCATGACGCACCTCCGACCGCTGCCACGACTTTTTCGGCGGCGTCGGCCATCCCTTCACCGACGATCAGATCGATTCCGGACTCGGCGAGCACCCGCCGGCCCTCCTCGACGTTGGTGCCTTCGAGCCGCACCACCAGCGGGATGCTGAGCTTGACCTCCTTGGCCGCCGCGACGACGCCGCGCGCCACCATGTCGCAGCGCACGATACCGCCAAAGATGTTGACCAGCACGCCCTTGACCGAGGGGTCGGAGAGCAGGATGCGGAAGGCCGCGGCCACCCGCTCCTGCGAGGCGTCGCCGCCGACATCGAGGAAATTGGCCGGTTCGCCGCCATAGTGCTTGATGATGTCCATGGTCGCCATCGCGAGCCCGGCACCGTTGACCATGCAACCGATATTGCCGTCGAGCTTGATGTAGTTGAGATCGAACTTGGAGGCCTCGACCTCGAGCGGTTCTTCCTCGTGGACATCGCGCATGGCCTCGATGTCGGGGTGCCGGTAGAGTGCGCTGTCGTCGACGTTCATCTTGGCGTCGAGGGCGACAACCCGGCCGTCGGTGGTGGTCACCAGCGGGTTGATCTCGAGCAGCGAGGCGTCGGTGTCGCCGTAGGCCTTGGCCAGCGCATGCATGAACTTGGTGCCCGCCTTGAAGGCGTCACCCTCGAGACCGAGACCAAAAGCCAGCTGACGGCCCAAATAAGGGTGGAGCCCCACATCGGGATCGAAGTGGGCCTTGAGGATCGCGTCGGGGTTCTCCTCCGCGACTTCCTCGATTTCCATCCCACCGAACTTCGACGCCATCATCACCGGGAAGCCCTCGGAGCGGTCGAGGACCACGCCGAGATAGAGCTCTCGATCGATGGGCAGCGCCTCTTCGATCAGAACGGTCCGTACCAGCTTGCCTTCGGGCCCAGTCTGTTTGGTGATCAGGGTCATGCCGAGGATCTCATTCGCCAGCTTGACCGCCTCGTCAGGGTTGTCGGCGAGTTTGACCCCACCGCCCTTGCCCCGCCCACCGGCGTGGATCTGCGCTTTGACCACCACCCGGCCGCCGAGCTCCTCGGCTGCCTTCCGGGCCTCTTCGGCCTCGGTGATCACGATGCCGCGCGGCACGGGAACCCCGTGCGCTGCCAGCACCTCTTTACCTTGATACTCGTGGATCTTCATTCGTCCTCCTTCGGGAGTTACCCGCAAACGGGCCGGGCTATTTTGTACTATCTTTCACGAGTGGGCAAGGGCCGAGGCAGGACGAGAGGACCGACGTGACGAGGTCCGAGTTCGGAATTAGGAATTAGGAATTAGGAATTGCGCCTGCACGGTGGGTTCACGGCGGCGGAGGATGGATGGAAATTCCTCATTCCTCATTCCTAACTCCTCATTCGCAAGACAAAAACGCCCGGGCCGAAGCCCGGGCGATGAGTGTTGTTGGTTGTTGAAGAGCTACTCGGTCAAAGGCTCGAGGGTCATCGGGTCCCTCAGCGGGAGCTCGGTGATTGTGCCGAAGTCCTTGATCTGAGCCTCGTGTTCGGGGTGGCCCTGCATGATCTCCTCGATGTTGCCGACGACGAGCACGATCATGTTGCTCGGGTCGAGATCGGAGGCCATCGCATTTTCGATACCGCTGCCGGTGACCGCTGCCACGTTGTCGCGGTATTGGGTCCAGTAGGAGTGGGGCCGACCGAGCAGTTCGTCGGTGGCGAACAGACCGACCATCTGGCCCGCGCTCGCAAACCGGCGGGGGAAGGTCTCGATAAAGGATGCCTTGGCGGTGCGCAGCTCTTCCTCAGTTGGCGGAGCGGTGCGCATGGATTTCAGGAGATCGTAGAAGATTTCCGCCGCATAGGCGCAGGTCGAGGATTTGGACTGATAGTAGGCCCGGAACTGACCCGGCATGGTGACCGGGAAGTTGAGGGCGGAATAGGCGCTGTAGGCGAGGCCTTCGTCAGAACGAATGGTCTTCATCATGCGGGCGGTGAAACCGCCGCCGCCGAGGATGTCGTTGCCCACCATCAGGGGGAACTGGTTTGCCACGCCCAGCTTGTAGCCGAGTTGGCCAATACTCACCCGTCCCTGGTTGACGTCGGGTTTGTTGATGACGTACACGCCCTTTGCGGTCGAGGGCGCCGGCTGCGGAATCGCAGACAGCGGCTCAGCGAGCTTGGGCAGGGTGGCGATGGTGCGGTTGAGCAGGGCTTCCATTTCGGCCTGCTGGAAGTCCCCGGCCACTGCGATGACGAGATTGCCCGAACGCACCAGCGAGCTGATGAAGCTCTTGCAGTCATCCGCAGAAACACCATCCACCGATGCCTGGGTGGCCAAACGGTTCATCCAGTAGGAGTCGCCGTAGATCAGGCGATCCCACTCCCGGGCCTCGATGTCGGCAGTGTCATCGTTGCGCTGTTTCATGGCCTGCAGCATGTTGTCCTTGGTCTTGGCGAACCGGTCCTCCTGGAACCGCGGCTTTGTGACGACATCCATCAGGATGGCCATGGCCTTGTCGAGGTCCTTGGACAAAACGTTGAGACTCACCGAACCGGTGACGTCGCCAATGCTGGTCGACAGGATGGCGGCCAGAAAATCGAGCTCCTCGTCGAGGTCCTGGGCGGTGTAGTCGCCCGCCCCACCCGAACGCCAGGCGTCGCCGGCGATCGCGGCAAGACCGGCCTTGCCATCGGGTTCGAGATAGCGCCCACCGCGGAAATAGACGGTGATGTTGACGAGCGGGAAATCGCTGTCCTTCATGGCGTAGACGGGCGTGCCGTCGGCCAGTTCGAAACGCAGAGAGTCGGCATCCGGCACCTCGAATGTAAGGTCAGGGAAGACCAGCTTCTCGGGCCGGTCCGGGATATCAGCGGCAGTAACAGTCGCCGCGGCGACCGTCAGGGCCAAAACTGCAACGGTATATTTCATCAAACGGCGCATGTCACTCCCCCTCTCCGGCCGCCGCCTTGAGCATCTCAAGACGTTCTGTGGCCTTTTTGATCACGAGTTCCAGCCCCGGTTTGATCTCGGGCGGCACCTGGGCCAGCATGCCCTGCATCTGCACCAGACCCTGTTCGAGTTGGGCGGGGTCCTCGATCGTATTGATCTGTGCCAGTGACTGTTTGGCCATGGCTTTGGCCTGGCCCGAAAGTGCGGCCAGCTCGGGATCTTCTTCGCTGCCCTCATTGCGGAAGTACCACAGAGCATTCAGTCCGGTTTCGGTGAAATAGGTGTTGGAGACGCGCTGGATGTCCTCGGTCGTGACCGCCTCGATGCGGGCCGACGACTCGTTGAGGAAGCTCCAGTCCTCCCACACGTCGTAGAGGAGCAGTTGCAGGAGCAGGAAGAAGTCGGACTGGAGACGGCGGTACGAACCGGCCAGATTCTGGTTTTTGACCTTCTGCAATTCGCGGTCGCCAACCGGTTCCGCTTTCAGCTGGTCAATCTCGTAGATCAGGGCATCTTCCACCATCTGGTGGTCGATACCATCTGCGACCTCGGCGCCGACTTCCACGGAGCCCCCGTACTTGAGCGCGTTGTAGCTCGAGTAGGGCTCGCCGGTAGCCAGCTGTTTTTCCTCGACCAGGCTCTTGTAGAGCCGGCCGGTACGGTCATTGAGGATCGCATTCATGACCTCGAGGGCGTAGTAGTCGGTGTGGCCGAAGGGCACCGTGTGCCAACGCAACTGCACCGAAGGGTTGGTGTCGGCGGTGGCCTTCATGCGGCGTTCGGCGAGCTGTTCGATTTCCTCGGTGACCACCGGCGGCGGCGGGTTTACGCCGCGCGGGATGCGGCCCAGATACTTCTGAGCCAGCTCCAGCGCCTCTTCAGAGTCGAAATCGCCGACCAGCGCGGTCGTGATGTTGTTCGGTGCGTAGTAGGTGGCAAAGAACTTCTCGGCCTGATCGCGGGTGATGGACTCCACGTCCGAGGGCCATCCCACGACGGGGTGGTGGTAGGGGACAGAGCCCCAGAACATCATGTCGAACTGTTCCTCGAACTTGGCGGTCGGGTTGGACTCGGTCCGCATGCGGCGCTCTTCGCGCACCACGTCGCGCTCGGTGTAGAACTCCCTGAAGACCGCGTTGAGGAGGCGTTCGGACTCCATCCAGAACCACAGCTCGAGCTTGTTGGCGGGCACCGTGATGAAGTAGATGGTGAAGTCGTTGCTGGTGCCGGCGTTCATGCCGGAGGCTCCGGCTTCGGTATAGATCTGGTCGAACTCGTCCTTGACGATGAACTCTTTCTGCTGCGCCTGGAACGCCTGCATCTTCTCGCGAAGTTCGGCCAACCTTTCGGTCTGGTTTTCCGGCAGGTAGATGCTGCCCTCGAACTCGCCGCGGCGTTTCATATCGCGCATGACCTCGTACTCGGCCTCCATTTCGATCCGGAGTGCGTCGAGTTGGGCCATGACCTCGGCCTCTTGCTCGAAGTCCGAGGTGCCGATGGTCGGGCTGCCCTTGAACATCATGTGTTCGAATAGATGTGCGATGCCGGTGGCCCCGACCTCCTCGTTGACCGACCCTACGTGGGTCACCCAACCTGCCGAAACCGTTGGGCTGTCGTGGCGCTCGACCATTAATACTTTCATTCCGTTGTCCAGGAAAACCTCCTGGACGGGTACCTTGGCCTCCTGGGCTGTGACGGCAAATGTGCTGAGCAGCACGACCATCATCAGACCGGCAGCCATCGTGTGACGCCGAAGTCTCATTGCTTCGCTCCTTCCGTGTTGGTGTTGTGAGTGTTGCGCTTCCGGTGGGGGCGGCCCCGATATTTTTTCAGGCTCGAATTCACAGACTCTCCCGGCTTTCTCTTGCGGTGCGCAGATGATACTACGACCGACTGACGTTTGGGTTTTCTCTCGCAGCGGACCGTATCGTACTTCTTCATCTCGCCGTGCGCCCGACAACCAGCAAAATTGACGGGCTGGACAGCAACTGGAGAGGAATGTAACGTTGCCCTATCGGAGGCCAGATGAGTGAATTGCTGTTGGCCCTGGATGTGGGTAACACCAATACCGTGGTTGGTTTATTCCACGGCGATCGGTTGCGGACCCACTGGCGGCTGACGACTCACGCGGAACGCACCGCGGACGAGGTCGGGATGTGGTTGCACCAGCTTTTGCGGTGGGAAAAGGTGGACCCGGACGACCTGGCCGCGGTGGCCATCGCTTCGGTGGTGCCGCCGATCGACCCGCGGCTCAACGAAGGGGTCCAACGGTACCTTGACAGAACGCCCTTTTTTGTCACGCCGGGGATCAATTCGGGGATGCCGCTGCTGGTCGACGCGCCGCAGGAACTCGGCGCCGACCGTTTGTGCGATGCCGTCGCCGCCTATGCGGAGCACGGCGGGCCCTGCCTGGTGCTCGATTTCGGCACCGCCATTACCTGGGAGGTCGTGTCCGCGAACGGTGAGTACCTCGGCGGCGCCATCGCCCCGGGCCCGGGTGTCACCGCCGAAGCCCTGTCGTTGAAAACTGCAAAGTTGCCCAGCGTCGCCATGGCCCCTCCGGATCGGGTGATCGGCAAGGGGACCGTGGACAGTATCCAGTCCGGTCTCTTTTTCGGGTATCTGGGTCTGATCGAGGGTGTTACTCGAAGGATTCTCGACGAGCTGGGTGAGGCGACGGTGGTGGCGACGGGAGGTCTGGCGGGTGCGTTTGCCGCCCACACCGAGTTGATCCAACACGTCGAGCCCGATCTGACCCTGCACGGATTGAGGTTGCTCTGGCAGCTCAATCGAGAGGGGTCGGAGTGAGCCCCAAAGGACGCGAAGCGCGCAAGGAGGTTCGGCAGCGCATCCGCAAGCGGGTCGAGGAGAAGATGCGGCCGCTCACGCTGCCGAATTTCATCACCCTGACCCGAATGGCGATGGTGCCGTTTTTTGTGATCGCGGTGTCGGATCAAGACTACCGCCTCGCCTTGTGGATCTTCGTGATCGCGGGTCTGACCGATGCTTTTGACGGTTTTCTGGCGCGCCGCATGGACATGACGAGCCGGGTCGGCGCCTACCTCGACCCGATCGCCGACAAGATGCTGATAACCGTCGCCTATATCGCGTTGACGTTCCCACAGGGCCAGGCGGTGGTGATTCCCCTGTGGTTGACCATCCTTGCTCTGTTCCGCGACTTCGTCATCATGATGGTTGCGGGGGTGCTTTACATGGTCGAGGGGCTGCGGGAGTTCCCGCCATCCCCGATGGGCAAGGCCACCACCTTCGCCCAGGTCGTGACCATCGCAGTGGTGCTTCTGGCCAACGTATTTCCGGTGCCCTTGTGGATCCCGACGGCCTGCTTCTACCTGTCGTTCATCCTCGTGATCGCGTCTGCATTCAACTATATCTACCGCGTCAGCCGGTTCGTCGAAGAGGAAAGACAGGCGCGGCAGAGCGATGAAGAAGAGATTGTGGGGGAGTGAAGAATTTCGGATTT
>RCNF010000906.1_pt1 | contig 15399 bp, 12 predicted proteins | sample 2041311 | NCBI WGS metagenome assembly RCNF01 (sample SAMN09708228, study PRJNA481090) | Marine sediment metagenome, whole genome shotgun sequencing project. | biome: marine sediment; feature: ocean; material: sediment; isolation source: Sewage treatment plant 2 marine sediment (STP2) ... | reverse complement strand
CGATACTGTTGAAAAACTCCCCAATGCATCATGTAAATGAGATAATAACGTCTTGTTATTATTCATGAGAATTCACCGCCATGATGGGACAGTTAGCTGCTAATCAGAATGCTTTGTTTTATGATTTTAATCTTGAACAACGCATACCCGATAAACACCTGCTTAGAAAAATAGATCAGTTTCTCGACTTCGATCAAATACGTTCACACCTTCATCCATTTTATAGTCACACCGGTAGACCTTCCATTGACCCCGAGTTAATGATTCGGATGCTGCTTATTGGTTATTGTTATGGCATTCGTTCAGAGCGACGCTTATGTGAAGAAATAGACTTCAACTTAGCTTACCGCTGGTTTTGCCATATAGGCCTGGAAGACGAGATTCCAGATCATTCTACTTTTTCAAAAAACAGGCACGGACGTTATCGCGACAGCGATACTTTCCGGTTTGTTTTTGAAACGGTGGTTCAACGTTGCATGGAAGAACATCTCGTTAAAGCCGAAGGTTTTGCTGTGGACGGTAGTTTGATTCATGCAGATGTCAGCCGGCAAAATGCCGTTAGCAGAAATAAAGTCATTGATTGGGGGCCAGCGAATAAGCAATCTCGCCCTGTTAAAGAATACCTGGAATCACTCGATGATGAATGTGCGCCAACCACGCGCGCAAGTACATCGTTAACCGATCCTGAAGCGTATTGGACGGCATCACGAGGTAAAGCGCAATTTGCTTACTCAACAAACTATATGCTTGATATTCAATTCGGCATCATCGTCGATGTTGAAGCATCGCCCGGTAATCGTAGTGATGAAGTCGCTTGTACACAATCAATGCTCGATAGGATTGAATCGAACTATGACATAAAACCAAAAAGATTAATGGGCGATACTGCTTATGGCACGGGTGAGATGCTTGAGTGGCTGGTTAAAGAAAAACAGATAGAACCTCACGTTTCTGTTTGGGATAAATCTACTCACAAAGATGGTACGTTTGGCGGCTCAGACTTCACCTGGCATGAAGAAGAAGGTTATTATCAATGCCCGGCAGGAAAACGATTACAACGTTTTCGACGTGCGTTTAAAAAACCACGCACAGGTATTACAAAAGCTAATACGATTAACTATAGCGCGAGTAAATATGATTGCGATGTTTGTGAATACAAACATCAGTGTTGCCCAAACACAGATACACGAAGAATAAAGCGCAGTATTTATGAAGCATCACGGGATGTTGCACGCGCCATTAATCAAACCGATCAATTTAAAAAACAATCATCTGCTGAACGTAAAAAAGTTGAAATGGCTTTTGCGCACATGAAGCGTAATCTCAATTTTCACCGTCTCCGACTGCGCGGCATTAAAAGTGCCAATGACGAATGCATTTTAGTTGCTACCGTTCAAAACCTGAGAAAGTTAGCGAAATATCGAGGTCAACCACCACCAAAAAAGAGGATAAGTGTGCCTGAAATTTAAGTATTCGGGTAAAAAGAACAAAAACATTAACCACTAAACCCGTATTTATCAATCATCTTCGATAAATACAAAAAAGCACTAAGAGAACAACCTTCTCCGTTCGGTAGCTTCGCTTAAAAACAGAGTTTTTCAACAGTATCGGCCGCATCTTCTCCTTCGGGGTCATGAGTTGACAGGGCATTGTCGACCCATATCGGTCACTTAACGATTGGTATGGAGAGCTGGCGTCTCCTGGCTACTATATAGTAAATACATCTTTAAAACTGAAATGAGCCATATACCTAATTTGATGTAAGTCTATTAAAAGGCATCTAATTGAATTAACAGAATATCCATACGAGGATTCTATGTGGGTGGGTGATTGCTCACTTGCTTTTGTCAGTAACGGCAAGATTATGTATGTAAGTCCACCTTTAGTTGCATATTCGTGTCTATATAAACGTTTGAAGGGCTATTTTCTCTGTTTTTTTAAAGTTTTTTCCTATAGGCAATAAGGGTCAAAGCAGCAATCACAGGCCTGTCTCAATTACTGGGACAGGCGCGATTATGTGTTGGGACGACGAGCACCGGGTATGTGGATTTTTGAAGGATACCTTTGCTGACACTACCCATAAGAAGTTGATACATCGCACCCCATCCATGAGAACCTACAATAATCATGTCTACATCCAGATCAGAGGCCTCCTTTAAAATCATTTCTACCGTTTCGCCGTGCACAAGCAAGGCTGTTGTCTCAATTCCTGCATTGCGCATTCTGTTCGCAAGTTCTTGAATCTGGCGATGTTCGGAATGAAACTTCTTTGTTAGAGATTCCCGTGCCGCCTGCGGATCCACTTTAAATTCTACATAGCCTGGTACAGGCTCGGCATTGTGCAGCAGCCAAACCTGTACTGAGGCTGACCTGGCAATTTCTTCTATTTTTTTCACAATTATTTCTGTGCAGCCAGAAAGGTCAACACAAACCAGAAGCTTCATATTATCTCTCCATCAGTTACACATCATGTAGTAAATAGTATCAGCTTGATGCATTAGTTATTTAGACAAGTTAGAGTCAAGAGCAATCAGATATACATGGCACTAATTATACTTCGTGCAAAGTTCTCTATACATATGAAAACAATATTAAAATATTTACAGTAACTTAAGCAAATAAATAATTAAAACTCATCATAGAGACTGAGGCTTAATGACTCCTGCAATAACAGGATATTCAATTACACTGATTAAGTTCGGATTTTCACTCATGCTGTTTATTTAACCGGCATGGCAAATATCACAATAAACGCCAGAATAGTTGCCAATAATGTAAAACGCAGCATGTACAAATAGTAGGCTTTGTGTTTGTAATGATGGCGGCTCGCAATAATAGCAACGACACACTGCAATAAGTAATACACTGCAAAAGCACGTGAGGCGAAGGAGATGATTTCTAGCAGGTCTGCAGTCCAAACCAATATGATTGCCATTATTGACACTACCAGGTAACCCTTGTTGGTCGATAGTTTCCTGTTACTACTTTCACTCGCCAGACATCCTGCACCAACGGTATCTGCGACAGCCGCACTGAACTGGCTCATAACTGCGGCTACAATCAACATCAGGGGTAAAACTGCAGCTGCCAGCCCGGTTGCGGCAACTATTTCCGCAATATGGATATTGGCAAGGTTAATGTGTTGCACAATTGGCATCAACGCAATAACTGATAAAACATAAAGTGCACCTGAAATTAACTGTGCCCGCCTCATGGTTTGCACCCGGATTTCAGCGTTATATTTTTCACCCAGAAAACGCGATGTTTCAAATCCTTGAACTACAAGTAAAATACCGGACAGCATAAACAACCTGGTTATCAAGTCTCTGTCCTTAACGTCAAAAGAAAGTACTTGTTCAGATTGTACAAAGTTAAAATCGTATACAAATATGCCAGTCAACAGTGCGGCAACAATCGACAACTGTATAGACATTGAATAAGCCTCAAGTTTTTCCAGCCCGCCCAGACCGCGAATAAAACCGGTTGTAGCAATAAAAACTATGATGATCGTGGTCATGAGTCTTTCAAGGTTAGGTGAATGCTCAAATCCTATGTAGGTATGCAGAAAAGACGACAGTAACGACAAATAGAATGCAACAGCAGTTACGTATGCAAATGAAAGCACCGCATTTGCGAATAAATCGATTTTGTATATTAAAGGATTTGCTTTCCTGTCATGCAGTAGAGATTCGGCATGAATTATATTGAAGCGAATAACACCACCAATTGCGTAGGCCAGCACAACAATGCCGATGACTGCGACAGGAGAATACACACCGACAACACTGGCAAGTAACGGAGCGATGATCAGAAAACCGCTGCCTATTATGGAAGAAAGTGGCGTAAGTGTTGCCTGCCAGTATCTGCTTTTGGTCAGCCGAGGCTGGAACATAAACACCAACACACCGACTGCAATAAAAACAAGCACTATGTTCAGCATACCCACTCCGATTTATATATAGTATTTCGCTTTATATATAACGCTACAACAGGAGACGATCTGGTTAACTGAGTTGCAATATGATTAACATGGAAAGTTCAGCTACCATAAGCATCAAGATGGAATATCAACTGCACTGTAGGTTTCTGAATCGCTATCGCAAATCGGATGATATATTAAAGGTAACTACTACTCTTTAAACATCAAGATTCCACTGATTATCAGAAAAACACACAATCCATCAAGTAATACACCAATACACAATTCGTCTCCTTATTTTTAATACTAACACTTTGACAATTTAGATACATTAATCTTCAGCTTATATGGAGTTTGATCCATTGCCAACTGTCAGGGCTTATTGAAAATAGTGTATCAACCTGTCTGATCAAGACTGAGCTAACCACATATAAGTTCAGCCAACAAGACTCTGGTCTTATCGGTTTAATTGGATTAGCTAAATGTAAAGCTCACGTTTAGTATCACCTGAATCCGTAATTTCGAATGTAGCCTTCATGATTATTCATACAAATTTAGTCTGTCTACATTATATGGATTGATCAATGTGTTTTTTGAATAAAAATTGTCATCATTTTCTGCTGTTCAATAGAAATGATTACCATTCAACTTATTCGGTACACACTGATCCTGTGAGGTCTCAGGTTTGCCCGCAATAATTGGCCTGACTTTATCCGTAGGCCAGTTTCTGATACACCGTTTGAAAGGCATGAAGTGAACGGCAACCTTTGCCAAAGCTTATTTTGATGTAGCGCGATGTTCTGACGATTCGTGCTGCAACATACATCAGTTCTTGCATCACAGTTTTAATCCGTCGCCTTTTCGCCTTGTTCCGCTTGGGCGACTTAGATCCCAGCAATCCGTTTTGCCCAATCCAACGCAGGATATTGTATACCAGTACACTGGTTCCCAGCACCAACGCATTGGTGGCGAATTTCCCGGAGGGTAACCGTTCGATATCCATGTCAGTCTTGAATTCACTGTGGAACTGTTCCGATGTGCCATGGTCCGCATACAGCTGAATGATGTCTTCTTCACTGATATCCAGACTTGTCCACCACCCTTCAAGATCAATCTCAGGGACAAGCAATATCTGCCCCCGTTTATCAATGGTTCTTTCTGTTAAACGGATGACCTGTCGTACCGAATATTCATAGCCTCGCCATTCCCGTGAAGTCTGTATGCTGAAGGCGGTTGTCCGCTTGCCTTCCCGCGGTGTCTCCCATTGTCCATTTTGTTCTGCCAGATCAAGCCAATGGGTTTTATCCTGTTTACGGGGATTCCATTTAATGAGGAAATCAACAGGTGTCTGGTTTTCATTGGCTTGGTTGTGTTCAAGGATGACGTCGATGTTCTCGATGGAGTCGTTGCCGCCGTCGAGCCTGAGCAAGAGTGGTTGTGTTGTTATTTGCCGGGCATGTTTTAATGCGTTTGCCAACAAGGCCGGCGTGTCTTTCTGGCAATGTTGTTTGCCTTCACGGAATTCAAAGTCAATACAATAGCCTTCCTGACCGAGGTATACCGCCATGGGTGCAAACCCGTCATGTCCCTTGTAGGTTCTCGACACGCCTTCTTTATGGCTTCCCGAATTATCCATAGGGGTAACATCGGCATCGATCGGAATATGACCGGTGGACAAGGGGTGGAGTGTCGGCTGGATATTGCACAAAAAGTCCCGACTGGCTTTCTCGACAATGGGTAGGAATTTATCGGCATGATTATCCATGCGTTGGCGCAGCGTTGCTTCACAAGGGATATCGTTGATATCCATTGCGCTCATGAAATAGAATTCACTCTCAATGGTGTTAATGGCTTCAAAATCGTTTTTACCAATACTCAGTAATGCCAGGTAGCTTTTGATGACATCGGAATGCTTTATGCCATGGCGTAACGGGATGTTTGCATCCAGTTGCTTACTCAGGTTGGTGTGATGCTTTATGGCTTGACCGATCAGTGATAGTCCACTGTGGCTGATGATGTCGGTATTAGATTGTTCAATTTTCAAGTGCTTCATATTTCACTTGCCGGGTGACTTTTTGAGAGCGTCTATTTTAACAAAATAGGCTTTAAATAGCGGCATTATTCGCTTATTTATTGCTAATCAAGTTACGGATTCAGGTATCAGTTAAACATTCTTCAATTGAGCCCTGTCATTGTGCGGGGTTTTGTTTGTCTAAAAGTCTGATGTTGTTAATGGTTGATCTGACACCTGCCCATAACACAGGTCTGTCAAAGGATTCATTAAGGGGCGCTAACCGACCCAGAAGTGACTTTTAGTAGTCTCTAATAGTAGCTGTGATTAACAGGTAGTCTGTTCTTTTGTTGACAATTATTCCTATTTCGTTATGGTTAAAATATTGGTTTATATAATTTCAAAATAAACCTTTCGCCATTAATCTTAAGGAAATCGTGCTAACAGATCCTTGATTTTAGTGATAAGCAATCTTAAACCTAACGATTCAATAATACTGCAACCTTGCTAACTTCATGGTTGATTAGTCCTTACGTCAGATTTTCCAAAATGACCGCATGGGGAAGCTGACTCAAAACATTAGTTGCGGCTGTCAGGAGAATGATGATGAGTAAAATAGTAGAAGAGGTGATCTCAGCAAATGCTAATTATGTCGTCGGCTTTGGTGACAAAGGCAATCTGCCAATGCCACCTGGTAGACAGTTTGCCATCCTTACCTGTATGGATGCTCGTTTAGACCCTGCTAAATATGCTGGGCTAGCCGAAGGTGACGCTCATGTAATTCGAAATGCTGGAGGCAGAGCGAGTGATGATGCTATTCGTTCATTGGTAATCTCATATAAATTATTAGGGACAAAAGAATGGTTTGTAGTTCATCATACCGACTGTGGAATGGAAACATTTACAACTGACATAATGGGTAATCTACTCTCAGGTAGTCGTAAAACTTCAAGTGTGGATGAGACAGGCTGGCATGACAGTAACGCGGGCGGAGGAACAACAGATGGAAAATACATCAATTGGTTAACCATTAGTGATAATGCCAAGAGCGTCGTTGAAGACGTAGAGCGAATCAGGAGCAACTCAATGGTTCCTTCGGATATTCCAATTTATGGCTATATCTATGATTGCAAAACAGGGAAATTGGTAGAAGTACCTGAAGCAACGGCCGCAGGGAAGGCAAGTTAAATTCGAATATATTCCTTAAGACAATCAAAAGCGGTTCCTTCGGGAGCCGTTTTGTTTGTACAGTCTGGGCCGCATATTCGCGGTTGAGATACTGAGCTGATAGGGCCCTTGTCCAACCCATAAAAGACGGTGGCGATTTGTCATGAATACATAGGCATGAAATCTGAACTCATACTTTCTATTCCACGGTCAGTCGTGCGGTGAAGCCGTATGAGAAAATGGAAACTGCTATTGGCTGACTCCGTTACGGTGTGATATTGAGTCAAGTAAGCTGGAGGCTTATGAGCCTCTAACTTACCGTGCTGGGTCTATTTGGCAGCAAGTGGTTTTATTTCTAACTCTGCATTACTTGCCGGTAAGAAACTATAACTTGCATAGATGTTCTGAGCCTCTTTTGTAGCAAGGTACTTCAGGAAACGTTGTGCATTTTCCTTGTTGCGGGCATTAGTCATGGGGCCAATCGCATAGGCAACTTTTTCCTGTTTATTATAGGGCGCAGGGATGGCAACACCCGCTATAGCTCGGCCTTCGTTTTTTGCATGGGCGACTTCAGTAGTCCAGACGATACCAACATCAGCTTCGCCATCTTCAATGCGTTGCGGCGTCTCTCTATGGTGGCGTGATGTAAACCATGTTTTACCTGCTACGGCCCAGCAACTCTTGCATTTTTGTCCGCCCGTTACTTTGTCATACAAACCCAGATCCTGTAGCATTTCGCTGCCATAAAATTTAAATATTCCTTCAGTCAGGGGGTTGGGATGAGATTGTACGAGGTCATCTCGTCCAAGGTCTTCAGGGCCTTTTATGTTTTTCGGGTTGCCCTTCGCGACCATCAGTTCAAGTTTGTTATGAACATATACCATGTGTTCATTCATCAGGCCTTTAGCATTAAGCGTTTTAAGATGATTAATATTGACACTGGCAAACAGGTCAGGGTTCATCGCTGTCTTTTTACCATCAATTTGACCCTGTTCTAACAGCTGTTTTTTTAGAATTTGTCCGGGTGGAATCGTTTCCACATACACCGTTTTAATAGTGGTATTTTTAGACTGGAAGTCTTTAATAAGATCTTCCATGACCATGAACTGGTTACCTGCCAGATACATGACTAAATCAGCGTTATACGAATCACTGATATTTTCGTATTTAATGTCTCCATTAGAATAAAAAGTTCGGTAATCATGCTCTTGTCCCGCGCCTTTTTCTTCTATCGAAAATGCTGGACTCGAAAGCGCGCTTAGCATCACGATAGCGGTCATCGTAATAGACGATATCTTCATATTATTTCCCCTTGTTTTAAGATAAATCGAAAAGTGCCTGTTTCACTGACAGATAGTGAAAGACGTTTAATACTGGCGACTTATTCCCATTTATTTAAATAGAGCATTGATGTAGTGATGATTAAAGCGATATCCTGAGTGTGTGTTTGGCGTGTTTTGGGTGAGCGTAAAAACTCATGACAGTCCGCTCATTGCCTCAGATGCTACTTCACTGAATATGCTTGAGTTGACGTGTCAGAACAGCAGACATTCGTGCAAGTTATTTGAAGGTGAAAATTCTAACCTTACCGGACTGTTAGAGAAAAACCCGGGACAGAGAGCAATTGTTATTCCAGTTGTTTGTCCATCTGTTGAAGCAGCAACACACTACCATCATTGGTTATGTCGCCTCCGCTAAATTCAGCCTCAAATTTACGGCGATTTAATGCTGGAAATGAAAGGTTTTTTTGAGTACAGTTTGTTATAGGCGATTTCTTTGATAGTTCTTTCTAAGTGACTGAATTATATAATTTTTTAAGAAAGCGCCCTTTTTTCGTGAGATATTCAGACTAACCTAAGTCACAACATGGAACTGGAGAGATCTCCATTGCGTGGCATATTGGCATGGCAGATTGCGCAAGTAAGTTATGATGGCACAGTAACCGTTTTGCACGTTCACTTAAAAAACAACAACAGATAAAGTTTAATGGTTGATATCATGAATAAATTACACAAATCAATAGCACTAGCAATAATTATAGCAATAGCCCTGGGAATTCTGGCACTGCTTATGCCAACAGCAGTCTCAGCCAGCACCGCGGATGATGAAACAATCGCATCAATAAAAGCACATAACAATTTCCAGCATTACTAGCCTTCTTCTCATAGTGACGCAATTCGAAAGGATCGAATTTGAACATTCAAAGGCGACCCGAAAGGTGACTAATTTTGCCGGGAGTATAATAGAATGGCGGATGCCAGCCAGACAAATTCGACTGGATCAAATTTGAACTGCCATGGGCTGCCCGTAGGGTGAAACCCATGGGTGGGTGGAGTAATGGCGAATTACAGGAAGTAATTTGTAACGGCCTGGATGCCTGCAGTAACGAAATGAAGGTTCTTAAATCCTAATAATCAACAACATATAACCTCGAACACTTTGGTAGTATCAGCCGCAACATTAAGTGCATGATGCACACAAAAATTATGCAGTTCAGGGAGGGTAAGGAAAAAAACAATTATAATAATTAATGTCATCTCGAAGCACTGATCCCTACATGGATGTAGGTTATTAGGGCAACGCAGGACGCAGTTGCCGAGAGATCTTAAAGTCCAAAGTACAAGATCTCTCCTCAGGTCGAGATGACAGTATAAAGGTACGGAAAACCCAGCTGCAGAACAACAACGATCGCTAACAAATGATCCAGAAGGGATTCGACACCGTAGCCGCGGGTTACGACCACCCTTGTTATCCTTCTTCCCGAAACCGCCAGGCGTCTGATCGAACACCTTAGCCTCGAACCACATCACCACCTGCTCGACGTCTGCACCGGCACCGGTTGCGTCGCCTTAACTGCCGCAGAAAAATTAAGCCAGGGCAAAGTCACCGGCATCGATCTCTCCTCCGGCATGCTGCAGCAGGCAGCAAATAAAGCCGCAGCAAAAAAACTGAACAACACCTATTTCAAACAGATGGATCTCGAACACCTGGAGTTTGAGAACGGGATATTAGATGCAGCTACCAGCAGCTTTGGTCTGTTCTTTTTAGAAGACATGACCCATGCCTTGAGCAATATCGCCAGTACGGTGAGGCCGAAAGGAAAAGTCGCCATCACCAGCTTCACCGGCGAAGCCTTCTCACCCATGGCCGATATACTCATCAAACGTTTCGAGTCCACCGGCAGAATAGTACCGCCTTTGTCATGGCGACGCCTGGCAACGGAAGAATTAATTAAAGAACAGTTCAATGCCGTAGGCATAACAAAAGTTGATGTTTACCACGAGCCGCTGGCATACCAGATGACCGACCCACAGATGTAGTGGGATGTTGTCTGGAACGCCGGGTGGCGGGTGTTGCTTAATCAAATGACTGAAGAAGAACAGAAAGAGTTTGAAGAGATTCACCGAAAAGAAATCGCTGAATTGCTTGGTGATGATGGGGTGTGGTTCAACACCGAGGTAATAATCGCAGTGGGCAAAAAGTGACCATAGCTATTCTGTCATCTCGACAAAAGGAGAGATCTTAAACGCAGGAAGGATAAGATTTCTCTCACAGGTCGAAATGACAGTGTATTCAACTACATAAACACGCATTTAAGTGGTAGGATGCCTTCATAATAATAATAACGGTACATGAATGGATATTACTCTCACCTCATCGGTGAAGTAACGTACAAAAGGCCTATGTCGCCAAATTCCACATTACTCGAAGCAGCAACCCGCGAAGAAATCGATAAAAAACTTATCTCTGCTGGCTGGGCCATTCAGGATAAAACTCGCATCAACTTATTCGAAAAGCTCGGCGTTGCTGTCCGTGAAATGGACACCAGTACTGGCCCGGCTGATTACATGTTATTCATCAATGGTGAAGCCTGCGGCATTATCGAAGCTAAACGTGAAGGTAAAAATCTAGGTGGTGTTGCTGAACAGTCACAGCGTTATGCCACTTCCACCGTAAAACACATCCAACGTGCCGCAGCGAATGATGCAGCCTTATCTTTTTTATACGAAGCCACCAATCACGAAATTCGTTTTCGTGATGAGCGCGACCCGCATCCACGCTCACGTAACGTCTTCCACTTCCATAAACCCGAAACCTTAAAGGCATGGATAGAAGAGGGCAGAAGCTTTCGAGATAGACTGCAAGACTTTCCTGAATTAATCACAGTAGGCTTGCGCGCCTGCCAAATAGAAGCTGTTCACGGCATCGAATACAGCCTAAAACAAGCCAAGCCCCGCGCCTTATTACAAATGGCCACTGGCTCCGGTAAAACTTACGCCGCTGTTACCCAGGTGTATCGTCTGGCCAAATTTGCTAAAGCTAAACGCGTATTGTTCCTGGTCGACCGTGGCAACCTCGCCACCAATGCCAAAGATGAATTTGAACAATTCGTCATCCCCAACGATGGCCGCAAATTCACCCAACACTACAACGTCAACATCCTCGGCCGCGCCGGCATACCCGACGCCACCAAAGTCACCATCTCCACCATACAGCGCATGTATTCCCAACTCACCGGCCAGGAGTTAGATGACGAAGCCGACGAACACTCAGGCTTCGAAACAGATTGGATCGAAGATTCGCAAATAAGCACGGTGAACGATGTACAGGGAAGTACAAGTGTCGCGGGAGGCACGACGCCGGGAGCGACCAAAGAACCTCGCCCCGTAAGCTACAACCCCAGCATTCCCATAGAAGAGTTCGATGTCATTATCATCGATGAATGCCACCGCTCCATCTATAATCTTTGGCGCCAGGTGCTCGAATATTTCGATGCCTTTCTCATTGGACTTACTGCCACACCCACCAAAAAAACCATTGGTTTTTTCAACCAAAACCTGGTGTCCGAATACACCCACGAAGATGCCGTTGCCGATAAGGTGAATGTGGGTTACGACATATACCGTATAAAAACGGAAATGACAGAAAAAGGAAATAAAATAGAGGCGGGCACAGTCGTTAATATTCGCGACAGACTCACTAAAAAGCAACGTCGTGAATTGCTAGATAAAGAAGAAGAATGGATAGCCAAACAACTTGACCGTAGCGTACTAGCCCCCAACCAAATTCGCACCGTCATCGAGGGCTATAAAGAACGCTGCCTAAAAGAATGTTTCCCAGAACGTTCTTGGGTGCCCAAAACACTCATCTTCGCTAAAGACGACGACCACTGTGATCGTATTGTCGATATGGTGCGCGAAGTGTTTAATGAAAGTAATGAGTTCTGTAAAAAGATAACCTATAAAGTCGGCAAAAAAGAAGCTGAAAATGCCATTAAGGCATTTAGAACAGCGCCTACCTTTCGCATTGCAGTTACCGTAGATATGATTGCAACAGGTACAGATATAAAAGCCCTGGAATGCGTTATGTTCATGCGCGATGTAAAAAGCCAGTCCTACTACGAACAAATGAAAGGCCGCGGCACCCGCGTAATCAGCATCGACGAACTCCACAAAGTTACCCCCGATGCCCCCGGCAAAAGCCGCTTTGTGCTGGTCGATTGCGTCGGCGTAACCGAAACAGATAAAACCGAAACCAAATCACTAGAAACCAAACCCAGCGTTTCTACCGAAGCCCTCATGAAACAAGTCGCCAGAGGCGATCGCCACTCAGACACACTACGCGCCCTCGGCAACCGCATGATAAGGCTAGACCTAAAACTAAACGATCAACAACGCAAACACATCAACGAGCTCATAAAAAAAGCCGTACCCGAAGAAATAGCCAACAAGCTAGGCAAAGAATACCTTCCACTACCAGCACTTGCAGAGCAATCTGAAATAGTTTCGCAAGTTGAGTTGAAATTTGAAACTATTAATCGGCTAGAGAACGAGCTTGAAACACAGCTATTTAAAGCAGATAAAAACAAACAATCAATTTTAGCTTCAGCATTTACAGGGAAGTTACATTATGCAACTTAGTGAATTAAAGATAAGTAATTTTAAAGGTTTAAGTGACGAAATTTTTAAACCAAAGAGTTTCTCATGTTTAGTTGGAGAAAATAATTCAGGTAAATCTACAGTCTTGCAGGCTCTTGTCTACGCCTTAAATAGGCCTAAATCTATTCCAGTATCGATGTTTTATGATGAAGATAACCCTGTTGTTTTCAAATTGAAATTCGAAGAGGTGATGCAAGGCGATCTGAATAGGTTGAATCCAGAGCATAGAGTGAAGATGTTGCCTCTCATATATGGTGGCGAATTAACAATAACGGCTAAGTATATAAAGTCGGATGGTTTGGAATTGCTGGTTTCTAAGTTAGTGCCATCTGATGTTCGATATCGAGACGAGAGTATAGCTGAAAATTTTAGAGGTATGAGATCTGTGGCACAAGCTCGAACTGTCATTGAAACACATTATCCTGAATATCTTGCGGATCTACCTGATGGTTCATCTCCGGCACAAGCAAAAGTTTATTTGAATGACAGAATTAATCAGATTGATGCAGCACAGTTTGAATATGTTGATACAACGTTGCCATCAGGTATACCCAGCTCAATTACAGCACTGATACCAGAGCCGATTTATATACCAGCGGTAAAAAACTTTGAGGACGATCTTAAAACCACGCAGTCTACAAGTTTTGGTAGGTTGATGGGGTTATTAATGGAGGATCTTAGTCCCGACCTGCAAGATATTAACGATACCTTATTGGATCTAAAGAAGAGGTTAAATAGATATGTTGATGATAACGGTCATATGCATGATGAACGATTACCTAAAGTAGTAGAACTAGAAAATACTATTGAAGGATTTTTATCAGAAAACTTTCCTAATGTAACAGTTGATTTAGAGATTCCGCCGCCTGAAATAAAAACAATTCTGAATACTGCGAAAATATATATAGATGATGGGTCAAGGGATTTAATTGAGAATAAAGGCGATGGCGTTAAACGTTCGCTAACATTTTCTTTGCTTAGAGCATATGTTGAGATCTTATCCAGACGGAATGTAAATCAGCAAGAAATAGAAGAGGAAGATATAGATGTGGTTTTAGAGAAACCATTGATCTTCCTATTCGAAGAGCCAGAGTTATATCTGCACCCTAAAGCACAGCGAATTCTCTTTAGTACCTTAGCAACGATTTCAGAATGTTTTCAAACTGTCATTACCACGCACAGTCCCTTGTTCTTTGAACCAGGAGTGACAGCGCAATTTGTTCGTGTTGCTAAAGAGGTTGCTGAGCCAAAGCCAATAGGGAAATTGTATCCTGTAGATTTTGAGATTGGTCAAGAAAATTTAAACACATTTAGAATGGCAAAATTCGATCACTCAGAAGCTGCATTTTTTAGTAGTCATATTGTGCTTTATGAAGGTGAATCAGATGAATTCTTCTTCCGTCATGTTGCTAAAATATTAAATCAAGAATGGTCGTTTGAGGATAAAAATATTGCTTTAGTAGAAGTGGGTGGCAAAGGAAACTTTTCTAAGTTTAGAAGATTCTTCGAATCATTCGGACTAAAGGTCTCGGTATTAAGTGATTTAGATGTCTTGATCAAGGATTTTAATCATTTGGGTGCGTCTGTGGATGCCGTTAATCTTAGAGGTGCATTAATACAAAGGCTAGATCAACGTGTTAATGAATTAAATATAGAACCAGAGTTAACAGGTAAACGAGTTAAAACAGTTGTTAAAAACCCAAGATGGGTTAAGAAGTATGAGACAGCTAAGGAAATTATCCACGCAGTTATGGAAGTGGAAGCGGTAACACCAGACCAAATAGGTACATTGCATGAGTTATTTGCATGGGAAGCAGATGAATCAAGGTATACAGTGATATCCAATGATGATGAGGTTAAAACAGATGTGGTTGAGCTTATTGACATGTTAAGAACAGAAGGGATATATATATTGAGCAAAGGGGCTATTGAAGAATATTACCCAGATGACGTGACTTTGAATTGTTCAAAACCTGAACGTGCATTGAAGGTCATTGAAACTGTAACTAGTCAAGAGTTTGCTAAGGCTTTATCAGTACCATTGGCTGAGGAACGCCTGACAGAACTTGAAGAAATATTTCAACATGTTTTTGAACAGTAAAATAAACATCTACACTAGAGTTATTATTTAAATAAAAATATTATGAATAGTGAAAAACCTCAAGCACAGGGTCAGTTAGTAGATTTGGCTCTGCATACATTGGGCTGGAAAGCATTCCAGGATCTTTGTGCACAGGTTTGCGAAGAAGTATTGCAGAAACCTGTTTCTATTTATGCCTCGTCAGTAAAATTCGTGGGGTAGCTCAGGGACTGGGAGCTTCCCTAGCACGTGATACAGCGCGATTTCAGTGCATTTGAAGGTT
>RCNF010000905.1_pt1 | contig 15401 bp, 10 predicted proteins | sample 2041311 | NCBI WGS metagenome assembly RCNF01 (sample SAMN09708228, study PRJNA481090) | Marine sediment metagenome, whole genome shotgun sequencing project. | biome: marine sediment; feature: ocean; material: sediment; isolation source: Sewage treatment plant 2 marine sediment (STP2) ... | reverse complement strand
CGTCCTGTCGATGTGTCTGGAAGTCCTCGACCTGCCACCCGTAACCGAACGGGTCCTCGACAATACTGTTGTAGTTGCTGCCCGAGTTGAAAGCGCGTGCCCTGGCGTCTGGTTTCCAGATATCTCCCGGGCCGAAGAAGTACTTGTACTCGTCACCTTCGGATACACCGGAAACGTACTCTATGAAATGCTCCCCGACACGGGTCAACTGATTCCCCAGTCCCCACCCGTTGAACTCGCCGCGGACATGACATGTCGCGGCCCCGGGGGCCCACACCTTGAAAACGGTTCCTCCGGTGGCCAGTGTCGCGCCGACCGGCGCGTGGTCGAGTGTCGTGAAATCCATTGGCCATCCGCCGTCTGCAGGGACCGTTTCGGAAGGACCCGTTATGCTGAGATAATCTGTATCGGTGCCGTCCGTCAGTTCCATGTAGTAGCTGATCCCGTTTGCGGATGTGACCGGGACCTGTGCCTCCCATACATCGTACGGCCCCTTCTGCCCCACAACTGCCGCTGTTATCCAGGACGTCGAGCCGCCATCATCTAAAAAGAGGCGGGCTCCGGTGATATCATTGCTGTATGTCTGGAACCTTACCGAGAACGCCTCATTTGAGACCGGGCAGAGCGGGCGGCGGTCATGATAATCGATGTGGGACACACCTGACCATTCGACATTGTTGTCCGGTGAAGCTGCGAAAGAAGGCCCTACGAAGCTCACGAGGAGTAACAGGCTGAATATGGACCTGTAAAGATATGCGGCGCTTGATGCGTTCATTATGCTCTCCAGCTTGAATAGGCAAAGTGGGGCCCGTTACTGTTCAGAATACTTATAAATGAATATACAGAAATGGGAAGGTACATGCGAACTCTGAATACAGATCGCCTTTTTCTTGGACGATCCTCGTTTATCGGCTATAATCGCTTCATGCGAATATCAATATTTCTCCTTATCATCCTCTGTTTCACGATCACTGCGATCGTGTATGCACAGGATCAAAATGAGCAGGCTGATCCACTTGCCGAGATCTTCACCAATATTGGCACCAGGAGATCTACTGCTGATCTTCCCGCTATGAAGGACCGGAAATTTGTCCGTGCACTCGTGACCCTCAGCATGACGGACTTTTTCTTCAATAACGGCCAGCCAAGAGGTATCCAGGCGGAATTTCTCGATCGGTACGAAAAGGCCCTCAATAAGGGCGTATCGAGAAAAGAACTGATGACTCATATCACATTCATCCCCGTACCGTTCAGCGAACTGATCCCGGCACTTAATGATGGAAGAGGTGATCTTGTAGCCGCTCTGATGACTATCACCCCCGAACGCGAAAAACAGGTCACTTTCATCTCCAGTCACCGGTGGACAGTCAATGAGGTGCTTGTCACGAACAGGAATGTCACGGACATCAACAATATCATCGACCTCTCCGGACGCGAGATCTACGTCCTCCGGGGAAGCAGTTACGTAGAACATCTCGAGGAGCTCAACAGGAATTTTGCTGCCAGGATGATGCCACCGATAACTATCGTCGAAGCTAACGAAAACCTTCTGAGCGAAGATCTTCTCGAACTGGTAAATGCCGGGATACTGGAGATGACAGTGATCGATGATTTCAAGGGCGAGCTCTGGGCCCGGATATTCCCCGACATCGTCATACATAAGGACATCCAGATCAATTCCGGCGGACATATCGGCTGGGCGATCCGAAAGGACAACCCTGAACTGGAAGCCAGTCTCACTGAGTTCCTGCCTCAGGTCCGGCAACGATCCCTCTTCGGTAATATGATGATCGAAATATATTTCGGATCGACAAAATGGATCAGGAATCCGATTGACGACATCGCGCGACAGCAGCTAGGTGATTTCGCACCCCTTTTCAAGGAATACGCTGATCAGTATAACTTTGACTGGCTGGCACTCCTGGCCCAGGCGTATCAGGAATCCGGCCTCGATCATGATAAACACAGCCATGCCGGCGCAGTCGGGATCATGCAACTCCTTCCGAGTACGGCGGAGTACATCGGGTTCGATGATATCACCGATATTAAGGACAACATCCACGCAGGTGTGAAGTATCTCGCTTTCCTGAGGGAGAGGTACTTCTCTGATCCCGAGATGAGTGATATCGACCGTTTTGCCCTTACATGGGCGGCCTACAATGCAGGTCCCGCCAAGGTGACGAAAATGCGGGCCAGGGCGGAGCAGATGGGACTCGATCCGAATAAATGGTCCCAGAACGTGGAGTATGCCGCACTCAGCATGGTCGGCCAGGAAACGGTGAAGTATGTCGCCAATATCTACAAGTACTACATCGCTTATTCGCTGTCGCGCGAACTGCTGGACAAAAAAACTGAACAGCTGGAAGCTATAGAGAAATCAGACAGGCAGTAGTTTCTCCGATGTATCATCCGGTCAATCAACCCGCGCCTTACATGCATCAATCTCATGCGCAAGATGATGGAAGTTGTCCCCGGTAACAGGCAGGGGAATGGCGGGTACCAGCTTATCGCATGTCCGCTTGAATTCAGCGTACACTAACCGGCTGATACGATCATTATTTCGATATGACATGTTTCCTGCGAGGACCATATAGGGATGCTGTCTCATCAGAACATTTCGGCTCACTCTGCCGATGATCCCACGCATTGAATAGAATCTGCGAACGCACGTGTTCAACTCTTCAAGTATCGCGTCCCTGCTGAAATGCTTGTAGCGTGCGACAGGAAGCGTCAGCGTGTAGTATTTCCAGTCCTCAGGGAATCGATTTGAACTTATCCGTCCTTCCTCCTCCATCTTGTTCCAGAGCCTGGTCCCGGGCAGCGGCGTCAGGATAAGCATGTTGAGAAAATCAAGGCCGTACCTTTCGGCTGTATCCGCGATCTGCGTTCCCGTCCCCGGCTTGTCAACGTCGAGACCCAGGATAAATGAACCGGCAACGCTGATCCTGTGTTTCTGTATCCTGCGAACGGACGCCCTGAAATCCCGGTGATTCTGGATATTGTATTTCTTTTGAACTTCTTCCAGCCCGTCAGCAGAAATCGATTCAAATCCGATGAAAGCACCGATACATCCGGATTTCCGGGCAAGTCGCAGCAGTTCCTCGTCATCCGCTATATTTATAGTCGCCTGGCAGATCCACTTCTTGCCCAGATTCGCCTCGATCATCGCCCGGAACAGGTCCTTGGCACGTTCGATATGATCCTTACGTGTACCAATGAGATTATCGTCTACTATGAGTACATGTTTTTCCCTGATCAGCCTGAACTCCGCTATGATATCCTCATTTGAGCGTCGGCGGTATTTTTTGCCGTTAAACGGTCCAACGCTGCAGAAACTGCAGTTGAGAGGGCAGCCGCGCGTAGTCTGTATGGATCCGAAATGATAGCCGGTCGGGAGGAGATCATGACGTGCCGGAGGCGTTCTGTCCATCTCAGCATGGCCGCCCCTGTACAGGGGCTTCATTTCTCCGAGTTCCGCGTCTCTCACTACCTGTGCCCAGATACTTTCCGCTTCACCAGTCACTACGGTGTCTACTTTTTCCAAAGCTTCCTCATGTCGCATCGTGGCGTGTATCCCGCCCATCACAACAGGCACTCCCCTGTCATGAAAAGACGCGGCCAGCGCATATGCGCGGGGCGCTTGAGATGTGAACGCTGTGATCCCTACCAGGTCCGGACGAGGCATATCAGAATACTCAGGAACACCCGTATTCTCATCCACGACAGTAATTTCCCACTCAGCCGGGGTAAGTCCTGCCAGCACGAGCAACCCAAGTGGTTTCCAGACGCGATACTTGTTCCAGTAATTCGTTGTATTGTTTACATTCACCAACGGATTTCGTGGATTAATAAGAAGCAGTCGCATTTTCTCTCCCTGTATATTTCTAAGGATCATCAAACTTCAGCCGCCATGTGCAGCATCAGGACGATCCGGTTTCTTTCACTCAACGAACCACAGCTTCAAGGCCAGATGCTGTTTCCCCCGCACCTTCTGAGATACTGAGATCGATCATGGCCCGTTCGATCACACCGGACATAGCCTCCTTGACGACCGGCCAGGCAATCTGTCCCAGATCACGCGACGGGGTCCGTGTATAATCGCCCAGGATACAGCCGATTACTGCCTCTCCATGCCTTGTCACTGAATCGAAAGTGGATTATGACCCTGCACAGATACGGGAGACGCAGATCCTCTTACATTCTGCACTTATAAATCCTCCCAGTCAAGTCCAACCATGCTTCTAAAATATTGAGCAGACGCATCATTGATGTGTTACACTCCCCCCGAAAGGGTATTTATGGCTAAGAATTACATGTTCCTGTACGGCAGGAACTCAATACATGAACGGATAGAGACTGATCCCGGGTCGATAAGAACGGTCTACCTGAGAGAAGGTCTCTCTCTACCTGCCATCGAGAAAGGTATCGCGAGGAACAAGATCCAGTTTGAACGGTTGTCAGCTTCCGAGCTCGACAAGATGCGGCCCCAGAAGGACCTTCAGGGAATAGTCGCTAAAGTCGGACTGTATGAATACACACCCCCTGATCAACTCCTGAATGACGCCCTCGAGGGTGGTCGCACCGTGATCTTCCTCGACCGTGTGCATGATCCTCACAACCTCGGAGTGATAATCAGGCTGACGGCCTGTTTCGGAGGATTCTCCCTGATAATTCCCAGCCGTGAGGCATGCCAGGTGAACGAGACCGTTCTCCATGTCGCTTCGGGTGGTGAGAACTACGTTCCTATATCAAGTGTTAACAACCTCGCTCCTGTCATAGACGACGCCAAGAAACTCGGATTCTGGATCGCGGGAGCGGTAGTCGACGAAAACGCCGAGGATATTACCGAGTTGGCCCTCCTCTTCCCCCTCGGACTGGTTCTCGGTTCAGAGGGCGGCGGGATACGAAAGGGTCTTCAGAAGCGCCTCGATATCAGAGCCTTCATTCCCATGCGCGGCGCTCCGCTGTCATTCAATGTCAGCATGGCGACCGGGATATTCTGCCACGAGATAACCAGACGGAAACAATAGCCGGGAGTATCGATGACCGAGAAAAATATTATGGAATTTATTTTTGAGGCGGGTCTTCTCAAGCGTGTCCCCCGTTCCGGATGGTCGGTACTCGGGATATCGGATCCTGAAAGTGTCGCGGACCACAGCTTCAGATGCGCAGTCATCGGCTACCTTCTCGCGCACATGGAGAAGGTGTCCGTCTACAGAACCCTTCTCATGACCCTTTTCGGTGATATTCACGAAGCGCGCATCACCGATCTGCACAAGATGGCGCAGAAGTACATAGAAGCAGAACCTGCCGAAGACGCCTCTTTCGAGGAGCAGGTCGCGCCGCTGCCTGGAGAGATCAGCCAGGAACTACTCGACGTGCGGGAGGAATACAGGGGTCAGGAGTCCCAGGAAAGCATAGTCGCCAGGGACAGCGACATACTCGAGTGCCTCATCCAGGCAAAGGAGTACCATGAGCACGGCCATAAGAGTGCCTCTTTATTCATGGAGAAAGCTCCTGAACACCTGAAGACAGGTAGCGCGAAGAAATTATGGCAGCTTGCTCTTACGATGGATGTAAACGAGTGGTGGTCCCGTATCGGCACGTTCACGAGATAGCTACTCCGGGGCATCATTGCTTCTCATGTCAATCCCCTGACGGGAATATCTATAGTCAATCGATATACACAAACTTCGGAGGGTCAAAACCGTTGAATCGCGTAGATTCCGAATAGGTGTAGGCACCCATACTTCCAGCGATAAGAAGGTCATCCAGATGCATCTCGGGAAGTTCTACCTCACATACTTCCCCTTTCGCATCTCTCGAGAATATATCAATAGAGTCACAGGTAGGCCCCGCCAGAACATATTTCGTCATGCTGCCGGATGTGTTCGTCCTCATAGGGAACTTCATCTTGTAGAGCAGCACTTCAAGGAAACTTCCGTAGACACCGTCGTCGAAATACAACCATTTCCTGCTATCTCGCACCGATTCTGAGATCACCTTGGTGACCAGGATCACTGCATCGCCCACTATGCTCCTGCCTGGCTCTGCGACCAGCATCACTTCGTCGCCGAAGAGTTTTCTGTAATGGGCTACAATCACCTTGCACATACTTTCCAGGTCGATATTCTCATCAATATACCTGACCGGAAAGCCTCCGCCGATGTCTATCATCTCAAGGTCCAGACCTTCCTCTCTGGAGCGATCGAAGATTAACTTTGTTGAGTCCAGTGCTTCTACATACCGATGAACATCGAGACATTGGCTGCCAACATGGAAACTTATCCCTCTTGGTCTCAATCCATGGTCACGTGCCGCTAGCAGGAGAGGAACAGCCTCTTCGATCCTTGCTCCGAACTTCTTGCTGAGATGCGCGACACTCCCCTTGTTGGAAACAGCGAGTCTGAGATGCACGTTCGAACCGGGAGCGTGCCTGCCGATCTGTGTGATCTCAGACAGGTTGTCGTATGTAAAGTCATCCAGCCCTATGCTGTACGCATATGCGATATGTTTGGGATCTTTAACCGTATCGGCAAAAATCAGGTCTTCCTTCGCGTTGGCTCCTGCCTTGATAGCACCGAGTATCTCGCCTTTTGAAGCGACATCAAAACCAGCGCCTATTCCCGACAATGTCTCCAGGATAACCTCATGCGGATTCGCCTTCATCGCATAGAAAAGATTCACGGCGGGCAGGGCATTGTCGAGAAGTCGGTAATTTTCTATGAGTTTCGTTTTACTGACTATGTAGATGGGCGTTCCGTGCTGCTCGACCAGCTGCTCGATGTTTTCTAACAGAAGATCATACGGATTCACTTCAACACCTCGATCTTCGAAGTCTGAATGATTTAACAGATAGTCGTATTGTCTAAATCGCAGTGAACTATGAGAGTGGATAATTGTCAAGGAATCGTCACAACAGGCACTTCGGGGCATAAAATGGCGCCCCCAACGGGATTCGAACCCGTGTTGCCGCCGTGAAAGGGCAGTGTCCTAACCTGGCTAGACGATGGGGACGCAAAAATGCGTGAAGATATAAATTTCTGACTAGGGGAATCTAGCAACGAGAAGCGCCCAAGTCAAATGAAAAAAGGGGAGTTAATCGTCGAACAGCGACATCTGCCCGTCAGCCCCTTTCTTGGGCTTCGCTGTATCGCCAGGGGCGCGGAAGAACTCGCCTGCCCGCGCGTGTTCATCATAGAAGGCAAGCACTTCTTCCCTTGCCTCCGTCCTTCCCCTTCCAAATGAATCAAAAAGACCGCATTCGGCCATATTTACAGCAGTTTCCATAGCGAGCTTTCCGCTCAGTCTGCCCAGGAATCCTTCAAGGGACTGATACGGTCCGCTGGCTCTCTCCTCCAGTACCGTATCAACCTCCTCGATCGTCATATCGCAGGCTTCGGACATCGGGGCACGGATCGCTTCGTTTTCGGCGATAAATCCGCGTCCGCTGAAATTGACGTCGGGAGAAAAGACATGCGGTCCCTTCCGGTCAAGATAATCGAGATACCTCTTCTTCCTGTCCCTAACATCCTCCGATGAATCGAGCAGGGCGGCGAAGTACTCCACAGGATGATGCGCCTTCAGGAAGGCGGATCTGTAGCTGATATATGCCTGGGTGCAGCTGAAGGCCTTGTCAAATGTGAATCCCATATTATGCAGTAGGTAATCGAATATCTTCTGGGCATCCTCCTCATCGATTTCGTTCTCCATTGCCCCGCGTATAAAGGTCAGTCTGGCCGATTGCAGATCGGCAGTCTTCCTCGCACTGAGCGCCCTCTCGATAAATACCGCATCCTGCCCGGTGATCCCGGCCGAGACCATGAGGATCTCCCTGACCTGCTCCCTGTACAGGAGAAGCCCCCTGGTCATCTCGAGCGGACCGGCGATAGAATGATGCGGCAGGTAGACATTTCCCTTCTTGTCCAGGTTCTCGACATACTTCTGCCACAACCGCCCCTCGAGGGGTGCCGGCCTGTAAAGAGATATCACGTTGACCAGATCGTCAAAGCCATCCGGCTTTATGGTCGTCAGCAGGTCGCGTATCCCCCTGCTCTCCAGCAGATAGACACCAGTAGTGTTTCCTTCGGATATCATCTCGAAGGTACTGCCGTCATTAAGATCCCGGGGCTGCCATTCCTCCTGTTTATCGTGATTTCTTTCTGCATCAGGATCCCTGACCCTGGCAACAGTGTCAGCGAGCGCCGAGAGGAAATGGGACTGCTGGACCACCAGCATCCATCCTCCATGCGCCGCTACGGCCTCAGTCTCCAGCATGAGAAATTCATCGCCCCCGTCACCCTTTACTGATGAAACCTTCCTGTCAGCTTCCGGCGGAAGCACTACGATCCTCGATGTATTGTGAATAAAATGCGAGACGTGGCCGTGTAGAGCCGCCGCTGAATGCAGGACCTTCCGCACCTTTGTGTCGGCATTGTACAGGTGGGCAAGGCTCTCTGAACTCTCAAGGATATCAGCAAGTCCTCCTCGTTTTCTCGCGGAACCGAGTGCATGCATCAGCTCACCGGAAAGAGTTTCTCCGATCTCGAGTTTTTCGCTGAGTTCCTTAACCAGTGTTGAAAACGATGAATCTTCTCTCTGCAGCTGGAAACAGAAACGGTACCCGGGAAGAAGCTCTTCGAGGATGCGCATGAACCTGTCGCGGGGACCTCTGGACCGGAGCAGTTCGATGACCGGCGGAACACCCGGCGCAGGCGCTCCGAATGATTCGAATACCATTCCATGCTCCGCCGGATTCAAAGGCACTATTCCGAGCAGGTACGCGACTACACTTTCGCACAGGTCGCTCCCCACTATCTCGATCCATTCACCTCCGCGTCTGCATCTCCGGAACAGTTTCTCAAGAAAGAGCAGAAAGCCTGATACTTCTTCTATGGAAGCACGCTCCAGTTCATTCATCATCCTGTTTTTCAGGTCCAAAGAAGTACCGTCTCCATCCGCATGGAAATCGAGATCAAAGCGCCTGTTGCACTTCTCGGAGAGGGTCACATCCCCGCCGCTGTCACCGATGAAGGAAATAGTCGTCCCTTCTATGAGATCAACACGGCACCTTTCGGCGATCTCTCCCGATCTCTCGAGCGCGTCCTCGATAAAGTAGAAATACGGCTCGAGCTCCTTCCTGCTCTTGAGGAAATACTCGGAAAATGTCCCTGGGGTCTCTTCCCTTCTCCTGTCCTCGGCCAGTATGCGCAGGACCTCATAATAGCCTGAGTCCTCTTTTTTTATGTACCTGTCATTGTTCGTCACTACCATGGGTATATTGAGCTTTTTCGACAGGAGAACTGTCTTGTCCAGGACCAGCTGTTCATGCTCGTCGTTATGGGTCATCACTTCGAGAAAGAGGTTATCTCTCCCGTATATCTCGAGCAGCCTCTCCGCCGCCTCCCTCTCCATAGCGAGGTTTCCGTGCAGTACCGCCTGATTGACCTCACCACGAATGCATCCGGACAGGGCGATAATACCATCGTGATGAAGGAAAAGCTCCTCTACCGTCACATGCGGGGGACCATCCTTTTCGTAATGCAGGCTGATGAGTCTTGTAAGATTGGTGTATCCCGCATTGTTTTCAGCGAGCAGGGTCAGGTGAAACAGCCCGTCATGTCCTGTCAGGGAGAGATGCTGTATTTCGGCCCCGAGGACCGGCTTTATCCCCCTGGCAAGCGCCTCCTTGCATAACTCGAAGTGCCCGTAGGTGTTCCACTGATCGGTAAGAGCGACCGCCGGCATACCGAGAAACGCAGCACGCTCCACTATCTCGATCGTCGTCATCATCCCGGTTCCGGGGCTGTTTTTGCTGTGTACGTGAAGAGGGATATACGCCAAGTATGCCTCCAGGCGATTTTCCAATATTCAGGTTCGTGTTGTCCCTGATTCGATTTTGATTGACCGGAACCCTCTAATCAATATAAAAATTAGGCAGGTAACGACTCTGCTCCAATATTATGACAACCTGGAAGTGTCATTATACATTTACATCCGGAACTATTCGGAACCGGGGGATGATCATGGCTGACGATAACAACAAGATGAACAAGCTCGAGGTCGCGAATGAGCAGTTGAAAAACGCGGTCGAGGAGCTGTCAATAATCAACGACATCTCCACCGCCATCAACTCTACGCTGTCCCTCGAAAAGATCATCGAACTGATCGTCCAGAAATGCATCAAGCATATGAAAGTAGAGCAGGGCACCGTCACACTCCTCGAGGCCGGCGGACAGAACGACCAGTTCAAGACGATCATGCGGCAGGCGGACCAGAGCAGCGGCTATATGCCTTTCCACCTTGACACCCAGCTTACCGGCTGGATGCTAAAGAACCAGAAACCGCTCATAATAGACGACCTCGACAGCGATGATCGTTTCAGGACCCTTGAATCGGAAGAGAACCCGATCAAGACCCTCCTCAGCGTCCCGCTCATTCTCAAGGGTCGTATACTCGGATCTCTGAATGTCTTCAACAAGCGCGGCGGCACTTCTTTCTCCGAGACCGACAAGCGCCTCCTCTGCATCATTTCGACACAGTCCGCACATGTCATCGAGAACGCAAGACTGTACGAAGAGGAACAGTCCCTGATGCTGATGCAGGAAGAGATGAAAATCGCATACAATATCCAGATGGGGCTTCTCCCCAAGGGCGCGCCTATGATCGCCGGATACGACATAGCAGGAAAAAGCATTCCGGCAAAATCTGTCGGCGGAGATTATTTTGACCTGATACGCCTCGGGGACGGAAGGCTCTTCTTCTGCCTTGGAGATATCTCAGGTAAAGGTATGCCTGCGGCACTGCTTATGTCGAACATGCTTGCGACGCTTCGCGGCCAGAATCTGGAGCTTACAAGCCCCGGATCGATCCTGAACCACTCAAATGAGCACATGTTCAGAAATACCGACCCTGAACGCTTCTCCACTCTCTTCCTTGGAGTTCTTGACCCTGGCAATTCCGAACTTATCTACAGTAATGCGGGGCACAACCTCCCCTTCATCGTCAGAGCCTCAGGAGCGGTTGAACGGCTTGAAACCGGCAACCTCGTCCTGGGAGCGATCGAGGACGTGACCTATACGGAAGACACGGTCAGTCTGGATGACGGGGATACCCTTCTCATCTTCTCCGACGGGATCAGCGAGGCGATTAATCCCGAGGAGGAGGAATTCGGCGAAGATCCCCTTCCCGGAATCGTAACTGCGAATAAAGACGCCTCTGCGATGAACCTCATTGACACCGTCATCTCCGACGTAGTCAGTCATGCCGGCAGAGCCCCGCAGAGGGACGACATGACGATGGTCGTTATCAGGCGCACCGGCGCTTAACGCGCATTCCCTTGAAAATGACCTAGTTTTGCGGTATGATATTTCGAGCGGCAACATAATAAAACGACTCCGGATAATTTAACCCGAACCCTGATTCGTGAGATCATGATCGGCGAAACCGTCTTTCATTACAGGATCCTCGACAAGATCGGCGAGGGCGGAATGGGCGTGGTCTACCGGGCGGAGGATATAAACCTCCGCAGAACCGTCGCTTTGAAGTTCCTCTCCCCTTCTACCGTCTTCGGTGGTTCCACGCGCGAGCGGATCATGAAAGAAGCGCGGGCAGCAGCCTCTCTCGACCACCAGAACATCTGTGCTATCCATGAAGTCGAAGAGTTCGATGAGCAGCTCTTCATTGTCATGGCATACTGCAAGGGAAGAACCCTCGGCACACTGATCAGGGACGAGAAACCCGGCCTCAGAGAATCACTCGATATCCTCATTCAGATCGCGGACGGTCTAGGCGCCGCGCATGAAGCGGGAATAATCCATCGTGACATAAAACCGGCGAATGTGATCGTTTCCGACAAGGGTAAAGTGAAGATAATGGACTTCGGACTTGCCAAGCAGTCTGGAGCGGAAACAAAAAGCATGACGATGGCCGGCGCTGGAACACTGGCCTATATGTCTCCTGAGCAGGTCCGGGGAAATCATGTCGATCCGCGCTCGGATATCTGGTCACTCGGCGTACTGATGTACCAGATGCTCACGGGCCGGAGACCTTTTGAAGGGGATTATGACGCATCCGTCCTGTACAGCATTGTAAATGACAAACATATTCCCGCAGCCGAAGCCTTTCCCGACCTGCCCCCTGAGATAGGCGCCATAATCGAACGTACCCTCGAGAAATCACCGGATGACAGATACGAATCGATGGAACAGTTACGGAACGACCTTGTCGGAGTACGGAATATTCTATTCGGAGAGCCTGACGATACCACAACCGGGAAAACGTTCTTTGCGGGAGCCAGCCACATCTTCGGCTGGAAACTTACATCTATCCTGGCCGTTTCAGTATCAGTAGTGCTGATCATCCTGATGATCCGGTACATCCTCATTGAAAAAGATTCTTCTGATCCGGATTCAAGGATTACATCAACAACCGTAGATGAAAGATCCCCTGGTCCCGCGGAACTAGAGAAGGCCGAGGTTCTTTATACCCAGGGTACTGAACTCTACTCTTCCGGCAACCAGACCAAAGGGATACCCTTCATCGAACATGCCCTGGAAATAAATCCGGATCATTTCGAAGCACTCAAGACACTTGCGGTCTACTACGGCTGGGGGGGTGACTATGAGAGAGCCGCGGGGTATATCGAACGGGCAAAACGCATCGCTAAAAAAAGGAATGAACTGGATGATTACACAACATGTGCCGTCACAGAAGCAATGGTTCTCCACAACTGGGATCTGGCAATAAAACTGTACGGTGATTACCTCCAGGTTAATCCCGATTCAGCCAGAACGCATATCCAGATCGGTTACATCCTCTCCAGGTATAAAGGCGACAACAAAGGAGCTCTCGAGCAATACAGCCTCTTTTTCAAACTGGATCCGGAAAATAAAAGCAGGATGAATGCACTCGCCCATAATTACACTGGAACGGCCTGGCTCTACTCCGGAGAATTCGAGAAAGCAATAGCGGCATTCACTAGATACAGCGAGCTCCTCCCGGAGACTCCCGATCCGGTCTCAAGTCTGGCCGGGGCTTACCTGTTCGCCGGCAACTATGATGAAGCATACAGGCTGTACACATCCCTCCTTCATCTCGATGCCCCCCCGTTTACAGTGTATGAGGGTATCGGAAAAATATGCAGCGAGACCGGACGCCTCCGCGAATCCAATGAACAATTTCAACGTTACCTGGGCTCGGTGACCTTCAGGGGGCAGAAGGTCAACGGACACCTCAACGTAGCGAGAAATTATCTTATCCAGAAGGACATGGTCTCTTTCGACAGAATAATGAATGAGATCGATGTTATTGATCCTGAAGCCGCCCGGGCCTGCTGGCTGAGAGGTGTGCGATACATAACTCTCGAAAATGATATCAAGAGAGCCCGCGCTGAATTCAGCCGTCTCACCGCACTGATGGAGAAACCTTTCGTCTTTGAAGAGACATCGCGGCATGAACATCTCCGGGGCCTTATCCTTTTCGCGGAAGGCAGGATGATCGGAGCTCTTGAGGCCCTTAAGAAAGCGGCCCGGAAATCGCCACGTGATTTCTTCTTCTTCGGCCGGGAACACGCAAGGGTCCTGCTCGAATCGGGGATGACGAATGAGGCTCTTGCAGAATGTCGTAAACTTGAGAAGTTTAATTCAAATGAACCGTGGCTATTGATGATAATGTGCAGGGCATATTCATTGACTGGAGATATTTTCTCAGCGAAGGAGTACTATGAAAGAACACTCGAGGTCCTCGCCGATGCCGATGAGGACTTTGTACCCTTGATAGAGTTCGAAAAAGAGTTCGAGGATTTGAAGAGTATCTAAGTTCACCCCGGAAGTGTTTACAAGATTGGTTCGACGACTTCCCTCTGATTCCGCCTGGTGATTGATCCAGGGTGTATTGCAAAGGAGATGTCTTGAAGAGAAGATTTTTACCGCTGCTGATAATACTCGCAAGTGTCTCACTGTTTACTTTCTGCGGAGAGGATCCTGCTGATCCTGGCGATGCTGAGGACGATCCCGGTTCCCCTTATAGCGGTCTGTTCCAGATAAGAAGTGAACTAGTGACCAACAACTGCGCTATACCGGTTCCTCCTAACGCTATCACGACGATCGTTATCGAAGGGGATTCGATGATGTTCGGTGGTTTCCCAGGTGACTGGGACGAAGCGACACTCACGGGGACGGGAGATACGCCCGAGTATACTGTACCGGTCGATCCGCCGACCTGTTATTCGTATTACACTGTCATCTACGAGATCACATTCGTCAACCCCGACAGTTTCAGCGGGACGTACGGGTCAGATTTCAGAAAGGATCCGGGCTGTATCAACCCGGACCCTTGTGCATTTCGCTATAATATAACCGGTTGGCGATGACGGTCGCCTTACGGTGACGGCATGGAATCGGCATCGCCCAGCAACAGCGCGTTAAACAATAGTTTGTAGGTCCCCGGGGTACCCGCCCGGAACTGGGGATTAAAGCCGAACAGCACGAGCTGTCCGTCTCCCTTCCTAAGCCAGATTATTGCGTTCCGGTTGCTGATCGACTTCTCTTTTTCAATATAGCCACTGAGAAGAATGTCCTTCTCAGGGAACTTTCCAATCACCCTGCGGTCCATATCGAATCGCGGCACCGAGGTCCTGAATGCCGTTCCGCTTCTGAACATGGCACCAGTCTCTTCGAGCATACCCCACGTGAGAGGATGACCGGTGAGAAGCTTCACCCTGAGCATCGCGCCAGGGGCGTAGAAGCCCTTCTTCTGCAGTTGTTCGGACAGGTTCGTGAAGGGCAGATTGAACTCTTCCTTTTCATCCTTTCCCTTCACGATACTGAGGGTCCCCGCAAACAGGTCAGTCGATCTGCCCCAGGCAACGATCAACCCACCCTTGTCGAGGTAGTCCATCAGCTTCTCCATACCCTTCTTCCCCATCCCTTTCGCGTACTCAGGAGGATAGCTGCTCGAATAGTACTCTCCCCTGCGCTTCCACTTCCCGCTCATCAGCAGGTCCTTGTTGTTATTGGGGAAGAGTATTACATCGTACTTTTTCGCGAGGTCCGAATCCTCGAATTCATCGGGCCTGAGGACATCGAACGGGATATTGTATGAATCGAAGATGAATCTCGTCCACCCGGCATCCATATCGTGGAACCATGTCTCGACAAGAGCGATCCTGGGCGCCTCGACCTTTATTACGCCCTCAGCGGAAATACCCTTCAGCGGATCGCCTTCAGTGAAAAAGGGTGTAACCGCAAGCGAGGAGACAAGCTCATTGAGTTTCTTGTTTTTCTTTATGCTTTCAGTGATCACAAACGTCCCAGCCTTAAAACTCCGGTCCTCGATCACTGCGGAGTCCTTAAGTCGGTGGACAGCCATCTTTTCACCGAGGGCCGCGAAGACGGCCTTGA
>RCNF010000904.1_pt1 | contig 15425 bp, 13 predicted proteins | sample 2041311 | NCBI WGS metagenome assembly RCNF01 (sample SAMN09708228, study PRJNA481090) | Marine sediment metagenome, whole genome shotgun sequencing project. | biome: marine sediment; feature: ocean; material: sediment; isolation source: Sewage treatment plant 2 marine sediment (STP2) ... | reverse complement strand
TTGTAATCAGCACTTCAACGCCACCAGGCAGATCCACACGCACAAGTCTTAATTTTATCGGCGTGGTAGGCAGGCCTTTTTCTTCACATGTCTTTATTGAAGTTTTATTAGGCGCATACGTAACTATACTTTCCTTTTTATTGCTTTTAATAAAATCTTTTACAATGCGGCATTGATTGGTTTTTGAACGCATGCAAAATGCCTGTTTATGCTGTATATGCAGTGTATAAAGCCAAAAACTGGGATAACCACGATCATAAATAATCAGGTCATTTTTGCCTGCATGTTTTAAGTGTTCAGAAGCACATTGCTTTTCAGAGGTGTTGTTGGGTTTAACCATAGAATCTATGGCTATATGATTGAGCACATCATAGAAAACAGAGGCCATTCCTATAGCGCAATTGGCCTGATTTGGTTTGCCTTTTTGGACACCAAAATGATTGGTGATATCAGGCTCATTAGGTAATCGAATGGAGCTACCATCAATGGCGCAAAGTCGAAATCCCTTCCATGTTTTGTAATGCACAGGGCTTTTATAAATGCTCTCGATTAGCTGATGATTGATCTCAGTAAATGCGGTATAAGATAACTGCATCCTGGCCTGAAAAAAGGCTGATTTAGTAATGTGCTGAGAAGCCTCTTTTTTATCGCCAATGGTTTTAAAAAACTGATCAAGCTCAACTTGATTTGAGTGTTTTCTTAAGTTCAATAAATAGAGAAACAGCGTAGGAAAATTAAGCGAACGATTGCGTGTAAAAGCCGTGTCAGAAAGACGATATTTTGTTTAAATGATTCATCGTGAACAGTTTTAATTATGCATGCATAAGTATTTTTAAATGAGTGTGGTTAATGACATTGACGGCTCTCCTAATGGTTAAATGCTTGGGTTTCATGAGGGAACTATTTTGGCATTTTCATAGACTTAATGCTTAACTTACTGGCATTGACTCTGCCCCCTTTGGTTCTCACCAACACCTGTAATTGGATTTGATTGTAATACTAATCTTGTCTGTGACACACCATTTTGAGACGCAATTGCAGTATCATTCAACAATTCTGGGAACCAATATTGATCTATGTCTGTGATTTATTGTTTATAGCTATAGAAATACTGCCAGTTTGTGCCAGAAATGTTTGCCAGTTTATCCAGTAGTAATTGCTGAGGTATTGCTTCTTTGGGAAATATATCGGTTATCTCAATAAACAGCTGAGCGTAACCAGCCATTTTTCGCCAGTTAAAATCTTCAATGTTTGAAGTGGTGTTGCAGTGATTGCAACTTATTGTTGACTCGGTTTTTCTGTCTTGCCAGTCTTTTACTGGTTTCTCGCAGTTAGGGCAGTGTGGTGCTCTTGCCTGTTTCTGACTGTGAATCAACCTGGCTGATTTATAGCAATGTATTTTTATAAAACAAAAATCGCTGTTGTTATTATTACTATTTGGGCTGGCTTCAAATTGAATGGCTGGCGCGCAACCCAGGTAAGCAACGTAATCTAAAAATTTATCGCCGGTAAAATAATGCGTGTTTTGCTCTTGCGGAGCTATGTCCTGGAGGTCTATTTCATGTGAAATAAAACGAATCTTTCGTAATGCATTGAACAGGGTGGAGAGATTTGTAACGTTGAAGTTAGCCTGGTCAGGGGTTAAGTATAGAGAGCATTTGCCGTGTGTTGAGTTTATCACGGGTGAATCAGTCGGGTATATTGTTTGAAGTAGAGCTGTCTTTTTTTGTCGTATTGCTTTTATCGTCGTCATCCATAAGGATGCGATATGCAGGGCCTTCAAGATCTTCAAACTGGTCGGATTTTACTGCCCAGAAAAAGATAGCAATAATGATAATGACAATTATCAGTGCAACGGGCAGTAGTAAGTAAATTATGTCCATAAATTATGATGTTAAACGTCTGAGTAAATTAATTTCCACATATGAACGCAGATGAACACAGGTATAAAGGTAAAAACTATAGTGTTTCTGGCCGCTTGATAAATCCTTCCTACTCTAATATATGCTACTGCTTAACATTTATTTGAGATCTTTAAATCTAAATATTTTGTGTTTATCTGTGTTTATCTGTGTTTATCTGCGTTCATCTATGGACAAAAAGTTTTAGTATTTTAATCTGTTAAGCCTTAATGCGTTTAATACTACAACCAGAGAACTAACTGACATGCCAATCGCTGCCAGCCAGGGTTCTACGTATCCCATGGCTGCGGCAGGTATTGCTATTACATTATACAGCAATGCCCAGCTTAAATTTTGTTTGATGATGCGCAGCGTTTTTATTGCGATTAGATATCCGTGATAGATATGTTCGATGTTGTTGCTGATTAATATCATATCGGCAGTGGCTACGGCGAGTTGGGTGCCTTTGCCCATGGCGATAGACAGGTCGGCGCCAGCCAGTACCGGCGCATCATTTACACCATCTCCGATCATGGCAACAATAGCACCTTGTTGCTGCATGTTGTTAACAAGTTTTAGCTTGTCTTCTGGTTTTAAATTACCCATACAATGCAAAATTCCGAGTTGACTGCTTATGTTACTCGCGTTTTCTAATCTGTCGCCACTCATCAGGTGTGTTTTTTTATGCTGCTGGTGAAGCTGTTTAATGAGTGACCCGGCTTCCAGCCTGATGCTGTCAGATAAAATAAAAATAGCCGCGCATTGTTCTTTTGTCGCCAGGTAGATTTTACTGGCGTTGTCTATATCATTGTTGTCAAAAGTATTGCTATTAAAAGTAGGGGTGCTGTGACGTTGCATAAACTCTTTGTTACCAATAAACCATTCAGTGTCGTTTATGGTGCCCTGTATTCCCAGGCCGGTTGTGTGTGCCAGGTTTTCAGTATGAAATAACGGCTGTTGGCAGGCGGTTAATATTGCCCTGGCAATAGGGTGTTCCGAATTGGCTTCAAGTGAGGCGGCAATGATTAATGCCTGCTCTTCATTAAGGCTAACTTTCTGGTTTGTAAGAGGTTCAACCAAAACTATTTTTTCAAGCCTGATTTTTCCTTCGGTTAACGTGCCGGTTTTATCAAATACAAAATCTGTTACCTGTGCCAGTGTTTCCAGCGCGTGTGCCCGTTTTGGTAATAAACCGATTTTTGCCAGTTGGCCGCTTGCGGCTGTGATTGCAGCGGGAGTTGCCAGTGATAGTGCGCACGGGCAACTGACAACTAATGTGGCAATGGTGATTTCCAGCCATTGTCCGGGATCAGCGTTATACCAGTAATAAGCAACGATGGCAGCAATGGTTAACAGGATGCCGACAAACCAGCTGGCGATTTTATCAGCCAGTTTTGCAATCGCGGGTTTAGTATGTTGCGCTTCATCAATCAGGCGTTGTATTGAAGACAGTACGGAGTCCTCACCAAGTTTTGTCACCTGTATAATTAACGGGTTTTCTGTATTGCCGCTGCCACCAATGACAGGGTCTTCGCCGTGTTTGGTCACCGGCAGGCTTTCGCCTGTTATTAGCGATTCATTGATGCTGGATGCGCCGCTGACAATGACCCCGTCTGCGGGAATAATCTCCCCCGGGCGCACCAGTAAAAAATCACCGATGTTTAACTCGGAGACAGCAACGCTTTGCTGCTGATCAATAGTGCTTGCCCTGGTATCTGTGCCAGAGCGGGTGTTTGCATAATTACTCAATCTTGTCGCGATTGCGGGCTTTAAATTAAGCAGTGCTTCAGTGGCTTCTGAGGTTTGTTTCCGGCTACCCATTTCAAAAAAACGGGCGCTTAATAAAAAGAAGGTGAACATGGCAACCGAATCAAAATATACTTCGCCGCTGCCGGTAATGGTATGGATTGAGCTTGCGCCAAAGGCAATCGCTATACCTAGTGATACGGGAACATCCATGCCAACACGTTTATTGCTAAGGTCTCGATAAGCCGATTTAAAAAATACCGATGAGGCGTACAGTAATATCGGGATGGTCAGGGCCAGGCTGACCCAGCGGAAGCTTTGTTTAAATAATTCGTCGATGCCCCACCATTCACCGGTATACATGGCAACAGCGAAAATCATGACCTGCATGCCCAGTAAACCAGACAGGCCCAGGCGTTTTATCTGTTGTTTACGTTCTTTTTCAAGAATGCGCTGGTGCTGATCGGGATCATAAGGGTGTGCCAGATAACCTATGCGAGAAATAGATTCAAGGATATCGCTGAGCTGGATTTTACTGTTGTCCCAGCGTACGCGCGCGCGGTGATTGCTGTAATTTATGTTCGCACTCAAAACGCCATCGAGTGAGTTGAGGTGTTTTTCATTGAGCCAGACGCAGGCGGCGCAGGTGATGCCTTCAAGGATAAGTGATACTTCTAGCGCTTTTCCACTACTGGTGTTATCGTTGGTTTCATTAACAAATTTCTTTTGCACCGCACTGCTGTCGTAAGCTTTTAGCTGCTGTAAAAACTCGGGTACAATTTCGTCCGGTTTTTCTGCTGTGCTGGTGCGGTATTTATAAAAATCATCCATGCCACTATCAATGATTGCCTGTGCCACAGCCTGGCAGCCATAGCAGCACATGGGTTCATCTTTTTCATGATATTTCACAGTTATGTTCAGCTTATCGGCGACTTGCAGGCCGCAATGGAAGCAAATGGTAGGTTCTGCGCTCTTTTTCATGGATTGTATGTCGAAAAAACTTGTTGTTTGTTAAATCAAGCGTTTATGTTTAAATGAATCATACGCGATTAATATTTGAAGATTGAGCTGTTTTTTTAGCCATTATATTGAAGCATAAACTATGAAATCAAAGCGGTATCTTAAACCATGAGCGCATTAAGTCGTATTGATGTCGATCATTTAAAAGTCCGGTGTAAGGAATGTAGCCTGCGAGAGCTTTGTTTTCCGCATGGAATGAGTGATGAAGAGCTTACAAATATGGATGCTGTGATAGAGCAGCCCAGGTCATTGCACAAAAATGATTTTCTGTACCGCGATGGTGACAAAGCAATGTCGATTTATGCGGTCCGTTCGGGTTGTATTAAGTCCATGACAGAAAGTGCCAATGGTGATGAGCAGATTGTTGGCTTTCATTTGGCTGGTGAGTTACTTGGTCTGGACGGTTTTGCTGATGGTGTGTATACCTGTAATGCCGTTGCGTTAGAAACCTCCAGTGTTTGCGAGTTGCCGCTTGATCGGTTAGAAATACTTGGTCATAAGCTGCCGGGTTTACAGAAACAGATGCGACGCATTATGGGCAAAGAGGTAACTAAGGATCATAAACTACTGCTTTTACTTGGTAAAATGGCTGCGGATGAGCGCCTCGCCAGTTTTTTGCTTAGCCTGTCTGCGCGCATGGAGGAGCGCCACTGGAATGCCAATGAATTTAATTTGATGATGCCGAGACAGGATATCGCCAACTATCTTGGTATGGCGGTAGAAACGGTTAGTCGATTGTTTGCCAGCTTTCAGAATGAGAAAATTATCGAAGTTGAGCGTAGACATATCACTGTTCTGGACATGCCTCTTTTGAAAGCCCTGGTAGGTGATAGTGACGCTAAGAAATGATTTTATACATTGACGACACTATATAATTCTTATCTCTGAGGGTTTAATATCTATGCTGTTGTCGCGGGGCTGCTTATTAACTATTCAAACCTGACGGAATTACAGGTGTTAAATCTTCATAATTTGACCTATGTCATGGTTTTAGAATTTCTAATAAATAAACTTCCTTGCATATTTAATTGTTGAAAATACGAATTAGCAGAGTATTATGTAAAAGCTTTTTCAAGAAGAGTTTTTGAATGAAAATTTGTCCTGCAAATGATAATAACCGGAGATACTGTTTATGCTGTCGCACTTAATCGGGATTTTATTTAATCCGTCCGAGGAATGGAAAAAAATTCGTGATGTGGAATGCACTATTGGAAAGTGTTATTGCGGATACGTATTTATCATGGCGGCCATTGCCCCTATTTCCGGTTATTTCGGGACAACCATGTTTGGCTGGCAAATTGGTTCGCGTGAGGCGATCAAACTGTCGCCTGATAGTGCATTATTGATTGCCATTGCCTATTATCTTGTCATGCTGGTTGGTGTGTTTAGCATGGCTCTGATGATTCACTGGATGGCTAAGACCTACAATGCAGAGCAAGATTTGTCACGTAGTGTTCGTCTTGCTGCTTATACGGCAACGCCTTTGTTCCTGGTCGGTATTGTCGAGCTGTTCCCTATATTATGGTTAAACTTCATTATTGGCCTGCCTGCTCTGGCTTACTCGGTAAAACTTTTATATACCGGTGTGCCGATTATGATGGAAATTGAAGAAGACCGTGGTTTTCTATTTTCCAGTTCGATACTCGCTGTTGGTATGGTGGCGTTGATTGTGATGATGGTGGCCACAGCGATTCTCTGGTTTAACGGTTTTGCACCGCAATTTGTTGATTAAAGACGGCTAGACCTGAAGCGGACCGATTAAGCCGGTCGATTAATGCTGTAGTTTGTTATTGTGTAAAAAACACATTAACTGACTTTATGGCATGGATTAAATAATTACATACTAATAAACTAATGCTGGCTATTAAGCTAAGTGCTTTTAGCTATTATTTTATAAGACCTATAACAAGTTAGGCGGACTATATTTATGAATAATGAAACAATGACCTATGATTATTCCGTAGTGCGGCAGTTTGCAATTGCGACTGTCATTCTTGGTATTGTCGGTATGCTAATCGGTGTGCTCATCGCAGCGCAAATGGCGTGGCCAGTGCTTAACTTTGATACGCCGTGGTTATCTTTTGGTCGCTTGCGTCCTCTGCATACCAATGCGGTGATTTTTGGCTTTGGTGGATCAGCCCTGTTTGCGACCTCTTATTATGTTGTGCAACGTACCTGTCATACACGTTTATTCGCACCAGCCCTGGCGCAGTTCACTTTTATTGGCTGGATGCTGGTCATTGCCTGTGCGGTGGTTACCCTGCCACTGGGGTTCACTTCATCAAAAGAATATGCTGAGCTTGAATGGCCAGTCGACCTGTTAATTACTGTTGTCTGGGTTTCTTACGCGGTAGTGTTCTTCGGTACCATTGCCAAACGACGGGTTAAACATATATATGTGGCCAACTGGTTCTTTGGTTCATTTATTATTACCGTTGCCATGTTACATATTGTTAATAGCGCATCACTTCCGGTTAGTTTCCTTAAATCTTATTCTGTTTATTCGGGTGTGCAGGATGCGATGGTGCAGTGGTGGTATGGGCATAATGCAGTGGGTTTCTTCCTGACTGCCGGTTTCCTGGGTATCATGTATTACTTCATTCCCAAGCAGGCTGAACGTCCGGTTTATTCTTATCGGTTATCTGTGGTGCATTTCTGGGCTTTATCGTTCACTTATATCTGGGCAGGACCTCATCATTTGCATTATACCGCGCTGCCTGACTGGACACAGTCATTAGGCATGGTGTTCTCACTCATTTTATTAGCACCTTCCTGGGGTGGTATGATCAATGGCATCATGACACTGTCTGGTGCATGGGAAAAACTGCGCAGTGACCCGATTCTGAAATTCCTGATCGTATCTGTTTCTTTTTATGGTATGTCAACCTTTGAAGGACCAATGATGGCGATTAAGACAGTGAATGCGTTATCACACTATACTGACTGGACTATTGGTCATGTGCACTCAGGTGCGCTTGGCTGGGTGGCGATGGTGAGTATCGGTGCCATGTACTTCCTGATTCCTAAATTATTTGATACTGAAATTTACAGTAAAAAACTGATTGAAACACATTTCTGGATAGCAACAATCGGTATCGTGTTGTACATCACATCGATGTGGATTTCAGGCATAATGCAAGGTTTGATGTGGCGTGCGATTAACAGTGATGGCACTTTAACCTACAGTTTCGTTGAAAGTGTGCAGGCAATGCATCCGTTCTACATTGTTCGTGCCAGTGGTGGTGCGTTGTTCCTGACAGGTATGCTGATTATGGCTTACAACCTGACTAAAACCATTGCACAGGGTAAAGCGGTACACGCTGCTATTCCTGAGCCAGCGGCTGCTCATTAGAAGCGGCACACTAGACGTTAGAGGAGAGTAAATATGTCAGTTCAAGTACAAGCTGAAACCAAAGTCGGTGTGCTAATTGTATTGTCACTGGTAGTGGTAATCTGGGGTGGTCTTGCACAAATCACGCCTTTGTTTTTTCAGCATTCAACGACTGAGCCGGTTGATGGTTTAAAACCGTATACCGCATTACAGTTAGAAGGTCGTGATATCTATATTCGTGAAGGTTGCGTAGGTTGTCATTCGCAAATGATTCGACCTTTCCGTGCTGAAACCGAGCGTTATGGTCATTACTCTGTTGCCGGTGAATTTATTTACGATCGCCCCTTTTTATGGGGTTCAAAACGTACCGGACCTGATTTGCACCGTGTTGGTGGTCGTTACTCTGATGACTGGCATCGTGTACATTTAATTAACCCGCGTGATGTTGTGCCTGAATCAATTATGCCTTCTTATCCGTGGCTTGAAACCAATGCACTGGATGGTAGTACCATTAAGGACAAGATGAGTACCTTGGTTGTTCTTGGTCATCCATATTCTGATGCCGAAATTGAAGCCGCACCAGCAACACTGGAAGGTAAAACAGAGCTTGATGCCGTTGTTGCCTATTTGCAGTCACTTGGTCTGCACGTGAAGCAGACTCGTTAATATGATTATTTTAATAATTGAAGCGCAAATGGAGCTGATCTAGTGGAATCATCATCAACTGATGTGTTTTGGCAGATAGCGTGGACCGTTTTTGCTTTTGTGTTTTTTGTTGCTGTTGTTTTTTGGGCATGGAGCGGCAAACGTAAAAAAAGTTTTGATAAAGCGGCCAGAATGGCGCTTGATGATGATAAAGATGTGGCTGATGAACAGCGTCGCGATCCTTAAGTAAGTTTAACTAAGAACTGTGAAATCGAATTACATATTTATATACCGTACTGGTTTTAAGAATAAAATTAAGGTTATGAGGAATTATTATGTCTGACTTTACCGGCGAATTCTGGAGTTGGTTTATTATTGCAATTTCAGGTGGCGGCATTTTGTGGCTGTTCTACCTGCTTAGAGGAAATAATAGAGTTGATGGTGAACAGGGTGTACCAACCGGGCACGTATGGGATGAAGATCTGGAAGAATTAAATAATCCATTGCCTCGCTGGTGGTTGTTTATGTTCTATTTCACTATATTTTTTGCGATTGGCTACCTGATTCTATACCCGGGCATGGGCACTTTTAAAGGCGTGCTCGGCTGGACAGAAGTTGGTGAATATGAGGCTGAAGTAGCTGAAGCTGATGCTGAGTTTGGTCCATTGTTTGCGCAATTTGAACAGGCACCTGTTGCTGAACTGGCAGGTGATGCCGCTGCAATGAATGCGGGTGAACGTTTATTTGTTAACTATTGTTCGGTATGTCATGGTTCTGATGCTCGTGGTGCTTCGGGATTCCCGAATCTTCGTGATAATGACTGGTTATACGGTGGTTCGCCGGAGCAGATCGAAGCATCTATAATGAACGGTCGTGATGGTGTGATGCCTGCGTGGGAAGGTCCACTGGGCGGTGCGGAGGGTGTTAACCAGGCTGCAACCTATGTGATGAGTCTTGCTGGTCGTGATGTTGATGCAAATCTGGCAGCAGCCGGCAAAGAGAAATTTGATATGTTTTGTGCAGGCTGTCATATGCCAGAAGGTACCGGTAACGAGGCTCTGGGTGCACCTGATTTAACCAATAACATCTGGTTATACGGTGGTTCACCTCGCGCCATTAAAGAAACAATTGCCAAAGGTCGCCAGGGCAAAATGCCGGCACACAGTGAGTTTTTGGGTAAGGCCAAATCACACATCCTGGCAGCCTATGTTTATAGCCTGTCTCATGAGTCAGATTAGGTTCCGGGTATGCTATACATGGAATCAATCTATGTGTAATATGTCTGTATGAATATGAACGCAATACCTATGATACAGCGTGTGGTTGCGATTTTATGGCCGTCTTTTATAACGGCCGGAATCGCAACCGTATTATTTACTACCGCGTTTGATCCTGCTGTAATATTCATTGACTACGATATTAGTCGACTGGGTATTTACACAATCTGTTTTTTTCTGTTCTGGTCTTTGGGTGCGATAACGGCTACCCTCACATGCTACTTTTTAAAACCCTGTGCAACCATTAATAAAGTAAGTCAGGATAAAGCAAAGAAAGCTGCTGAAGAGCAGAGCACCGCAGTTAAAGAATAACTATTCTAACGGCACCGTAAAACACGAATACACACAATAAAGTACATGTTTGGACAATGTACTTTAGACATGCCTGCTAATAACATTATTCGGTAATAAACTAATAATGGTCGAAAACACATCAAAAGTTAACAGCAAGATCAGCGATGTAAAAGCGAATGATGACGTTGAACAGTCGCTATATGCAAAACGCCAGAAGATCTATCCGCGTGAGGTGCATGGTCTATTTGCTGCATTACGCACCATGGGCGTGGCGACCTTGCTTGGTTTGTATTACATCATTCCCTGGCTGCAATGGGACGAGCGTCAGGCCGTGCTGTTTGATTTACCAGAACGTAAATTCTATATCGTCAATATGGTATTTTGGCCGCAGGATTTCTTTTACCTTGCTTTACTGTTGATTGTTGCGGCACTGGGGCTATTTTTTGTTACTGCACTTGCTGGTCGCGTGTGGTGTGGTTATGCCTGTCCGCAAACGGTATGGACAGAAGCGTTTTTGTGGATAGAGAGGAAAGTTGAAGGTTCTCGTCCGCAACAGATGAAGCTGGATAAACAGCCGAACTCTTTCCGGAAAATTCGGATTAAAGTGACCAAACATTTTCTGTGGATTGCATTTGCGCTATTCACTGGTCTGACATTTGTCGGTTTTTTTTCACCAATACGTGAGCTGGCAGTAAATTTCCTTACTTTTGATAATGGTCCCTGGGAAACTTTCTGGATATATTTTTATGCCCTGGCTACATACGGAAATGCGGGTTGGTTACGAGAGCAGGTGTGTCTGTATATGTGCCCCTATGCGCGTTTTCAAAGTGCGATGTTCGACCATGACACAATGATTATTTCATTTGATGAGTCACGTGGTCTGCCGATGGGGCCGAGGAAAAAAACGGTCGATAAAGTTGCAGCAGGTTTGGGTGATTGTATTGACTGTACGATCTGTGTACAGGTTTGCCCGACGGGTATCGACATACGAGATGGTTTACAATATCAGTGTATAGGTTGTGCTGCCTGTATTGATGCCTGTGATGATGTCATGGATAAAATGGGTTACGAGCAAGGTTTAATCCGTTATACCACTGAAAATACCCTAAAGGGAAAGCAGACTCACATTATGCGGCCTCGTATGGTTGTCTACGCGTTAATCTTAATTGGTATAACTATAGGGGCTTTTTATTCTATTATAACGCGCACACCTGTCGGCATGGATGTGATACGTGATCGTAATAGCTTATATCGTGAGAACAATGATGGTTTGATAGAAAATGTTTATATCATAAAATTATTAAATATGGATGGACAGGACCATAGCTATACATTAACTGCAGAAGGAATACCCGGGTTAATTCTTAAGAAAGACTCGGCAGAGATAGTTGTAAAAAGTGGCGAAGTTATTGAACTACCGGTTCGTGTACAGGTTGATGCCAACAATCTTAAACAGCGTAGTAATGAAATTACCTTTACCCTGAACGCGATAGGTTATGATGAGTTAAGCGTTGTTGAGGAAGCCCGTTTTCTTGGGCCTAAATTCAAATAATTTCCGCTCCTGCAACTCGAACACTTGTAGCCTGGCTTAGCAAACCTCATAAATATAGTGATGAATAGTTAATTATGCAGATAACAGAAAGCGATAAACCCTGGCACAAATATCCTCTGGTGTGGATGATGATTGCGATACCGTTTTCTGCAGTCATTATGGGTGTGGTCATGATCTGGCTGGCGGTAGATACCGACGATGGACTGGTAGCCGATGATTATTATAAGCAAGGACTGGAAATCAACCGTGTCATTAGCCGCGATAAAAAAGCCGCCGAGCTGGGCTTAAGTGCCATCATTGAATTTGATAACAGCAGAAGAATTTTCAGGGTACAGTTTGATAAAGGGACACTTGAATACTATCCCAAAAGTTTACCACTGCAATTACAACACGCGACACGTGAAAATAGTGACATAAGCGTTTTGTTAGATCACGGCATAGATGATCTGTACATCGGCCATGTAAACCAGTCGATAAGCGAAGGCATCTGGTATTTTCAAATTTCTGGCAAAAGCGGGGCCGATGCGGACTGGAAGCTCAATGCGCGTAGTCATGTGCAATCAAACAATATAATTAATTTGCAAAGCAAATATTGATGCACCGAATTGAAAGAAATGAATGGTTAATGAATAATCAGACTGTTTTATTTTCAGACATGTAAGTTTATTAATTATAGCTAGCTAGCCTGCCATTTTTTTGATAACAACCTGATTTCGGCCGGTCTGTTTTGCCTGATATAGCGCTTCGTCTGCTTTACCTAACAACAGTTGATCAAGACTACCTATTGTTTGATTTAACGAACCCATTTCGTTGCAATTGGTCTCGTATTTAATCTGACTGAGTGATGCAAGGCCGATGGAGACAGTAATGCTTAATGTGTGATCGTTAATGATCAATTTTTGATCTTCTACCTTGTGCCGTATACGCTCGGCAACTTCATGGGCCAGTTGGATGCCGGTATCGGGTAAAATGATGGCAAATTCTTCGCCACCATAACGTGCCACAATATCGCTTGAGCGAACCTGTTCACGCATTAAAGTAACCAGTCGCACAAGTACAACATCGCCAACCTGATGGCCATAACGATCATTCACCTGCTTGAAAAAATCAACGTCGATAAATAAACAGACTAAATCAGTTTTATTGCGGCTGCAACGGTCGGTTTCATGCTTTAAACGTTCATCAAAATAACGGCGATTATAGGCTTTGGTTAATCCGTCCTGATAACCCAGTTCCAGTGTTCGTTGTCGATTGATGCAGTTTTCGATGGAAATGGCTATTATTGCGCCGAGTTTTTGCAGGAATACTGTGCCGTCACTTTTGTTATAGCGTTCACGGTCTTTGCTTAGTAATAGCTGGATGCCGATGATTTCGCTGCCACGTTTTAACGGTAGCAGGGCAGCAGACTGGTATTTGTTGGTATCTTTGATATTGATTAGCCAGTCGTATTTGCTCATGATGCGTGTACCCAATACGGGACAATCAGGAATATCTGAGATAAGCAGATTACTGGTTTCTGTGTCAATGAAACTAAGCCCGACATAATTGTGTTGATAGTTTTCAGTGAGCAGGCGTTCAACTTCGTGAAAGCGATCAACCAGGCATAGTCTGATTTCATCAATACGAAATTTTTTTTGTTTTTCCAGAATCAGCTGGAATAGTTCTTTCTGACCTTGTGCGGCGATCACAGACAGGGAGAAATCATCATAAGATGATTGAGTTTGTTCGTTACGTTGTGCTTCTTTGAGAAGCCTGTCGAGCTTCACTCGCAAATGCCGGTTTTCTTCGAGACGTTTCTCTTCCATGATGCTATTTATACCATGTTGAGCAGCTAGGGTGTGCAAAAACCTGGCTGAGTTTTGTAAAGCTTTGAAACTTTATCTCGACCTGGACTCAATCTCATTTTATATTCAAGGGCCCTCTGATTAATGCCGAAAATGACGCATACCGGTGAATATCATCGCCATGCCATGTTCGTTAGCTGCTGCGATCACTTCTTCGTCACGCATCGAACCGCCCGGTTGAATGACGGCAACGATGCCAGCTTCGTTTGCTGCATCAATACCATCACGGAAAGGGAAGAAGGCATCCGATGCCATCACCGAGCCAGGTACATCCAGGCTGGCGTGCTCAGCTTTGATGCCAGCGATACGAGCGCTGTTGATGCGGCTCATCTGGCCTGCACCGACACCAATAGTCATGTTGTTTTTAGCGTAAACGATGGCATTGGATTTGACGAATTTGGCGACTTTCCAGGCAAACAGTAAATCGATCATTTCCTGCTCGTTAGCTTGTGTTTTAGTGACAACCTTCATTTCGTTGAGTAATAACAGGTCGGCATCCTGCACCAGTAAGCCACCGTTAACACGTTTGAAGTCCAGCCGTTCGTTGCTGTTTTGCCACTGTCCACACTCTAATAAGCGAACATTTTTCTTTTCAGCGACCGCATCGATAGCTTCCCCACTGATGGAAGGTGCAATAATCACTTCTACAAACTGGCGCTCAACGATGGTTTTTGCAGTATCACCGTCAAGTTCACGATTGAAGGCGATAATGCCACCAAATGCAGATTCAGGGTCAGTGCTGTATGCCGCATTGTAAGCATCAAGGATGCTGTTATTGACGGAAACACCACAGGGGTTGGCGTGTTTGACGATGACACAGGCAGGTTCATCAAACTGTTTGATGCATTCCAGTGCCGCATCGGTATCGCCGATGTTATTGTAGGACAGCGCTTTACCCTGTAGCTGTTTCGCGGTGGCAATGCAGGCATCGGCTGGATTTTTCTCTGTGTAAAAGGCGGCGTGCTGATGCGGGTTTTCACCGTAACGCATTTCCTGTATTTTACTAAATTGTAGATTTATCGTGCGTGGAAGTTCATCTATAGAGCCATCAGCTTTGATTCTGCCAAGGTAATTGGCAATCATGCCATCATAATTTGCTGTGTGTTCAAAGGCTTTAACGGCAAGGTCAAAGCGGGTGGCTGCTGTCACTATGCCATTATTAGTGTTTAACTCTTCCAGCACGCGCTGATAGTCGTCCGGATCGACGATTACGCTGACAAAGGCATGGTTTTTGGCTGTTGCGCGAACCATAGCGGGCCCGCCAATATCGATGTTTTCAATGGCATCGTCTAATGAACAGTCTTCTTTGGCGACGGTGGCTTCGAAAGGGTAGAGGTTGACGACAACCAGGTCAATTGGTGCGATGTTGTTATCTTTCATTACGTCATCATCAATGCCGCGGCGTCCTAATATGCCACCGTGAATTTTCGGATGTAATGTTTTAACCCTGCCATCCATAATTTCAGGAAAACCGGTATGTTTTGACACTTCCATCACAGGAACCATGTTGTCGATGAGTAGCCTGGCAGTACCGCCGGTGGATAGAATTTCCACGCCCTGGCTGTGCAGTGCTCTGGCAAATTCAATAATACCGACTTTGTCAGAAACACTGATAAGTGCGCGCCGTACGGGACGTGAAGATTCATTGCTCATAATTCAGCCTTTACAGAAATTTTTTTAAGAGGCGAATTATAACTGAGAGTCGTGATTTATGTCACTTTGAGATGATGTTTGTCAACCCAAAGCTAAAATGTCCCCTTTTCTCCAAAGCTAAAGTGTCCCCTTAGGCTGTTGGTCTTTTGGTTATTTTGAATG
>RCNF010009158.1_pt1 | contig 15450 bp, 13 predicted proteins | sample 2041311 | NCBI WGS metagenome assembly RCNF01 (sample SAMN09708228, study PRJNA481090) | Marine sediment metagenome, whole genome shotgun sequencing project. | biome: marine sediment; feature: ocean; material: sediment; isolation source: Sewage treatment plant 2 marine sediment (STP2) ... | reverse complement strand
TTCGAAGCCGCTGAACTGTCACACCAGACGAATTCGCTGCCAGAAATTTGCGGGCGGGTATGCCCACAGGACCGTCTCTGCGAAGGTGCCTGTACGCTGCATGATGCGAACGGTGCGGTAACTATAGGGAGCATCGAGCGCTACATTACCGATGAGGCTGTCGCGCAAGGATGGCGCCCGGACATGTCGAACGTCATCGAGATGGGCAAGCGTGTTGCGATAATCGGCGCCGGTCCGGCGGGTCTGGCTGCTGCCGATGTATTGGCACGAAATGGCGTACGGTCAGTTGTGTATGACGCCTACCCGGATATCGGTGGTTTGCTTACGTACGGAATTCCGCCGTTCAAACTCGAGAAACGCATCGTCTCGCAACGTCGTGAAATTCTTGAGGGCATGGGCGTGCAGTTTGTATTGAATACACGCATCGGTGAAGACAAGGACTTTCAGGACTTGCTCGATGACTTTGATGCCGTATTCCTGGGAATGGGTACTTACGACTACGTGCAGGGAGGGTTTTCGGGAGAAGATTTGCCGGGTGTCTATGAGGCTTTGCCGTATCTCGTTTCAAGTATCTATAAGGAGCTCGGCTACGATGATCCGAGCGTCCCGTATACCAACCTCGAAGGTCAGCGTGTAGTTGTGCTCGGAGGCGGTGACACCGGTATGGACTGTAATCGCACCGCGATTCGTCAGGGCGCGGCGAGCGTCAGCTGCGCTTACCGACGTGACGAGGAAAACATGCCCGGCTCGCGGCGTGAGGTGGCCAACAGCAAAGAGGAAAATGTGCAGTTCCTGTTTAACCGGCAGCCGTTGGAAATCATCGGTAAGGACAAGGTTGAAGGAGTCCGGGTTATTAAGACAGCGCTGGGTGAGGCGGGCTCTGACGGACGCCAAAGACCCGAGCCGATCGCCGGGACCGAGGAAGTTCTGCCCGCGGATGCTGTCATCATTGCGTTCGGGTTCAGGCCGGATCCGCCGCCCTGGTTCGATGACTATTCGATAGAAACACTGCCCAGCGGCCGGGTTCGAGTGGCGTCGCTTGGCAACTATCCCTACCAGACGACGAACCCGAAAGTATTCGCGGGTGGCGATATGGTCAGAGGCTCTGATCTGGTTGTGACTGCGGTTCATGAAGGTCGGCAGGCTGCCGCAGGAATTGTTCGCTACCTGGAGTCCTGACGGGGAAGCGTCACTTCAAACACAACGCCGCCATCGACGTTATCTGCCGCAATACGACCGCCGTGTCCTTCAGCGATTAGTCTTGCGACGTACAGGCCAAGGCCCAGGTGACGCGAATTTTCGCCAGCCCGCATCGATACCATGGAATCGAACATCTGGGTTCGCATCTGCTCCGGAAGTGGTGGTCCGGGATTGGTAACGGCAAGCAGCAAGCTCTCGTCCTGACCAGAAAGGCTGATCTTGATTGCGTCACCTGGCTCGCTGAAATCAACAGCGTTGTCGACAAGTTTGTCGAGCATTTGAATGAGCAACTCGGGCGACCCTGTCGCAGGCGCGGAATCCAGTGAACAGATAAAGTCGAACGTACGTTCCGCGTACACATCGCGGTAGGCGTCGACGGTTGAACGCAGAACCACATTCAGGTCGAAGGCCTCCGGGTCGCCGTGCTGCATCAGTTCTTCTACGCGACTTGCTTCGCTCATGGCGGTAAGGATGCGCCGCAATCGATCTGCGCCTTCACGTGCACGCGCTGTGTAGGCGGCGGACGAATCATTCAGCGGCTCATGTTCCAGGTTTTCCAGCGACGAGGTAACGATGGCGAGTGGCGTGCGTAGTTCATGCGAAAGCTTTGAGGCCAGCGTGCGCAAGTAGCTGTTGTAGTCTCCGAGTTGTTGCAGGACGTGAGTGAAACTGCGTGACAAGTCGCCGATCTCATCCTCTGCGAGTGCACTGGGTAATGCCGCATGTAATGTTTCGTTCTCAAGCGCATCCTCGGCAGCGATCGAGAGGTGACGAATTCTGCGCGACAACCAGGATGCGTAGCCGACCAGTGCCACGGCAACGAGCAACGTTGCAACTATCGTGAGGTTGATCAGGCGAACAAGACCTCTGTTGGTCAGGCTCAGGATCGCGTCCGTGCCTTGTTGCAAAACGAGCGCACCGAGAACTTCGTTGTTGTCCGTAATCGGCGCGGCTACAGCGACGATCGCCCGACCACTATCCTCACCGCGAAACCAGCTGGCCATTTCCCGGCCATCAAGGGCCGCGCTAACGTAGGGTTGCTGCTCGCGGCCGGCGGGAGCTGGCTCAGCTGAGCTTGCCGCCTTTCCATCTTCGACGAGCAGGTCGTAAATGATCGCCGACCAGCCACTGCCGAATGACGTATCGGTTGTGGTGGTGGGCAGTGCGCCGGTCACTGCAATGCGCCAACCCGATGCGTCGGTCACGATGATGCGTGTGCCGGGTTGCACCAGGTCTGCGGCGATAGCGCGCAGCTCCTCGGATGGCATCACGACAGGTGCGGGTGTTCGACCCGAGTAGCTGGCAATTCTTACCGTGCGCTGCGTTGCGTCGCTGGTGTTGTTGACGACCAGACCGAGATTGGTGCCGAGCAGTGCGGCAGGAATTCGCGCTTCTATGCGATAGCCGCCCGGCACGTCCTGCCAGTGTGCAGTTATGGCTGGCTCAGACGGGAAACGATCACTGTCCCTGTAGCTTACGATCGCTCCAGGTGCTTCGGCAGAGAATACGAAATGCTCTTCAAGATAGGGTGGGTTACTGCTAACCAGCGTAACCCGGTCTGCAAACGGTGGCCCGGCATCTGGACGCATTGTCTCGGCGGCCGCATAGACAATACTGCGATCGCTGACATCGACATAGATGTAGACCATATGGTTGTGAGAGGCGATGGCAATACGTACGGGACCATCAGTGCCGCGAATGGTCTTCAGTGCAGCGGTATCCAGCAGCCAGTCATCAATGTAACCGTCAATTTGCGGTCGCTTGGCGAGTGTATGCAGGAACAGTTGCTCACCAGGCAGGCCACCGGAGATTCGATCCGGGTACTCTTCGGCGTACTGCGCCATCGAATTGGCAAGGGCACGGGCAGTGCCAGCCAGCATCTGCTGCTGGACGTTGCGCAGCGCTGATTCTGTTTCACGGATGAACTCACAACCTGACCACGGCAGCATCAAAGCTAGCAAGCTGACGAGGAGTAACTGGCGCTTGAGGGTCATCTAAGTTGCGGCTACTCGCTCAACCAGCGGTAACCCATTCCATAGACGGTTTCGATGGCGTCGAAGTCAGCATCTATTGCGACGAATTTGCGGCGAATGCGTTTGATGTGCGATGTGATTGTGTTGTCGTCGAGAACCGCCTGCGCGGCATCCATGAGTTGTTGGCGATTCTTGACATGGCCCGGATACCTCGCCATCGCGTGTACCAGCCAGAATTCCGTCAGCGTCAGGCTCACGGTTGTATCCAGCCAGTGCACCGTCATGCGTTCGGTATCGATGGTGAGATCACCACGCGCCATTCGACTATCCGCGATCTGCGGTTTTTGCATTGCCTCGAGGCGTCGAAACAGGGCGGCCACTCGCGCCATCAGGTGCGGCAGACTGATGTCTTTGGTCAGGTAGTCGTCAGCACCGAGTCGCAGGCCGGATACAGCGTCAAACTCACTATCTCGTGCTGTCAGAAAAATGATCGGCAGGTCGGCCGACCGGGCACGCAGCTCGCGACAGAGCTCGAAGCCGCCTTCGACATCGTCTTGCAAGTTTATATCAATAACGACGAGGTCCGGCAGGCGGCTGTCAAACGCGATCAACGCGGGTTTTCTGGCATCGAATGCTTCGACTGCATACCCCTCACGGCGAAAGGCCGCCGAATAGTTTTCCCGGATTGCTGCTTCGTCTTCGATGATTGCGATGCGCTTTGCCACACTGGACTCCCTTTCCTGTAGCCATAATTTGCCACATTACGTCGGTGCATTGCCATGCCCTCGTCCACAGGACGACGGATTGCCGCTGCCTAATGAGCATAACGCGAAAGGGAGCAGGAAATGCAGCACACACAATCAGATTTCAAATCGTGGCTTTGGGTACTCGCCCTGGTCAGCCTTCTCATGAGCGGGCCGAAAGCTGTCAATGCGGAGGGCGTGTCATCGGACGTGTCGCCCAATGAAATGCAATCCGGCAGCTTGTTGCTACGCATGGAGAACGGTTACTCCGTCGCGACGCTGTTGAATACAGACGTCGACATGAATATCAGCGGTCTGGTCGCCCGCGTTTCCGTGCGGCAGGAGTTCCGCAATACCAGCCAGGACTGGGTTGAGGGCATCTACGTTTTCCCACTCCCGGACAAAGCCGCAGTTGATCGAATGAGGCTGCATATCGGTGAGCGCTTCATTGAGGGCGAGATACAGGAAAAGGAACATGCGAAAAAGACTTACGAACAAGCCAAACAGGCCGGCAAGAAAGCAAGCCTGGTTGAGCAGCAGCGGGCCAACCTGTTCACGACCTCGGTGGCAAACATCGCGCCCGGTGAGCTGGTGGTCATCGAAATCGAGTACCTGGAAGACATTCGCTATGAAGAGGGCCAGTTCAGTATTCGATTCCCGATGACCTTAACGCCCCGTTATATTCCGGGCACCGCGTTGCCGGATCGAACGGGTAGCGGCTGGTCGCCGGATACTGATCAGGTGCCGGATGCGTCAACCATTACACCGCCGCAAGTGACTGCATCCAAGGCCCATCAACTGACACTAACAGCGCACGTGAAAGCCGGGATGCCATTGCAATTAATTGCGAGCCGATATCATCCGGTCAGCGTCGGAGAGGACAATGGCCAGTACACGGTGGCGTTGCGGTCCGGGACGGTCGCGATGGATCATGATTTTGAACTGCTGTGGCGCCCGGAGCCATCGGCAACGCCGCGAGCGATGTCGTTTGTTGAAACAGTCGACGGCAAGCCTCACTACCTGCTGATGGTACTGCCGCCGGATCAGGAAAAGCTGCCAGCCGCCAGTATGCCTCGGGAAACCATTTTCATTATCGATACTTCCGGCTCGATGCACGGGGTGTCTATAGAGCAGGCAAAACGCGCCGTGCAGCTGGCACTCAAGGGTATGAAGGTGACAGATCGGTTTAACGTCATCGAATTCAATTCGGTAACCAATGCGCTGTACACGAAAAGTCAGCCAGTGACGGCCCTGTCCATAACGGAGCTTCGTACAACAACTGCAGGCCAACGGTGGCACCGAGATGCGACCGGCACTCTCGCTCGCTCTGGGTTCACCTCCCTCGGAGGGGCATCTGCGCCAGATCGTGTTCATAACAGACGGCAGTGTGGGATATGAGGACGAGTTGTTTTCCATGATTGAGAACAAGCTCGGCGCGGCACGACTGTTCACGGTTGGCATTGGGTCAGCGCCTAATAGCTGGTTCATGCGTAAGGCCGCGGAGGCTGGTCGCGGTTCCTACACGTTCATCAGTGCACTGCATGAAGTCCGGGAGAAAATGGACAGTCTCTTCAGGAAGCTTGAACAACCGCAAGTCACCAATATCGAGGTGCAGTGGCCGAGCGGTGTGGTCGTCGATGGATTTCCATCAACGGTGCCGGATCTTTATCTGGGCGAACCGGTGGTGGTTAAGGTTCAGGCGAGCAGTGAGTTTCGACCGGGCGATCGTGTGCGCGTGAGTGGCAACTCTGTCGGTGGTGGCTGGACAGCCGTTCTTCCGGTCAGTGCGGCGTCAGAGAGTCCGGGCGTTGCGGCACTTTGGGCCCGCGCTCGCATCGGTGAGTTAGTGGATGTCGAACGCCGCAGTGCGGATTCCGACGAGGTTCGGTCCGCCATTGTGGAAACGGCATTAACGCATCATCTTGTTAGTAAATACACTAGCCTTGTCGCTGTCGACAAAACACCGGTGCGCCCGGCCGGCGACCCCCTGAATAGCGAGCAGGTGCCGAATCTGATGCCGTATGGCCAAAGTGCCAATATGATCTTTGGATTCCCTGCGACCGCAACCAACGCACCAGCACTCCGTTTGGCAGGACTCGCGTCTCTGTTAGCTGCATTGCTGCTGTTCGCCATGCAGTCGGCCGGCGGAAGAATACGTCGTGTTCGCGAAATTTAAGAAGCTGAGCCGTTTACTCGTGGCCTGTCTTCTTTGTCTTGGGTTCTGGCAGCTGGGGCAAGGGGCCTACATTCCGGCCAAGGCCTGGCTGGCGCAGGAGCTTATGCAGCGCGCATGGACCCGAACCGGTGCGGGGGAAGTCAGGGCCACTCCGTGGCCGTGGGCCGATACGTGGCCGGTCGCCAGGATGACCGCCCGGTCGGGTGAGGTTGATCTCATCGTGCTTGCGGGTGCATCGGGACGGACTCTTGCATTTGGGCCGGGCCACATGAGCGTAAGCGCGATGCCCGGAGAGGTGGGTAACGCAGTTATCGCAGGTCACCGGGACACGCACTTCCAGTTCCTGAAAGATGTGCAGCTCGGTGAGTTGTTGAAGATCGAGTCAAGCAAAGGAATGCGGCACCTGTACAAGGTGGTCGGCATCGACATTATCGATTCTCGCAAAGGTAGTCTGTTACTCGATACAGAAGCTGCGATGCTGAGCCTTGTTACCTGCTACCCGTTTGATGCCCGGGAATCCGGAGGACCATTGCGGTACGTTGTGACCGCGCGGATGCTGTATTAGTCTGTATCGATTACAGCCCGTTGAGTCTTGATGGAATCCCGAAAAGCCAAACTTACCGAGGGGTCGGTTGGACGACACCTCGTGAAGATGACCGCGCCCATGTTGCTCGGCATCACCATGATGATGGCGCAGTCCATCATCGATGCGTGGTTTCTCGGCAAGGTCGGGGATAGTGCGCTGGCGGCATTTAGTTTCGGATTTCCGATCCTGATGATTATAACGAGCGTGGCGATCGGGCTGAGTGCCGGTACGTCATCCGTTGTTGCCCGCGCCATTGGCGCCAACGATCACAGTCGCGCCAAACGGCTGGCTACCGACAGCCTGATGCTCTCTTTTATTGTCACCGCTACGCTGGCGGGCATTGGCATATTGACGATTGACCCGCTGTTCAAAGCATTGGGTGCGCCGCTCGACATGATTCCGATGATTCGGGGATTCATGACCATTCTCTACAGCGGCATACCGTTTCTAGTTGTCGGCATGGTGGGCACCAGCAACATGCGAGCAACCGGTGACACGCTCTTGCCCGGTAAACTGATGATCGCCGGTGCAGTTCTGAACGTCATTCTGGACCCGATTTTTATTTTTGGCCTTGGGCCCATTCCGGCGTTGGGACTAAACGGTGCCGCAATCGCGGCCCTCTTGGCCAGAGGCGCGATGTTCGTCGGAACAATTTACTTTCTCGTACACCGACTCGACATGGTCAGCTTTAACAGGCCCGATCTGGATGAACTCAAAAAGTCCTGGCGCGACATCTTGCACGTTGGTCTGCCAGCCGCTGGTACGAACGCTATTATTCCGATTGCGATGACTTTGATTACTGCAATGATCGCGCGCTACGGACCGGACGCGGTCGCAGGCTTCGGTGTCGCCAGCCGCATTGAGTCGCTGGTGCTTGTTATTTTCTATGCTTTGTCATCGGTAATCGGGCCGTTCGTTGGGCAAAATCTGTCGGCCGGTAAAGAAAGTCGCATTCATGAGTCGCTCAGGCTGACCGCATTATTTTGCATGGGGAGTGGCTTGGTCATTGCACTGTTGCTGGCAGTTACTGGCGACGCGCTGCCAGGTCTGTTCAGCCAGAATCCGGACGTAACCAGTGTCACGAAATTGTTCCTCTGGATAGCGCCACTCAGTTACGGCGCCTACGGTGTGGTGATGATCATGAATGCGGCCTTCAATGGTATGGGGAAACCGATGCCCGCGGTTTACATCAGTGTCACAAGGATGATGCTGCTGTACTTGCCGCTGGCGGTTGTCGGCAGACAGTGGTTTGGCATTGCCGGTATTTTCGGCGCCTACGCCGCAGCAAACCTGTTATCAGGTCTTCTGAGTTACGTATGGGCAAGGCGGACTGCACACAATATGTGCGACGTACCGACCTAGAGCGGTCGCAACACGAGCGACTGCAGAGCGACCCCCACAGCACCGACTTCATCGAACAACGTTGCGTGAGCAAGACCAATACCATTGCTTTGCCAATGCGAGACAGCGCTGGAAGCCAGCCACTCTGACTCGGGCAAGCGATGCAACGCAATCGTGATGTCCGGGTTAACGAAAGACAGCTCGTTGAGCTCCAGGTTTCGTGAGATGCCGTTGCCACAGTCTGATAGCGGACAAATGCTCTGGAATGGCGAGGGAGTTTCGTCTGGCAGTAGCGGTGGCGCGCATCCAGGCCGTCGTTGGTCCGGGTCCGTGATCTTCGCCGGGTGGGTATTCCATCTCTATGCTCTGTGAAAAAAACGGCAAGCCGTGAGGTGCTTCCCGCAGTGGTACATATTCTGGACGCTCGATCCCTTAACGTTATCGATACCGACGACGACCGGTTCGTCGGTGCGCGTGAAAAATGATTCCGGAGTCTTACTCGTCATCGAGAGAGTGTAGAACTTTTCTTCGATAGCCTAAATGCATGCCGATACCTCGACTCGCCATGAACAGGAGAAACGCCAGCCACAAACCATGGTTACCCAGCGGCTGTAGGAAATACCAGGCGGGCAGAAAAACGAACAAGGTAGAGGACACCATAATGTTGCGCATGTCTCTTGCGCGTGTTGCACCGATATAAACGCCGTCGTAGAGAAAACACCAGACGGAGACCAGTGGTGAAGCGATCATCCAGGGAAGGTAGCGCAGGGCGGCTTCCCTGACGTCCGGCAGATCGGTCAGGATTGAAATAATTGTTGGTCCCGCGAGAACGTAAACGACGGTAAATCCCAACGCAAAAATAACAGACCACTTAAGCGTCAATCGGACAGAGTGCGCGAGAGCGTCTCGGCGTTTCTCGCCAATGGCTTTGCCAACCATTGCTTCTGCAGCGTGTGCTATTCCGTCAAGACCGAAAGCTGTCAGGTGCTGGAAGTTCAAAAGTAAGGCGTTCGCCGCCAGAATTTGGCCACCCAGGCGAGCACCTTGTGCGGTGATGAATGACAATGTGAACATCAAGGCCATTGTGCGCACGAAGAGATTGGCGTTGATCGAGAAGAATGCTTTATATGCGGCAATATTTGTCAGCCGGGCGAGGGGCCAGTGGCCCGCATGTTTTTTCAATACTGAGATTGCAAACACCGCGCCCACAAGAAACCCGGAGTACTCGGCAATAACTGACGCCAGCGCGACGCCATCAACCGTCATGCCCAGGACAACGACGAAGAACAAATCGAGAGCAATGTTCGTAAGGTTGATCGTCAGGAAAATCAGCAGTGGTATGCGCGCGTTCTGCAGGCCGATAAACCAGCCTATGAGTGCATAATTTGCGAGTGTGCCCGGAGCGCTCCAGATACGAATCGAGAAATACTCGCCGGCATACTTCTGTGTTTCAGCATCGCCACCGAGAAGGCTCAATGCCAACTGGCCGATCGGCACTTGAAACACGATCAGGATCAGCGCGATGATCAGACCAACAATGAGTGCCTGCCCCAGCGATGCCCGCAACCCGTCATTGTCGCCGGCACCGAAGCTCTGCGCCGCGAGACCGGTCGTACCCATGCGCAGGAAGTTCATGCCCATATAGATGAACGTGAAAATCATCGCGCCGATGGCTACTGCACCAAGATAGGCAGAGTTATCGAGGTGGCCCGTAACGCCGGTGTCGACCATGCCGAGCAGCGGGACCGACACATTGGAGATGATCATGGGCGCAGCAATGCGCCACATGTGTTTATTCTGCGGCAGGCGGTGCGAGTTCAAGCCTGCGTCATCAGAAGGCATTTACTCCAGTGAGTTCCTTGCCGACAACCAGCTGATGAACGGTCTCGGTGCCTTCGTAAGTGATGACACTCTCGAGGTTCAACATGTGACGAATCGGCACATACTCGGCACTGATACCCGCGCCACCGAGAATGTCGCGAGCATCCCGTGCGATGTCGAGGGCTGCCCGGCAGTTATTCCATTTTGCGAGAGATACCTGTGCTGGGCTCAGTTGACCGCTGTCCTTGATGCGTCCAAGTCGCAGCGACAGCAATTGCGCCGTGGTGATCTGGCGGGCCATGTCTGCCATGCGAATTTGAATGGTCTGTGTATTTGCGATCGGTCGCCCAAAGAGGACACGGTCCTGTGTGTAGTCAAGTACTTCATTCAGGCAAGCCTGAGCCGCGCCGATCACACCCCAGCTGATACCGTAGCGGGCCTGGGTGAGGCAGCTTAGAGGCGCTTTCAAACTGGATGCGCCGGGCAAGACATTTGCTTCGGGTACCCGAACATTGTTGAAGAACAAGGCGCCCGTTACCGACGCACGGAGCGAAAATTTATTCTCGATTTCCTGAGTTTCGAAACCGGGCATGTCTTTCTCGACGATGAAGCCTTTGATGCCCTCGTCGGTCTTGGCCCAGACGACAGCTGCGTCTGCGATCGTGGCGTTCGTGATCCACATCTTGGAGCCATTCAGGATCCAGTCATTACCGTCGCGCTTGGCGTGAGTCTTCATGTTGCTGGGGTCCGATCCGCCATGCGGCTCGGTAAGACCAAAGCAGCCAATCGCTTCGCCACGCGCCATCGCAGGTAGCCAGCGCTGCTTTTGCTCCTCAGAACCATAGGCATGAATAGGAAACATCACGAGGCTGCTCTGTACAGATACAAAACTGCGTAAGCCGCTGTCACCGCGCTCTCCTGACAGATCAGCCCATAACTCACGCTGTTCAATCCGGCGCAGTCGTAGCCTTCGATCGAGCTGCCAAGCAGTCCCAATTCGGCAACTTCACCAATCAGGTGGTGAGGAAACGTATGTTTCTCGAAGGCTTCACGCATCAGGGGAATGACTTTGTCGTCAACATATCGGCTGACGCTATCTTTAACCATGATCTCTTCTTCAGACAGTTCCGAACGAAGGTCGTAGAGATCCATGGGATCGAGTTTGGTGCTCACGGGCGCAGTCCTGAGGTAGTAATTACAGTTTGGGGCGTCGATTCTATATGACTAGAACGGTATTCCGAAACGCTTATACATCACGGACAAGAGCCAGGCGGGTCCCAGCATCATGAGTTGCAGATCCTCCACCACAGCGCGCGGCGAGCCATTGCGACCCAACGCCAGTCCGACGATCCCGGCAACCAGCAAGCCAGTGGCTATGCCGAGAGCGGGATAGCCGGAATTGGTCACCCACATCTGGATCGCCGCAAGGCCCAGAAGAAAGGGCAGCAGGCCTATCGCCAGCGATAGCGAAATGATGAAGTAGTAGATCGCCGTAACCATCAGGAACGCGCTTCCCCAGTTCAGCAATGGTGAAATCTTGAGAAATTCTGTCGGAACAGGCAGGACCCACAGCAATCCCGTCACTCCGACGACGACCATAGGTACGGCGGCCCAGTAAACGACCGGATTGTGGAGGCTATCGTGAGCTTGCTCATAACGAGGTAGCCAATTGTCGATTTCGGTCACGGTGTGGTCTCGCGCGGTGGGCCCGTTATTCTACATGCTGCGAGCATGACTTGTGACGCAGTCCTCATTACCTGTAATCAGAGTGACTTTTCTGAACATAAACTGGTCAATTAAGTCTGTGTTCAGGTAACGAACGCATACAATGCACCCGTACATATCAAAATCCAAAGGAAAGATGATGAACATCAGATCTCAAAAAATGATTCTTGCAATGACCGTCATGACGGTTTTTGTGAGTGGTTGTGAAACTCTTGACGCCTACACGCGTGAAGAGCAAACGAGTTCGGCCACCAAGGGTGCGCTGATTGGTGCAGCAGCAGGTGCTGTAGCTGGCCTGATTTCCGGCGATGATGCCGTAGAACGTCGCCAGCATGCTCTGATCGGTGCAGGTATCGGTGCATTGGCGGGTGGTTCGATCGGTTATTACATGGACAAACAGGAAGCCGAATTGCGTGCAGAACTTGAAGGTACTGGCGTTAGCGTTGTCCGAAACGGTGACAACATCACGCTGAATATGCCTGGTAATGTAACTTTCGCGACAGACAGCTCTGATTTGAGTCCGGCATTCTTCAATGTGCTGAATTCAGTCGGCAAGGTGCTCGCCGAGTACGAGCAAACGGTTGTTGAGGTTGCCGGACACACCGATAGCACGGGCAGCGACTCCTACAACCAGGGACTGTCACAGCGACGCGCGTCGTCGGTATCGGCCTACCTGTCCGCTCAGGGCGTCATCCAGCAACGCATGATAACGCTGGGCATGGGCGAGGCACGACCGATTGCAGACAACTCATCGTCAACAGGTCGCCAGGCTAATCGCCGTGTTGAGATCACGATGGTGCCGGTCACTCAAGGCTAGAATTTTCAGAGCAATGCGATAACGCGGCAGCCAGAGATGGTTTGCCGCGTTTTTTGTGGCACTCTAGGCGTGTCTGCCCAATAACAATAATAAGGGCATCTGATGAATGAGCCTTATAAGAAAAGCGATGACGGAAGCTGGATCGAAGTCACTGGCTTCGTGAAGCGCCTGCTGTCTGATGATAATGACGGCTCGGGACACCAACGATTCATCATCGATATTGGCAATCGCCGCACTTTGCTGATCGCGCACAACATCGATCTCGCGAACCGCATACCACTTGGTATGGGAGACAGGGTGTTCGTTCGCGGCATGTACGAGTGGAACGACCTGGGCGGTCTGGTGCACTGGACACATGATGACCCGCACGGCGTTGAAGACGGTGGCTACGTTCGCTACCGCACCCGAGTGTATAAATAAAAAAGGCCGCTCGGAGAGCGGCCTTTGGGTGTTGCGTCAGGCTTGTCGCGGCTCTTACACGGCCATTGCGTTGCGAAGCTTCTTGATCGCGTTAACTTCCAGCTGACGAATGCGCTCTGCAGAGATGCCGTACTCGGCAGCCAGCTGGTGCAATGTCATCTTGTCCTCGGTGAGCCAGCGCTCTTCAAGAATTCGACGGCTGCGGTCATCGAGAATATTCAGTGCGGCCGTCATGCGAGTTGTCGCGTCATCCTTCCAGTCGGTAGCTTCAACCTGTTTGGCAGGATCAGCATCCGGGCTGGGCAGGTACGCCGCCGGTGTGAAGTTGCGGTCATCATCAAGATCGGGGGTCGGGTCGAAGATCGCGTCGCGAGAGTGCAGGCGCTTCTCCATTTCCGTTACTTCCTGCGGCTTGACGCCGAGATCCTTGGCAATCGCTTTGGTTTCAGCATCTGACAACCAGGCCAGCGTCTTTTTCTTCTTGCGAAGATTAAAGAACAATTTTCGTTGTGCTTTGGTGGTCGCCACTTTAACGATGCGCCAGTTCTTGAGAACAAACTCGTGAATCTCAGCACGGATCCAGTGCACAGCAAATGAAACGAGGCGTACGCCGTAATCCGGGTCGAAGCGCTTGACGGCTTTCATGAGGCCGACATTGCCTTCCTGAATCAGGTCATTCAGTGGCAAGCCGTAGCCGGTGTAACCTTTGGCGATATGTACTACAAATCGCAGATGCGCCATAACGAGATCACGAGCCGCATCGAGGTCTTCGTCATCACGTAAGTGATGCGCCAATGCCTGTTCGTCTTCCTTGCTCAAAACAGGAATGCCACCGACAGCCTGGATGTAACCATCAAGACTACCTACCGGTCCTGCCAGGGCGATGTCGTAGTTGGATTTCGCTAAAGCGGTTGTCATGTAATACCTCCGTCTATGGAATGCAATTTTAGCACTCGGAGGGTTGGAGTGCTAATAACCACCATAAGTTCCCGATACTTATAGGGAATATTATTATAGGAAACAGTTATTTAGCGTTTGATTGGACGGTATTATGTCAAATTATCGAGGCTCGATACGTCGCATGTGGCGTGCAGTGGTGACCCAGGACGCGAATAGCCCGAGGAATACGGCGGCAGCAACAATGGTCAGACTTTCGCTGGCATCCAGCGTCGCGACGGAAATATTGCCCTGATAGAGCCCGGCAAGACGGGTCACCGGCTCTTTCAGCAAATACAGTCCGTATTGCACCAACAGCAAGGCAGACGCGCCGCCAAGCAGGCCGTACCAGAACCCGGTCCACAGAAAGGGCCGGCGAACAAACGCGTTGCTCGCGCCGATGAGCTTCGTGACCTCAATTTCTTCGCGTCGATTCTCGATGTCGAGTCGAATCGTATTGCCGACGATTACAACGATGGCGATACCGAGTAACGCGGCGCCAATAGCAATCGCCTTTCTTACGATGTCGAGGATGGCGTGGAATCGCTGCACCCATTCGGTATCGACCTGCACCAGGTCCGTCTCCGGCAGGTTGCCTATCTCTTCCTGCAGCAAAGTTAACGATGCACCTGTATTCTCTGGGCTCGGGCGCACAACGAGAGCGTGTGGCAAGGGATTATCGCCGAGTTGATCAAGCGCCTCTCCAAACCCCGATGCCAGCTTGAAATCAGCCAGTGCTTCATCCGCGGTCACCAGGTCAACCGACTCAACATCCGCCCGCTGCCGGATCAGTCGCGCAAGACCTTCAGCTTCACTAACCGATATGTCGAGTTTCAGGTACACGGAAAAATCGAGCGCATTGTCCCAGCCACGACTGATGGACTGCGCATTCTTTACGACGACATTGATGGCGGCCGGCAAGGCGAGCGTAACCGCGATAACCAACACGATCATCAGGCTGGCAAATGGCTGCCGGGACAAGCGTCCCAGTGCTCCCACCGACGTACTCGCATGGCGCGCCAACCAGATCGAAAATGCGCTTGACGAACGGACAGGCGCAACGGCGTCAGAATTTCGCGTTACTGCCACGGGTCAGCCTCCTGCTGCAATTTTCCGCCCTCCAGCGCAATGCGCCGGCAACCCAGCCGATCAATGAGGGAAATGTCATGACTCGCGATCAACAGCGTTACGCCGACCTCGTTGAAGCGTCGAAAAATTCTCATAACCTCAAGCGACAGGTCAGGATCCAGATTACCGGTCGGCTCGTCAGCAATTAATACCTTTGGTCGCGTCACAATGGCGCGGGCGATGCCCACGCGCTGTTGTTCACCGGCCGATAGTGTCTGCGGGCTTTGCTTTTCCTTGTGTAACAAACTCACCTGATCGAGAGCAGCCCTGACCCGCCGGCCCGCATCGCGGTGACTAACACCGGCAATAATCAAAGGCAGCGCAACATTGTCAAAAACCGGACGGTCATAGAGCAACTTGTGATCCTGAAAGACCATACCGATCTGCCGCCGGTACGCCGGAATCTTGCGGCGCTTAACACGTTGAGTGTTTTGCTTGTCGACGATCACCTGCCCACTCGTCGGTCGTTCGATAAGGGCGATCAACCTCAGCAACGTGCTCTTGCCCGCTCCCGAATGTCCTGTCACGAAGACCATTTCACCTTTGTCGACGGACAGGCTGAGTCCCGAAAGAGCCTCCTGCCC
>RCNF010001485.1_pt1 | contig 15453 bp, 16 predicted proteins | sample 2041311 | NCBI WGS metagenome assembly RCNF01 (sample SAMN09708228, study PRJNA481090) | Marine sediment metagenome, whole genome shotgun sequencing project. | biome: marine sediment; feature: ocean; material: sediment; isolation source: Sewage treatment plant 2 marine sediment (STP2) ... | reverse complement strand
AGCAGTTAAATATGATGTCAACTATTATTTAAAAAAGATTCCATCCGAAGAAAGTGAAATCCAAAAAATGCATGATGAAAATAGCAATGCATTGTATCAGGTTGGTTTACTTTACAAAGAAAAATTCCAAGAGTATGAACTTGCAACAAAAAGATTTGAACGTTTTTTAGCTGAGAAACCGAAAGAAAAATTAATCCTTCCTGCAAAATACCACTTATTCAGGATTTATGAAATCACCGGAGATCCAAAATTGGAAGCCAGCAAACAAGATATTTTAGCAAGCTATCCAGATTCTAGATTTTCTCAAATAATTCAAAATCCAGACGAGATTAAAAACCCTACTTCAATTAAAGCACCTGAAATACATTACGAAAAAGTGTATTGTGATTATGAATTTGAAAGGTATGAGAGTACGCTAGAACAATGCAATGAGGCTATTAAGCAATATGTGGACAATCCTATTCAGGCTAAGTTTGAACTGTTAAAATCATACGCAGTCTACAGACTTGAAGGTAAGGATCCGTTTAAGAAAGAACTCGAGTATGTTACTGTTAACTACCCTAAAACAGAAGAAGCAGAACATGCCCAAGACATGCTAGACTTTTTAAATGGAGTTAAAAAGCCAAAGCAAGAAGAGAACAAAAGAGCAAAAAAATCGGATACCAAGAAGAGCAATAAAAAACCCGCCCAAAGTAGACCAAATACAAGAAGTGAAGGGAAAAAGGGTCAATCTAAACGAGGTGCTTCAGAAAACAAACAAAATAATAGAGGTGAAGGATCTAATAACTCAAGTGGAAGACCTCCAAGAGGTTCTACAAATAGTCCTCCTGGAAATAGCAATCAGAACAATAATAACTCGAACTCCGATATGCTAGGTGGATAAACAAGAAAATAAAACAATGAATAATTTTAATTAACCCTTAAACCCCAAGTTACAATGTTTACAGAAAAAAAAACAAACCCAACAGACCTGCCACAAAGAAATGTAATAGGTAAAGGAACAGAGATAAATGGAGATATATCTTCAAAAGGTGATTTTCGAATTGATGGAAAAGTGGAAGGCAATGTAAAAACAGCAGGTAGACTAATTATAGGTAAAGACGGCATTATATCTGGAACAATAGATTGTGCTAATGCTGACATTGAAGGAAAAGTTTCTGGAAAAATGACTTGTTCCGGCACACTAAATTTAAAAGCCACAGCAATGATTGACGGCGAAGTCTTTTTAGATAAGTTAGCCGTTGAACCAGGTGCAATATTCAATGCAAACTGTAATATGAAAGGTGTAAAAGCACTAAGAAAAGATGATTCCCCAAAAGAAAGAAAAAAATCAGTTTCCTAAATATCTTTCACTAATTGGAATTGCAGCACAAATGGGAATAACCATCTATTTGTTTGCTTTTTTTGGGAAAAAATTAGATTTAAAGTATCCCAATGAAAAGAATTACTTTACTGTATTCTTAACAATATTTGGCGTTTTTGTATCGCTTGCTATTATTATTAAACAGCTAAATAGATTAAACAAGGAGTGAAAAAAGAACTGCTATTTTATGGATTAAGATTAATAGGAAGCCTTATCCTTATTTTTGGAATTCAAGTAATTGTATTACAACAATTAGGTTTAGTACCAAATTACAATCTATTAGTTAGCTCCTATTTAATTAATTTTCTGCTAGCATTTATAATTGTAAGTGTTATTGGTATATACATCAATAACCTGAAAAGCTACATAGGATTTCTATTCATGATAGGAAGTTTCTTGAAATTTGGGGTGTTCTTTCTCTGGTTTTATCCAATTTGTAAGGAAGATGGAAATGTAGATAGCTACGAATTTAGTATGTTTTTTGTTCCCTATATTGTAAGTTTACTGGTGGAAACACTTCAACTCAAAAAAATGCTAGAAGACCTCTAACTGAATTCAAAATAAATAGAAAAGGCTATCATTTAGTCAGTGTTTTTCTCAGTTACTGGATACACCAAAACCCCTTAAAAAATAACTTTATCATTAATTTTTAGGTCTAAATTATTAATATTATCTTTGCAAAGTTTTTAAAAGACTATACAATTTGAAAATGCGAAAATCTTTACTTTACGTCTTATGTTTCCTGACTTTTACTACCAACATAGTTGCACAACACGATGCGGAACACACAAGCGATCAAGCCGTTACTGAACCTCAAGAGGGAAAAGGTATAAAGGAAAAGATTTCTGAATACATTCAACACCATTTACAGGATTCACATGACTTTGTATTTTTTTCAGATGAAGCAAAGGGAAAGCATTACGGATTTTCTTTACCGGTTATTTTGTGGGATGATGGATTACACGTATTCTCTTCATCCAAATTTCATCATGGTGAAGCAGTAGCAAACCATAACGGGAATCACTACAAACTCTACCATAATAAAATTTATAAAGTAACTGCTGAAGGAACTATAAACTATGACGAACAGCATCACCCAACTAATGTTAAACCATTAGATTTTTCAATTACAAAAGGTGTTTTAAGTATATTCATCTTAGCTGTACTTATGCTTTGGTTGTTTGTTAGCATTGCAAGATCCTATACAAAAAATGACGGTGTTCCAAAAGGAGCAGCTGGTTTTTTAGAACCAATAATACTATATATACGGGACGAAATTGCCATACCAAATATAGGAGAAAAGCACTACGGAAGATATATGAATTATCTTTTGACTGTTTTCTTTTTTATATGGTTTTTCAATTTACTCGGATTAACACCGCTGGGCATAAATGTAACTGGAAATATTGCTATCACATTTGGTTTGGCAATGATAACTTTTCTGCTTACTCAATTTACGGCCAATAAAAACTATTGGAAACATATATTTTGGATGCCAGATGTACCGGTTCCAATGAAGATTATTTTAGCTCCTATCGAATTATTAGGTGTTTTTATTAAACCATTTGCTTTATTAATTCGTTTGTATGCCAATATTTCTGCGGGACATATCGTATTGATGAGTTTAATTGGGTTGATGTTTATTTTTAACAATTGGCTAGGAAGCACGTTGTCATTTTTCTTAGCATTTGCTATATCCTTAATAGAATTATTAGTTGCCTTATTACAGGCGTATATTTTTACCATGTTGTCTGCACTTTACTTTGGCTTTGCCGTTGAAGAGCATGATGACCATTAATTTGAATGTTTAATTTTAAATATATTTATATATGAGTATTCCAAGAATAGTAGGTGCAGGTTTAGTAGTAATAGGTGCCGGTATCGGTATCGGTCGCATTGGTGGTTCTGCCATGGATGCAATTGCACGCCAACCTGAAGCATACGGAAAAATTCAAACAGCGATGCTAATTGCAGCAGCGCTTATTGAAGGTATTGGCTTCGCTGCATTATTTGCAGTAAGTGAATAAACTAAAAAAATAGTAGTTGCAACGGTTGGTTGTAACTACTATTTATTATGTAAATACATTTTATTAAAAATAATCAAGTATGGACAAGTTATTAAACGATTTTTCATTTGGCCTTTTTTTCTGGCAAATAATACTATTTGTATTGTTGTTGTTATTATTGAAAAAATTTGCTTGGAAACCCATTCTAAATGCGGTAAAAGATCGTGAAGAAGGTATTAAAAACGCCTTGCTATCTGCTGAAGAAGCTCGTAAAGAGATGCAAAACCTTACAGCAGACAACGAACGTATTCTAAAAGAAGCCCGTAACGATCGTGAAAAATTGTTAAAGGAAGCACGTGATATGCGTGAAAAAATGATTGATGAAGCCAAAGGTGAAGCTCAGATAGAAGCAAACAATCTTATAGAAAAAGCTAAAGAAAGCATCCAAACGGAAAAACTAGCAGCTATTACAGATTTAAAAAATCAAGTAGCTGATTTGTCAATTGGAATTGCAGAAAAATTAGTCAAGGAAGAATTAGCCTCTAAAGACAAACAAGTGAAGCTAATTGAAACCATGTTGAAAGAAGTAAAACTAAACTAATGAACACCAGAGCTGCAAATCGTTACGCAAAAGCTTTAATCAATCAGGCTGTAGAAGAAAAACAGGAAGACTTGGTTCAAAAAGATATGCAATTAATTTCGAATACAATTGCTTCTAATAACGAACTTCAAATGCTTCTTAACAGTCCTATTTTTAAGATATCAGAAAAAAAAGCAGCACTTCAAGGAATTTTCCATGATACTAATAGCAGTTTAACTGGCAATCTTTTTACTTTATTGGAAACAAACAAGAGAATGCCGCTATTATATGCTATTTCTAAGGGATACAGTGTTTTGTATAACCAAGTTAAACAAACAGTAAAAGCAACAGTAACCACAGCGTTTCCTATAGATGCTGCAATGCGAGAAAAAGTATTGGCAAAAACAGCAGAATTAGTTGAGAATAAAAAGATATCCCTAGAAAACAAAGTGGATGAAAGTATCATTGGAGGTTTTATACTTCGAGTAGGAGACGTACAAATTGATGCGAGCATTCTAAATAAAATAGGAAAACTAAAAAGAGAATTAAAAGATAATTTATACCAATCTAACTAAGAAAGAAGGTAATAAAAAAGAAATTATGGCAGCTATAAAACCCGCTGAAATATCAGCAATTTTACAACAACAATTAAAAGGATTTAAAGGAGAAGAATCTTTAGACGAAGTAGGAACAGTATTAGAAGTTGGTGATGGTATTGCTCGAGTTTACGGATTGGCAAATGCGCAATACGGTGAACTAGTTCAATTTGAATCCGGTTTAGAAGCAATTGTACTGAATCTTGAAGAAGATAATGTTGGTGTTGTATTATTAGGTCATTCAGTAGGAATTAAAGAAGGATCTGTTGTAAAACGTACCAATCGAATCTCCTCTATTAATGTTGGGGAAGGAATTGTAGGTCGTGTGGTAAATACACTTGGAGATCCAATAGATGGAAAAGGACCTATAAAAGGAGATTTGTACGAAATGCCTCTAGAACGTAAAGCGCCAGGAGTGATTTTCCGTCAACCGGTAAACGAACCCTTACAAACTGGTATAAAAGCTGTTGATTCCATGATTCCAATTGGACGAGGACAACGTGAGTTAATCATTGGTGACCGTCAAACTGGAAAATCTACTGTTGCGATTGATACCATTATCAACCAAAAAGAATTTTACGATGCTGGAGAACCAGTCTATTGTATTTATGTCGCAATAGGTCAAAAAGCCTCTACCATAGCGGGATTAGTAAATCTATTTGAAGAAAAAGGAGCCTTAGCGTATACAACTATTGTTGCTGCAAATGCCTCAGATCCTGCAGCTATGCAAGTATATGCCCCTATGGCAGGTGCATCCATTGGAGAATTCTTCCGTGATTCCGGTCGTCCAGCATTGATTGTTTATGATGATTTATCTAAACAAGCAGTTGCTTATCGTGAGGTGTCACTTTTATTAAGACGTCCTCCAGGACGTGAAGCTTATCCAGGTGATGTATTCTACTTACACTCTCGTTTATTGGAACGTGCAGCAAAAGTTACTTCAGATAATACAATTGCATCGCAAATGAATGACGTACCGGAATCTATAAAACATATGGTAAAAGGTGGTGGTTCATTAACTGCTCTACCAATTATTGAAACACAAGCTGGTGACGTTTCTGCCTATATTCCTACCAATGTAATCTCAATTACAGATGGTCAAATTTTTTTAGATGGTGATTTGTTTAACTCGGGAGTTCGCCCTGCAATTAACGTGGGTATATCCGTATCCCGTGTAGGTGGTAACGCTCAGGTAAAATCAATGAAAAAAGTGGCGGGAACTTTAAAATTGGATCAAGCACAATACCGGGAGCTAGAAGCTTTCGCTAAGTTTGGTTCCGACTTGGATTCTGCAACTTTAAATGTGATTGAAAAAGGCAAACGTAATGTAGAAATATTGAAACAAAATTTAAGTACTCCTTTTACAGTAGAAGATCAAGTTGCAATCATTTTTGCTGGAAGTAGAAATATGCTCCGTAAGGTACCAGTAGACAGAGTAAAAGAATTTGAGCAGAACTATTTGGAAATGCTAAATGCGAAACACAGAGATACTTTAGAAGAATTGAAATCTGGAAAATTAACCGATGAAGCAATTGATGTTTTAACAAAAGTAGCAGCAGAGATTTCAGATACTTTCTAAATAATAAATGCTAAATTTTAAGTGTTGAATTAGTTGTTTAATTTATCATTCAAAATTTAAAATTCAAAATTAGCAATAATGGCCAATTTAAAAGAAATACGTAATAGAATAGCTTCCATCGGATCGACGATGAAGATTACCAGTGCTATGAAAATGGTATCTGCAGCTAAACTAAAGAAAGCACAAGATGCTATTACCAATATGCGTCCTTATGCAAATAAATTGACTGAATTATTACAAAATCTCAGTGCCACATTAGATGGTGATGTCGGAAGTGTATATGCTACAAAAAAAGAAGTCGAAAAAGTATTGTTAGTTGCTATTACATCAAATAGAGGTTTATGTGGTGCTTTCAATTCAACTATCGTTAAGCAAACTCAAAGCATTATCGAAGACGAATATTCCGATAAAGAAGTAAAGATCTTTGCGATTGGAAAAAAAGGTCATGATGTTTTAAGAAAAAAACAAACTATTTTTGACAATAACAACGATATTTTTGATACGCTTAACTTCAAAAATACGGCAGTAATTGCACAATCTATTATGGATACTTTCGCTGATGGAGAATTCGATAGAATAGATTTGGTTTACAATCGATTTAAAAATGCCGGTACTCAAATACCAACTCATGAGCAGTTTTTACCGATAGAATCAGATTCATCAGAAGAAAATAGCAATACTGATTATCTTTTTGAACCTTCCAAAGAAGTAATTGTAGAACAGTTGATTCCAAAGTCTTTAAAAATGCAATTGTTCAAAGCAATTAGAGATTCGAATGCGGCAGAACATGGTGCACGTATGACAGCGATGCACAAAGCAACAGACAACGCTGGTGAGATGAAAGACGAATTGACACTTACTTATAACAAAGCACGTCAAGCGGCAATTACCGGAGAGATTCTGGAGATTGTTGGTGGTGCAAATGCATTAGACGGATAAAGAAAACCCTACTATTAATAACCCATACTTGAAAAGCCAAACATACCTTGTTTGGCTTTTCCTTTTTCAATTAATCGATACTTTTATAAATCAAATCAAATTCGTAGCCCTTTTGCTGTAAATAACGTATAAGCTTTTGTTTTTTTTCATAGCTATTCTTGCCTTTATTCTTGAACTCGTATTTCTCGGCTAATCTCTGGATCATTTCAATATATGCGTCTGGATCTATTTCGGTCAAACCAATTTTAATATTGGCTTCGGATATGCCTTTTTGTAATAAATTTTGTTTTATTTTTACTCTTCCCCATCGGTTCTGGTTAAACTTTCCACGTGCATACGCTCTAGCAAAACGTTCTTCATTTAAAAAATTATTTTGTAATAAGTAAACCAGTATCTCTTCTCGAACAAGTGGTATCATACCCAAACTCTGTAGTTTTTGGTCTACTTCTTTATGTGTTCGCTCCTGATAACTGCAATAATGTTCTAAAGCTTTTTGAGCTTCTTCTACCGTATAACTTTTTTGGCTTCTCACTGTACAAATTTAGTAAAAAAGTTAAAAGTTGGCAGTCAAGTCTTCAGTTATCAATCAGTCGGCTGAAAACTGTAAAGCCTAATGCTATTCTTAGTTTCACTTTCTTAGATTATCTTTGTCTATAAATAAGCAGATCTGATAACACGACAAAAATATACTGAATTAATTAAAGCGGAAGCCTTTCGATTAGGGTTTTCATCTGTTGGTATTGCCAAAGCTGATTTTTTGGAAGAAGAAGCACCTAAATTAGAAGCTTGGCTGAAAAAAAACTATCAAGGTGAAATGGGCTATATAGCGAATCATTTTGATAAAAGGCTAGATCCACGTTTATTGGTCGATGCTGCTAAATCAGTTATCTCATTATCATTCAATTATTACCCAAAAGCATCCCAAATTGAGGATACCTATAAAATAGCACGTTATGCCTTTGGCGAAGATTATCATCATGTAGTTAAAGACAAGCTCCATATACTCTTGGATTTTATCAAAGAAAATATTGGAGAAGTTAACGGACGTGCATTTACAGATTCAGCTCCTGTTATGGAACGTGCTTGGGCGACTAAAGCTGGACTAGGTTGGCAAGGGAAAAACTCGTTACTACTTCAAAAAAACAAAGGGTCGTACTTCTTTCTAGCCGAACTCATTATCGATTTAGAATTAACCTATGATATTCCATTCCATACAAACCATTGCGGTACCTGCACGCGTTGTATTGATGCTTGTCCCACACAAGCAATCTTACCTGACAATACGGTAAATGGAAGCAAATGCATTTCTTATTTCACTATTGAATTGAAAAACGAATTACCACAAGAGATGAAAGGAAAATTCGCAGATAATATTTTTGGTTGTGACATTTGTCAAGAGGTTTGTCCTTGGAATCGCTTTTCTCTACCTCATTCAGAACCTCTTTTTGAACCTAATTCACAACTTTTAGGTTTATCAAAAAATGATTGGCACGATATTGAAGAAGGTCTATTTCGGAAAATATTCAAAAAATCTGCTGTTACACGTACAAAATTCACCGGTTTAACAAGAAATATTCGCTTTATTCAAAATGATTTATAATAAATTGACATTTATCATTTAAATAGAACTTTTAATAAGGTAATCTTTGCGGATTCAATTTTAAAAAAACATAAATGTCAACATCGAAGAATTCAAAGGCCGCCTTAAGCTATCACGCTAAGCCAACGCCAGGAAAAATTGCAGTAATCCCAACTAAAAAGCACTCTACTCAAAGAGACCTTGGCCTAGCCTATTCACCAGGAGTGGCTATACCTTGTCTAGAAATTGAAAAAAATCCAGAAGATGTATATAAATATACCTCAAAAGGTAATTTAGTAGCCGTCATTACTAACGGAACAGCCGTTTTAGGTTTGGGCGATATTGGTGCCGAAGCATCAAAACCCGTTATGGAAGGGAAAGGCCTGTTATTTAAGATTTTTGCGGATATCGATGTATTCGATATTGAAATTGATGAAAAAGACCCTGAAAAATTTATCGCCGCAGTAAAAGCAATTGCGCCAACTTTTGGTGGTATAAATTTAGAAGATATTAAAGCGCCTGAAGCTTTTGAAATTGAAGAACGATTAAAAGCTGAATTGGACATTCCAATCATGCACGATGACCAACATGGAACTGCCATTATTTCTGCTGCTGCATTACTTAATGCATTAGAAATTGTCGATAAAAAAATTGACAAGATAAGAATTGTGGTTAGTGGTGCCGGTGCTGCTGCTGTCTCTTGCACAAAACTATACAAAAGCATAGGTGTTACGCCAGAAAATATAATCATGCTAGATAGCAAAGGAGTTATTAGAAGTGATCGAGAGAGCATTCCTCCTGCTAAACAAGAATTTGCTACCGATATTGATGTGCATAAATTAGACGATGCAATTGTCGGCGCTGACATGTTCTTAGGTTTATCTGTAGCTGATATTTTAAAACCAGATATGTTGAAAAGCATGGCCAAAGATCCAATTGTTTTTGCGCTCGCCAATCCCAATCCTGAAATTGATTACGAATTAGCGATGAAAACTAGAGATGATATTGTATTGGCTTCTGGTAGATCCGATTATCCAAATCAGGTGAACAATGTACTTGGTTTCCCTTATATTTTTAGAGGTGCGCTAGATGTACGAGCCACAGCTATCAACGAAGAAATGAAAATTGCTGCGACAATGGCTTTGGCAGAATTGACAAAGGAAGCTGTTCCAGAACAAGTTAATATAACCTATCACGAAAAACATCTGAAATTTGGTAGAGATTATATAATTCCAAAACCTTTCGATTTACGTCTTATGGAAAGAATTCCAGTTGCTGTTGCAAAAGCGGCAATAGAATCAGGTGTAGCGCGTAAACCCATAAAGGATTGGAATAAATACGCAAACAAGTTAGCAGAAAGATTGGGATCGGGCAGTAAATACATGAAAAAACTGACTAATCGTGCACGCAGAGATCCAAAAAGAGTTGTTTTTACGGAAGCAAATCATTTGGATGTTTTAAAAGCGGCGCAAATTGTACATGACGAAGGAATAGCGCATCCTATTTTACTTGGAAATAAAAAAGAAATAAAAAAGTTGATGGAAGAAATCAGCTTTGAAAGTGTTAATAATTCAGTAACAATTGTTGATCCTAGATGTAAACAAGAATCTAAACGTCGGAATGATTATGCAAAAATGTACTGGGAAAAAAGGCAACGTAAAGGAGTTAAACTTTTAGATGCTCAGAAATGGATGTTAGAGCGAAATTATTTTGCCGCTATGATGGTAAACGTAGGAGATGCCGATACGCTGGTTACAGGGTATTCAAGAAGTTATGCTAGAGTTTTAAAACCTATGTTAAAACTTATTGGTAGAAGAGAAAATGTTGAGAAAGTAGCTGCAACTAACATGATGTTGACTGAAAGAGGTCCTATGTTTTTATCTGATACCGCCATAAATGAAGATCCAAATTCAGAAGAATTAGTAGATATTGCTACTATGACAGCAAGTGCAATGCGCATGTTTGGTATTGCACCAAAAATGGCCTTGCTTTCTTATACAAACTTTGGTGCCAATGAAACTAAGGTTGGAGCAAAAATGTCTGAAACTGTGGCTTATCTTCATAAAAACCATCCTGATTTACAGGTGGATGGTCCTATGCAAGCTGATTTTGCTATAAATGCAAAAATGATGCATGAAAAATTTCCTTTCTCGCAAATTGATGGATTGAAAGTAAATGCCTTAGTATTCCCAAATCTTGCAGCAGCAAACATAAGTTATAAGCTTATGAAAGAACTGGCCAATATTGAGTCAGTTGGTCCAATAGTTATGGGTCTCAACAAACCTGTTCACCTATTACAAATTCATTCTAGTGTAGATGAAATTGTAAGCATGGCAACAATTGCTGTAGTTGATGCGCAAGCATATCAGCGAAACAAAGATTAAATACACTATAAAATAGTACTTTTGTCATTCATTTTAATTCCAATTTGAATGACAAAAGGACTATTTATTACTCGAAGTTTTCAGTTGTTAGCGCTTTGTCTTGTTTTTACATCTTGTAAAAAAGACTTTGCTTATACCTATCTGGAAGGGAATGCTTTGGGTACCACTTTTTCAATAAAATATGATACACGTGACAATTACAGCTCGTCTATAGACAGTCTCTTTGCTGTTATTAACAACTCGATGTCCACCTATCATCCGAATTCATTAATTTCAAAAATTAATCAAGGAGATACAACTCTACTCATTGACACACATTTTGAAAAAGTCTTTCTTAAAGCGAACCAAATTTATAAAGAAACAAATGGTGCTTTTGATCCTACAGTTGGAAGTTTGGTCAATGCTTGGGGGTTTGGCCCTGGGAAGGTAGAAGAAAACCTTGACTCAGCAGCTGTTGCCGAAATAATGAAGACAGTTGGTTTCCATAAACTTCATCTTGATAATCACAAATTAATAAAAGAAAGTCCTGCTATATATTTAGATTTCAACGCTATTGCAAAAGGTTATATGGTTGATGTTATTGGACTCTTTTTTGAAAACAAAAATATTGAGAATTATATGGTAGAAATTGGTGGGGAAATGCGTGTAAGGGGACACAACCCTTCAAATAAACTATGGAACGTAGGTATTGAAAAACCGCTTACAGATGGCAGTAGAGCATTAGAAACAACGCGAAGTCTCAACAATCAATCGATGGCAACTTCAGGAAACTATCGCAAATTTAGAATAGATGACTCGGGAAAAAAATATGTACATACTGTTAATCCAAAAACGGGTTATACCGAACAGAACGATTTGCTAAGTGCAAGTGTAATTTCTTCCTTAGATTGCGCTGATGTAGATGCCTATGCAACAGCTTTTATGGTCATGGGATTTCAAAAAACGAAAGGATTCTTAGCAAATCACAAAGAATTGCAAGCCGTTTTATTATATCTTGACTCGGAAGGAAAAATACACGTTTTTGATTCAAGTTCTCATGAATAATCTTAGTTAATCAACTTCTTTTGAAAGAAAAAATCTACATCACTTATTACAAAACAAACTATGGAGAGTTGATTCTTGGTTCTTTCCAAGAAAAATTGTGTCTGTGTGATTGGCGGTATCGAAAAATGCGTACTACAATCGATGCCAGAATTCAAAAAGAACTTGGAGTTTCTTACAGTGAAGGCGAGACAGCAGTACTAACTGAAATACAGTTATCCCAATACTTTTCAAAAGAACGAACAGTATTTTCGATTCCCTTACTATTCGTTGGAAGTGATTTTCAGAAAACCATTTGGAATGCCTTGTTACAAATACCCTATGGAAAAACTGATACCTATCTGGGTCTTTCAAAAAAAATAAACAATGAAAAAGCTATTCGGGCAGTTGCTAATGCCAATGGAGCCAACGCACTATCTATTATTGTACCATGTCATAGAATCATAGGAAGTAATGGAAACCTTGTTGGTTATGCAGGCGGTTTAGCAATTAAAAAGAAATTATTGCAATTAGAAGGTGCTCTAGATAGCAATCAATTAAGCCTTTTTTAAGAACTTGAGATAACACTATTTTCTAGTATATCTTACTAATAAACGAATTGCCGGTACTAGTATCATTAGCAAACCTATGAATACAATAAATCCGGTACCAACCATATGTGCATACACTAGTTTTAGGCCTGTTTGCATCTGTGTAAAACTTTCTCCTTGATTATCGTACATCCATTTACTTCGTTGTATTCCCGCAATTATAAAACTAACTAAAAAGAACAATAAAGCAATATTAATGGTTCTATATCCGATGACTACCCAGTTGGTCCAGCTATTTTTTACTTTTAATTTTGAAATAATATACCATACAGAAGCCATCAAGATCATTGTATTAATTCCAATCATTGTTCCCATGGTATGCGCCACTGTAATATGTGTGCCATGTGTGTAGAAATTAATGGCCGGAATAGAAATTAATAGTGCTAAAAATAGATTTAGAAATACCCATATATCGGCAGCAATCAAAAAACGGTAAGCTAAAGAATTATTTTGACGTTTTTCAAGTGATAAAGATTTGACAAAACTGTAAATAATTTTAAACAAGATAACCCATTCCGTCATACTAATAGCATAGGCTACAATTCGGACCCAAGGTTCTGACGGAATAATATAGGTGTGATGTGCCCAGCCAAACATCAAATTTGCTAAACCTAAAAAATAAAAGAAAAAAACCAACTTACCTCTAGCCAATTTTTCGTCGTCTTTAATCTTTGCCATCAAGTAGATAGAAATACCATAAACCAATTGATTCCATGAACCGACAAACGAACCCACTGATTTCCATTGAACTACCAGATCTCTAATATAATTATCTCTGAAACCCGGAATCAGCCAAAAATGAGATTCCGTCAAATGAAATAACATAAATACAATTCCAGTACCCCACATCCAATAATAAACGGGCCAATTTTTAACTTTCTGACGTACACTTTTAAAGTAATTTATACCAAAAAGCACCCATCCAATTAGTATTGGAATCATGAGAATTGGAGCAAAGACAAAAAACTCTCTACCGCCAATCTTTCCAACAAGAATAGAAGCATAAATTGTTATTCCTGTAAGTAAAAATAAATAAAAATGTACCGCGGCAAGTCTGTTTGAATATAACTTTATTTTTTCTTGATAAAACAAATAAAAGTAAACACTTCCCATTGCAGTTAAAACAATCCAAGAGACTGAAGAGATCACATGGATAGGACGTAATTTAGCAAAATGTAAACTCTCCTTTAGTAATTCAGGGAACAAATACTGCAAACTCGCTAGTACGCCAATTAACGCACTAATAGCAAGTGAAAAAAGCCCTAATACTATGAAATAGATTGCATATTTATTTTTCTTCATCTGTTGTGTTTTTCGGAGCAATTTCTACCCAACCTGTTTTAGTCTTTATCGCCTTTTTATTTGGAAAATAACCGGTTTTATCTACTGCTTTAAAGAAAGCTAAGAGCTCATTTAATTCTGTTTCACTGAACGAGTACTTTGGCATAGCTCCAGTCCCAGCAATAATTCTAGAACGAATGTATTCTTCATTCTTTAATGAATCGGAATATACATTTGTCAAATCAGGTCCAAGATAACCTCCCAAGCCATAGAATTGATGACAAGCAGTACAATTTCTGTCTTGCCAAATTTGTTGCCCCTTTAATGCTTCTTCAGTAAGAACTTCTTCATTAATAAATGCCCCTTTTTTATATAAGACAATATTATAAATAACAAAAGTGGATAGTAATACACCAATCACAATTTTGTTATACAATATCGTCTTTTGTTTGTCTTGCATATGTACTATATGTTGAACGCAAATATACTACAGATTTCCAAATACAAAAGTTCCCATATGCCTAATTCACAATACGACCTTACAAAGATAAATCAACACCTATTTTCAACTCGGAGTGCTACCGTAAAAACAGGTGATTTGAATATGGGGTTTTAGATACCAAGTAGATCTATACTAATTTCTAAAGGAAATGTATCAAAAAATTGTCCCATTCGTTTCAATCTATTCAAATTAGTTTATTATTTTTGTTGTTCAATTTTCTAGAAATGCAAAAAGAGTTTGTTGATTTAATACAGTTCACTGCTGATTTTTTTCAAAAAAATATTCAAAAAGACACAGATTCTCTTCTTCAATTGCGACAAAACCTTAGCCCTGACGAATTAAAAGAAAAAATCGCTTTTGAGATTTCCAAAAAAGGGCTCTCAAATGAGAAATTGATTGCCCTTATTGGACAAGTGGTTGACTACAGTGTTGTGTTAGATCATCCCTTTTTTATGAATCAAATGTTTGGGAAAACACAGCCAATTGCTTTTCTCGCAGACATAATAATGTCCCAATTGAATGCTTCTATTTACACGTATGAAGTAGCTCCAGTAATGACCTTGATTGAAAAGGAAATTGTTTCAAAATTAGGAGAAAAGATATGGAAGAAAGGAACTGGAGATGGAGTCTTTACGGCTGGTGGAAGTATCTCCAATATGAATGCCCTTTTTTTAGCCCGACAACATTACAACAGTCAAATAAAACAAGAAGGACTTTATAATCAAAAACCTTTTTCCATTTTTGTTTCAGATCAAGCACACTACTCTTTTGATAAAGGGGTAAATTATTTAGGATTTGGTATAGAATCCTTGGTGAAAGTAAAATCCGATAAAAAAGCTAAAATTGAGAGTCATTCATTAAGAAAAGCTATTGAAAAAAGCAAGAAAGAAGGACGAATCCCTTTAATGATAATCGGGATATCCGGAACTACGGTTTCAGGTAGTTTTGATAATCTACAAAGTATAGCAGAAATTGCAAAAGAATACAAGATGTGGTTTCATGTAGATGCTGCA
>RCNF010000901.1_pt1 | contig 15460 bp, 14 predicted proteins | sample 2041311 | NCBI WGS metagenome assembly RCNF01 (sample SAMN09708228, study PRJNA481090) | Marine sediment metagenome, whole genome shotgun sequencing project. | biome: marine sediment; feature: ocean; material: sediment; isolation source: Sewage treatment plant 2 marine sediment (STP2) ... | reverse complement strand
CAGACCGCAAAGGACCAAAAGAACCCCAGCGAGGCTCGCAACAACGAAGCAAGCCGCAGACCCAGGATATCGCGGGCATGGCCCGCTCCTACAGGTGTGGGATGCCGGGTGTGGGGGTTACTTGATGTGCTTCAGGATGCCGTCGAGTTCATCGAGGCTGTTGTAGTTGATGACAATCTTGCCCGAGCCCTTGCTGGTGTGTGCAACGCTGACTTTGGCGCCGAGCTTGTCAGAAACCTCCATCTCCAGACGTCGTATGTCGCCATTCGGTGTTACTGCTTGCTTGGCTGGCTTTTTCTCACCGTCGTTGTCGAGCATGCGTTTAACGAGCCGCTCGGTCTCGCGAACAGACAATCCACTCTTCACAACCTGCCGAGCAGCATCGTGCTGCTGCACTGGGTTGCTGATGCCCAACAAAGCACGTGCATGGCCCATTTCAAACTGACGCGACTCAAGCATCGGCTTAACCTTCTCCGACAACTCCTGCAGCCGCAGCAGGTTGCTTACCGACGCACGCGAGCGCCCTACGGCCTCTGCCGCTTCTGCATGCGTCAAATCGAATTCACGAATTAGCCGGTCAAGCGCCCGTGCCTCCTCAAGCGGGTTCAGATTCTCTCTCTGAATATTCTCGATGAGGGCCATCGCGATAGCCGCTTCGTCCGGGACCTCGCGAATGACCGCGGGAATTGCCTCAAGACCGGCTAGCTGTGCTGCGCGCCAGCGACGTTCGCCGGCAATAATCTCGTATCTCTGTACGCCATCCGTTTTCGACAGAGGCCTCGCCACGATGGGTTGCACAACACCCTGCGCCCGAATCGAGTCGGCCAGGTTCTCAAGTGAGTCCTGGCGCATATCCACTCGGGGCTGGTATTGCCCGCGCTGCAATAGCTCGACGGGAATTTCCTTGAGCAAATCGTGAGGTGCCGCCGTTGCCACGCCAGTCAGGGACGGTGTTTCTGCCGCAGGGCGACTCAGTAATGCATCGAGGCCGCGGCCTAGTCGTTTTTTTCTTGGGGTCATTGAATCAGTACCATTGGCTTAGCTGGCTTGCGCCTGTTGGATTCGGGCATCTTCCCGGCGCAGTATTTCGCCTGCCAGGGCCAGGTAAGAAATTGCGCCTCGCGACGAGCGATCGTGAAGTAATATCGGGCGGCCAAAGCTTGGAGCCTCTGCCAAACGCACGTTTCTGGGTATGACGGTTCGAAACACCTTGTCATTGAAGTGCGTAATCAACTGCATGGAAACCTCATTCGACAGGTTGATGCGCGGGTCAAACATGGTGCGCAGGATGCCAAACACTTCGAGGGTCGGATTCACAGAATCGCGAACCTGCTCAATGGTGTTCAGCAAGGAGCTGAGCCCTTCGAGCGCATAGTATTCGCACTGCATCGGAATCAGCACACCATCGGCTGCGGTCAGCGCATTCACGGTCAGCATGTTTATCGATGGCGGACAGTCAATGAGGATGAAGTCGTAAAGTCCGGCCACCGGAGCCAACGCTTTACGCAGCTTCATCTCGCGACCGATCTCCTGCAGCAGGTTAACCTCGGCGAGCGTCAGGTCTTCATTACCTGGAAGCACGGCATAGCCACCTTCCGGCGCAGAAATGATGGTGTCTGCCGCAGAGGCATCTCCGAGCAGAACGTCACAGGCCGAATTCTCAACTTCCATCTTGTTGATGCCGCAACCCATGGTCGCATTGCCCTGCGGGTCCATGTCAACCAGCAGCACCCGGCGTTGCGTTGCCGCAAGAGACGCAGTCAGGTTTACGGCCGTCGTCGTCTTACCAACGCCACCCTTCTGGTTAGCCACCGCAATAATTCGCGTCATCTTCGTCTGTCGCTACTTAAGTCGCATGAGCACGGCGTGTCGTGAACCCGCTTCGAGTCCCGGCACGGTTATTTCCGTTACGTCGTAGTTCCACGCAACGGGGATTTGTTCTAGCTCTTCTGTCGGGTGGCGCCCCTTGAGCGCTACAAACACCCCGTCCTCTCTTACGTGGTGTCCGGCAATTTCCAAAAGCCGTGGCAATGCTGCCACCGCTCGGGCAATCACGGTATCAAAGCGATTGCCGGGTGCATAGTCCTCTGTGCGGGCTTTTACTGCCGATACGTTGCTCAAATTGAGCATCCTCGCCACGTGTTGCACGAACATGATCTTCCTGTTGTTGCTATCAACCAGCTCAAAAGACCGCTCCGGTTCCGCGATCGCCAGCGGCAGGCCCGGGAAACCGGCTCCAGTTCCCACATCAAGAATGCGGTGACCTTGCAAGAGCGGTCTCGCTACGAGGCTATCAAGCAGATGGCCCCTGATCATCTCGGTGGGATCGCTGATGGCTGTCAGGTTGATCCGCTGATTCCAGTGAGCCAGCTCCTTTAGCAACGTCGCATATTTCTCCGCGGCATCGGCGGGCAGGTCCTGTTCGAGTTCGCCAAGGGCGTTTTTGATTTGGTTTTGCATAGAGCCGGACAGTATACGCGTCGTATTAAACCACCTGTAGGAGCGGGCCATGCCCGCGATTTCTTTTCGGCCTTTGCGGCCTGACGGCCGCAGCTATCGCTCGCGGGCATGGCCCGCTCCTACAGTTGTGTTTACACGACCATCAGGGCCATGAAGTCATCGACCGCTGTTTTGGCCAGCTTGGCCTTGTCCGCACACAGTGCATCCAGCTCTTTCCATTGCCGGTCGCCAAGCTTTGGCGAGACGCTGTCGACGAACTTTTGCTTTAACACTGGAATACCTTCTTCCCTGCGTTCGCGATGCCCGATAGGAAAATCGACCTCGATGCGGTCCGTGCTCGAACCGTCTTTGAAGAACACCTGCACTGCGTTGCCGATGTAGCGCTTCTCCGGATCGAAATAGTCTGTGGTGAACTTTTCGTTCTCACGCACCTGCATTTTCTCGCGCAATGTATCGATGCGTGGGTCGTTCGCGACATTGTCTTCGTAGTCCGCTGCAGTCAGGCGCCCGAAGATCATGGGCACTGCCACCATGTACTGAATGCAATGATCGCGATCAGCCGGGTTGTCCAGTGGACCTGTCTTGTCGATGATTCGTACGCCGGCTTCCTGGGTTTCGATGACGATTTTTTCGATATCGTCTATCCGGTCTTTGACTTCAGGGTGCAGCGTCATGCCCGCCTCAACGGCTGTTTGCGAGTGGAACTCGGCCGGGAAGGAGATTTTGAACAAGATATTCTCCATGACATAGCTGCCATAGTCCCGCTGGAATTTGAACTCGTTACCTTTGAACATGACGTCGTAATAGCCCCAGGTCTTTGCGGTCAGTGCAGAGGGATAGCCCATCTCGCCTGTCATCGCGATAAGCGCGAGCCGAACTGCTCGACTGGTCGCGTCGCCGGCCGCCCAGCTCTTGCGCGAACCGGTGTTCGGCGCGTGGCGATAGGTGCGCAGGGAACAGCCGTCGACCCATGCGTTTGAAACAGCATTCAGCACCTGCTCCCGATCGCCTCCGAGCATTCTTGTTATTACAGCGGTCGAAGCAACGCGGACGAGTAGTACATGATCGAGCCCGACGCGGTTGTAACTGTTTTCCAGGGCAAGTACGCCCTGAATCTCATGTGCCTTGATTGCGGCCGTCAGCACGTCTTGCATCGTCAGCGGCGCTTCGCCTTTGGCGCGAGCTTGCCGACTCAGGTAGTCGGCCGTAGCCAGGATGCCGCCCAGGTTATCGGAGGGATGACCCCACTCTGCTGCAAGCCAGGTATCGTTAAAGTCCAGCCAACGGTTCATTGCGCCGATGTTGAATGCCGCCATGACCGGGTCAAGCTCATAGGAGGTACCCGGCACGCGAGAGCCGCCTGGCAGTGTGGCGCCTGGAACGACGGGCCCCAGCAGTTTCGTACAGGCCGGATAATCCAGCGCCTGAAAACCGCAGGCAAGTGTATCCATCAAGCAATAGTGTGCCGTCTCGTAAGCGAGGTCGCTGTCGATTTCTGTGTTGCAAACATAGTCTGCAATCGCGACAAGCGCGTCATCCCAGCCCGCGCGTTTAGCCGAGCGAATGTCAGTACTGGACATGGTGTCTCCGAATGTTGGTGTTTGTCTGTTGGGCTAGCGCGAATATTGCACGCGTTGGCGTGAAAGATCGCGCAAAGAATTGAATGGATGAAGGGTTTCTAGAGCAAGCGGAATAACGGTGTCTATTCCCGAGCGACAAAAACCCTTCAGGCGATCAAGGACTAAGCGAGAACGCGGCATACTGGTGCAATATTCGCGCTAGCTGCGATTCTCTATTGCGACCCACTCCTGCAGGTCCGGCCCAATGTAGTCGGCTGCCGGACGTATCAATTTGTTGTCGGCCCGTTGTTCCATGATGTGCGCCGCCCAACCGGTAATGCGAGAGCAGACGAAAATTGGCGTAAACAGATACGTTGGAATGCCCATGAAGTGATACACGGTAGCCGCAAAAAAGTCGGCGTTTGCAAACAGCTTCTTTTCATCCCACATGACTTTTTCAACGGCCTCTGACACGGCATACAAGCGCGTGTCGCCAGCTTCATCAGAAAGAACCTTGGACATTTTCTTGTTGACGGCATTGCGTGGGTCGGAGGTCGTGTAAACACGGTGACCGAAGCCCATAATCTTGTCTTTGCGCTCTAGCATGGCCAGTACGCCGGCCGTTGCTGCTTCGGGCGTATCGAATTTTTGGATCAGCTCCATCGCCGCTTCATTCGCACCGCCGTGCAACGGACCGCGCAATGCACCAATGGCGCCGCTAACGGCTGAATGCATATCAGAAAGCGTGCCGGTGATTACCCTCGCTGCGAACGTCGACGCATTGAATTCGTGCTCCGCGTAAAGAATTAACGTGGTGTCGAGCGAATTTCGATGCAGGTCGCTGGGTGGCTTGTCATGCAGCATGTGCAGGAAATGTCCGGCAATACTGTCGTCATCCGTCGCTGTCTCAATACGTACACCATCAACATGGTAGCGGTGCCAGTAAACGAGCATTGAAGGCAGGCATGCGAGCAGCTTGTCCGCCACGTCCTGCTGATTAGCGAAGTCGCCTTCCGGCTCAATATTGCCCAGGAACGACACACCGGTGCGCAGTACGTCCATCGGGTGAGCTGTTGCCGGCACCATCTCGAGCACGGTTTTCAGGTCGTCAGGCAAACCACGCAGTGATTTGATCTTCACGATGTAAGCATCGAGTTCAGCCTGAGTGGGCAGCTTGCCGTAGAGCAACAGATAAGCAACTTCTTCAAATTTCGCATTTTCTGCGAGATCGTAAATATCGTAGCCACAGTACGTCAGTCCGGCGCCTTCCTTGCCGACTGTACATAGACGCGTTTCGCCCGCCGAGACTCCGGCCAGTCCACCTGTCTTTTTCTTTTCTGTCATCGTTCTCTCCTGCTCGCTGCATCCGTTTGATGCAGGGACTTATTTTTTTCCAGTGTTCAGACCTTCTTCTTCGAAGAGCTCGTCGAGCTTGTCTTCGTAAGCCTGATAGCCAAGCACATCGTAGAGCTCCATTCGCGTTTGCATTTTATCGACGACAGCTTGCTGCGTCCCTTCGCTTCGTAGGGTCTGATAGACATCCAGGGCGGCAGCCGACATCGCACGAAATGCGCTGAGTGGGTAAAGCGTCATGCCCACACCGACGTTGGCAAGCTCATCGGTCGTAAATAACGGTGTCTTGCCAAACTCTGTCAGGTTTGCGAGCACCGGCACTTTGATAACACTCGTAAACTGCTGGTACTCCTCAAGCGTCGTCAACGCTTCTGCGAAAATCATGTCGGCGCCAGCCTCAACATAGGCGGCCGCACGGTCCAGCGCCGCTTGTTGCCCTTCAACGGCATGCGCATCGGTTCTCGCCATGATGACGAAATCCTGATCGATTCGGCCGTCGACTGCGGCTTTCAGGCGATCGCACATTTCACGCGTTTCGACCAAAGCTTTGCCCGGACGATGGCCGCAGCGCTTCTCGGCGACCTGATCCTCAAGATGACAACCCGCCGCGCCTGCCCAGGTCATCTCTCGAATGGTACGCCCGATCATTAAGGCGCTGCCCCAGCCTGTGTCTGCATCGACGAGTAGTGGTACATCGGTTACCGAGCTGATCCTGCGAATATCCTCGCAAACATCGTTAAGGGTCGTCATTGCCAGATCCGGTAAGCCGAAAGACGCGTTCGCTACGCCTGCGCCGGACAGGTAGATCGCCTTGAATCCGGCCCGTTCGGCAAGCAACGCCGTGAAGGCGTTTATGGTGCCCGCGATCTGTAATGGTCGCTCGGTTTCCAGCGCGGCTCTGAATCGTTTGCCTGCACTCATTAGTTAGGGTCCTTGAAATTGGCCGCCACAAGCTCTTTTAATCCAGCTTAAAGAACTGGCGGAGCGGGATTTTAAACTAGCGGAAGGTCGTTTCCCAAATAGAGCGATTGCTCGATTTTCTATGCTGTCGTCGTGAAAGCATTACTGCACAACGCTCTCAGCGCAGATAAGGCGGCCACATTTAGACTGAGTCCTGCTGCTGGATCTCAGGAGGTGCGCATACGGGCCAGAATCAGCCACGAACTCGTGGCGTGCGGCATACCGTCCGTCAGCCGATCGAAACCACGGTCCGGCCGGTTACACCGCCGTCGATGTAGGCCTGAAAAGCATCCGGCAGCTCGTCAAAGCCGATCGTGCGGTGGCCAATCGTATGCAGGTGCTGCGGCATAAGATCGCCACCTATTCTCGACCAGACGGCCCGTCGCAGAGCAAACGGTGTATCGACCGAATTGATGCCCAGCAGGCACACGGCGCGGAGAATGAAAGGCAGTACGGTCGTATTCAGCGCCGCACTTGCGGCCAGGCCAATACTCGCGATGTTGCCGCCGTACATCGTAGTGCGCGTCAGCCAGGTCAGGTAGTCGCCGCCCAGATTATCGATCGCGCCGGCCCACTGCGCCTTCTCCATCGGTCGCTTGCCAAGATCCAGGCCGTCGCGCAACAGAATCTGTGTTGCGCCGATACTCTTCAGGTAGGCCTCCTCGCTCGCCTTGCCGGTCAGTGCGACGACCTCATAACCACGCGCGCTCAATATGTCGATTGCGATGCTACCGACCCCGCCTGTCGCCCCGGTGACAACGATCGGGCCGTTCTCGGGGAGCTGCCCATTTTGTTCCATGCGATGAATCGCGAGTGCCGCGCTGTAACCCGCCGTGCCGATTTGCATTGCTTGCGCCGCGGTCATGCCTTCAGGAATCGACACGAGGCTTTTGCTATCTACTCGCGCGAACTCCGAGTAACCACCGTCTACCGTTTCGCTCAAGCCGCAACCGTTCACGAGCACGAGCATGCCGGGCTTGAACTCCGGGTCGTCAGAGGTTTCCACGGTTCCCGCAAGGTCGATGCCGCCGTTCAGCGGATAGCGTCGTAAAATTTTTCCGGCGCCGGTCGCGGCGAGTGCATCTTTGTAGTTGATCGTCGAGTGACTGACTTTGACGACGACGTTGCCTTCCGTCAGATCATCGACAGAGATTTCTTTGAAGCCGGCGACGATCTTGCCGTCCTGTTTGTTGATTCTGTATGCGCGAAATTTTTGCATTGCGGCTCCTTTTTTGTGATCGCGGGCATGGCCCGCTCCTACAGCTCCTTATTCAACACCAACTAGGTTGCTGAAGCTTAACTTCGTTGGTTCTGTATGCGTGACATTTTGCATTGCGGCTCCTGTTTTCTGATCGCGGGCATGGCCCGCTCCTACAGCTTTTTTTTCAACACTTGTAGGAGCGGGCCATGCCCGCGATCACCCCTGGCGGTCAAGCCAGACTTCAAGCCCCTGTGTGTTGAGTTGTATGTCCAGACTCAGTACTGACCACATTGCGTCACGATCACCCTTGAACCCATGTTCGACGAGTCGCCCCTCGAGATAGCCGAACATTGCATCACTAATCACTGCTGTTCGGTTCTCTGCGCTCGCGTTTTCCTTTGCCAGCGAGACGTACTGGTCGATCGCCGCGTGCATGTCGAGTGCGAGTCTATCGAGGTCTCTTACGCGACTGTAATGCGTTAAATACAGTTGCTCCGGCTCGCACGCCATAATCCGCTCGATGGACTTGTGCGCCTCCGGCGGATCAAAGCTCGCCGGTGTCGTTGTCGGAAAAATGAACTCGCCAGCTACTGTGTCGAGCTCCCGGTATGAAATGCCGAAACTATCGCCAGTGAAAACGCCCTTCGACTTCGGATCGTGCAAACAATAGTGATGCCTTGCGTGGCCCTCGGTGAACAAGACCTGCATTGCTCGACCGTTCAGCTCTATCCACTCGTTGTCATCAGGCACCACAATTCGTTCGGCGTCGATCGGCAGAATTTCGCCATACAACTCGCGCATACGCTCCACGCCGTAAACGGCTTCGGTGCCAGCAATAAGTCTGGCCGGATCGACCATGTGGGGGGCTCCGCGCGGGTGTACAACGCAACGCGCGTTCGGTAGCTGCTGCATGAGGAGGCCCGCGCCGCCCGCGTGATCGAGATGAATGTGCGTCAGAAACACGTAGTCGACATCGGCAACATCGAGGTCATGTTGTCTCAGGGCGTCGAGCAGCAGCGGCACACTGTTGTTGTTGCCAGTATCGATGAACGCCGCTCGTCCATTCTCGATCAGTAGGTGACTGGCATCCTGCAGCGGACGCTCGTACTCGGTATCGATGGCGGTGATGCCATCGTCCAGCCTGCACAATTGCGCTCGCGAAGCTGGCATTTGGGTTTCCCGGTAGTCGCTACTTGAGTTTGGTTGTCTCGAGGCCGGACAGCCCTGAGTAATAACGTGCGAGCAAGATGACATCATCGTCGCTCAGTGCGACCGCCATCGACGACATCACGGCGTCTTTGCGCGTGCCATCACGATATTGGTTAAGCGCGTGCACGAGATAGTCCTCGTGCTGGCCGGCAAGCGTTGGCCATGTTGGAGACAGACTAATGCCGTTCTGACCGTGGCAGGCGACGCAAGTGGATGCCCGCTCGAACTCCGCGTCGGTATCTCCGCCGGCAGCAACCGTCTCTGCGCCGAGGCCGGACAAATACTGCGCGACGTCTTTGATATCCTGATCACTGAGGCTCGAAGCCTGCGCCTGCATCGTCGGGTGGGCGCGCGTGCCATCGCGATAGCCGTTCAGGGCAATAATCAGGTAGCTCGCTTTCTGTCCGCCGAGTTTTGGCACTCGATAGGAGGGGTAAGCGTTGCGATAACCTTCGATGCCATGGCAACCGAGGCAAGAGTAGCCAAGCTTCGCGCCGCGCTCTACGTCGCCGTCGGCGAGGGCGGGCTGCGCTGCAAACAGGCTGAGCAGCAGAACTGACAGGCTTATCGAGGTGATCTTTGTCTTTGTCTTCATTGGTTTTTCCGCAATATCCGGTACACGAGAACGCCCAGCGCTCAATCGAGGCCGCTATGGTAGAGACACTCGGCCCTTAATTCTAGCCCGCAGAGCTGATTTGGGGCCACGCAAAGCTCGAGCAGGCGGTCTGAGGCTGGTTGCATGCTAGCATCGGGGCATCAACCGCTCCCGAACTAAGGATCTGATGTGAGAAAAAGTATTGTCGCGCTACTGCTTGCACTGGCGCTGATCGTCCTGGCGTCGCCAGCAATCGTTGGCCGACTTGCAGAAAAGAGCATGGACGAGAACCTGGATTGGGCAACACAGGAAAATCAGGATGTCGTCATTACTTCCGAGGGCTTCGATCGAGGCTGGTTTTCGTCGGAAGGACAGCATCGCATAGAGGTTCACAAGGGGCAGTTGCATGACATTCTGATGGCCTTTGGCGACGGTGACAGCAGCCCGGCCGAGACGCCCGCCCTGATCATCAATACACACCTGGATCATGGGCTAATTCCCGTGTCATCGATGTCACGCGATGGCGGCTCCCTGGTGCCGGGTCTGGGCAGCGCACTATCAACGGTTGCTGTGCAGTTGGGCGGCGGCGAAATTATTGAGTTGCCGGGCGTTATTCATAGCAGCGTTGGCCTTACCGGAGAGCTGAAGTCTCACTACTCTCTTGACGAGGGCTCGAGAGAAATTGACAACACAACCGCCGAGTGGGGCGCTGTCGACATTAAGTTCGGCACAAGCCCTGCCAGCGGCAACATCAATTACTCCGGCATGATCGAGTACATTGAGATCAACAGCGACGTTGAGTTCCTGGAGATAAAGACCATCGAATTCACCGGCAAGCAGCAGCCAAGTCCATTCGGCTACCCGGTTGGCAACATCGATTTCAAACTCGAAACCATGTCCTTTGAGGCGCCAAATGGCAGCCCGACAACGATTGGCCCGGTGTCGGTCGTTGGTCACTCGGAGATCGCGGGGGATCGCATAAATGGTCATTCTGTCGTGCATCTGGAAAGCGGCTCATCCGGCCAGGAGCCGTCGCCGCTTGGCTTTAATGGAGTTACGGCCGAGGTTCGCTTTGTCGGTCTCGACGGTGTTGCCATCGGCAAACTGAAGAGCGCGCTGGAAGTGCTTGAGGCGGACGAAAGCATGGCTGGCATCGACCCGCAATACGGCAACGCAGAGGAAAGCGCGCTCGCGTTGCTCGCCGCTGGTTTTGAACTGCACATTGATCAATTCGATATTGCGATGCCGCAGGGCCTGTTGACGTCAAAGTACCGATTTGTCGTGGAACCCGGCGACGCGGATAACTTCAACTGGAGCTCCGCGCTGTTGACGCTCGACGCCGACGCGGACCTGCGCGTGCCCGCCGAGCTGGTCGACCTCGCGGCATCAATGACCCCGGAAGTGAACGCTGCGATAGCCATGGGCTTTCTGAAAAAGAACGGCGACTTCTATGAAATGGACGCCGCTTACAAGAAGGGGCTGTTGAAAATCAACGGCGCACCGATGCCCATTCCTTTGCCGGGCACCTACTAGAGCCGCGCTGCAACTTCACTCGGCAAATCGTAGCAACTCATCAAGTTGGCGAATCTGGTGTGTAATCTGATCCTTTGGCTCCGACGCTGCACCGCGTGGGTTGTACCAGCAGGTGTCCACACCGTAATTGGTTCCGCCCTGAATATCGGACGTCAGGCTGTCGCCAACCATTATCGCCTGTTCCTTGGTCGGAAAGTCCAGCTGCTCGAAGGCGGCATCAAAAATGGCTGTGCCGGGCTTGGCTGAACCGATCTCAGCTGAGATCACCACTGCATCAAAGTAGCGACCAATTCCGAGGCGCTCAATCCGGCCGCGTTGTGCTTCGCTAAGGCCGTTGGTTATCAATGCCAATGAGGCTTTCGTGTCCAGTTCCTCAAGCAGCTCGTGCGCACCCGCATAGAGCTCGCCGTTATCTGCAAGTCCTGCGACGAAAGCGTCTGACATCGGCAGTGGATCTGCGTCGAACCCGGCTTCCTCGACTAATAGTTCAAAGCGACGCGTCCGAACGATGTTTGCGGATATTTCGCCACGCTCCACGGCCGCCCAAAGACCAAGGTTGATGCGCTGATACATCGGCTTGTATCGCTCGGGCTCGGTTACGCCAACCGCGGCGAGTGTCGCTGCAAACGCCGCTGTTTCGGAGGTGTCTGAATCGAACAGGGTGTGATCAAGGTCGAGGAGAAATGTCGTGTAACGCACGGGCGGCCTTCGTCGGGTGGCGGGATCAATGTGCGACCGAGTGTAGCGGAATCCCTAAGTGTGCCGCAGCTGGTGTCCGGAAGGACCGCCTATGGCTGTTCAGCGCAACGAAGAACTTTTCAGAGCCACCTACCCCTCGGAGCAAGTGGCTCTTTTTGAGTTTTGTCGTTCACAAGAGCAGTAGATGGCCCAAAGTCTGGACCGCTGGTCGCTTCCTGACAGCAAGTGCTGACCCTTTCTTGCCACCTGCGTTGAATGACTGCTTTGGGGAACTCTGACCGGCTGCAAACGGTCAGAAGAAGACACTAAGACGTAACGAAACGGTCCGTTTTGTCGAGGCCAGAGCAATCACTGTTTGTATGCTGGCCCCCACAAACAATACGATTCTGTCTGTGAAACTAAATCTCAAAATCATTGGGCTCGCACTTGTCTTTGTGCTGTGGGGTTGCGCCAGTGTCCTGAACGAGGATGGTGCGCTTGCGATCGCCCCCTACGACGTCAGTGAAAGTGGGCGCATCATCGTTGAAGCACGAGTAAACGGCCAAGGGCCGTTTGCGTTCGCTCTGGATACCGGCTCCAGCATCTCCATTGTCTTCGATGAAGTACGTAACGAACTTGCACTTGAGCCCGTTCCTGGAAAAACAGTGATTATCCATGGGGCCGTGGCCTCGGGCGAGTTTCCGTTGTTGAGTATCAGCCGCCTGACGATCGGTAGTGAGGTTTGGGCAGACCCCAGGATTGCCTCACTGCCTGGCGAGACCGCAGCCAGCACCGGTATTGACGGCATCCTGGGTGTGGATTTCCTGCGGCGCTATGCCGTCGGATTTTCTATCCGAGATCGCGCCATACGCCTGTACCCACCGGACCTGGTTGGCCGCAGAACCTATCGCGGTTGGACGTCTGTCCCGCTGGAGCCTGAGTACATCGGTGATAGCGGCGCAGCGTTGTACTTTTTCGATATCGAAGTCGGTGGCCACAGGATACCTGCGCTATTCGACCTTGGCTCCGGTCTAAATCTGATCAACTGGGCTGCCGCGAATAGTCTTGGCCTCGACCAGGTCGATTTGCGAGGCGATGACGTATTGTCCGGCGCCATTGAAAGTGCGCCCATTGTGGCCCGAATCAGGGTCGACGAAGTGACGACCGGACATATACGCTGGCGAGATGAAGAGTTCATGATTGCCGAGCTGGAGATCTTCACAACGTTGATGCGCGGCGGCACACCAAGTGCGATCCTGGGTGCCGGACTATTCACCCAGCGCGACTTTATCATCGACTTCGCTCGGAGTCGGTTGCTCGTCAATGTCGCGATGGATGAGGTGAATGTATATGGTGGAAAAGTTGGCGAATCGCAAACACGCGACCATCACGAAAAAACCGACAATACTCAATAGCGCGATCAGTACCTGGGCCGACGCAACACAGATTCGACCCGTAGTTTATCAGCCCAGGGGCTGGTTTCGGCCTGAAGCAGGCGTTCAGGCATCAGTGAAAGACAGCGAAAGACTCGACGACCTGGTATTCCGAGCTGAAAAAGGAAGTTTCTGAATAAAATGAACCAGATTAGCCCTGCAAAACTACTCAACAGTAAATGGACGGCTCGGAACCCTGAGAATAAGGAAAAACACTTCCTGGTGACGAACGTCGAATTTACCGAGGACGGGAGGCTTGTGTCTTGCTTGATCGAAGCCGTCCTTACAAAACGGGAGATGGTGATCGATTGGCAGGAACTGAAAGACTCGAATCGATGGGCTATTGGCTGGCAGTGACGAAAAAATTGGTTCGCGGCGTCAGGTCACACATCTCTCGGCCAGCGACTTCAAATAGGGCTGCAGGATTAGTCCATTCAGGTCTATTGCAACATGCACAGCAATTACCACCCATAGATTCCCGGTCCCCAGGTAGATCAACGTCAACAGGGCACCGAGCACGGTCGTGGCGAGCGCGCCAACCCAACCCTGATAACTGTGTATCACGCCACAAAAAATCGACGCTGCGACCGATGCCAGCAAGACGTTCCCGAAAACGTAGGTAGACAGGAGGGGCAGCAACAACCTGAAGAAAAGCTCTTCACTTAAGCCTGCGTTTGCCGAAATTGCGTCGATCCGTCGAAACCACAGAGCATAGCAGCCACTCGCCAGTGGAACGTTTTGGGTAGATACCAGGTGTCACGAGCGGCAAGTATTGGCCGGATGTTGTCGCACAATGACGCGGCTGTTAAACGCCGTCTGGTCTCCGAACGCATCGGTCACAGGCTCGATCCAAGGCGAGCTTGCGAGCCGACAGGCGCACTTCGTGCGCAGCAGAAAGACCTGTGAATTGTGGTTTCTAACTACGGCTTGCCGCCCAATATTCTGCTAAATTCTCGTCCATGCTTAAAAACAGTCTGGTATTCGTAGTTACCCTGATGCTCTTGGCGTGTGGCCTCGAGGCATTTGATTCACCTGATACGCGCGAGACAGAGTCGGCACGTGGGGCCGCACTGCTGGCTCCGTTAAAAACGGAGCTTAAACAAGCGTTAATGGCCGGGATGCAGAAAGGGCCCCTGAACGCGATCAATGTCTGCAAAGCGCAAGCACCCGAGATCGCAGACGCTCTGTCGATTGACGGCATAAAAGTCGGTCGCACCAGTCACCGACTTCGTAATCCAGACAACCAGGCCCCCGGGTGGGTCAATGGCGTGCTGCAAGAGTACCTGAGTGACGAAAAGGATCGCACTCCACAGGTGGTGTCATTGGCAAACAATCGGGAGGGCTACGTCGAACCAATTGCGCTTCAGCCGCTTTGTCTCGCCTGCCATGGAGGGAATCTGGCCGCCGATGTTGCGGAGCAGATCAACACGCTGTACCCAGATGATGAGGCTACGGGATTTGAGGTCGACGAGCTAAGAGGGGTGTATTGGGTAGAGTATCCCGTGGCGGAATAGGTGCCCATTTCCGACCTCCTTTCAAACAGCAAGAGGTGATGCTTCTTCGCACTCGCGATGAACGTCTGCTTTTCCCCAAACTTGCCGTTCAGATGTTTGCTTTGGATAACTCTGACGGGCAGCAATCGGCCGAGGCTGTGTAAAAACTCCGAAGCGGCCTCCTGTCTTCAAGCGTGCGCCACGCAAAAATTTGGCCTGCGTGGTTTCCCCCGCTTCGCGTGACGGCTGTCGTCTCGTGTCGGGGCACTCACACAAAGTGATGCCGAATTCCAGCATGCTTCTAGGTGGTCTGTGTTAGTGGCGTTTTTACACAGCCTCGACCAGAAGCAGTCGGTCATTACAGCAAAGGCTTGGACCGGCCTTTTGCAAATGTTAAGAATGTTTACACCGGCACCATTCATTCCATTAATAAATGTCGATTCTGACAACCGGTCCTGACACAATTAGTAAATGTTCCGTTCTGACCTGGCTCATCTATGAATACTCATGCGGCTGCCGGAAAGCAGTGGACAGATAAGCAACTGGACGACCTCACGGTTGAAAGTCAATTTCGGCTGAGGGGTCTGGAAGTAACGCGCCTGGACACATTTGTTGACGCTGCTTTTGCATTTGTACTTACGCTGCTCGTTATATCGTTCGACGAGATTCCGTCGAATATTCCTGAGATGCTGGCGGCCGTAAAACGGATTCCGGGGTTTGCCGCCAGTTTCGCTATGCTGATGGTGTTCTGGCTGCAACATCGCAAGTGGAGCCGACGCTATGGTCTGGAGAATCACAGGACAATTCTGCATAGCCTGGCACTTATATTTGTGATGCTGGTTTATGTGTACCCGCTAAGAATGTTTTTCGAGGGATTGTTCTCCAATCTCACTGGCGGTTACCTGTCCACAAGCTATCAGATTGTGACCTACAATGACCTGCGCTTGATGTTCGTATTCTATTCCGCCGGATTTCTTGCCATGTCC
>RCNF010000899.1_pt1 | contig 15483 bp, 12 predicted proteins | sample 2041311 | NCBI WGS metagenome assembly RCNF01 (sample SAMN09708228, study PRJNA481090) | Marine sediment metagenome, whole genome shotgun sequencing project. | biome: marine sediment; feature: ocean; material: sediment; isolation source: Sewage treatment plant 2 marine sediment (STP2) ... | reverse complement strand
CCGGCGATACGGATTCCGCCTTTGAGAAAACATCGGAGCTGAGCGAGGCTCTCCGCGAGGCGGATATTGAGCATAAGTACGTATTGGTTGCAGGGAACCATGAGTCCAGCATATGGCGTGGGATCCTTCCAGAGTTGATCCACTACTTAGCCGTCGACTGGTGAGTTGTTACGAGATTGGATCCGCATGTCAGCCTTTTTCTGGAATTTCGTCAGCCGCGAGCGTTGAGAAGGTTAGCCCATCCTTCCCGCGCTGCACGCGGATTGTCTCCCCCGGATTGAATTCGCCGGCGAGGATCTTTAGCGCCAGAGGGTCCTGGATTTCACGTTGAATGTTTCGCTTCAGGGGTCGGGCGCCATAGACGGGTTCGTAGCCGGTTTCAGCGAGGTAGGTTTTTGCCTCTTCTGTCACCTCGAGGGGGAAACCTTGCTGAGAAAGCCGGTCGCGCACTTTATGTAACTGGATTTCCACAATCTTCTTAATATTCTCCAGCGAAAGTCGATGGAAGATCACAATCTCGTCGATCCGGTTGAGAAATTCGGGGCGGAAATGTCGCGTGAGCAACTCCCTTACCTTCTGCTCTGTCACCTCAGCGGATTGCTCATCGCTGTCCCATAATTCCGTCCCTAAGTTGCTGGTCATGATCACAACCGTGTTGCGGAAGTCGACGGTTCGCCCCTGGCCGTCGGTAAGGCGGCCATCGTCAAGCAACTGAAGAAGAACGTTGAAGACATCTGGGTGAGCTTTCTCGATCTCATCGAAAAGGACCACGCTGTATGGTCGTCGGCGCACCGCTTTAGTGAGCTGACCCCCCTCCTCATAACCCACATAGCCAGGAGGAGCACCGATTAGGCGAGAGACCGTGTGTTTTTCCTGGTATTCACTCATGTCGATGCGGATCATCGCTCGTTCGTCGTCGAATAAGAACTCCGCCAATGAGCGACCGAGCTCGGTTTTCCCTACACCGGTCGGTCCGAGGAAGATGAAAGAACCAATCGGGCGATCCGGATCTTGGAGACCGGAGCGAGATCGGCGTACGGCGTTGGATACAGCGCTAACAGCCTCGTCCTGACCGATAAGCCGTCGATGAAGACGCTCCTCCATGTGCAGCAGCTTCTGCGTTTCGCCTTCCAGCAGCCTCGAAATGGGAATGCCCGTCCAACGCGAAACGACCGCGGCGATGTCTTCGGAGTCAACCTCCTCTTTAAGCAATGCGCTTTCCGACTGTGTCTCTTTGAGATGCGCTTCGAGGTCCGCGAGTTGGACCTCGAGTTCGCGCGATGTCCCGTAACGCAAACGAGCGGCCTCCTCAAGATCGGCTTTTCGCTCAGCCTGGTCGATTTTCAAACGTGTGTCTTCGATTTGTCCCTTCACCGCTTGAATATTAGAGATGACCTGTTTCTCAGCTTGCCAGCGGGCGGTGAGGTTCGTTGACTCTTCACGAAAATTGGCAAGTTCGCCTTCTAATTTCTTTAACCTTTCACGCGATGCTTTATCCTTCTCTTTCTTCAGCGCCTCACGCTCAATTTCGATTTGCATAATGTGGCGGTCCACTTCGTCGAGCGCCTGCGGTTTTGAGTCAATTTCCGTACGCAGACGGGCTCCAGCTTCATCGATCAAGTCGATGGCTTTGTCCGGCAAGAAACGGTCGGAGATGTAGCGATTCGAGAGGGTCGCGGCAGCGATAACGGCGCTGTCTTGGATACGAACACCGTGATGGATCTCGTATCGTTCTTTCAAACCCCGCAGGATACTGATTGTGTCCTCAACGCTGGGCTCGGCCACATATACTGGTTGGAAGCGCCTCTCCAGTGCAGCGTCTTTCTCGATATATTTGCGATACTCCTCAAGAGTTGTGGCTCCAATCATGTGCAGCTCGCCGCGCGCCAGCATGGGTTTAAGCATATTTCCGGCGTCCATGGCCCCTTCGGCTGCACCGGCACCGACTAAGGTGTGCATCTCGTCGATGAAGAGAAGAATCGCGCCGTCAGAATCAGTGACCTCTTTCAGGGTTGCTTTAAGACGTTCTTCAAACTCGCCCCGATATTTGGCGCCAGCGATGAGTGCCCCGAGGTCAAGCTGTATGAGTCGTTTATTTTTCAACCCCTCGGGCACGTCGCCGTTGACGATTCTTTGGGCAAGGCCCTCCACAATGGCCGTCTTGCCGACACCTGGTTCACCGATCAGAGCCGGGTTGTTCTTCGTGCGGCGGGAGAGGACCTGGATTAAACGCCGGATCTCCTCATCGCGGCCGATAACTGGGTCGAGCTTGCCGCGACGGGCGAGCTGTGTTAAGTCACGACCGTACTTCTCCAGAGCTTGGAATGTATCCTCGGGATTGGGAGTCACGACCCGTTGCGAACCGCGGATAGCAACCAGAATATTAAGAATGCTGTCCGCTGTGAGACCAAAGGCCGTAAGCCGTTTCTTTTCGGGGCCGGCGGCTAAGGCAAGGAGGATGTGTTCGGTTGAGATGTAATCATCCTTCATCGCCGCCGCCTGTTTTTCGGCTGCGGTAAGAACCGCTGCTGAGCTGGGGGATAGACCTGGTTGATCGCTTCCACCCCGCATTTTGGGCTTGGTTTCGAGATCCTTCTCGAGGTCGGCCTGCAGCATCGCCGGGCTTCCGGCGACCTGGGTCACAATGACCGGCACGATACCTTCCGGTTGTTGGAGGAGTGCCAGTAAGAGATGCTCGGGTTCGATGGATGGATGACTAAGATCCCGAGCGATCGATTGTGCATCGCTAATGCTGGATTGAGCTTTTTGCGTGTATTTTTCAAGATTCATCGTTTACTACTCCAGTGCTTCCCACGGATTTTAATCCGTTAATCCAAGGTTCAGCGCTGCCAACCTGAGGATACAAATCCGGAATATGGCAGATGTATCTGTATTCTATTGGGGTTGTGTAAGAATATGGTTTGTTGGGTATTAACATAAGATTTCCACAGGTAGTTAATGGAATTCATATATCCCGTATGTAAACATCTGATGATAGGTGGGTATCCTAGGAAGTGTAACCTGTATACCTATAAAGGAGTGTTGTTAATGAGTTACCACATTGTTCCACAAAGTCAGCGCAGAATGCACCGTTATCACCCCGTAGGTTTCAACGGCGGCTGCCGATTGCCGGTAGATGTCCAGGCCAACAGCGATGAGTATGTGATCACTGCAAACGTGCCCGGCCTGAAAGCTGACGACCTTCAAATTGAAATTATCGAAGATGTCGTCACCTTACGCGGCGAAGTTAAGGAAAAGGAGAACGGACAAGAGGATGTCCTGTTGCGTGAACTGCATCGTGGTTCTTACGAGCGCAGTCTGCGCCTCCCCGCCTTGCTTGACGCGGAGAAGGCTGATGCGGTCATTGAGGATGGCGTGCTTATGCTGCGTATCCCCAAGTCGGAGGAATCTCGACCGAAGAAGATCGAGGTCAAATCCCGATAAAAAAGCATAAAATTTGTGAGGTACAATGGACGGCGAAGGCCGTCCATTGTGTATTAACAGGGCTGGGGGGCAGAATTTCACCCTCCCAGGAGATCATTTGACCCAGTTCATCTCCCTTGATTATCACCGGCACGATCACGGTCGTTTGTATTAACGTTTTTCTCCCAATACCGCGTTCTATACTGTAATGAGGACTGAAGATTATGGAGAACTCTGAAAAAAACACTTCAAGCGGCGAAAAAACCACAAGCAATCCTTTTACCAGAGCGTTGAAGGTGTTTCTACGCCTGCTTGTCTCAATCATGGTGGGGCTTTCTATCGGATTGGGGCTTTATTTTGGAGGGGTAACTCTCTACCGGATTGCAGTTGGACCTGGCCCATCATACGATCAGCAATTACAGGATTACCAAGAAGAAGTTGCACAGCTGCGTTTAGACTTAGCTGAAAGAGACCTGGAGATTGATGAACAGCAGTCCGCACTTGAGGGACGTATCAATGACGGTGCAGATGAAGTCGCAAATCAATCTGAGGCGATTAACGAGCAGATGACTGTGCTGGCGGCCGAACTAGCGGTACTGATGGATCGCTTGGATACATTTGAAGTATCGCTCTCTGAAGTGGGTCATCCCGTCGATGAGATGCAAGGTCGCCTGCAATTGATCCGGGCGATGACCCTTATCTCGCGGACACAATTCTGGCTGTCTGAAGATAATTTGGGGCAGGCAAGTGAAGATGTGACATCTGCACGGGCGATGATTTCCGCCCAAGCGGAGAAATGGCGTGAAGAGACAGAGTACGGAGATAGTGTTACGGTCCTCGATGAAATTGTGAGTCGGTTGGACATTGCGCTTGAGGATATCCGCACGCAACCATCTATCGCCGAGGACGAAATAGAGATTGCTTGGAAGCTGTTGATCGTAGTAACAGGCCCTGAGAATCCTAACGCAGATTAATATATTGAGAATGAGGTCGCGAGGAGAGCTTAGATGAATGAAGAAGGGATCCAGGCTAACGACGAACTAGAGATCAAGATAGAAGCTCCAGACGTCGAAGCAATGGAAGCCGAGAAGACTGTAACGGAAACAAAACAGGAAATACCTGAAGACGCCAAAGCTCCATCAGAGCCGGTGAAACCTAAGCGTCGCCTGAGAAGGTTCCTGTTTTGGACGCTTTGCGTCCTCGTCTTATTCGCGCTGGGTATGGTGGCGACGTGGTTTTTTAAAGTTGGCCCGTTGACAATCGAGCTTGAGAAGGCGCGGATTGAAATCGAGTCTTTGGAATCTGAACTTGAGGATTTGAGACCGTTGCCGGCGGAGAATGAGCAATTGTTGGACGCGCTTGAGATAAGTGAGTCGCACCGGCAGCTTCTCAATGTTTTAGTCAATGTGACTTCAGCGCAGCTTGCGCTGGCCCAAGGGGATACGATCGCGGCCAAAGCCGCTCTTGCCGGAACCAGGGCTAGCTTATTAGAGCTTGACGAAAATCTTAGCGTTGAGGATGCAGAAACAGTGCGGGACTTGATCGATCGTCTTGAACTCCTTCAAGGAGAATTAGACACTGATGAGTTCGCGGCGAGTCGCGATCTGGAAATTCTGGCGAATAATCTTCTCTCACTTGAACGATCGTTGTTTAGATAATATGCTTCTTCGAAGCATGCGAACGGCTCCCGGTATCATGTTAGCGGGAGCCGTTTTTGTCTATTATGGGCGGGCTCCAATGGTGAGCGTGATGTACATTTCCACATTGTCGCGAATCACAGTTAATTCAACATCCTGACCCGGCTCTGTATACTTGAAAAGATAAGACAACATGTCGTCGAACTGACGAATGATTTGTCCATCAATGGCGATGAGTAAATCGCCGCCGGCCAAGAGCCCAGGGATAGATGTCTCCTGACTGCCGCCGCGCAATCCAGCATCGTCGGCAGGTCCGCCAGGGACGACCTCTGTGATATAAGCGCCGAACATATTGGTGCCGAAGCCCAATGCTTCAATTATTTTTAAGTTCCAAAGCTGATCGTTCAGGCTGGACACACCTAGGTAAGGATAGTGATAGCGGCCGTCCTGGATGATTGCCGGCGCAACGCGCCGAAGGATGTTCACCGGGATGGCAAAGCCCACCCCAGAGTTGGCGGCGCTGCCATCAACCGTGAAGGTCTCGGTATGTATAGCCCGGTTAATTCCTATAACCTGACCGCTGAGGTTCAAGAGCGGACCTCCGGAGTTTCCGGGGTTTATCGCTGCGTCCGTTTGGATCAGGTCTCCGGCTGAGAATCTGATACCCTCGGGTGTCAGGTGCTCCGACTCAAGTGACCGTCCGATAGCGGACACAATGCCGACCGTCATCGTACCTTGCAGGCCGAAAGGGTTTCCAATTGCAGCGACAAATTCCCCCACTTTAATTTCGTTTGAATCCCCCAGGGGAATCGGGACAAGATCGGCCTCGGGAACATCAACTTTCAATATAGCAAGATCCGAGTCGGGGTCGATACCAACCAATTCTGCCCATACCTTCATGCCGGAACTGAAGTCAACTTCTATCGCATTTGCTCCGGCAATAACATGCTGATTGGTGACAATGTGTCCTTCGCGATCGATTACGAACCCCGAGCCCTGTCCGCGAGGGATCGAGACTTCGTGAGGAGCATCACTCTCCGCGAAAACCCAGATCGTTACCACGCCCGGGTTAACTCGTTCATAGAGTCCGGTGAGGTCACCACCAGTAATTGACGTCCCGTCAGCTATTACCGGCTCCGTTGCTACTCCCTCTAATGCGGTAGCAACCGGGAGTGATGTGGCGGGGAGGGGCGTCGGCTCCGGTTGTAGGGGGGGGATAAGCTGAAAACTACAAGCCACAATTGAGAGGCTAAGTGTTACCGCGACAGTCACAAGTATTCGTGTCTTCATTGTTACCTCGTCGTGTATTTGCACCCCTTCAACCCATTAGTGATGAAGGAGGAATGCAAATTGAGATCAAGTTGCTGCCCAGCCGGCTTACGTGGATGGGGAAACTAGTATGAACACTTCGAAAACGAGCATTGCTGGAGTCCCATTAGGAATCCTGCGGATTGGCAAGTTCTTCGAAGAGTTTTCTTTCGCGTGGATTAAGATCACGCGGCAGGGTGATGTCCAAGCGCACATATAGATCGCCCCGCTTCTTTTTATTTCGAAGATTGGGCAAACCGCGCCCTTTCAAGCGGAAGCTCTGATCAGGTTGGCTGCCCGCTGGGATGGTCAATACGACGTCGCCGGATAGTGTGGGGACTTCGACTTCTCCACCGAGAATGGCGGTGTAAAGATCTACGGTCGTCCTTGTGTAAAGGTCATCTTTTTCGATGTTGAAGCGGGCATCGGGGGCGATGTTAATTACGAGAAACAGATCGCCGGGCTTCTGTGCGCCTGCCTCGCCTAGTCCGCTCACGCGCACCTTAGTGCCTGTACGGGAGCCTGGCGGGATGGTTACCTCGATTTTTTTCCCGTTGATGGTTAGTACGCGTGTTGTACCTGTGTTGGCTTCGCTGAGTGTAATTGTGACGGGTTGCTTGATATCGCGTCCGAGTCTGCGGCCCTGGGTGCGATATCCCTGCTGTTGAGCACCCATACCACTGAAGATGGCAGAAAAGAAGTCGGAAAAACCTCCAATGTCAACGCGCACGCCGCCCCCTTGTCCCCCCTGCATCCATTCAGACCAATCGAAAGAACCCGGCTGACTACCGGTCCGTTCCCACGATCGATAAGAAGAGCCCAGTTGGTCATATTTCGCGCGTTTCGTAGAGTCGCCCAATACTTCGTAAGCTTCGTTGATCTCCTTAAAGTGCTCTTCAGCCTGGCTGTCGTCAGGGTTTTTGTCGGGGTGATACTTAAGCGCGAGTTTTCGATAAATGCGCTTGATCTCATCACCGCTCGCAGAACGATCGACCCCTAATACTTTGTAGTAGTCCTTGTATTCCATACTTGCCCTTCCTGGTACCTTGATTCTAAACGGGCGCTAGAAAGCGAGTCAAGAAACTTTGGGGTTTCTAAGGTGATTCTAATTATCCTGTTGGGAAGGGTGGATTCTACTCCCCGGGACTATGCGCGCCTATAGATTTCCATGCTATCATACTTTCATGGTGACAACGTCAAAGCTTGGCAAGATACTGGTTGTTGACGAGGACCCGGATATTCTCGACCTGCTGGAAAGGCAGATATTAAGGCCGCTTGGTTATCAGGTCGAAACAGCGGGGGACAGCAGCACAGCCATTCAGAAGTCGCTGCAGTTTGGTCCGGACCTGATCATCGCCAGTCTCACGCTGCCCGGATTGAGCGGGAAGGATCTGCTCGTCGCATTACGTTCCCAGGGGACGGATGTGCCGATGATTGTCACTGCGCCTAAGGGAATGGAAACGGACGCAATCCAGGCGTTTCGCCTGGGTGCACGCGATTACCTTGTGAAGCCGTTTCGCGAGGCGGAGTTTGTCGCCGCTCTAGAGCGGGTGGTCAAGGAAATCCGGCTGCGGCGCGAGCATCGACAACTAGCTGAGCAGTTGGCGGAGAGCAATCGTCAATTGGAAAGACGGGTCCGGGAGTTGACAACTCTATTCGGGCTCGGCAAAACGGTAACTTCAACCACGCATCAGGGGCAGCTATTTTCAAAACTGATCGAAGGGAGTCTGTATATTACCGAGGCGGATTTGGGGTGGGTTTTACTCAGGAAAGAGGGATCAGAGCAGCTTGTATTGCGGGCGGAAATGAATCTTCCCAGTGGAGCTACAAAGAAATTGCATCAACCCTGGGATGATGGCATCAGCTCGCTCGTCATGCTTTCCGGCGAAGCGCTGGCGATTCATGGAGAAGGTCTGGCGAAGTTCAAGCTGGCGCAGTTCTCAGGCGCAGCCCTCATCGCCCCTATTAGCGTCAAGGATCAACCTGTTGGAGTGATCAGTGTGGGGCGTAAAGCCCCAAGACCTTTCACAGAAAGACAACTGGTGATGTTGGAGGCGGTCGCTGACTACGCCTCGATCTCTCTCGTAAACGCCAGGTTGTTCGAGGCCTTAGAAGATCGCGCCCAGCGCCTTGAGAGAGAAATTCAACGCTCGGCAGAGCGGGATCAGGTTGACGCGAAATGGCTGAAGGACGTTCACCGCAATTTGCGGGCGGCGCAAGCTGAGATTGCCAGCTTGATGAGCAAGCGCCAGGCCGCAAGATTATCAAAAGAGCTCGGCACAGTTATGAATGATATCGAATCCGTTTTGGATGGAATTTCCGATATTGTAGATGAGAGGTCCGGAGATCCCGCACAGTAAGATCTCTGGATAATCCAATAGCCCTCTGTGATGTTAAAAGCCAAACCTGCTATTACCCTGTAATTCAAAAACAATGAAAGGATAACCAAGGAGTGAGCGGGGAAATAATTCTTCTCGTGGAGGACAGTGAAGACATCCGACGGTCCATTGAGGAGGCCATCCTCAAGCCGGCCGGTTATTCTGTGCGTTCCGTTGGGGATGGCATGTCCGCGCTCAGCCTGATGGGTGAATTGCAGCCGGATTTGGTGTTGACGGACTATCGTATGCCCAACCTCACCGGTCTTGAGCTAATAAAAAGTCTGCAGCAGGATTTCCCGGAAGTTCCAGTTATTATGATGACTAGTGATGCGACCAGCCAGCTTGTGCTGGATTCCATGCGTGCTGGCGCTGTGGATTTTCTAACAAAGCCTTTTGAGGCAGAGCACTTGCTTTCGGCAATAGGGCGAGCCGTTAAACGGGGTAGGCGTCTCCAGGATCTGCAACGGGTTGGAGAAAAGACTCATGGAGATGCCAAGTTGCTTGAGCGGCGTCTGTATGAATTGGAGACACTCGCCCTCGTCGGGCGAACGGTTACCGCCCTCTTGGAAATTGATACGGTCCTCACAACAGTGGTGGAAGCCGCGGTGAAACTCACGGGAGCGGAGGAGGGGAGTCTGCTGCTGTTGGATGAAGAATCTGGCGAACTCTACATGCGAGCTTCTCAGAACTTCGATGAAGATTTCGCAAGTACCTTCAGGTTGCATGTGCGCGATTCGCTCGCCGGGCAGGTGATGGAAATGGGCGAGCCAATACTGCTCGATGAAGGCTCTCCTCAAAAAATCAAAACGGCGTACTTGGTCCACTCATTAATCTATGTCCCCCTGCAAGTGCGTGGGAAGACGATCGGCGTCCTTGGGGTAGATAACCGCAAGGCGGGCCGAGTCCTCTGTCAGGATGATGTTACGGTAATGATGGCAATGGCGGACTACGCCGCTATCGCGATTGAGAACGCGCAGCTGTACAACCGAACCGAAGCTGAACGGTCCAAGCTTGAAACAATCCTCACGCAAACTGAAAACGGCGTTATCGTCGTCGATAATGAGAATCGACTATTGCTGATTAATTACACCGCGCGAGAGGCATTTAACATCAACGAAGACTTCATTGGGCGCTCTGTCGTAGAAGCTTTTGATGAACCCCTTCTCTTGGAACTGCTCCGTTCGCCCGGACCGTCCACGCGTCGCGATGAGATTACCGTCTCTGACGGGCGTGTGTTCAACCTGCACCGCAGCCCAATCCCGGGTGTTGGTCAGTCTGTATTGATGTATGACATCACGCATCTAAAAAAACTCGACCGGATAAAATCCGAGTTCGTGACAACGGTCTCGCATGATCTTCGGTCGCCGCTCACAGCAATCCTCGGTTATATCGAGCTTGTCGATCAAGCGGGACCCCTCACGGACCAGCAGCAGGAATTTGTGCACCGGGTGAGATTGAGCGTTGAGCAAATCTCTCGCCTCGTGACAGACCTGCTAGATCTGGGGCGGATAGAGGCCGGGTTGGACACAAGGAAAGAAGACACACCGATTTCTGTATTGGCTCGCTATGCCTTGCAGGGTCTGGCGAGCACTGCCAAGGCTAAGAAAATAACCCTTCAGGTTGACCTGCAGGAGAAGCTGCCTTTAGTCCATGGCGACCCCATACGTCTTCGACAGGTGATCGCGAACCTGTTAGAGAACGCGCTGAAGTACACGCCACCAGGAGGCCGGGTTGTCCTGGATGCCCATGTAGAGGATCATCAGATCATCCTATGTATTTCTGATACTGGTCCGGGGATCCCGCCGGCGGATCAGCCCTACCTGTTTGATAAATTCTTCCGGGCGAGCAATGTGCCGGAGGAAGCGCGCGGAACGGGGTTGGGCCTCTCGATCGTAAAATCTATCGTTGAGCAGCACGACGGGCGGATCTGGGTAGAATCGGAACTGGGCAAGGGGGCGACCTTCACCGTTGTATTGCCCGTATCGAGTTAGTAAGCACTGGAAGACGTAATAAAGGCAGCGTGTGATCCACGGATCACACGCTCTTTATTTAAATGGCACCTCCGCCGGAGTGGTGAGGGGTAGCCCGGCGGAGGCTTTCGCCAAAGGAGGAGACAGCGATGAGCATAGGAGTGCCCCGTCTCTCGTCTCTGAGCGTTATAATACTTGGGCAGTGTTGGATGAGCCATGGAAGAATATCATTGACGCCCCATGACTTTCTTCTCCGCATTGTGGTCCGTTAAAATCACAAATTTGCAGGAACTGTTTAATGTGGATTTATGTTCTGTCGCCAACCCACAACGACAGCATGAAAGTCGCGTCGTTTCCCCAAGATATCACCAAACGAGTGGTCTAATTCATTGTATGGATGAAGGAAAACGACTCCAGCAGCGTTTGCAGCGCATCAGGCGAAAGAAGGCAACCCGAACGCCTCAACTTGAGAAAGCCAGGCGAGACGTTTTGATATCCCACCCTGGGGAGCCTCAGGATACACCATACGGACCCGCATTTATCATAGAAACTCAATATCCAGGGACTCATGAGCACGGTTCAAACCCATTAAACTCGTTGAAGCATTTCGAGTCACAGTCGGCTGCAGAGATGGCCGCTGATCCCTCCCTTGAGGGGCTCAGCCTGGATGGCCTTGTCTTCCTCGACACCGAAACCACAGGGCTGGCAGGCGGGGCGGGGACGGTTGTATTCCTGGTGGGGATTGGGAAGTTCGTCGAAGGAGAGTTCTGGCTGCGGCAGTATTTTCTGCGCGATCTTGGCGAAGAGCGGGCTATGCTGCATGCCATCGAGTGCGATCTAGAATCCAGCGCGGGTTTCGTCACTTTTAATGGTCGGACTTTCGATGTTCCCCTTCTCGAAATGCGTTTCACCCTTGGCATGCGGAAGCGTTTTCCGCTTACAGAGTGGCCGCATTTAGACTTGCTCTACCCCGCAAGACGGTTATGGCGTAGAGAGCTTCCTGATTGTAGATTAAACACGATTGAAAGCGAGATTCTTAGAGTCCACAGAAGTGGAGAGGATGTCCCCGGTGAGCTGATCCCCGGCCTCTATCTGGATTATCTGCGTACGGACGACTCCGTGGAGATGGAGCGCGTCATCTACCATAACGCCATGGATATCCTCAGCTTGGTGATGCTGACTGTAGAGGTCCTGGACCGCCATGGAACAGATGCTTTCTCAAATTTATCGGCGTCGGAGGCTTTAGGGGTGGCCCGATGGCATCAGGGTGCCGGGCGGAGCGGGCCGGCGGAATTGGCTTATCGAGCAGCGATTGAGGGCGGGGATTCTGTTGTGCGACTAGATGCGCTGCGCCATCACACAGCATATTTGAAGCGTCTGGGTCGGCGCGATCAAGCACTTGAAGGATGGGAGCTGTGGCATGCGTTGAAACCAGACGATCCGCGCCCTTGCATTGAAATGGCCATGTATTATGAGTGGCATTTGAAAGACTTGGACATGGGGATAACCTGGACGGAGATCGGGCTAACTTGCTTGTCCACCTGGCCGGATGACTGGCGTTCTACGGAAATGAGCAAAGATCTTCAGCATCGTATCAGCCGCCTGAAGAGGAAGTTGGCAAGCCGCTGCTGAGGGTAGATTGCGAACAAGAATCCCAAAATTTGGATAGTTACCGTCAGGAAGTTCGAGGCCGGGCTTTGCCGGAGGCTTCATCGAGCTCTTGTTTGACGGCGTTGTAGAGATGGTCGGCCTTTAGCTCATGCAGCGTATAGCATGGTCCGCCCAGATGATCCGCCAGATCCTGGGCCAGACCCTGGTCGAACGCGGCGTGTTCCATATTGATCACGACAGAGCGCACTCCCTGTTCGCGTAGGCGGTCAGCTACTCGATGCGCCTCCTCCTGGGGCGGCAGTTCGCCCATCGATACATTGCCTGCGCCGTCTGTGAGCAGGACCATTAATGGGAGCACTTCAGCGAGTGTGTTTATCTCCTTGCGGAAGACTTCGCTTGCCAGATTCAAGCCAGCTGCAAGAGGAGTTTTGCCGCCGACGGGGATGTCTGCCAGGGCGCGGTGTGCAAGATGGACGGAGTTCGTAGGCGGCATCACGGTCAGGGCGCGATCTTTTTGAAAGACGATCAGCCCTACACGATCCCTGCGCTGGTAGGCATCCGTAATTAGAGAAAGGATGGCGCCTTTAGTCGCTGACATCCGTTCGGCGACGGCCATTGACCAGGAGGCGTCCACGACGAAGAGGATCAGGTTTGGTGCGCGGCTGACGCGAACTTTGCGCTGCAGATCAGAGGGGAGAATGGCGAAGGAGACGCGTTTGCGTTGTTCACTGCGCTCGCGTTGGTGTGGAGCAGCGGCGCGGATGGTCGCATCAAATGCGATATCAGAAGTCTTTTCTTTTACAGGTCTTGCCTGGATGTATCGTCCACGTTTTTGTTCGGTTCGAGTGCGGGTCCGCCTCCCGCTCTGATGACGAGTCAGGCGATCGATGTGTCCTTCGAGTTTGCGAGGCACGAAAGATCGCCCAACCTTAATTTTATCGCCACCTTCCCACCAACGAGCATGAATGGTTTCGGGTGTGGATTGTCGAACCGGTTCAGAGGATCCTTGCTCTTTTGATGGTTCAGCATCGTCATCGGCTAGGCTTGCTGGAGGCCTTTTTTTTTATCGGTAGGTTCTTCGGTGCCCTCTGTTGGATCTGCGCTTTCACCGCCGCTATTGAAGTCCGACTGGATTTGCTCGATCAAGTTCTCGATGTTTTCGATATTGATATCTGTTTGTTGAAAGGGTCCACGTCGCAGGCGGTGTGGGAGGGTTAATTCTGCGGCGAGGGCGATGTCGCGCTCGCTGATACGCGTGCGCCCTTCGAAAGCGGCGTGAGCACGTGCGGCTTTGAGAATAACAAGGTCTGCTCGGTGACCGTCCACTTGAAGGGAGGATGTGAGGGCGGCGATCGATAGTAAATCGCGCTTGGTGTAGGTTACATCGTTGAGTATTGCGCGGGCAGCGGCAATCTCGTTGGAGAGCGTATTTTCATTGTCTAGCCATTTATTGCGAAACGCATCTGGTTCCGCCTCGAACTCCAGATTTCGTTCCATGATAGAAACTCGGTCTCGTGGGTCGGGCAAACCACGTATCTCGACGGAGAGTGCGAATCGATCAAGGAGCTGCGGGCGCAGGTCACCTTCTTCCGGGTTCATCGTTCCGACGAGGATGTAGCGGGCGGGATGGGTAAACGATATCCCTTCACGTTCCACGAAATTCATGCCCAGGGCAGCGGAGTCCAAGAGGAGATCGACGACATGATCGTCAAGCAGGTTCACTTCGTCGATATATAGGAGACCCCGATTGGCTGCGGCGAGGACGCCGGGTTCGAAATGGCGTTCGCCTTCCTTAATCGCTCGTTCGATGTCGAGTGTTCCGACTACGCGGTCCTCAGTGGCCGAGACGGGAAGGTCAATAAAGGACGTTTTACGCATCGCCACCGGGAGTTTCTCGCCGCGAGCTAAGCGCTCCCGGCATTCTGTACACAGACTTGTCGTTCGTTGGGGATCGCAATCAAATCGGCAATCTGCGACGACTTCCACTTCCGGGAGAAGGGCGGCTAAAGCACGGGCGGCGGTGGATTTTGCCGTGCCACGCTCGCCGCGGATTAAAACACCTCCGATGCGTGGGTTGACGGCGTTTAGAATCAGGGCGCGACGCATGCGCTCCTGTCCAACAATTGCTGTAAATGGATAGACAATTGTCATTGTTTCACCTGAGCGCGGATTATACCCTATCCAGATATCCAAGATAAGTTGAAGGTTTACAATAGGGGTGAGTGCTTTTATAATGCGCATCAACCCATTAAAGGGAGATATGATTTATATGGAACACAACGAGGAGACCTTCGGGGAAGAAATCCTTCCGGAGAAGGAGGTTGAAGACCAGGAGGAACACCCGATGGAAGCCCTGCTTCAAGCAGAGGCATATGAGCTAAAAACACCGAAACGCGGCGAAATTAAAACAGGTACGATCGCACGGGTCACCGATTCGGATATCCTGGTAGACATTGGCGCCAAGTCAGAGGGCGTTATTCCCAGCCGAGAACTCGAGCAGCTCTCAGATGAGCAGCGAGAGGAAATGGTCGTTGGGAAAGAAGTGGATGTTTATATTGTCCGAACTGCCGGCCGCGACGGTTCGATGTTGCTTTCAATCTCGCGTGCGTCGGAAGAATCGGATTGGAAAGATGTCGAAGAACTTCAAGAATCGCGCGAGATCTATGAGGGGATTATTTCGGGGTACAACAAGGGCGGTCTTATTGTTAAGTTTGGACACCTTCGAGGCTTCATCCCAGCCTCTCAAGTCAGCATCTCACGAAGGCGCCGTTCAGAGGGGGAAACGCCCGATCAGCGATGGGGCGAGATGGTCGGTGAGCCGATTGTGGCGAAGGTGATTGAAGTCGATCGACGCCGGAATCGCTTGATCCTCTCTGAGAGAGCGGCGTCGAGGGAATCGCGCGATGCGTTAAAAGAACGTCTTATTACAGAGCTGGAGCCAGGCGAGGAACGCACAGGTACTGTAATTAGCCTGGCGGATTTCGGCGTGTTCGTGGATATAGGCGGCGCCGACGGGTTAGTCCATATTTCGGAACTATCTTGGAGGCGCGTGTCGCACCCGAAGGAGCTCGTGAAGGTCGGCGAGGAAGTGCAAGTAAAAATCCTTGGTGTCGATCCAGATCGAAAACGGATCAGCCTCTCAATGCGGGAGCTGGA
>RCNF010000898.1_pt1 | contig 15505 bp, 14 predicted proteins | sample 2041311 | NCBI WGS metagenome assembly RCNF01 (sample SAMN09708228, study PRJNA481090) | Marine sediment metagenome, whole genome shotgun sequencing project. | biome: marine sediment; feature: ocean; material: sediment; isolation source: Sewage treatment plant 2 marine sediment (STP2) ... | reverse complement strand
GGACTGGGTGGACATCGCCCGAGACTATGAGATCGACACACGGTTGATCAATGCATCGGAACTGAAGCAACACGTGCATGGCTCCGCGATAGATTGGGAGGGTGCGATGGTCACGATGAGTGACGGACGAGCAGAACCCCACAAAGCAGCGCCGGCTATTGCGCGTGCGGCAGAGCGAAGCGGCGCGACCGTGTTGCCCGGGTGTGCGGTACGCGGGATCGAAACATCCGGTGGAGCTGTGTCTGCAGTTGTCACCGAGCACGGCACGATCCAAACGTCGACAGTCTTGTGTGCAGCCGGCGCCTGGACGTCAATGTTTTGTCGCTCGCTGGGAATCAACGTTCCGCAATTAAGGGTCCGCGGCACTGTCGCGCGAACGGCGCCTTGCGAGAGCGTGCTGGACGGCAATGTATTTGACGATCGATTGGGCATTCGCCGCCGGGAGGACGGTGGTTACACAATCGCCCACGGCTCGGTCCTCGAGCATCCCGTGACGCCAGCATCGTTTCGCTACTTTGTGAAGTTCCTGCCGGCATTGATGCAGGAGTTCAAGATCGTGCGTCTGTCTTTCGGCCGAGACTTCATCAACGAGTGGCAGACGCCCAAAGCGTGGGAACTCGATAAGCCGTCGCCATTTGAAGAAACACGTGTGCTTAATCCTTCGCCAACTCCGTCGGTACTGAAGGGCATACGGCGAAATCTGGATACCATGTTCCCGCAGCTCGCGAACACACCCATTGTTGAAAGCTGGGCAGGTACGATCGAATCGTCACCCGATGTCGTGCCGATTATCGACTCTATTGATAGTGTCCAGGGATTTCATGTGGCTACAGGTTTCAGCGGCCACGGTTTTGGCCTCGGGCCAGGCGCCGGCATGGCCATCGCCGGCATGCTGACGGGCGAGGACACAGGTATCGATTTGTCGCCATTACGTCTGAGCCGGTTCTTTGATGGCAGCCCTATTCGGCCACAGTCCGCCATATGAGTGAGATGACTGGATATCCGGACAGCTTCTACGCTGCGACAGCGGTCGGTGTGCGTGACTACCCGGTTCTTGAGGGTGAGCGGCAAGCAGATGTCTGTGTGATTGGCGGTGGTTTCACGGGCTTGTCGGCAGCGCTGAATCTCGCGGAGAGAGGAATGGACGTGGTTCTCCTCGAAGCTGAGCGCGTCGGTTTTGGCGCTTCGGGTCGTTGCGGTGGCCTGGTCGGTAGCGGCCAGCGCAAAGAGGTAATGGAGACCGAAGAGATGTTTGGCCTGGAAAGGTCCAAACAGCTTTGGGACATGGCGGAGGCGGCGAAGCAGGAAATTCGCGATCGTGTCGACAAGCACGACATCGCTTGTGACCTGCAACGCGGTCAGCTGGTTGGCATACACAAAAAGCGCTACGTCGGTTGGGCCAGAGAATTAGCGGATGTGCTGGCGGAGCGATACAGCTATCCATTTTGTGCGGCACTCAATGCCGAGGAAACCCGGGCCCGCGTTGCGAGCAATAGCTTTCTTGAAGGCATGTATGACTCAGAAGCGCTTACGCTGCACCCACTTAACTACTCCCTCGGTCTCGCCCGCGCTGCAGCCGAAGCCGGTGTGCGAATCTACGAGAATTCGCGTGTCCACAAGTATTCGCGCACTGATCCCGCGAAGATCGAAACCAGCAGTGGCACTGTTTCGGCACCTTTCGTGGTGCTCGCCTGCAACGGTTACCTGGGCAATCTTGAACCCCGCGTGGCCGGTAAGATCATGCCGATCAATAACTTCATGATTGCGACCGAGCCATTGGATGAGTCTCGCGCCAATGCACTAATCAATGGACGCTTCGGCGTTCACGATACCCGCTTTGTCGTCAACTACTTCAGGATGTCGGACGACAATCGGCTGATATTTGGTGGCGGCGAAAATTACCGAGCCGGATTTCCGAGAGACATAAAGAAGTTCGTACGCTCGCACATGCTGCGCCTATTTCCGCAACTGAAAGACGTTGCTATAGAGTACGGCTGGGGTGGTACCTTATCGGTAACCTTGAATCGATTGCCGCACGTGGGCAGGCTGCAGCCGAACGTATACTTTGGGCAGGGCTATTCCGGGCACGGCATATCTACGGCGAGCTTTGCTGGCAAGGTCATCGCCGAAGCAATCACAGGAACGGCTGACAGGTTTGACGTGTTCGCAAATTTGCCGACCCATACATTTCCAGGTGGTACATTACTTCGCTATCCCGGCATGGTTCTGGCTATGTTGTACTACACCATTAAAGATCGGATATGACATGAAAAAAACGATAACTGCAATTTTGATGTTGCTTGTGATGACACCCTTGGCCTGGGGTGAGGATGGTCCGCGCACAGGCTATTTTCGAAAGGCGATAACACCATTGGAGCTGCTGGGTGCGGATGGCGCCAATGCGATTGCATCGGTATTCCCACCCGATGAAAAGCTAACGTGGCAACTGTCTGTGCCGAAAAACTATGATCCGGCCAAACCTGCTGCTGTCATGTTGTTTATTGGATTCGCGGAGTGGGGTGGCGGAAAGAAAGAGTGGAGTGACGTCCTGGAGGATCACAATATCATCTGGATCGGGCTCATAAATGGCGGTGACAAAAAACCGATTAACGAGCGCATGCTGAGAGCAATCCTCGCTCAGCCAGTGCTGGAGCGTGACTACAAGATCGATACTGATCGCTACTACCTGTTTGGCTATTCCGGCGGCGCACAAGTGGCAGCGATGCTGGCGACGTCCAAGCCTGAGCTTTTCAAGGGCGCATTGTTCTACGGCGATGCGCTGTCGTGGGGAGACAATGAGCCGCCAAAGATCGATCTGGTGCGTCAAAATCGCTACATGTTTATGTGTGGATCCAAGGATAAAGACCGACAGAAAATGCAGAGGATTGCTGCTGTGTACAAGGCAGCCGGAGTGGCCAATACGGACGTCGTCAGCGTTGCGAACGTCAACCGGCAAATGCCGGGAACAAGTTACTTCGAACAGGCAGTAGAGTTTCTGGATGCCCGACCACAGGTAAGTAAGGAAGCAGAGTGAACGCGAGCGTCATCAAGGTTGCCGTCGTAACAGGTGGAGGCCATGGTATCGGCCGCGCGCTTAGTCGCCGACTTGCAGCGGATGGTGCGAAGGTTGTTGTTGTCGATATCGAAGGTGACGCTGCGGAGACTGTAGCAGCCGAAATCGGCGGCGTTGCGAAGCAGATAGATGTTAGTGATGAAGCGGCGATGGTGCGTCTTGTTGATGAAGTTGAAGCAGACGTTGGGCCGATTGACATGCTCATTTCGAATGCGGGTGTTGGCTTCGGTGACGGCAAGAGTGGTGCGATTTCTGTAGAAGGCGGCATGAATCCGATTGACGACCGTTGGAGCGTCAGTTGGAACGTTAATGTCATGGCGCAGGTTTATGCTGCTCGCGCAGTTATTCCGAAAATGCTGCAGCGCGGCGGTGGTTACATCATCAATACGGCCTCTGCAGCGGGACTGCTTAGCCAGATCGGCGATGCAGCCTATTCAGCGACGAAACACGCGTCGGTGGGATTTACTGAAGCGCTCGCGATTGATTACGGCGACGAAGGCATAAAAGTATCTGTCGTTTGTCCGCAAGCGGTAGCAACGCGATTGATTGGCATGGAAGATGATTCAGGGGCAACGGAAGGTGGCTTCAACGGTAATGCAGTGGACGGCATCATGCAGGCAGAGGAGGTCGCCAATATTATTATCGATCAGGCCCTGGAAGGCCGCTTCATGATTCTGACGCACCCGCAGGTCACGGCTTACATACAGCGAAAAACCGGTGACTACGATCGCTGGATCGGTGGCATGAGAAAGTTCAGGCGCTCGCTAGCCAGCGACGATTGAGTCGCGAATCTCGTCGATTTTCGGTTTGAGTTTCGGTTGCTGTTTGCCGAGACAGTGCTTGTCGCGCGGGCAGTTGGAGCTGCGCTGACAAATAATGGTTGCATCTTTGTCGCTGCCGTCCTCGATCCAGCCGATGTTCAGGATTTTAGAGATGCTCTCGAGTTGTTTCCGGGCCTCAACCGGAATGGGCGCGGAACCGCCACCCTGATTGCAGCTGGATTCGATCATGTCGATCGTTTTCATTGCATCGATGTTCTGTGCAGCCAGCGCCGGCGCGAGATCCACGCCCGCACACAATACATGCGGGTTTCCGGCTGCGTCTTTACTGCGAATCGACTGACAGCAATACAGGCGCTTATCGTCGCCACTTCGCAATACGGATATTTGCGATGAGGGTTTGTTCGAAGTCGTATTGAGCATTCTGAAGACCGCCCAGTGCTGGCACGGGTCCGACACCATCGTCATGTTGCCCCATGGCAGCGGAATGCCATTGCCTCGATAAACGGCGCGAAGATTGCCAGGCGGATAGGCATCAAAGTAGTGCCAGTGCGGATACGGCGATACGCTCGGCATGCGCCGCATGACAAGCGTGTTGGTCAGGTCAATCTTATCCCCGGCATCGATCGCATAGGAGTGTTTGGCGAGAAACTGCCGGAAGGGTGTTTTTGGCGCGAGCAACGCGGCGGCAAAATAGCTGCACTCAAAATCTCGCCAGGCGTACAGCACGTCCTTCGCATCAACGTTTTCGGTATCTGCATCGTATCGTCGGCCACTGACACGGCCACCAGAGACTTGCGGGGTACGAGCACCGTCACCGTCATGCAAGACCATATGTGCGATGTGGTTTGCGAGATCGTACTTGAGCCGGGAGGGACTCTTTTCCAGGGAGCGATTGAGGTACACCTTGTTCGGCGCATCATAAAAAGAGCGCACGAGCATATTGAGCGGTGCATCGGTATCGCCTTTGTCTTTGAACGAATTCTTGTCGAACCATTTGACCTGTAGGCCCAGGTCTTTAGCGATCGAGAAAACGTCTTCAACTCGCAGTGGAAACTGCTTCTTACCAATGCTTTCCGCTGCCCGCTCGATATCCGGGAAGCGGTTTTGACTGGCCTCCTGATGTGCGCGAATTAGCAGATGCGCAAATTGTCGCCCTGTGGTGCCGGTTTGTGCGAGGAGTTCCGGGATTGCCAGTTGCAGCAGGCTATCGGAAAAAAGGAAGCCAGGTTCCAGCGGCATGCCGCGTACCGCTGCGTGAGGTGCCGTATCCATGGCCTCCCCATCGAGTGACTCATCGAAAAACCAGCTCGGTTCTTTTTGAAAGATTTCCGCGATGATCTGCAGCAGTCGTTCCGACGGCACGCGTTTGCCGTTTTCGATCATCGACAAATAGGACACTGACGGCCCGGCTTCGGCATCGATCTGTATGCAGCGTACCGACAAGTCCTCCAGCGTCAGTTGGTTGCGCTTGCGTAAGCTCTTGATTTTGGTGCCCAGGAAATGGGCCTTCCGTTTCAGTCCGTGATGTAGTGCCATGATGCTGCTCTTGTAAAATTAACAGTGTGAAATTTTCGCTGTGAAATTTTAACGATCTCGCGAGTAGTATAGCGTAAACACATGCACCCAGGAGAGGAATTGTCATGTCAGTTGAAGAGCAGATCACGAAACTTGAAGACGAGTGGGCAAACAGCCCGCGCTGGAAGGGAATCACCCGTAGCTACAGTGCTGAGGATGTCGTCAAGCTTCGCGGAACAGTTCAAATCGAACACACACTGGCTCGCCTCGGCAGTGAAAAATTCTGGCGCCTGATCAATCAGGAAGACCCGGTATGTGGACTCGGTGCGTTAACTGGCAACCAGGCCATTCAGGAAGTTCAGGCAGGCCTCAAGGCCATTTACTGTTCTGGTTGGCAAGTTGCGGGAGACGGCAATAGTGCTGGCGAAATGTACCCCGACCAGAGTCTGTATCCGGTCGACTCTGTGCCGAAAATGGTTGAGCGAATTAACAACGCTTTCATTCGCACCGATGAGATTCACGCGCTCAACGGCGACGACAGCATTGACTGGTTTCCGCCGGTCATCGCGGATGCCGAAGCGGGTTTTGGTGGCAATCTGAATGCGTTTGAGCTCATGAAGAGCATGATCAAAGCGGGTGCCGCAGGTGTCCACTTTGAAGACCAGCTTTCATCAGCCAAGAAATGCGGCCACATGGGTGGCAAGGTCCTGGTACCGACGCACGAGGCTGTTGGCAAGCTCAATGCTGCACGACTTGCCGCCGATGTTTGTGGTGTTCCGACCATTTTGCTGGCGCGCACCGACGCGGATGCCGCAAATCTGATTACATCTGATTCAGATGAGCGGGATCACGCCTTTATAACGGGTGAACGCACACCGGAAGGGTTCTATCGTACAACCGCAGGTATGGATCAGGCGATCGCACGTGGCCTGGCCTACGCGCCGTACGCAGACCTGATCTGGTGCGAAACGTCGAAACCGGATCTGGAGCAGGCGAAGAAATATGCCGATGCGATCCATGCAGAGTTTCCGGATCAACTGCTTGCGTACAACTGCTCACCATCATTTAACTGGCAGGCAAACCTCGACGATGACACGATGAAAATATTCCGCGAGGAGCTCGGCAAGATGGGCTACAAGTTCCAGTTCATCACACTAGCCGGCTGGCACGTACTGAACTCCAGTATGTTCAACCTGTGTCGTGCGTATAAGCAAGACGGCATGTATGCTTACTCCAAGCTGCAGCAGCAGGAATTTGCTGACGAGAAGCACGGTTTTCGCGCCACCAAGCATCAGTCTTTTGTTGGTGCCGGATATTTCGACGCAGTTCAAAATACGATTATGGCAGGCTTGTCATCGACGACAGCACTTGACGGTAGCACCGAAGAGGAACAGTTCGTCGCTTGACCTTTTGATACGGTAGATCAAATGGCAGAAGATGAACGACGGAATATTGGCGGGCTAAGTGTTGATGGGGTTTTTCACGACTTCGTGGAAACCGAACTGCTGCCAGCCATTGGGTTCGACCCCGCGACATTCTGGAGTGGGGTCGAGGCCATCATCAATGACCTGACTCCGGTCAATCGCGAATTATTGAAGATTCGCGACGACCTGCAGGCAAAAATAGATGACTGGCATTCGTCCAGACCCGGCAAAGACTGGAAGCATGCTGAGTATGTCGAATTTCTTACCGAGATCGGTTACCTGAAGCCATCGGACGTTTTTCCAGAGATCGAGACGCAGAACGTCGATCCGGAGATCGCCGAGATCGCAGGCCCACAGTTAGTGGTGCCCGTCAGCAACGCCCGTTTCGCGATCAATGCCGCCAATGCCCGTTGGGGCAGCCTCTACGACGCCCTGTATGGCACAGATGTTATTCCCGAAACACAAGGGCAGGAGCGCGATGGCGGTTATAAACCTGCCCGTGGCGCTGCGGTCATTCGTTACGCGACCGATTTTCTTGATAAAGCGCTGCCGCTGGATGGCATCAGTCACTCGGATGTGAACGCATACGGCCTGGATCACACTGATGACGGGTGTCGATTTATCGCAGCTCAAGCGAATGGCGAAACCAATGGCCTGAAAGACCCGGACCAGTTCGTTGCTTGTACCGAACAGAGCGAGACTTGCTGTTACCTGTTCCGAAATCACGGTCTGCACATTGAGATACAGGTCGACCCGAACCACCCAATCGGTAAGGCAGCGACGGGCAATGTTGCCGACGTGATCCTCGAATCTGCGGTGACTACTATTCAGGACTGCGAAGACTCGGTTACCGCTGTCGATGCTGAGGACAAGGTCGGCGTATACCGCAACTGGCTTGGCCTGATGCAAGGTGATCTTGAGGCAACTTTCACCAAAGGCGGCAAGGAGTCGACTCGTACTCTCGCGAAAGATCGAATTTATCAGGCTGTCGATGGCAGCGAACTAGTGTTGTCCGGGCGAAGTTTGTTGCTGGTGCGAAATGTCGGTCATCTGATGACAAGCGACGCCATTCTGGATTCCGATGGACAGGAAGTGTTTGAGGGAATCCTCGACGCGATTATTACTACGGCTTGTGCCTTGACCGATCGTAAACGTGACCGGCTGCTTCCCAACAGTCGTGCAGGCAGTATTTATATCGTCAAACCAAAAATGCATGGTCCGTATGAAGTCGCTTTTACCGATACCTTGTTCGGCCGCGTCGAGCAGTTGTTTGACCTGGAGGCCGACACGATCAAGGTCGGTATCATGGACGAAGAGCGCCGCACGACGGTCAATCTCCCGGCGTGCATTGGTGCCGTGAAAAAACGCGTTGTTTTCATCAATACGGGTTTTCTGGATCGAACCGGCGACGAAATTCATACCAGCATGCAAGCGGGTGCTGTATTGCCAAAAGAAGTCATCAAGACGCAACCGTGGATTACCGCCTACGAAGACTGGAATGTCGACGTCGGTATCCGTTGTGGTCTGCCCGGCAAGGCGCAGATTGGTAAAGGCATGTGGCCAAAGCCCGATGAAATGAAGCAAATGGTGGACACCAAGCAGGCGCACCCGGAGGCCGGCGCAAATTGTGCGTGGGTGCCGTCACCGACGGCGGCGACGTTGCACGCGATGCATTATCACGCAGTGGACGTTCGCAAAGTGCAGGCACGACTCGCAAAGCGAGAGCTAGCAAGCCTGGACGATATATTGACGCCGCCATTGGTGTGCCCAGACCAGATATTCCTCGAGGAAATTCAGAACGAACTTAATAATAATGCGCAGGGCATTCTGGGCTACGTTGTACGCTGGATCGATCACGGCGTTGGCTGTTCGAAGGTACCGGATATTCATGATGTTGGCTTGATGGAAGACCGTGCAACGCTGCGGATCTCGAGCCAGCATATCGCGAACTGGTTGCTGCACGAAGTGACGAGCAAAGAGCAGGTGCTTGAGACCTTCAAGCGAATGGCAGAAGTCGTCGACAATCAGAATGAGGGTGATGCATCATACGTACGTATGAGTGACGATTTCGACAGTAGCATCGCTTTCCAGGCCGCCTGTGCATTGGTGTTAGAAGGGTGTGATCAGCCGAACGGCTACACCGAGCCCCTTCTGCACAAGTTTCGCCGGCAAAAGAAAGCGGAGCTTGCCTGCTAGACTGTCGACGTGAGCCCGCTTCGAGCAGTTTTTCTGTTTGCTTCCCTGGTATCCACCAGCTCCTTCGCGGATGAAAGTCTGACTGTCGCTGTCGCGAGCAATTTTCAGGTAACGGCAAATGAAATCGCAACCGAGTTTACGGCAGCCACTAAAATCCCGGTCCGCATAAGCTCCGGTTCGACGGGTAAGCTTTATGCGCAGATAGTCAACGGCGCGCCGTACGACGTTTTTCTCGCGGCCGATTCGGCGCGGCCGAAACTCCTTGAAGAAGCCGGCGTTGCCGTTAAGGGATCGCGTATAACCTACGCGACAGGCGCGCTGGTGTTGTGGTCAGCGGATAGCGCGCTGAAGAACAAGGATTGCCTTGCTGCGCTCAAATCAGGATCTTACCGACGACTCGCAATAGCCAATCCGCTAACGGCGCCATACGGCCTTGCCGCGAAGGAGTTTCTGCAAGCTATCGGCAAGTACGATGAGGCTGAGGGTCGCATCGCATACGGTGAGAATATTTCACAGACTCTGCAGTTCGTCGTGACCGGCAACGCGACACTGGGCCTGATCGCGATGTCACAAGTGAAGGGTAGGTTGCCAGTCACTGCGAGCTGTTCCTGGGATGTACCGTCGACCATGCACTCCGCTCTCGATCAACAGGCGGTTCTGTTGAGCGGGTCAGGTAACGCTGACGCGGCACGAAAATTCATGGACTTCTTACAAACAACACAAGTTGCGATGATTCTTGTGCATCGCGGTTACACTGTTCCTGAATGATGGACTTCGGACCCCTTTGGCTTTCTGCGCAACTGGCGCTCGTCACGACGGCGATCCTGATTATTCTTGGTGCTCCCCTGGCATGGTGGTTGTCGCAGACACAATCGAGGTGGCAACCGGCAGTACAGGCAATCGTGGCGATGCCGATCGTACTTCCGCCGACGGTATTGGGCTTTTATCTCCTGATCGTCCTTGGACCAAACGGTGCCATAGGTGGCTGGTGGGTAAGGCTTACCGGAGATACGTTGACATTCTCCTTCACGGGTTTGGTCATTGCTTCTTGCATTTACAGCCTGCCGTTTGCCGTTCAACCGATGCAGAACGCATTTGAGTCGCTGTCGAAAAGAAACCTGGAAGCAGCGTGGACACTCGGCGCTTCAAAGTTGGACGCATTCTTTTCCGTTGCGGTGCCGCTATCGATTCGTGGTTTCGTAAGCGCCATCGTTCTTGCGTTCGCTCACACCCTTGGCGAGTTCGGCGTCGTGCTGATGGTTGGCGGTAACATTCCAGGCGAAACACGCGTTGTTTCTATCGCGATTTATGATCATGTCGAAACGCTCGACTACGCCTCGGCACATCAGCTCTCTCTGGCACTGATCGTTTTCGCGTTCGTCACGTTGTTCAGCATGTTTCTGATAAACCGTCGTTGGCAGACACGATGAGCATCGTTGAGCTGAAATATTCGATCCAGAAGGGTGACTTTCACCTTGCGGTGAACACTGAAATTCCAACGACCGGTATCACTGGTGTCTTTGGCGAATCCGGGTCGGGGAAGACAACTTTGTTGCGATGTATTGCGGGCCTTGAACGCTCGGAAGATGGTTCCAGGCAGCCTGTGCATCAGCGTCGCATCGGTTATGTTTTTCAGGAGCCGCAATTATTCGCGCACCTTTCGGTTCGAAAGAATATCGAGTTCGGCATGCGACGAAATCCGGACGCGTCAGACCGCACCGATGAGGTCTCGAGATTACTGGAAGTAAATGACCTGCTGGATCGTTCGGTTGCTGATCTGTCTGGCGGTGAAGCACAACGGGTCTCAATTGCCCGCGTGTTATGTCAGTCGCCGCAGCTCATTCTGATGGATGAGCCGTTGTCGGCACTGGATGAGCGCCGCCGCAACGAGGTGCTGCCGTATCTCGACCGCCTGCACGCGGAGTGGTCGGTACCGATTATTTACGTCAGTCATAACATCGACGAGATATGCCGGTTAAGTGATCACCTGATTGTGCTCGACGATGGCAAGGTCGTTGCGGAGGGTGATTTGCAGACGATGCTGGCACGTATCGATTTGCCCCAGCTGGGTGGTCGCAACGCCGGAGCAGTTCTGAACGCGACGCAATCACGTTACGACGATGAGTTTGATCTGACCTTGTTCGGGTTTTCGGGTGGCGAAATCTGGGTGCCCGGGCGTCATGACTCGTCAAGGACAAGACTAAGAATCCGTGCCAGCGACATTAGCTTAAGTCGGAGCCCTGCTGAGTCGAGCACGATATTGAATATTCTTCCCGCGACTATCGAAGCGATAGCAGCGGAAACCACGTCGGCGGAACTCGTCAGGCTGAGTTTGGGCGACGATCGCCTCGTCGCTCGTATTACGAGACGGTCACTGCAGCGGTTAGAGCTGCAAGTCGGTGACAAGGTCTATGCGCAAATAAAATCAGTGACTGTTCGTCGCTAAGAGCAGGTCTCGAAACGATTCCTCAGTGACCTCTTCGGGTAAGCGTTTTATCACGTGTTCTTCGATTTCAACCGGCCACGTTCCGATCATGCAGGCGATGGTTACGTACAGCCCTTGCAGGGAGATGATGTCCATAACCTGTTCTTCTGAAAAGAACGTTTCGAGTCTCGTTCGGCTCGTGTGATCAATGGCGTGGTCAGTAATGAGTTGATCAACGGCATCCAGCAGCACCGCATCCTTGTCGTTCCACGCTAAAGCGGTAGGCCCTTCGGCGACACGATAAATCTCGTCAAGCGTCAACCCTGTCGCGAGACCACGATCAACATGGGCCGCCCACTCGTACCAGGCTTTCATATGCACAGCGACGCGCAGAATGACCAGTTCACACTCTCGCTGCTCGAGGTCGCCACCCTTCACCGAATACATACGATAGTTCCACCACGCATCCAGCAATGCCGGGTGATTGGCCAACAGGCAATGAATCTGGATCGGACTTCCATGCATGTCGTCAATAATGTGCTGCAACGATGGGTCCCATTGATCGGGGGGCAGGGGTTTCATACGAGCTTCCTGTAGCGCCAGATGGCCAGATGCAATCTACGTCAAGTCGTCAGCACACTCAAACTCGTCACCGCCCGGAGCAACCGGTGTAAGATGTCCGCCGCACTCTTGATTGGTAGCGCGTTGATGGCCGTAAATGACAAACTTGTCGGAATAATTGGCGGCATGGGCCCGGATGCAACCGTGGACTTCATGTCCCGGATTCTGCAAGTGACGCCGGCAAGTACGGATCAGGACCATGTACGCATGGTAGTCGAGAACAACCCCCGAATTCCGAGCCGGCAAGCAGCCATGCGCGGGGAGGGTGAGAGTCCCGGGCCGACGATAGCGGCCATTGCTGCTCGACTGGAAGCGATGGGCGCGGAGTTTCTGGTCATGCCGTGTAATCTAGCGCATAGGTGGCAAGACGACATTGAAGCAGCGGTCAGTATCCCGTTCATCAGTATTGTCGAAGAGTCCGTGCGCGGAGCGCTGGAACGCAGTGACGACGCGAGCGCCATAGGGTTGATGACGACACCGGGCTGCTTCACCGCTGGCCTGTATCAGCAGGCGTTGGCGGCAGCGGGTCGACCGGTAATTACCCAGACCCCGGACGAGCTTACGGAGGCTATGTCGTTTGTCGAGCAAATCAAGAGCGGCAACCGGTCGCAGGAGGTTGCGCTGGGGTTGCGAGATCTGGCGGATCAGCTGGTTGATCGTGGCGCAAAAGTCTTGATTGCGGCGTGCACGGAATTCCCGCTGGTCCTGGATGAATCAATGTTCGACGTAGCGTTCATTTCGTCGACGGACATGCTCGCAAGAAAAACGGTCGCAATAGCTTTAGGCAAAGACGAACTACAGTAAATAACAAGGAACAGATCATGCAGTTGTCAAAATTCGCACGCGTATCACTCGCACACCTGCCGACGCCGTTGGAGTATTTGCCACGGCTCAGCAAACATCTTGGCGGTCCGGACATTTACGTTAAACGCGACGACTGCACGGGCCTTGCGACCGGTGGCAACAAGACCCGGAAGCTCGAGTTCTCGATGGGTGAGGCTGTCGAAAGAGGCGCGGATACCATCATTACGGTTGGAGCGATTCAGTCCAATCACGTCCGGCAAACGGCTGCAGCTGCGTGCAAACTTGGAATGGCCTGCGAAGTGTTGCTTGAACACCGCATTGGACAACCCAGCGAAACGTATACGACCTCGGGCAACGTTTTTCTGGATAGAATCTTCGGTGCGAACCTGCGCGAGCATCCCGGTGGGACGGACTTTGATGTCGAGATGGAGATCGTCGCCGAAGAGGTTCGTGCGAAGGGTGGTACTCCGTACATTATTCCTGGTGGTGCATCGAACACAGTGGGCGCTTTGGGCTACGTCGGTTGCGGCATCGAATTACTCGAACAGTTTTCCGAGCAAGACCTGAAGATAGATCACCTCGTCACGGCGACGGGCAGCGCCGGGACGCATGCAGGTCTCGCGGTCGGGTTACGAGGCAGCGGCAGCGATCTTCCAATACTCGGCATCGGTGTAAACGCGCCGCAGGATGTGCAGGAAGAACGTGTTTACAACCTGGCTGTTGAAACCGCGGAGCTCGTGGGTGCGCCGGGCTGCGTCGCTCGCGAGGACATTATCGCTGACTGCAACTACATCGGCCCCGGCTACGGCGAGCCAACGGAGTCCATGAATGAAGCGGTGCTTATGCTGGCTCGCTTCGAAGGTTTGTTGTTCGATCCTGTCTATAGCGGCAAGGCGCTCGCGGGCATGATCGACTACGTCCGCCAGGGTCGTTTCACCAAGGGCCAGAAAATAGTGTTCCTGCATACAGGTGGATCGGCCGGTCTGTTCGCCTATGCAGATGCGTTGACATTGTAAGACCCAATGACGGCTTTCGCTGTATTGCTGCGCGGCATTAATGTCGGTGGCAAAAATATTCTGCCGATGAAAGAGCTTCGTGAGCTGCTCACTACACTCGGTTGTGAAGACGTTGCGACCTATATCCAAAGCGGCAACGCGGTATTCAGGTATGCGGGCGATTCGGCAGAGTTGCCTGAACGAATCGCCGCCGCAGTTGATTCGGGTTTTGGGTTTAGACCGTCGGTCATGGTGCTGACGGCAGGTGAATTCGATGCTGTCGCCACGGAAAATCCTTTTGCGGCGGAGTCTGCCGAACCGAAATTTCTGCATGTCTGGTTTAAGCGCGAGGCTGCAAAGAATGCGAATACGGCGCGCATGGATGAAATTGCATCCAGCGATGAGAAGTTTCTGTTGACCGAATCGGCAGTCTATTTATACGCGCCCAAGGGTATCGGGCGCTCAAAGCTGGCCGGTGGGATGGAGAAGTGCCTCGGAGTTCAAGCTACAGCCCGTAACTGGCGAACGGTAAGCAAGATTGGGGAGATGCTTTCCGAACTCGATTAGCTGTGGAAATCGATACTCTATCCGAAACGAACGACGGATTTATGAGCGAAACCGGCCGGTCAGGTGATCGAGCCGTGCGATGGTGTCAATAATTCACTATTCTTCCTCTCTTTATTAATGGGCAGCAAAAATGACCGAAGACGCGTCCGCGACGACGTTGACAGATAAGAGAAGTATCACCTACAGATGGATCGCCATTGGAATCATAAGTGGCATCGCCGCAAATGTTGCGGCCTGGTTCTTCTGGCCGCGGTTGGATCCGATTGCGGAACCTATCGATCGGCTTTTGCTGGCAGTCCAGTGCTCTGCAGGTATCGGATTCGTCGCATTGATCATGATGCAGGGCCTTTGGCGACTCCCGGACACGCCGCAGGCGGAAGATCCTTTTGCGAATGCGGAAAGCCGCGGCTGGAAAATTAATCAGCGGGCATACACCAACACGCTGGAACAGGCCCTGATTTTTGCGCCGATCTTCCTGTCACTGTCAATTCGTATGTCGCCGGACCACGTGCATATGTTGCCCGCCATGATGACAATCTGGTGCATCGGCCGTCTGTTGTTCTGGGCCGGATACCGTCACTCACTCAATGCTCGAGTCATCGGTATGGATTGGACAACGGTTACGGCAATGCTAGCTGCAGTTTGGTTCGTACTGACGTTTTTCCAGGGCTCTGAATAGTCACCGGCAAATTGCCGCTATACACTCGATAGCAGTCGTTCGCCTGATATGATGCTGACAGACTACTACTGACTGCAACCCAAAGCGGACGCACGCGATATTGGCCTAAATACGAGAATTGAGTCTGGATTCACAAGAAATGCAGGCATATCCACAGTACGGACTCATTCGCGCAGCTTCAATCGCTGCCGGTGGGATCAAAACTTATTCATCTAACAATTTTTGGCGGGTGTATGACCGAAGAAAAACGACTTGATATTGGTCTGCTTATCTTACGTGTTTCATTGGGAATCACGTTTATTGCCCACGGCTATCTGAAGGTATTCACCTTTGGAATCAAACACGCCATGGAGGTATTCGAAGCGCACACGGTTTGGCATATCAACATGATTCCAGGCTGGATCGCGCCACCCGCTGCCGTAAT
>RCNF010000896.1_pt1 | contig 15514 bp, 13 predicted proteins | sample 2041311 | NCBI WGS metagenome assembly RCNF01 (sample SAMN09708228, study PRJNA481090) | Marine sediment metagenome, whole genome shotgun sequencing project. | biome: marine sediment; feature: ocean; material: sediment; isolation source: Sewage treatment plant 2 marine sediment (STP2) ... | reverse complement strand
GGGTTGCCCAGTTGAAGGCCGAACTCGGTCTGAGAGCTGTTCGAGCCGATGCCGTATCCGTTGCTGCCCATCTCGGTGATGGGGGGTAGCGGGTTGCGAATAGTGAGAGGGGTGCTCTCTTGCGGCAGCAATTTGGCCATCGACTGGCTGGGCGGATCGGCCGCCATGATGGCACCCGTGAGATTGTCGGTGCTTGCCCGCAAGATCAACTTGCGCATCACCTTGCCCATGTCGAGTTGGGTGATCGGGCGAACCCAGTCCGCGCTGCGGCACTCTTCCGGCAAATTGTCGACGCCGGTGTCCTCCAAAAACTGGTTAAACCCCGCCGCGTAACCGGAGAGTGCTTCGAGCGCGTTGTCACTCACGCCTTGGAAGAAGCCCTCCTCGATCATCTCCTGCGAGTTGTAAAAGGTGTAGACGTAGTCTGCCGAGGGGTCGCCTTCCTCCGCGCCGAAGTAACGCGCGGTCTGCCCGTTGGAGGCGACGATCTCTCGCATGAGCAGGCAAACGTTGTCCTGCGCGTACGCATAGCCGACGCCGAATCCGAGGTCGCCGTAGTTGTCGGTCGTGATGTGCGGAACCCCGTACGTCGTGCGGACAATCGTAGCGGAGTAGTCCCTCCCGGGGCTCGTGCTGCTCGCGCTATCGGAGCCGCATCCCGCAATGGCGATCGACGCGCCGATAAAAGTCAAAGCTACAAAGCGAATCATCCAATTCTCCTGTTCCCTGCCCGACGTGCTTCAAGGAAGCGAGGCTGAGGGTAGCAGCAGTTTCGGCGATGCCGCAGTCACTTTTTGCGGCGCTATCGGCGAAGCCGATACTTGAGGATTGCCGGCAGACTTCGGCCCATTTCTCGGATTAGCGTCGCCCAGCTGAACCGGTCGACCCACTCGGTCACCAGGCCGTCCTTGACGCGGAACTCTCCCTGAACCGGGAGGTTCATGCTCATGCCGCCGCCCTCGAAGATGTCGACCCGGTCCGTGTAGACAACGCCGTCTCCACGTTCGTGGATATCGAAGTACTGCACCTCGAAGCGCGTGGCGTCTTTGAACATCGCGCCGAGAACCCTTCGAAACCCCTTTTTGTCTGAGGAGCTCTTCCAGGGAACGTTGACCCATCGGATGTCGTCTGAAACAAGAGCGACTGCTCCTTCGAGGTCGAGCCGCTCCAAAGCGGAGATGAAGGTTTCGACGATCTGCTGCGCGGAATGCTCGCTCGAGGGGTCGGTCGTGGCTTGAGGGGTCATCTCGGTTGTCATGAGCGAATCATAGGGAGATCTGCAGCCGAGGAAAGGGGGCGGCGCCCAGAGACTCTCATCGACCCTCAGACTATGGTAATCCAGTTGCCGATGGAGATTTCCGCTCGCTCTACCGTCCAGCTCTCGGTCTTGGTCATGCTGCTCGCGCTGGTCGCGGCCTGCGCCCACGTCCCGAAGCGCTCCCCGCTTCCTGCGGAGCACGCCGATGACGCCGGGGTCTTGGGAATTCCCCGCGCCCGGATGTGGGGAGATGCGCCTCCGCCCTGGGAGCACGACTGGTTCAAGAGGAGCAAGGCGGAGCTCAAAGAACGATACTCGGGCGTTTACGGTCGCCCCCACACTTATCTCGCCATCTCTGGCGGGGGCGCGAACGGCGCCTTTGTGGCCGGGATACTCACAGGCTGGACCGCAGCAGGGGATCGGCCGGAGTTCACCACGGTCACCGGAATCAGCGCCGGTGCGCTGGTGGCGCCGTTCGCGTTTCTTGGACCCGAGTATGACGAGGTCCTGAAGAACGTATCTTCCGAGCTCAAGGCAGAGGATGTCTACAAGCGGCGCGGTGTGATTCGGGCCCTTCGCACGGACGCGATGGCGACCACTGGGCCACTGAAAGCTCTGATCGCGAAGTACGTGGACGCAGAAGTGATGGAGAAGATCGCTGCGGCGCATCGCGACGGACGCTCGCTCAACATTGGGACGGCCAATCTGGACTCGATGCGGCCTGTGATTTGGCGCATCGGCCCCATCGCCAACAGCGGTCACCCCGGTGCCCTTGCGCTAATCCGAAAGATCCTTCTCGCATCGGCCTCCGTGCCCGCTGCGTTTCCTCCGGTGCTCATTCCAGTCGAGGTGGACGGCACGACCTACGACGAGCTGCACGTCGACGGCGGCGCCGCCTCGCAGGTGTTCTTCTACCCGGTCGGCGTCGACTACGATGAGGTGCTCGCGAAGCTGGGGGTGCCAGGCCGACCCAAGGTCTACATCATTCGAAATTCCCGACTCGACCCAATCTACGAGGAAGTCGAGAATAAGCTTTTCCCCATCGCTGGGCGGTCGCTCGAATCTCTGATTCGCACCCAGGGGATTGGCGACATCTACCGCATCTACCTCCAGACCTGCCGGGACGGCCTCGAGTTCCATCTCGCGTACATTCCTTCGGATTTTACCGCGAAGTCGGACGGGGAGTTCGACCGGGCATACATGCAGGCGCTGTTCGACCTGGCCTACGAGCGCAGCAAAGCCGGCTATGACTGGGTGAAAATGCCGCTTGAGCTTCAGGAAGCCCCGATCCCGTGCCGTTGAGGGAGCCGTATCTTGGCCTTGCTAGGCCCTGAGCTGGCTCTAAAGTCTCCTGATGCGAACACTTCTCCTCTCCCTACTCCTCACCTTCGTTCTTGCGGGCTGCAAAGACGCCAACCCATCCGCCGCGGCGGAGCCTGCCCCGACCGAGAAATCCGAACCGGCTCCCGAAGCTGCGATGTCGGTGATCTCGGTCGATGACGCCGACAAGGCACTCCAATCGGGTGCCGTTGCTGTGGACGCCAACTCGGACAAGACGCGCAAGAAGAACGGCACTGTGCCAAACGCCGTCATTTTGACTTCGTCGTACAAGTACGACCTCGCGCAGCTTCCGGAAGACAAGAGCAAGGATCTGATTTTCTACTGCTCGAACACGAACTGCACCGCATCGGACGCCGCCGCCGAACGCGCCTCCACGAATGGATACAAAAACGTCCACATCATGCGTGAAGGCATCAAAGGCTGGAAAGACGCGGGCAAGTCCACCAAGCCGTATCCGCAGAGCTAGTCAGCCAGGTAGCGCTTCAGGTCGTTGAGCGCGCTCGGACCCCGCTTCTTCTCGGAGGTATCGACCCGCAGCGAGCGGTAGGCGGACGATACTCCTTTGGGATTGTTGCGCGCGTTGAGTGCATCCGGAAACCAAGCTAGACCGGGCACGGTGATGAGTATGGTGCCATTGAGTACGATGAAGAGAGACTGGTGATGAACAAGAAAACGCTTCAGCGCACGTTCACGGTGATTTGCGCTCTACTCGTCTTCACGGGTTGCAAGTCAGACACTGCGAGAGACGCAAAAAAGGACTCGGTCGTGGTGCTCGACTATGGCGACCAGTTCAGGCGTCCCCTGCGGTACCAAATCCGGGATGGATCCATGACCACCTCGACCTTGGAGCTCTCGACTTCGTCGATGACCACGACGACCGAGGATGGCGAGGAATTGACCGATGCGCCCACCCTCCGGTTCGTGGTCTCCTCCGGTCCCGCGATCAAGCTTCCAAATGGCAACCTGCGTTTGAACGTCCGAATTGTCGATGCTGAGGCGATCGTGCCCCCGGGATTCGAACCACAGGTCGAGCGTGATTTGAACCAGAGCGCCGCGCTGCTCAGGGACGTGGGGGGGTGGATCGAGGTTGACGACCGCGGGAACACAATTCGCAGCGAGCTAAACGAGGCCGCAAGGAACCCCAATGTTCCGACCCGGCTGCTCATGACGATCGTCCATGCACGCACGTCGCTGGCCCGTGTCGTTTTTCCCGCCGCGTCGGTAGGGCTGGGTGCAGTTTGGGAGGCGCGTAAGCAACTGAAACTCTACGGGTTCGAAATTCAGCGAACCGACCGCTACACGCTGATCGACAGGAACGCTGACGATGTGAAAATCAAGGTCGACATCAATCACACGGCGCCCGAGCAGACCCTGACCTTCGTAGAAGACGGTGTCGAGTCCGCCCTGAAGTCTCTTTCGACGACCGCCCGGGGTGAGGTCACCCTCAACCTCAAGGCGCTCGAGGGGAACGCGCGAGTAGAGGGTCAATCGACGGAGGCCCTCACCGTGAAGACCGGCAACGTCACGGAGAAAATCGAGCTCGACAGCGCGTTCCAGCTCAAGATGGACGTAAGCTACGAAGCCTCGCAGCGACTTGAACACCCGGTCGATCACTAGTGTTTGGTCATCGGTCATCGGCTTCTCGTTGAGCACGCAGCGACAGTGCCCGCGACCGAGACTCGGTTAGACCTTCATTAGCGCGAGCAAGATTCGATCCGGCGCGTCCTCGAATCTCCCATTCGACATCACGACGATCGTGTCGCCTGGCTGCGCTTCCGCCGCTGCTGCGTCGACCGCTTCGTCTACGCTTTCGCAAGCTCTGGCCTGACCGCCGCGGCTTGAAATCGCATCGGCGATCGCCTTCGTGTCCAGCTTCTCCTCGACGGGAATTCCAGTCCGGCCGACGGGCGCCAAGATGCAGACGTCTGCGGGCGCGAATGCATCTGGATAGGTGCCCTGGTGCAATCTCCGGGAGGCCGTTGCACTCCTCGGTTCGAAGACCGCGATCAGCCTTCCCTTCACGCGCTCCCGAAAACCTGTAAGCGTTTCCTTCACCGCGGTTGGGTGGTGTGCGAAGTCGTCGTAGACTTCCACCCCGTTGCTGATTCCGACCAGCTCTTGGCGACGCTTGGTCCCACGGAAGCCGGGAAGGGCGGCGATCAGCTTGTCGAGAGGCGCACCGCCGGCTTCGCTTGCCATGGCAAGGGCCGCAACGGTGTTCCGGGCATTGTAGCGGCCCAGCAATGGCAAGTTGGCACGCCCGCAGAGCGAGCCGCCCCCGAACAGGTCCACGGTGCCGCCCGGCGCGGGCATTCCAAGCCACATGGGTTGCACGTCGCCGCAATCGTCGCCTTCGAGCGCGTAGAAGCGCACCTTGCAATGCGCGCTCGATGCGACCTCGCGAACCAGTGGGTCACCCGCCCACGCGAAAAGCCAGCCGTCGCGAGGAATCAGCTCGACGAACTGACGAAACGCGGCGACGTATGCCTCTGCATTCGGATAGATGTCGACGTGGTCGTACTCGATTGAGGTCAGAATCGCCGCGCTCGGGTGATAGCTCCAGAACTTTGGCTCTTTTTCGAAAAATGCGCTGTCGTACTCGTCGCCTTCGACGACGAACGGAAGTCCTTCCGACCCGAGTCGTGAGCTTCGATCGAAGTTCAGGGGAATCCCGCCGATGAAAAAGCCGGCGTCCAATCCCGTCTGCCGAAGCAAGTATGCGAGCAAGGTCGACGTGGTCGTCTTTCCATGTGTGCCCGTGACGACGAAGGACTTGCGCCGCGAAAGTACTTTTGCAGCAAGCGCGCCGGCCATGGAGAGCGTCGGAAGCTCGCGACTCATCGCTTCTTGCGCTTCGGGGTTGTCTCGCCTGCATACGTTGCCAACCACGACGAGATCCGGATTCGTGTCCAGGTTCTTGCTCCGCCAACCCTCGCAGCATTCGATACCGAGCTCGTCGAGATACGGGCCCACCGGCGGGTCGAACGCCGTGTCGCTCCCGCTCACGCGATGCCCCGCCTCGACGAGGAGCGCAGCGAGGGCGCTCATGCCCGTGCCAGCGACCCCGATTAAATGAACGTGCATGTGCGCTCCAGATCGCGGCAATTCATGGGTAATTTCCAGTGGGGTGTTGACAGGGTCACCGCCGGGCCCATTATGAAAGCAAGGTGGCTGAAAGTACGAAAAAGTTTTCCGACCGCGTCCGCGGGGTGATGGATGCCTTGATCGACGCGCTCGAAGGCTTGCTCAGCCCTCCCACGGTGCTCGTTCCGGTGCGCGTCAGGCCGCCGCAGCTGCGCGCGAAGCGCCGCCGCTGAGGGCTGGTCACGCCGCCGCTGGGGCGTTGGTTACTCCGCCGCAGCGATCTGTTCTGCGGCCTTGAGCGTGACAGGGACCCCGCTGAACGCCGCGTTGCCGCTGAGCTCGTCGATCAGCTGGTCATCGGTCAGGTCGTTGACGCTCACGCCGGGGTGACTCGTCGCAACACCCAGCTGCACGCCTTCGCGACCATGACCAAAACCGTGCGGGAGGCTCACGACCCCGGGCATCATGTCGCCTGTAATCTCGGCGGGCGCGGTGACCTCGCCCACGCGTGAGCTCAGCGTGACGTCGTCGCCGGTCTTCACACCGAGTCGCTCGGCGTCGTCCGGGTGGATCATCACGGTGCACCGCGTCTTCCCCTTCATCAGGCGCTGGCTGTTGTGCATCCAGGAGTTGTTGCTTCGAAGATGCCTGCGTCCGATGAGAAGGAGCTTCCCCTCCGGGGTGGCCGACACCTCCGAGGCGAATCGGGCTCGAAGTCGCTCGAGATCCGCGACGAATAGCTCGGGCGCCAAATCGATCGCGCCATGGGCCTCTGGGATCCGTTCAGGAAAACAGCTCTGAAGCGGCCCGAGGTCGACTCCATGCGGCTCTTTCTGAAGTTTCCCTAGCGAAAGACCGGTTCCAAGTGGATTGAATCGCTTCCCGTAAGGGCCCAGTCGAAGTCCTAGGTCGAGCACGCGCTCTGGGCCCGCCTTCTGCGCTGCCCGAGTCATCAGGTATTCCTTGCTCAGCTTTCCGTGCCGCTTGGCCGCCATTCGGCAGCTCAGCTCGCTGAGGATCTCCCAGTCGTCCAGCTCGTTCTCTGCCGTAGGGAAGGGGGGCGCGGAGTAGTTCGCAGTGTTGCGGACCGCTACCAGGTTGAGCGCAAGGTCGTAGTGGCTCCGCTGAATCGGCGAAACAGGCGGCAAAATCAAGTCCGCGTGCCGGCTCGTCTCGTTGATGAAGAAATCGATCGCCAAGGTGAAGTCGAGCGATTCGAACGCTTGGTCGAGGCGTCCGCCGTTCGGGGTGGACAGAACCGGGTTGCCCGCAAGGATCACCATGGCCCGAATCTGCCCGTCGCCCTCCGTGAGGATTTCTTCAGCCATCACCGAAGACGGCAACTCGCCTCCGAATTCGGGCAAACCCCGAACGCGACTCCGCCAACGTCCGTACGAGCCTCGCCCGAGGCCGAAACCGCCGATTTTCCGCAGGGAATCGATTGCGGGGGTCGCGAACATCGAGCCGCCGGGCTCGTCGAGGTTCCCCGTGACCGCATTGAGGGCGTTGACCAGCCACATGTTGAGGCCGCCGAACTCCTGTGTGCACGCGCCCATTCGGCCGTAGGCGACGGCAGTGCCGGCGCGTCGCATCTCGTGTGCAAGCCGCTTCACCGTCGCTGCCGGCACTCCTGTAATCGCTTCGCTCGTCTCGGGTGGATACTCTCTTGCGATCTCGATGAGGCGGTCGAGGTTCTTCACGTGCGGTTTCAATCGACCGAGGTCGATGCCGGAACTACAGACTTCGTGAAGCATGCCAAGAAGGAACAGCGCGTCGGTACCCGGCTGGATGAAGACGTGTTCGTCCGCGATCTGCGCGGTTTCGGACCTCCGGGGGTCGACCACCACGACTTTTCCGCCGCGCTTGCCGATGGCTTTGAGACGTTTCTTGATTCCCGGGGCCGACATGATGCTCCCGTTGGATGCCAGCGGATTGGCGCCGATCAGCATCATGTAGTCGGTCCGATCGACGTCGGGCACGGGAAACAGCAGTTGGTGGCCGTACATGAAATACGAGGCGAGCATCAGCGGCCATTGGTCACAAGAGCTTGCCGAGAAGCGGTTCTTCGTGCCGAGCGCACGAAAAAACGCTGGGCCGTACACGAGCGTTCCGAAATTGTGCGCGTTCGGGTTGCCGAAATAGAGCCCCACTGCGCCTAGCCCGTTTTCCTTCTGGACCGCGTGGAGCCGATCGACGGCCAGGTCGAAGGCTTCGTCCCAGGAGATGGGCTCCCAGCGACTCCCCACTTTGCGGACCGGCTGCTTCAATCGGTCGGGGTCGTCATAGAGGTCTTTGAGTGCGGTTGCTTTGGGGCAAATGTGGCCGTGGCTGAACACATCCGCATCGTCGCCGCGGATCGACTTGACCTCGGTGCCATCGATTTCGACCTCGAGCCCGCACATCGCTTCGCAGAGATTGCAGGTTCGGTAGTGGGTGCTGCTCATCGACGGAGCATAGCTGAGTCCAGGCCGCGGGCGTACCCGCCGCGTTCAGCCTTTTTCGAACGAGAACGACGTGCCATCGGAGTCGACGGCGATCGTGTCGCCTTGGCCGAACTGGCCGCGCAAAAGGGCCTCTGCCAGAGGGTCCTGTAGCTCCCGAACGAGGACCCGCTTCAAGGGACGCGCGCCGAATGCTGGATCGTAACCCAGGTCGATCAGTCGCGTTTTTGCGGCATCCGTCAACGTGAGACGGATCTCCCGGGGGCTTAGGAGCTTATCAACATGTCGGAGCTGGATTTCGAGGATCGCGGCGAGCTCCTCCTTGTCGAGCCGGTCGAAGATCAGAACCTCGTCGACGCGATTGAGGAACTCCGGCCGGAAATAATCGTGAAGCCGTTCTTCGATCAGCTCGTTCAGCGCCTCGTCGGAACCCTGGTGCTCGAGAATGAGCTCGCTTCCGACGTTGGAGGTCATGATGATGACGGTGTCCCGGAAATGCGCGACGCGCCCGCGCGAGTCGCTGAGCCGGCCGTCCTCCAGGACTTGGAGCAGGATGTTGAACACGTCGGGGTGGGCCTTCTCGACCTCGTCGAACAAGACCACCGAGTAGGGTCGGCGCCTCACCGCTTCGGTCAGAAAACCGCCCTCTTCGCTATCGACGTATCCGGGCGGTGATCCGATCAGGCGCGCGACCATGTGCTTTTCCATGAACTCGCTCATATCGAGCCGGGTGAGTGCCGCCTCGTCGTCAAACAGAAAGTCGGCCAGCGTCTTGGCGAGCTCCGTCTTGCCCACCCCCGTCGGGCCGAGAAACAGAAACGAGCCGATGGGACGCTTTGGGTCACGAAGGCCGACGCGGCCGCGGCGCACCGCTTTGCTAAGCGCGCTCACGGCATGGTCCTGGCCGATGACTCGCTCTCGCAGTCGGTCCTCCATGTGGAGGAGCTTTTGCGCCTCTTCCTCCATCATTTTCGCGGCGGGCACGCCTGTCCAGAGCGCGACGACCGCAGCGACGTCTTCAGGGCCCACCGTGTGGTCCGACTCGTCACCGTCGAGGCCAAGGCGAACGCGCGCCGCGCTTTCGTCGATGAGGTCGATGGCGCTCTTGGGAAGCTCGCGCCCCGCCACGTAGCGGCGTGCAAAGCGAACGGCGGCTTCCAGCGCCGGCTCGGTGATCTCGACCTCGTGCGCCGCTTCGAACCGAGCCTTCACCCCTTGCAGGATCGCCACGGCCTCTTCTGAGCTCGGCGGTTCGACCCGTATCGGCACGAACCTCCGCGACAGCGTACTCGCTTCGTCGTTGATTTCGCGAAGCTCGTCGGGCGTGCAGCGCGCAAGCGCCCGGACCTCGCCCCGGCTCAGCGCATTGGCGAGCATGTCGCCTGAGCCTCCCTTCGCGCGAAGGAAAGAAGCTAAGTTTGGCAGGAACAAAATCACCTGCCCGCCGGAGTCGCGCACCGCATCGAGGATCGCCCGCATTCGCTCTTCGAGCTGTCCGCGGAGCCTGGTTCCCGCGACGAGCTCTCCGGAATCGAGTGCGACGATGCGCTTGTCGGCCAAAAGGTCGGGCACCTGGTCGGCCGCGATTCGCGAAGCGAGGCCATGAACGAGCGCGGTCCGGCCTGTTCCGTCTTCGCCGACGAGCAGAGGATTGTTCTCTTCGCGCCGTGCGAGGACTTGGAGCATTCGGCGAAGCTCGGCCTCCCGCCCGATGAGGGGGTCAAATGCGTCTTGGGCTGCCAAGCGCGTCAGATCGCGGCCGTACTCGTCTAGAACACCCATCTCCGCTCCTGCCGCTGTATCGGGTCTATCGTTTCCGCCGCCGCCCGCCAAGGCTTCCCGCAAAATCGCGCTGCTCAAGCCCGCTGTCCGAAGGACCGAACGGAGCAGGCCGTCAGGCTCCTGTGCACAGGCCAGAACCAAGCTCGCGGTGCCAACTGGAAGCCCTCCGTGTTGAGTCGCCTCGAGCTCGGCCCTCGACAGGAGCTCGAGGAATCGCGTGGACAGGTACGCTACGCTTTCGCCCTCGGTCTTCGCGAGCCTACGGAGTGCCCATTCGGAATCGACCAGCACGTCGGTGGCGTCGACGCCCGCGGCTTCGAGCGCCGCTTGAACAGCCGGCGCCCGGTCCACCAACTCGTACCAAAGATGGATCGGTTGAACGTCTGCGTGTTTGCGATCGTCTGCGAGTTGTTGCGCCGCGGCGACGTACCGACGGGCGTCCTCGCTGTACGAATCGAGACGCAGGGTGAGTTTCTTCAAGCCTAGTCGTCCGCGGCTTTCCTCGCCGCTACGAATTGAAGCCGCAAGTCGTAGAGCACTTCGGTGATCAGCCGTTCTTCTTCGCCGCTGAGGTTTCCTCTCGTCTTCTCTTCGAGGAGCGCGATGCAGTCGATCGACTGCTTGGCGTGCGCCAGGTTCACGGTCGAGTCGTCTTCCGCACCGGGCAACTTGCCCAGATGCATGAGGGCCGACGTGCTCAACGACAAGATGAAGGTGTTGAAGTCGATGCTCGGAGCTGTGCCCTCTTCCTCACTCATGCGCGCTACTCCGCCTGCGACTCGTCCTTCGAATCATTGGGGTCGATCTCGACCGTGTCGTACGAGCCTTCCTGATCGACGAGGCTTGCCAATCCCTGCTCGTACTCTGCCTTGGAAATCAAGCCCTTCGCGATGTTTCGTTCCACGATGCGCTTGTCCGTTAGTTTATCACCTAGGGCTGCCATGCGGCCGAGTGTAGATTCGCCTACCCGGCTGTCAACTCACACAAGTTTGACACCCCCGCAGGGACCTCCGATCCTGAATTCGTGCTTCGAACGGTACCGCCATCGCCTGACCAGCTGCGTGAGCTGGAGATTCTGATTCGCGCCCACCATCCTTTGCTGCTCGTCGAGACGGTCGAAGAGGAGCGGGTGCACGTGCTGCTCGAACATTGCGCCGAGCACATTGGCTTACCCCTTTTCTCCTGGACCCAGGTCGATGGCCTCCGCCGCGAGATGCCCGAGCCGGGGCACACGCCCGAGAGTGGACCTCCGCAAAAGGCGCTTTCGTTCATCGAGCGCTCGAACCTCGAGGCGATTTTTCACCTCAAGGGGCTTGGGCCCTACCTTCACGAGCCTGCGGTCATCGCTCAGATCAAGAACATCCACAAGAAGTACTTCGGGCACCGCGGTGCGATCGTCCTATCGGGCCACGGCATCGACATGCCGCCGGCCATCGAGCACCTCTTCACGCCGCTCAGCCTCCATGCGCCTTCGTCCGAGGCTTACCATTCGTTCGTCCAAGCGGTGCTCCGCGACCTGGCCAAACGGCTTCACGTGAAGGTCGAGCTTTCGAGGGCCGATGTGTCGCAGCTGCTCACGGCCTTGCACGGCCTGACGTTCTTCGAGGTGCGGAAGATCATCACCCAGGCGGTGATCGAGGACGGTGTCCTCGGGCGTGAAGACATCGTCAAGGTGCTCGAGGCCAAGCGTCAGATCATCGAACGCTCGGGAGTGCTCGAATACTTCCCGCACGAACACGACATGGGTGATGTCGCCGGTCTGACCGAGCTCAAGGATTGGCTGCGCAAGCGTCAGTCGGCGTTCGAAGACCCGAAGCGAGCCAAGGACTACGGACTGTCGCCTCCCAAGGGGCTGATGCTGATCGGCGTTCAGGGTTGTGGCAAGAGCCTCTGTGCCAAAGCCGTCGCTGCGGAGTGGAAGCTTCCCTTGATCCGACTCGACCCATCGAACCTATACAACCGCTACGTGGGCGAGAGCGAAAAGAATCTGAAGCGCGCGATCAAGCTGGCCGAGGCGATGGCGCCGGTCGTTCTTTGGATCGACGAAATCGAGAAGGCGCTTTCGCAAGAAGATGCAGAGGGCGGACCGGCGCAGCGAATCTTCGGGACGTTCCTTGCCTGGCTTCAGGACAAAAAGGAAAACGTGTTCGTGATCGCGACGGCGAATGACATCTCGAAGCTTCCCCCGGAGCTGATGCGCAAGGGCCGCTTCGACGAGATCTTCTTCGTCGACCTTCCCGGCGCCGAAGCGCGCAAGCGGATCTTGCAGATCCACCTCGAGCGTCGAAAACGCGACCCGGCAAAGTTTGACCTCCGACGGCTGGTGGAGCTGACCGACGGGTTCAGCGGCGCCGAAATCGAGCAGGCGGTCGTCTCCGCCCTCTATACCGCGTTCTCTCACCAGGAAGACCTCACGACCGAGTTCATCGCCGAGGAGATCGAGATGACGAAGCCGCTTTCGGTGACCATGGCCGAGCGCATCGACGCCCTTCGGGAATGGGCCAAAGATCGCGCGGTTTTCGCCGGCTGACCAAGGTCGGATAGCGCCGATCAGGCAGGTGATCTAGGCTACAGCCTTAGCTTGAGAGGTTTGCGATGGTCACACGTTCGATTCTTGGCGGTACCGTTCTTGCGGCACTCTTGGGTGCCTGCACCACTGCCCAAGTCGACCAAATCTGCGTCGACAATTGCCCGAGCGACCGCGGTGCCCGAGTGCAGACCGCCTTCGGCCCGGTGGAGGGCTACGAGAACGACGGCGTACTCTCGTACCGCGGCATCCCGTACGCCGCGGCCCCGACCGACGAGCTTCGCTGGAAGCCTCCAATCGACCCGGAGCCATGGACCGACACGCTTCCTGCGACCGAGAAGCCCAACATCTGCCAGCAGCTCGCGTTTGCGGGCCTTCCTGTCCCCGGCTTCATGCCGAGCGAGGATTGCCTCTATCTCAACGTCGACACGCCGGCCCGGGGCTCGGGCATTCCGGTCATGGTCTGGATACACGGCGGAGCATTCACCCTTGGTGAGGGTTTGCAGACGGACGGCGGCACGGCGGGCGACCTGATCGCCCGCGAAGTGGGTGCCGTCGTGGTGAGCATGAACTACCGCCTCGGCCAGCTTGGTTTCCTCGCGCACGCCGAGCTCACCGCCGAGAGCCCCGACGGCGCGTCCGGCAACTACGGCCTGATGGATCAGGCCGCCGCGCTTCGATGGGTGCAAGACAACATCGAGCGCTTCGGCGGCGATCCGGACAATGTCACGATCTTCGGCGAGTCCGCGGGCGCGTTCAGCGTTTGCAGCCATCTTGCGTCTCCGAAGAGCGCTGGGCTCTTTCACAAGGCGATCCTACAAAGCGGTTCCTGTGAGCGTCCCTGGCCGACACTCTCCGCAGCCGAAGCGCAGGGCGCCGCTTTCGCTGCATCGCTCGAGTGCGACACGGCGGAAGATGCATTGGCTTGCATGCGGGCCAAGTCGGCGGACGACGTCATCGCAGCGCTGCCACCGGCGCCGAACTTCGGCTTCAACCCGAGCGAAAGCCCGACGGGAAGCTGGGGCCCGGTTCTCGACGGCTCGTTCTTCACAGAGCAGCCGAGCGACTCGTTCAGCACGGGAAATTTCAACCAGGTGCCGACGATCCTCGGTTTCACACGCGAAGAGGCGAGGCTCTTCGTTTGGCTTGGCGAGCTCGCAGATCCACCTCTCGAAGTGACGGAACAGAACTACGAGGAGCTGATCGCGTACTTCCTAGGAGGGAACACCGAGCTCGCTGCCCGGGCGGTGGAGCAATACCCGCTCTCGGACTACTCGGAGCCCGCCGTGGCCCTTGCAGCGGTCGCGACGGACACGGTTTTTCGCTGTCCGGGCAAGCGCGAAGCCGCGAAACTGAGCGCATTCGTTCCGACGTACCTCTATCAGTTCGAGTACCAGGACGGACACTCGCAGCTCGAAGTGGTCTTGCCTTTCATCGACGGCAGCCTACCGAGCTACGATCTGGGCGCGTTTCATAGTGCGGATATTCCTTACGTCTTTGGATACGATCCGCTTCTCGTGATCAATTTGCAGGACTTCTCGACCACCCTCAACACCTGGCAAGCCGATACGGCCGACTGGGCACTTTGGACCGAAATCCTGAGCGACTTTTGGCGCTTCGCGCTCACCGACAATCCGAACCCGATCGGTGGCCTTCAGTGGCCGACGTACGACGAAGGAACCGACCAACACAAGGTCTACGACTCCACCGTGTCGGTTGGCAACAGCGCCGCCGAGAAGTGCGACTTCTGGTCCGGCGAGGACTACCTGGTCAGCGAGCTCCGGGACTGAGCCTCTAAGCTCAGCCCGCGTCGTTGAGCGTACGCTGGTTGTAGTCGTGCTCGTCGCGCATGCCTGCCATCGTGGTCTTTTCGACGAAGGCTTCGAGCTTCTTGCGGATGAGCGGCACCTTTGCGGTCGCCTCAAACTCGACGTCGTAGGTACAGCCGCTCCCGTTTGGGGAGATCGTGACATTGGAGTCGATCTCGCCGGGTGTGCCGACGACGTCGATGTGGCTCTTGCAGGTCTTCTTTTCGCCTGCGTCTCGCCACTCGCGCCGTTCGACGATCGTGTTGGTCGCGCTGAAGAGCTTCTTTGCAAAGGCCGGGAGGTCGCTGTCGATTTCGCGCGTCGAAGTGATGATCTTCGTCCCGCCAGACTCGTCGACTTGGATTCGCACGTTTCGCTCACCGGACGCTTCGCAGCGCTTCTTAATCTGCTCTGGGTCGGTCACGAATCGGTAAACCGTATCTACGTCTTGGCTGTAGTTGATGGTCAGTTTCAGCATTCCGAGCTCCCGTTGCGAAGACAGCAGCCTATCACGGTTGAGGCCAAAATCGAGCGGCTAGGGTCCAAACACCACGTTCAAGATCACCTGCGCCATGGCGAAGTAAACGACGAGCCCCAAGACGTCGACGACCGACGCAATGAACGGAGTCGAGGACACGGCAGGGTCGAGACCTGCGCGTCGAATCAGCAGTGGAAGGAGTGAGCCGATCATCGTGCTCAAGGTGACGATGGCGAGAATGCTCGCTCCTACGGCGGTGGCGATCGCAATCGGCGCGACGGTTTCGCCCGCGAACCAGCCTCTTGCAAAACCGATCAAGCCGAGCGCAATCCCCAGCGACAAACCTATCAGAAGCTCCCGACCGGCTACCTTCGCCCAATCGCCGGGCCGGAGCTCGCCAACCGCCATGGCGCGTATGACCAGCGTCGCGGACTGTGAACCGGCGTTGCCGCCTGATGCGATGATCAGCGGGATGAAGAGGACGAGCTCGACCGTCGCTGCCAGAAAATCCTGGTTCTGACGGATGACCGTCGCCGTGAGCAGCTGCGCAATGAAGAGAAGCACGAGCCAGGAGCCACGCTTCCATACGAATTCGGCCCAGCTCGTATCGAAGTACGAGTCCTCGAGCGGCACGACGCCGCCCATCTTCTGTGCGTCTTCGGTCGCCTCTTCGATCACGACGTCGACGACGTCATCGACGGTGACCACGCCGAGCATCCGGGACAGCCTGTCGACCACGGGGAGCGCGGCCAAGTCGTACCGCGCGATCGCGTCCGCAACTTGTTCCTGGTCGTC